>Ga0187771_10000239_pt1 | contig 31410 bp, 21 predicted proteins | sample 0116_SJ02_MP15_1_FD_133139 | JGI IMG/M metagenome (GOLD analysis project Ga0187771, IMG submission 133139) | Tropical peat soil microbial communities from peatlands in Department of Meta, Colombia - 0116_SJ02_MP15_10_MG | ecosystem: Environmental > Terrestrial > Soil > Wetlands > Peat | place...
CTGGTCCCACTGCATCGACGAAGGTGATTTCCAGGGCGACATGGGAGGCCCCTACACTCAACAACCGTTTAATCGCAACGCGGAGCGAGGGAATTGCGGCTTCGACATCCGCCAGATCTTCAACCTAACCTTCATTGCTCAGACGCCTCGGTTTACCAACCCGTGGACTAACCGGTTTTTGGGCAACTGGCAACTATCACCCATTGTTGCCGGTCACACTGGAACATGGTTCTACCCGCTTCTCGGCTTTGATAATTCCATGAGCGGGATTTATCTGGATCGCCCGAACGCGGTCGGCAATCCCTACGTCAGGCAAACATCCGGAGCGCTCCAGTGGATCAATCCCGCGGCCTTCCCCATAAGCCCGCCAGGCACGTTTGGCAATGCGGGGAGGTGTTCGCTGGAGGCGCCCGGCTACTTCGATATCGACGCTGCCCTAAGCCGCTATTTCAATATCTCGGAGCGCCACAAAATCGAGCTGCGGTTCGAATTCTTTAACTTAACGAACCACGTCAATTTCCAGGCCCCTGACAATTACGTTCCGGATTCGACGTTCGGGCAGATTCTTAGCGACGTCAGCCCGCGCATCCTCCAGTTTGCCCTGAAGTATACGTTTTGACCTGGAGCCTGATGATGGCCCATTTGAGATACGGGCTTTGGATGACGGCGATTGTGGGGCTGCTCCTGGCTCCGACGACTTTAGCCGGCAGTGACGCCGTCGAAGTGGTCCGTAAAGGCGACCGCGTTGACGTGCTCATCGGGGGACGACCCTTCACGACATACTTTTTTCCCGCCGATGTTGCCAAACCATACTTTCAGCCTCTGCGAACCCCGCAAGGCACGATCGTCACTCGCGACTTTCCCACCGGCAACACCATCCCACCCGAGCACCTAAAAGACCGGAGCCTGGAACCGCATCAGCGCCCCATGTTTTTCGGCCACGGAAACATCGATGGCATCGATTTTTGGGGCGAGGCGGTGTTTCCACAATACAGTGATGACACGGTCTTTGGCCGAGCCGTGTTCAAGAGGCTGGAGGAGGTTCTGGGCGGCGCCGATTCCGGCACACTTAAGGCCGATTTCGAGCTGGTTGATCCTCGCGGCAGGGTGATCGCGGACGAAATCCAGTCCTACGTGTTCGGAGGTGACACCGACGCACGGTGGATTGATTGCGAGATCACGCTGGTGGCCAATCATGGATCGGACGTCACCTTGGGTGACACGAAAGAGGGGACCTTCGGTATCCGTTTGGCCAAAGAATTGAATTCGCCTCCCGGCCACATGGTGAACTCAGCAGGCGCGGAGGGGGAGAAAGAGATTTGGGGGAAGCGCGCGGATTGGGTCAATGTGGATGGCACGGTCGAAGGTGAAGAACTGGGCGTCGCAGTCTTCGACAGCCCTACGAGTTTTCGGCATCCGACCTATTGGCACGCGCGCGGTTATGGCCTGCTCGCCGCAAACCCCTTCGGCTGGAGGGAGTTCTATAACGACCCGCAGAAAGATGGGAGCTGGACGATCCAACAAGGCAAGAATCTGAAGTTTCGCTATCGCGTTTTCATTCATCACGGCGACTACAAGCAAGCCAAGGTCGCCGAGGTCTACCAGGAATACGCCGTACACGAATCAAAGTGAGCCGCGTGTGCCGGGCGTCTGGTTCCGCGATTCCTCCCGAGGTATCCCAGTCACAAAGCCCACTCTTGCGTAGCAGGTCGGGACTTTTATCTTGTGCCTCCCCGGCTTGATCCTCCTTCTCACTGCCGTCGTGATGCTTGCTCTTGAAGGTCCAAGGACGTCAAAAAGCCTGCATACGTCGAACCAGAAGCTGTCGTTCCCGCACCAAGACCTGTTACTATTTCAATCGTCATGCAAGATCGACAAGGCTCCGAATCCGCGCCAACGCGTGAACCGCTGGGCATCTGGGTGTGGCTGATTGCCAGCCTCTATTTCATCGCGCAGATACTGACCGCGACACACTATGGGTATTTTCGTGACGCGCTGTATTACCTGGCGTGCTCGGAGCACCTGGATTGGGGCTACGTAGATCAGCCGCCTCTGATCGTGTTGATTGCCTGGGTCTCGCGCCACACGATTGGCACTTCGCTTCCCGCGTTGATGCTGTGGCCGGCGCTGGCAGGAGTGGGACGCATCATACTGACCGCCGCTCTCGCGCGAGGGCTGGGCGCGAAGCGCTTCGGCACGACGTTGGCCGCCATGCTCGCCGCCACCCCCGGCGTCTGGTACGTGACCGATCACCAGCTCGCGATGAACGCTCTCGAGCCGCTGATCTGGACGGGGTGTGCTTACGCGACTTTGCGCATGATCCAGACCCGCGACCCCAGGTGGTGGCTGGCGTTCGGAACGGTCGCTGGGATCGGGCTTGAAAACAAGTATTCGATCCTCCTCTTCGCTTTTGCCATGCTGGTGGGTTTGCTGCTGACCGCACAGCGCAGATATTTGTTGTCGCCGTGGTTATTCGCGGGCGGTCTGGCGGCCCTGCTGGTTTTCCTTCCCAACCTCCTCTGGAACGTGCAGCATCAGTGGCCGTTTCTGCAATTGATGCACAACATCCGCGCTTCGGGTCGTGACGTCGTGCTGGGGCCGGTGGCGTTTTTGGCCCAACAGGCCCTGCTCATGAACCCACTCAGCCTGCCCTTTTGGCTGGGGGGCCTTCTTTTCTACTTTTTCGCGAAACAAGCAAAAGAGTATCGCGCGTTCGGGTGGGCGTTTGCCATCACTGTCGGACTCTTCTTCGTGCTGCATGGCAAGAACTACTACTCGGCGCCGGTTTATCCGCTGGTGCTGGCGGCGGGAGGCCTGGCTACAGAGCACCTCTTGGAAAAATGGGGCACGAAAAGGCCGTGGCTGACAGCCACGTTGAAGCCGGTTTGTTTCTTGTGGCTGTTCGCGGGCATTGCGGTCTTCCTGCCCATCGTGCTGCCAGTGTTGCCGGTGGAGCTCTATCTGCGTTATCAAGCGCATTTGCCGTTCGAGGTGCCGCGCAGCGAACACCAGCACATGGACACAGCCTTGCCGCAACACTATGGAGACGAATTCGGCTGGAAAGAGCTCACAGCGGCCACAGCGCGCGTCTATCATTCCCTGACCCCTGAGGAGCAGGCAAAGACAGCGGTTTTTGCGAGCAATTACGGCGAGGCCGGCGCGATAGATTTTTTCGGGCCCAAATACGGGCTGCCTAAAGCAATCAGCGGGCATCAGAGCTACTTCTTCTGGGGGCCTCGCAACTACACCGGCGAGATTGTCATCGTGCTGGGAAGCAGCAGTCCCGAGAACCTTCGCAGGTTCTTCGACCAGGTAGAGGTGGTGGCGACGATGGATAATCCCTACACGATGGGTTACGAGCACCGGCCCATCTTGCTCTGCCGCGGCCTCAAAGGCGATTTGCGCGCCCTCTGGCCAAAGCTGAGAGTTTGGGATTGAAATGAGGCGCTTCTTTGACTCCTCCCCCGCATCCCATATAATGCCCTGCCATGGTCGCGATCGAAGAGCGAGGAACCGGCAACAAAAAGCCGGAGCGATTCCTAATCACGGGTGCGAAGGGCTTCATTGGCGTCTGGATTGTCAAAGACCTGCTGGAACGCGGCGTGCCGCCGTTCGTCTTCGACATCGACACCCGATCCGACCGGCTAGAGGCGCTTTTGAGCAGGGAACAACTTGCAGCTGTTACCTTTCTGCAAGGTGACGTGACCAAGCTCCCGGACCTCGACCGGGCGGTGGGTGACCACGGCATCACGCGGGTGCTGCACTTGGCGGGGCTGCAGGTTCCGGGCTGCGCGGCGGACCCGATTCGAGGGGCTCTCATCAATGTGGTGGGCACGCTGAACGTTTTTGAAGTAGCACGCAACCGGCACGACCAGATTGGGCGCGTCGTGTACGCGAGTTCCGCGGCGGTCTTTGGCCCCGAGGAGTACTACGGCACGGCGACGGTCCCCGAGGGCGCGCCCCTCTTCCCCGGCACCCACTATGGAGTCTTCAAGCAATGCAACGAGGGCAATGCGCGCGTTTACTTTCAGAATGACGGGATTTCCAGCGCGGGCATTCGTCCCTGGGCGGTGTACGGCGTAGGGCGCGACCAAGGCGTGACCTCCGGACCTACCAAAGCCATCAAAGCCGCCGTGCTCGGCCGCCCTTACACCATTCGCTTTACCGGCCCCCTGGACTTGCAATACGTGCGGGACACTGCCCGAATCTTTGTCCGCTGTGCGGAGTCCGAGCTTCCGGGCGCCAAGGTTTACACGCCGCGCGGGAGCGTCGTCCAGATGGCGGAATTCATTGCCACACTGGAACAAGCGCTTCCCCGCGCGCGCGGGCTCATTAAGGCAGAAGGCACTGCCCTGCCCATCGCGGCCGACTTGGACGATAGTGCGCTGCAACGCGACCTCGGCGGCGTGCCCCGGACTCCCCTCGAAGCGGGCATCCGGGAGACGGCCGATATTTTCCAGAAACTGCACGTGGAAGGAAGGCTAGATGCCCGAGATCTTGAGAGCTGAGGCTCGCGAAGACGTCCAACCACTACGCGACGAGAGACCTCGTTGCTATCATCGCGCCATTAATTCTACTCGCCGTGTCCTCGCGATCGGATCTGACGCTCAGGGAGGTCTTGTCAGTGAATAAATCCCATGACGAGGCGGTTCCTGCTGGGCCAGTCCAGCGGATTCTGGCCGCGGCGAAATTCGCCGCCGAAAAACACGCCGCGCAGAAGCGGAAAGGGGCTGCGCAAGAACCCTACGTGAATCACCTGATCGAGGTGGCGCAATTGATCGCCAGCAGTAGCGAAGTCCTGGATACGGAGCTCGTCATGGCCGGGCTGCTTCACGACACCATCGAAGACGTCGGAGCGACCGCCGAGGAACTGGAGCGGCGGTTCGGTGCCGACGTGGCTGCGCTCGTGGTCGAGGTGACCGACGACAAGTCGCTGCCGAAGGAAGTCCGAAAAGCTCTGCAAGTGAAGAATGCGCCTCACAAGTCGGCGCGCGCGCAAGTCATCAAACTAGCGGACAAGATCTCAAACCTCCGGTCGATTCTGGCGAGCCCGCCTGCCACCTGGAGTATCGAGCGAAAGCGTGAATACCTCGAGTGGGCCCGGCAGGTAGTAGAAGGGCTGACCTCGCCGAATCCCATTCTGAAGGCGGAATTCGACAGGACCTACCATTTGTTTGATGAAGCCCCCTAATGCCGAGCGATCAGGCTTTCAATCGAGCCTATATGGTTGACAGTCCACAAGAAGGTTACTTCATTCGTCCGCCGGAGCCTGGCTCGCTGAACCTCGCCCTGGTGGGCGGGCCGATGTACGATCCGTTGTACGAGCTCCTGCCCGAATTCGAGAGGAAGGCCGGCCGGCGCGTCCACGTCGCGGCGCGTCTAATTCACCCGGAATTAAATGCACATCTGGAGGAGGTCTACCGCGCCGGCCAGGGCAGCTATGACCTCGTTTCGACGCACACTAAGTACGCGCCCTCCCAGAAGTATTTTCTCCATCCTTTGGACGACTGGTTCCGTGAGCCGGAGTTAAATGAGTTCTTTCCCACGATCCTGGAGATGTGCCGCGTGCAGGGGTGGCTTCTGAGTGTCCCCCGCAATTTGGATGTCCGCCTCCTCTACTATCGCCGCGACCTTTTCGACAACCCGGCAGAAAAGGAAGCTTTCAATAACGCCGCAGGCCGCGAGCTGCGCGTCCCGGAAACCTGGGAAGAACTGGCGCAGGTAGCGGCCTTTTTCGCGCGGCCCCCGCAGCTCTATGGGTTCGCCTTCCCAGGCCGGGACAGCGGCCTGTTCGGCACCTTCTTTGAACTGGTCGCCATGGCCGGCGGCCAGCTTTTCGGGCCCGACCTCCGGCCGCAATTTCTTGACCACAGCGGGCGATGGGCATTGGGCTTCCTGCGCCGCTTATATGCCGAGGACAAGGCTACGCCACCCCAGCTTCCGGACATGCGCTATGATGAGGTTTCGGACCTCTTCCTTTCAGGGCATTGCGCCCTCGTCGCCGATTGGCCGGGTGGGTTCTACCGCTACCGAGACCCCGCGCAGTCAAGGGTAGTGGACGCGTTCGGCTTGGCGCTCTACCCCACCGGCCCCGCGGGCCAGCGCTGGGTGTATTCGGGCGGGCACAGCTTCGGTATCCCTACCAGCGTGCGCGACGAGGAAGGAGCCAAAGCTTTGTTGAAGTTCCTCGTCTCCGCCGACGCTCAATGGCACGAAGCGCAACATGGCGCGTTGCCGACGCTAAAGATTGTCCACAGCAGGTTGAAAGCGCAAACCGATCCCGCCACGCTGGAAGGCCAGCGCCTAAACTTGCTCGAGCAGACTGTGAACGCGCATATGCTGCTACCGCCTCGCTTCCCGAAGTACCCGGCTATCGAGGAAGCCTTGTGGACAAGTTTGCAGAAGGGAGTCATCGGAGAGTGGAGCGTCGACGACGCCTTGCATCACGCCGCCGTGGAAATGGAAAAGATTCTGGCGGCATAAGATGTCTTTTGCCCGTGGTCCGTTGTCCGTAGTCGGCTGTTCGTAGCCCGTTGCCAGGTTCTTTCGACTTTTCAACTTTTTCGGCTTTTCGACAGTCGAAAAAGCCCAAGAGGTTGAAAGGGCGGATGCACCAACAACTGACGACTAGCAACTGACAACTGTTCAATTATGAAAGCAGCCGTCCTCGAGGACGTCGAAAAGATGGTGGTGCGGAGCGTGCCGGAAGCCCCCGTGCCGGCCCGCGAGGTGGCGGTGCGCGTACAGGCCGTGGGTGTCTGCGGCACCGACCTGCATATCTTCCGCGGCCATGGGAATTATAACTTTGATGCGCATGGTCGCGCGGTGCCCTTCGCGCAGCAACCCCAAATCCTTGGCCACGAGTTCAGCGGCGAAATCGTGGAGGTGGCGCGCGACGTTAAGGACCTTAAGCCCGGCGATCGCGTCCTATGCGACCAAGGGCGCAACTGCCACAGCCAGGCACGGCAACCCCTATGCCCGTACTGCGCCTCCGGCGATTCTCATCAGTGCCAATACTACGGCGAGCACGGCATCACAGGCCTGCCCGGCGCTCTGGCCGAATACATTGTGATGCCGGCCGTAAACTGCGTCAGGATTCCAGCCGAGATGCCCGCCGAACTTGCCGCTCTAGTTGAGCCGCTGGGCTGCGTGCTCCACTCCAGCGAGCGCGCCGAACGCGCCTCCGCCCGCTACACTCTGCAAGGGACGGAACGGATCCGCAACGTGCTGGTATGCGGGGCCGGGCCGGCCGGCCTGCTCTTCATCCAGTACCTCCGCAACGTCCAAGGCTTCGACGGTCTCATCCTGGCCAGCGACGTCCGAGCAAAGAATTTGGAGCTGGCACGGCAATTCGGCGCCACACCCCTCAACGTCCGGGAGCGCGACCTGGTGGCCGCCGTCCATGATCTGACCCATGGCGAGCGTATCCATTACCTCATTGAAGCGTGCGGCAATTCCGCGATTTTCGAACAAATGCCAGGCATGCTCCGCAAGCAGGCGACCGTGCTCCTTTATGGTCACGGCCATCAGGGGCGCGACATCGGCCTGCTCTGCAACCTGCTGTTTCTCGAGCCCACGCTGGTCGTGTCGATCGGCGCCTCCGGCGGTTTTGACCTGGACCTGCGCCCCACCACCTATCGGCGCTCTCTCGAACTTCTCCTCAGCGGCAAAATCCAGGTGCAGCCCTTCATTACGCATCGTTACGAGAGCCTTGAGGACATTCACCACGCCTTTGAACAGGACTTCGCTTGCGTCGATTACATCAAGGGCGTCCTGAGGATGAAGTAGGCGGAAGGCAGAAGTTCGTAGTGCAAGGCTCGTTTTCTAGCCTGCGGCTTTGGCTTGTGGAATAACTGCGGGGTTTGGCAAGCTTATCCACTTAGGCAGTCCACAGCGAACAATCAGCAATCGAAAATCCGAAATCGAAAATCATGGATTCGTAGCCCGCACCTTGCACCCGGCGAAGGAATAGTGGGTGATGAAGGCGTAGCAAACTAGCAAGACGGCTAAGGCCAGCGCCATGCTATGCGTCATTTGGTATAGCAGTCCCTCAATGGGGGGAAATACAGCGCCACCGATGATCGACATGACCATCAGCGACCCGCCCAGCTTCGTGTTCGGGCCAAGCTCCTTGATGCCCATGGCAAAAATCGTGGGAAACATCAGTGACATGAAAAAACTGGTGAGAAACAGCGCGAAAACGCCTACCCAGCCGGGGACCATCACCGCCAGCGCGACGAGCAGACAATTGGCAATCCCGTAGATTCCCATCAGCTTGCTTGGGCTTATAAACTTCATTAAGTAAGTTGCCGTGAACCTCCCCACCCCGAAGGCGACCAAAGTTCCGGTCAGAAAATATCCCGCTACCTTCTCCGGCCGGTGGGTGTAGTCCTGAATGTATTGGATGTAATAGCTCCAGGTTCCAACTTGAGCGCCCACGTAAAAGAATTGCGCCAAGACGCCGAGGACAAAGTGAGGATGTTTGAATAAGTCAAGGAACCGGCCCTTCGCGCGCTCGGCCGCAGATTGCGCCTCTTCCGCGATTTTTGGAAACCGCGTTCTCAGAATAAGCAGCGCCCAGATGAAGATGACAGTTCCCAAGATGAGATATGGCCTGACCACCCGCATCGTCTCTTGGCGGAGATACGAATCGTATCCCCCGGCGGCCTTGAGGGCCGCGACCTGCGGCGCCGTCAATTCGATTCCAGAAAATATGAACACCGTTCCAGCCAACACTCCGCCCACCGCGCCAAGGGGATTGAAAGCCTGAGAGAAATTCAGGCGCCGCTCCGAGGTCCGCGGGTCGCCCAGCACGGCTATGAACGGGTTTGCTCCGGTTTCCAGAAAAGCCGCTCCGCTGGCGACAATAAACAGCGCCAGAAGGAAGAACCCGTACTGGCGCACGACCGCTGCCGGCCAGAAAAGGAACGTTCCCGTGCTGTAAAGCAGCAGCCCGATAACGAGTCCCGTTTTGTAGCTGTACCTGCGCATGATCAGCGCCGCCGGCATCGACAGCAGGAAATACCCCATGTAGTAGGACGACTGAATTAGGCCGGCTTTGAGGCGCGTGATCTCAAAGGACTTCATGAACTGCTTGATGAGGATGTCGTTCAGGTTACTGGGAATGCCCCAGAACAGGAACAAGGCGGTGACCAGGACGAACGGGAGCGTGTTGCCCGGCGCAAACAGCCGCGGCTCGTCCTTAGCGGCCTGCCCCCGATTAACCACTGCGTTTGTTGGGGAAGTCATAGGCCCGCGCAAACGCTTAACCTAATGACATCCCTCACCACTGTCAAGAGTTCCGCGCATCATAGGTTGTGGTTCACGATGTGACTTTAGTGCGCTCTTTCTAGCTGGCTGGTCTTTGAAGTACACTGGCTCAGGGTACTCCGCTTCCGCTGTCAGGTATCCGCTGTGCGGGGTCGCGACGGACTCAGATGAGGAGCGGAGGACTGGCCCCCGCAGCCACAACAGGCAATGGACCACAAGGCTACGAGCATGCCCGCGAAGAATCTCGAAGACGTTGCCATTGTCGTTCGCCCCGAGAAAGACAACGTGGCCGTGGTGACGGCAGATTTCGTGGAGAAAGGCACGCCGCTCGACTTCGCCGGCCGCCGAATCACGATCTCCAGCCGCGTCCTGCGTGGCCAAAGCTTCGCCATCAAGCCGCTCCGGCGCGGACAGACGTTTGTCAGCCTTGGGGATCCCATCGGGCTCGCCGCGCGAAGCGTTCAGCCGGGGGACCTGATCTACGCCGCGAATCTACAGGACCGGCTGCCGCCCTTGCGGGTTCGCTACGGCAATAACCCGCCGGCGCGCGGCAACCCGCAACTCTCCGCGCTCACCTTTGAAGGCTACATGCGGCCCGATGGCAGCGTGGGCACGCGCAACATAGTCGGCGTTGTCACCTCCGGCATGTGCTCCTCCACCGAGGCGCGCGAGATTGCGGCCCGCGCCATGCGCGAGATTTATTCCCGCGAAAAGTACCCCCAGGTTGATGGCGTGGTAGCCATCGCTCATGAGTCCGGCTGCGGCATGCCCGATGGCCGCGCGGTGGACCTGCTCAACCTGCTGCTTGTGGATACGCTGCGTCACCCGAACCTGGGCGCGGCCCTTTACGTAGACCTGGGCTGCGGCAAAACGTGCGTGGAATGCTCAGGGACCACTTTTCAAAGCCGTGTCCCTGACTATAACCAGCGCGTTGTGAACCTGACCATCCAGCAACTGGGGGGCAGCCGCAAAACCGTCGAGCGCGGCCTGGAAGCTGTGGAACGGCTGCTTCACTACGCCAACCGGTGCACGCGCCAGCCGGCGCCTCTCTCCAAACTGGTCGTGGGCACAAAGTGCGGCGGCTCAGACCGGTGGTCGGGCGTGACCGCCAATCCCGCGGTGGGCGTAGCCGCGGATCTGTTCGTTCGCGCCGGGGCAGCCGTGCTACTGCCGGAGATTCCCGAGCTGCAAGGCGCGGCGATGGTGGATCTGGCGGCCCGCGCGCGGACTCCCGCCGTCGGACGCAGGCTCATGCAGGCCCTCAAACGCTATGAAGCTTACGTCCGCAAGTTCGGCGACGACTTCACCGACAACCCTTCGCCCGGGAACCTCAAGGGAGGGCTCTTCAACATTTACCTCAAATCGAGCGGCGTGAAGGCGAAAGGCGGCACGACCACTGTCGAGGATCTGATCGAATACGGCGAGTGGCTGGGCGACCGTCGCGGGCTCTTCGTCCTTTACACTCCAGGCTACGACCAGATTTCAACCCCCGCCCTTTTCTTGAGCGGCGCGCAGCTTGCCCTCTTCACGACCGGCCGCGGCACGGGCATCGGCTGCGCCTTGGGTCCGGTGATGAAGATCGGCTCCAACTCGCAGCTCGCGCGGGCATACGCGGACATTGATATCGACGCGGGCACCATCCTGGACCGCAAAGAAACCACGGAGGAAGTCGGAAGAAGGATTTTCGAGGATACGCTTGCGGTAGCCTCGGGACGCAAACTCACTCGGGCCGAGGAAAGCGGGTTCCACACCGAGTTCAAAATCTGGGAGTCACTTTGGCCGGCACTGTAGAGGCAGTTCTCAGTTGTCAGTTGCCGGTTGCCAGTTCCCGGCTATTACAGGCATGGGCTGAGCACGCCGGCCCGTGTATAATAAAGCCATGGAAGGATTGCTTGTTTTCGCCCTGTTTCTAATCCTCTGGTTCTTGGTCCTGCCCCGCATCCCCGGTATATCGCGCTTCACTTGAGCGTGGCGGCCGCCCGCCCCGTCGGGGCATCAGCAGCAAGCAAGCCCGGAGCCCAAACCCAAGGAGTGAGACCGACTCCGCATGCCGATTTTCGAATACACCTGCCCTAACTGTGGAGAGGCTTTCGAGAAGATCATCCTGAACCGCAGTCAGCCCCCTCCGGTCTGCCCAAAGTGCGGCTTCAAGCGCGTGGACCGCAAGCTTTCGGTTTTCGCGACGGCCAATCCTTCGCCCAAGTCGTTACGCGCGGCCTGCGCACCAACCGGCAGCGGCTGAAGGCTCTGATGGGAGGGCCGGGCGCCCTCTCCCGCTTCTCCCTCCAACCTAGTGTAGTAGCGCCGGGCTTTAGCCCGGCATGCCGCCCGCTTGCCGCAGGCAGGCCCTAAAGGGCGGAATACTTCAACCACGCTTCCACGATGTCTTTGCCACGAAAGACCCAAGTGCGTTCGTTTGCGCGCTCCACGCCTTCTCGCGGGTGGAACGTCCTCTCCCCGCGAGTCGTGAATTCCACTTTCACCTCCACGGGGCCGGAGATCTTGTAGGGTTTGACCTCCGCCCGGCGTTCCATGGCGCGCTGCGCTTTGGCACGAATCAGCGCGCACGCCGCCGGGTGCGCGAGCATGTACCCCGCCGTGCGGCTCACGCCGGATTTCACCTCAGCGCACTCCGCTTCCGGAACCAAGTCGTGGAGCTCCCGGCAAGCCGCCGTGTCGCCGGAAAGCATGATGACCGGGATCCCGAAAGTGCCGGCGAGCATTACCCGCGCCCCAATCTCGCCCGTGGGCTTGCCGTTGACCCACATATTCTGAACGCCCAGGGAGCTGTAGGAGTGGCTCAGGATGCCATTGACCGCGCCCGCCATGGCGTGCTGGCCGATGAACACCACCGCGCTATAAGAGGGATCGAGTTCCAGGGTCGGCGAGATCGGCTCGCCGGTGAGCAAGCGGGCCTTGGGATGGATATCCAGCACGGAAAGACTCTGGCTGGAGTCGTGACCGTCCCAAACCACGACGTCCGTCGCCCCGCCCGCCAGCAACCCGTCGACGGCCGCGTTCACCTCCTCGGTCAGCAGCCGGTGCGACTCCTCCCAGCGCGGGCTCTTATAGGGAAGGCATTGCAGATCGCTGTCAAAGATTCCATCCACGCCTTCCATGTCGGTGATCATGTAGACCTTCTTGGAATCGGCCGCTCGCGCCGAGGCCGCTGCCAAGAGCACGCAAAGGGAGGCGAAAACACTTAGCCAGACTCTTCGATGTCCAATGGTTATTTTCATAGGAACCTCATCTCGAATTGACTGTTCAGAATTAGACCTTAAGCTTGCCGTTCCTCTCTGGGACGGTAAAGTTGTGTCAGAATCACGCCGATGGAAACTGCCACAACCCCGGCCAGCATCAGCCCACTGAGATACTCATTCAGAAAGATGTAAGCAAATACTGCCGCGATCAGGGGCGTCAGCGCGGAAAAGGCGTAGACGCGCGCCACTGACATCAATCTGAGCGCCGTGAACATGCAATAAATGCCGATGATTCCGGAGAGGACGCCGCTAACCAGAAGGGCCACCACGTCGTGCCAGGCGGCGCTCAAAAGCGCGGAAAGATGTCCCAAGAGCACCAGACCCGCGAGCGCCACAAAAATGCTGGTCACAAATTGGACCAGAATGGCTGTGGACTGGTGCGCGCCGCGGAGCTGGCCCTCGCGCCACAGGGCGCCGGAGATTCCATAAGAGAGCGCGGTAAAGATGCCCAGCGGAATTGCCCAGTACCAGACAGGCGATATGGGCTGGCCTCGCAATTGGCCGAGCGAGAGCACCACCAGCCCCCCAGCAATCAGCCCCACACCCAGCAGAACAAACCCGTGCACCTTTTCTCCAAGGAAGAACCAGGCAAATATCGTGCCCCACACCACATATGTCTCGAGCGCCGGAACGGTGATGATGACTCCACCCACCCGGATCGCAAAGTAATAAATAAAGAGCCCCACCGTGGAGAGCACACCAGCCAGGACGAAAGGCAGAATGGCGCGGCGTCCGATGAAACGTGGCGAGCTGGGTCGCAACTGGTCGAGGGTATGGTTTTTCCATACGAGGAAACAGCCCAGAAGCAAACTGGGGAGGCCGCGCAGCAGAGGCCCGATCAATGGATCGACGTGCGTCACAGCCAACCGGTCAAAGATGTTGGCGGAGGCGTAGCCAAAAACTTGCCCAATCGCCCAGGGCTCGCCACGCCGCCGGGCAGAGGTTGTGGTCACAGTCTCCATTTTGTGGACGCCGCCTTCGAGTGCAAGCGCCAAAGGAACTGCGATTATAAATGGGCTGGAGTTTCAATCAAAGGCCAGGTAGGGGAGCCCTTTGGGCTCCCGCCTGGGGGAGCGCGGAGCGCTCCCCTACCTAAGGCTAGCTTGAGGAACGGGGCGCGAGGGTGATACACTTAATGTGTTTGTGCAAGGACCTTCGGGGCAGGGTGAGGGAAGGCGACCCAGATCTTAGGGCCTTCCCAATTCCCGATCGGCGGTAAAGCCCGCGAGGGGAATGAAGAGCAGTGACGAGTGATTAGTGACAAGTGACGAGTCAAAGGCGGTGACCCTCCTGTCAGCAATCCGGCATGGAGCGGCAAGCCTCTAATTGCTTGTCACTCGTCACTCTTCACTCGTCACTGCTCTCCTCCTCCCCACGATCCGGTGAAACTCCGGGGCCGACGGTATAGTCCGGATGGGAGAAGGTCAGGGACGGTGTCCATGTGAAGCGCGCCTCCGTGCGCGCAGACGGAAAATGACGAGCCAGCTGCCCGCGATTGGCTTTCAGTGATGAGCGATTGTGTGGCGCCTCAGGGCTGACCGCCACGAACCGGGCAGGCAGCCGCTGGTCACTCTTCACTTTTCACCCGTCACCGATCCTACTGGCGCGCCCGCCCTTCCCTGCCTCACTTTGAGGAAGATAGTTGAAACACTTGAGAACCCTCCCGCGTTCTTCCGTGCTCCGGGTTTGCGCTCTGCTATCTCTTGCCTTGGCGCACGGAGGCGCAACGCCGTCACTCTTCGGCCAAAATTGGAACACGCAACTGGAGGGCCTGGTGGTCGATCCCGCAGGGGCGGCGATCCCAGGAGCATCTCTGCAACTGCGCAACACCGCCTCGGGCCAAGTCCGCCAGACGCACTCGGATGCAAACGGCTTCTACAGCTTTCCGCTACTGCCTCCGGGAACCTACGATTTGCAGTTCGGCAAGCCGGGCTTCGCGGCGAAGACTATGAGCGGGCTGACGCTTCACGTCGGCGAAACTTCGCGCATGGACGCCCGGCTGGAGCTGGCTCGCGAAAAACTCGAAGTCCGGGTTGAGGCTCGGCCCCCGCTGGTTCAGACCGCTTCCCCCGCCCTGGGCGATGAGATCGCGAATACACGTGTCGCTGCTCTGCCCCTGAACGGCCGCCAATTCTCCCAACTGGCCTTGCTCGCCGCCGGCGCCTCGCCTCCTTACCCCAACGGCGCAACCCAACAATTCAACACTCCGGCGCTGGGCCTCGGGTTCTCGGTCAACGGGCAACGCTCCGAGCGCAACAATTTTACCCTGGACGGCGTGACGCTCATGGAACCCTTCGCCTACAGCCTGACCGTTAACCCTTCCCTTGACGCCATCCGGGAATTTCGGGTTGTCGAGACCTCCTACTCAACCGAACAGGGCGTGACTTCCGGCGCGCAAGTCGAAATCGCCTCGCGTTCCGGCACGAATCAATTTTCCGGGACCGCCTACGAGTTCTTGAGGAATAGCGCGCTGGACGCCAAGAACTTCTTCGACCTGCCCGACCGGCCCATTCCTCCCTACCGTCAGAACCAATTTGGAGCGAGTTTCGGCGGGCCGCTGCGGCGCGACCGGACGTTCTTCTTCACGAATTACGAGGGCCTGAGGGTGCGTCAGAGCCTAACCAACACCACCCTGCTTCCCAGCGCGTCGCTGCGCGAGGGCGATTTAAGCGGGATCAACCCTCTTACCGGGAAACCCTTTCCGCCTATTATCGACCCCCAGACGGGGCAGCCCTTTTCAGGCAACGTCATTCCGGAAACTCGAATCGACCCTCTCTCGCGCGCCATCCTGGCGAAGGTGCCGCTTCCCAATTTGCCCCTGGCTCCACCCGGAGAAAACAATGACGTCAATGTGGGGCTTCGTCAATTGGATAGCGATCAGTTCCTGGCGCGCCTCGACCACCAATTGACCGCTCGCCATCAAATCTTCGGGCGCTTCCTGCTGTTCAATAGTCAGCAGCTCTTTCCGTTCGTGCCCGACTCTTTCGCTCAAAATCCTTCCGCGCCGCCGGGCTTCGGAACATGGAAAGACGATACGGGGCGCAACCTCGCGCTTGGCCTCACCTCGGCCTTCCGGCCGACCTTGATTAACGATTTCCGCTTCGCTTATGCGTATTACTTTGGCACCAAGGAAGCCCAGAACATCCACAGCGACTTCCTGGAATCGCTCGGCATCGCGCGCGCCCCCGGCTCCACCAACCACGGTATACCCGCCATCAACGTGCCGGGTTACGCCGACTTGGGCGATAGCGACATCTTCCAGCCGCAGATTCGCAAAAACCACACCTTCCAGTTCACGGACAACCTGGTCTGGGTCAAGGGCCGGCACACCTGGAAATATGGCGGCGATTTTCGGCGCTACCGGCTGTTTTACCTCGTGGAGGATTTCGGCCAGGGGCTGTTCTCCTTCAGCGACGGCTTGGGCTCGGTTTCCGGAACGGCTTTCTCCGATTTCTTGCTGGGCCGGCCGTTCCTGTCTTTTGCCCAGGCAGGAAACTCCGGGGGCAACGACCGCCTGGACTACTTCGGCGCCTATTTCGTCGATGAGTTCCACGCCACGCGCCGGCTGACGCTCACTTATGGCTTGCGCGAGGAATTCTATTCTCCACCCACGAATGCGGATGGCCGAGCTTCCATCTTGGACCCCAGCAACGCCACCCGCTTCATCGTCCGCAACGACCGCGGCCAAGCGGCGGCCCTGGTGGCCAACCCGTTCGTTCAGAGCCTGCAGAACCTCTATGGACTATCTTTCATCACCTCCCAGCAGGCTGGGCTTCCGGCTTCACTGATCAAGCCGGACTGGGCGGGATGGGCGCCGCGCCTCGGGTTCGCCTACGACCTAACCGGGCGAGGGACCAGCTCGCTGCGGGGTGGGTTCGGAGTTTTTAACTCCCTCGGGGAGCTTGACTATTCCGCCGAGACTCGCCTGAGCGCGCCGCTTACGGAGTTCCTGTTCGGCCTGGACCTCTGCCGATTCTACGGCCCTGGGGCGTGCGGCCAAGCGTTTGCGCCTCCAATCTTGAGCTACCAGCTTGCCTATCAGTTAGGCAATCAGCCGCCCGACGCGGTCTCGTCGCCGCCGAACATCCGCAGCGGTTACGTCTACGAGTGGAGCCTCTCCTTCGACCAGGAGCTCTCCCCGCATCTGGTTTTCTCGGCGAGTTACGCTGGCACGGACGGCCACAGCCTGCCGCGGCGGGGATTGCAGAACCAAGGCGTCCCCAATCTCCCTGGCGTGCGCCGCGGCTATCACCCCCAGCCGGGGTCGAATCAGTTTATCCGGGCAACGGATGTCAACTCGAACTACAACGCGCTCATTCTGCGCCTGGAGCGGCGTTTTTCAGGAGGTCTCAACTTTGCCGCCGGCTACACGTATGGCAAGTCCATCGATACGGCGTCAGGCCTCGACGGAACGAACCAGCCCCAGGACAACTATGATATGAAGGCTGAGCGAGGCCTCTCCGATTTTGACGTTCGCCAGCGGTTCGTCCTGTCGAGCACTTGGCAATTGCCTTTCGGCACTGACCGCCGCTGGGCCAGGACGGGTGTATCGGCGCGGGCTTTCGGACAATGGCAACTGGCCAATATTCTCACCTGGGAAACTGGACAGCCGCTCACAGCGATCCTCCCCACTGCCTTGAGCGGCACCCAGTCGAATGGCACGGACAGGCCCGATCTGGTTGGCAATCCTGACTTGCCCGCGAGCCAGCGTAGCCCCCAACGTTGGTTCAATACCGCCGCCTTCCAGATGCCGCCCGTGTTTTTCGACGCCATGGGCCCCTTTAGCATTCCAGGTAATGAAGGCAGGAATGTCATCACCGGACCGGGTCTGGCAGCTTGGGATTCGAGCTTGGTACGCCAAGTGCGCCTGAGCGAGCGGTGTAACTTAGTGCTCCGCGCGGATTTCTTCAACTTGACCAACCACACCAACTTCGACCGACCCGGACTTATCTTCGGAACGTCCAACTTCGGCGAAATAAGCTCCGCCGAGAACTCGCGCCAGATTCAGTTTTCTCTGAGATTGAACTGGTAGCGCGTGGCAGCGGTGATCTTAACCCCCAACGGCCGGATTAGCAGATTCAGGCTGAAGGAGTTTGAACAGCACCGGTTCCAGCAAATTGCAGTCCCTGTGGTTTGGCAACCGTGCCATCTGCTCCAAGCGTCTAACTAAGTGGAAGAAAAATTGTCCATTTAGGAGGAACGTGTATGACCCGAAGTGGTGTTCTTAAGTCTGCGTTTGGACTTGTTGTCGCTATGCTGCTGACTGCAGGTCCGAGCTTCGCCCGTCTCTGGGGCGGTCACAAAACCTCGGTTAAATCGACCAACATCACCCTTGCCTCGAATGTGAAGCTTGGCAACGGAAACATCCTGAAAGCCGGCGATTACCGCGTTGAAGTGCCGGAGAACTCGCAAGCGCCTGAGGTGACGTTCAATAGGGATGGGAAAGTTGTTGCCGAAGCACCAGCTAAGTTGGTAGCTGAAAACACGAAGAATCCCCACACCGAAGTTGATTTCACCATGCAGGGCAAGGAAAACGTGATAACCGAGATTCGCCCGGGCGGCTGGAACCAGAAGCTCGTGTTCAATGCGGCGAATGGGCTGGCAGCTAAGGGAGGACAGTAATACTAAGTTATCTCTCATCCCTCGCGGGCGGTCATCCGGCAGGCCGGCTGACCGCCCTTTTTAATTGTGCCGCCACCGAATGATCCCCCTCCCCTGCTTACCGCTCTTCTGACTGTGGACCTATCCGCGTTCTGACCAGCTTGTTGGAACGGCGTTAGAGTCGCGCCACGCACGCCTTGTTGCAGGCCAATCCCGTGCCTGGAAAGAGCGAGCAGGTCTTCACGTCCGTCACCCGGAGGCATCCGAACTCCGCCTCCCGTTGTTGCGCCCCAACTCGCGCCGGCAACTTCTTCTCCGGGCACTGGACGGAGCGGTTTCGAAGCCCAGGCCCCCACTTCCAAATCGTATAGCCAGCCACGACCCAACAACCGAATACGGTTAAAACCTCAAGCCAGAAGATGCTGTCCATCAGAGGATCCCCTCCTTGGCGAGGGAGAAGGGGCTACCTGCCCAGAGCGCGGGTCCTTTCCTGACTGAACTCTACTCGACCTTAAGTGCCATTGCAAGCGCCCTCATGCCCCAGACCGATCTGCCCGAAGCCCCTAGCTCCGGACGGGTAGTCTCAACTGGGGCCACAGGGCGTCGACCTTCTTCTTCGTCTCATCATCCATGACGATTTCATCGGGCCAGGGACGGGCAAACCCTTCGCTCGGCCACTTGCGCGTGGCGTCCACGCCCATCTTGGAGCCGAAATTGGGCAGGCGCGAGGCGTGCTCGAGTTGGTCCACGGGTCCCAGCACAAATTGGATGTCCCGCTCCGGGTCGATATGGTTTAAGGCCTTCCACGTCACCTCACGTAGATTGTGCACGTCCACGTCCTCGTCCACCACCACCAAGCACTTCGTAAACATTGCCCCCGGCAAACCCCACACCGCGTTCATCACTTTGCGAGCCTGACCCGGATAGCTCTTGCGAATTGCCACCAGGAGCAGGTTATGAAAGATGCCTTCCGCGGGCATGTGCATGTCCACCACTTCGGGCATCTGCTTGCGAAGTAGCGGAAGGAAGAGGCGCTCCACGGCGTAGCCCATCCAGTAATCTTCCATGGGGGGCGGGCCGACGATGGTGGAAACGTAGACGGGGTCCTTGCGCCGCGTGAGGCAAGTGATGTGAAAGGCCGGGAACTTGTCCTCCAGCGAGTAATACCCGGTATGATCGCCGAAGGGGCCTTCCACGCGAATATCATCCAGGTCCACGTACCCTTCCAGCACGATTTCGGCGTTCGCAGGGACCTCCAAATCAACGGTCTGGCACTTGACCAACTCGACGGGCTCCTGGCGCAGGAAGCCCGCGAAAAGAAACTCGTCCACATCTTCCGGAAGCGGCAAGACTCCGGCGAGCATCGTGACGGGGTCCGAGCCGATGGCCACCGCAACGTCCATTCGCCGCCCTTTCCCCTGCCGTTCCAGCCAGCGGAAATGCTCGGCACCGCCCTTGTGGATCTGCCAGTGCATGGCGGTGGTGCGCTCGTCGTAGACCTGCATGCGGTAGCAGCCCACGTTGCGCCGGCCGGTTTGCGGGCTCCGTGTGATGACCATCGGAAAGGTGATGAAGCGTCCGCCGTCCTGCGGCCAGCATTTCATAATGGGCAAATTCGCCAGTGAGAATGTCTCGCGCTCGATGACCTCCTGCGCCGGCCCGCTCTTGAGCGTCTTGGGGAAGAACGACCCGAGCTCCGCCAATTTAGGGAGCAACTTCACCTTGTCGAAAAGACCTTCGGGCGGCTTTATCTCCAGGAGGCCCTCAATCCGCCGGGCGACGTCCTCGATAGAATCAACCTGGAGCGCCAGCTCCACCCGCCGCTTGGAGCCGAGCAGGTTGATAAGGAGTGGGATCGTATAATTTACGGCGTCCTTCGCTGAGCGCGGGTTCTGAAACAGCAGCGCCGGCCCGCCTGCCTTGGACACCCGGTCCGTAATCTCGGTGATTTCCAGGTCCACATCCACTTCGGCGGCAGCGCGAAGGAGTTCGTGTTCGCGTTGCAGACGTTCCATGAATTCTCGCAGGTCTTTGTAAGCCACGGGAACCCTCGTTTGTGAAGATATCAGCGCTCAGGAAACAACGAAGCATTACAGATAGGGAGAGCCAAATCAAGCGCGCCGTAGCGCGCGGGGCACGGACTGCCGCGGCTGAAACATGTGCCCGCCAAGTAGTCGCGGACCAGGTCGAAAATTCCATGCGCCGCGGTTGACTTTCTCTCCTTGGCGAAGGAAACTAACAGAAGCATTCTATGACAGGGCGAAGCCGACTACCACTGCAGGGTTGCCGTTTATTTGGGGGGGTTCTCTTATGTGGAGCTGTCGCGGCCCTGGCGCAGACATCCGGGCAGCAGGCGCCGGCCCAGGAGATCACCTCCCAGGAATCCCAGCCCACCTTCAAACTCCAGACCGAGCGCAACCTGGTGCTGGTGCGCGTGGTGGTCCGCGACACGCACGGGCAGCCCGTCCCCAAGCTCCGCCAGCAGGACTTCCAGCTCTTCGACAGCGGCAAGCCCCAAACCATCAGTGTGTTCTCAGTTGAAGAGCCCGCCTCGAAGCCCGCGGGCGGGCAAGCTGCGGAGGAGCGCGAAGTAGACTTCGAGCCGCCGCCCGGCGAAACCGAAACCGCAGGCGCGCACCGCTTTCTGGCCCTCTTTTTCGATGACCAGCACATTGCCTGGGAAGACCTGACCCGCACGCAGCAAGCTGCCAGCCGCTTCCTCGCCTCGTCGCTTCAGCCGGACGATCGGGTTGGCATCTTCACTTCTTCCGGCCAGAACGTCGTCGATTTCACCGACGACCACGAGAAGATCAAGCAAACCCTTTTACTCCTCCGCAACCGTCCGTTTACCCCGCGTGAAGAGCACGCCTGCCCGGATATCCTCGACTACCAGGCCTACAAGATGATTTATGAGCACGATATCCAGGCGGTCACCGCGGGCACCCTGGAAGCCTATGCCTGCCAGTACAGCAACATAACTGCCGCGAACGCGACGCAGCTACAACAGCTCATGGCCCAATCGCAACAGGCCGCCGAAACCGCGGCCTTCCACGTTATGAGCCTGTCCGAGACCGAAGCGGAGTCCTCGCTGCGCGGGCTGGAAGAATTGGTCCGCCGCATGGGAGTCCTTCCCGGGGAGCGAAATATCGTGTTGATCTCGCCCGGATTTCTCACTGATACGATGAAGCCGCGCTGGACCGCGGTCGTGGACCGCGCCATCCGCGAAAACGTCATCATCAACACCTTCGATTCCCGGGGGCTCTATACGGTCGACCCCGCTGGCGATATATCGAAAACCCCAAGAGTGGCCTCCCTCGATCCCCAGGTATTAGCAGAGAAGACACTGATCATGCACGAGGCGTTGTTCCATGTCACGGAGGTCCTCAGCGACACCGCGCAGGCCACCGGCGGCGTCTTTTTCCACAATAGCAACAACCTCGACGAGGGCTTTCGCAAGGTGGGCGCGCTGCCGCAAGTTTATTACGTATTGGGCTTCACGCCCTCCCGCTTGAAGTACGACGGGAGCTTTCACCCCATCAAGGTCAGCTTGACGGCTCATGGTCCTTACAGCCTGCAGGCGCGCCACGGCTACTATGCCCCGCGCACCCCGCCGGACTCCGCCGCCAAGGCAAAGGAGGACCTCCAGGAAGCGGCGTTCTCCCACGACGAGATCCACGAACTCCCGATCTACGTGAACACGCAGTTTTTCAAGTTTAACGACACGGACGCGCGGCTTTCGGTGCTGACGCGCGTGGATGTGCGCCTGGTGCGGTTCCGCAAGGAGCAGGGGCGAAACCTGAACAACCTGACCTTCCTCACCGTGCTTTTCGACCGCGACGGGAAATACCTCACCTCGAAACAGAAAACCGTGGACTTTCACCTCCTCGACACCAGCCTCGAAAAGCTGGGCGCGTCCGGCCTGACTTCCCGGGCGAGCTTCGACCTGAAGCCGGGAACCTATATGGTGCGCCAAGTGGTCAGAGACACCGAGGGCGGCCAGATCTCCGCTTTGAATCGCACCGTGGAAATTCCCTATTAAGAGACATTCAAAGCGTGTTGTGGCTACCGTTGTAGGGCCGGGGCCCAAAGGTCCGTCCCGCTGACGGATTGCCCCGGCCAAGGCCGACCCAAGGGTCGGCCCTACAGAGAAACTGCGCGCCACCAATGGGAGCGGGCTATGAGAACCAAAGCCCTGTGCCTCCTTCTGATCATTTCCGCTGGCCGGTGTGTCGCTCCGGGGGCAGCGTCCCCACAGGCAAGCCGCATGGAGGCCGCGACCGTCAGTGCGGCGGTCCCGACGGTAACCGTGCAACACGAAGGCGAGGTGAGGCCGTCCCCGCTCAGGCCGCACGACACTGTTTCTGCGGGGGACGTGATACGAACGAAGAAGAAGGGCAGCGCGCAGGTTTCGTTTCCGAATAGCTCAATTTTGGATGTCGCTCCGCGCTCGGAATTGAAGTTTGTAAAGCTCGACGTGCATCTCAACCAGACGGCCATCCAGCTTATCGCGGGCAAGCTGCACATCAAAGTGGGCAGACTTACCCAACCGAGCTCGACCTTCGAGGTGCTCACTCCCACTGCGCTTATTGCCGTTCTGGGCACCGAATTCATAGTTGAATCGCGCAATGGCAGGCGTAAGAAGGAGATGGAAACCCGAGTGCACTGCGTTGAGGGCTATGTCACGGTGAGGGGTACGGGCGGCGAGGTTGAACTGCACGCGGGGGAATCAACTACTGTCCCCCGGGGAATGCCGCCCGCTTTCGCCACGAGTGTCTCCCCCAGCAAGAAACAGGGTCGACCCAGCTCGAGGAATGCGTCGCCAACGGGGCCTTCAAATGGATCCCAGAAGCCCTCGACTGCTCCCCCCACCCCCACTGACGGCGGGACCATTAAAGGAGTTTTTAGTGTTGGGGGAAACGTCAGCGCCCCCGTCCCGATTTTCAAGCCAGAACCCCCGTACACTGACGAAGCTCGCAAGGCAAAGCTTCAAGGCATTGTGGTGCTGCTGATTATTATAGATGAATTGGGCAATGTCACGGATTGCAGAATCATGAAGCCTCTTGGCATGGGCCTGGACGAGAAAGCTGTCGAAACCGTAAAGACCTGGAAATTCAAGCCTTCGCTGAAAAACGGCACGCCCGTGTCGGTTCGCGTGGTTGTACAGATCCCCATGGGGTTGCGGTGACCGCCGCCAACGCAACCCGATGGGCAGAGCCGATAGTTACGACACGTTGTCCAATTCAGGTTGATCATGCCTATCGTATCGGGCGTGACCCAAGAGCCCACAGCACAAAAGGCGCGTCGTGACTACCAGCCGTGAGACGAAGTATCGGAGGGTTTCCAGAATCCAAAAATCGTGCACTATTGCCTTCGCCGCTGTTGACTTTCCCGCTCCCGAGAAGGAAACTACACGGGAGCATTCAATGGCAAGGCGAAGCCAATCGCCGTTCGGGCGTTGTCTGCTCCTAAGCGGGGTTCTCCTGTGCGGAGCGGCCGTGGCCCTGTCGCAACCGGCGGACAAACAGGCGCCCGAGCAGGAAATCGTCACCCAGGAATCCCAGCCCACCTTCAAGCTCCAGACCGAGCGCAACCTGGTGCTGGTGCGTGTGGTGGTCCGCGACTCGCGCGGGAAGCCCGTCCCCAAGCTCCGCCAGCAGGACTTCCAGCTCTTTGACAGCGGCAAGCCCCAAACCATCAGCGTGTTCTCGGCCGAAGAGCCTGCCTCGAAGCCCGCCGAGGGGCAAGCCGCGGAGGAGCGCGAGGTGGCCTTCGAGGCGCCGGCGGGCAAGACCGAGACCGCCGGCGCGCAACGCTTTCTGGGCCTCTATTTCGATGACCAGCACATGACCTGGGAAGACCTGACGCGCACGCAGCAGGCCGCGGCCCGCTTTCTCTCCTCGGCCATCCAGCCGGGCGACCGGGTCGGCATCTTCACTTCCTCGGGCCAGAACGTAGTCGATTTCACCGACGACCTCGAGAAGATCAAGGAGGATCTTTCACTCCTCCGAGACCGGCCACCGACTCCCATGAGGAAGGGCGACTGCCCGTACATACTCGACTATCAGGCCTTCAAGATCGTGGAGCAGCACGACCCCTTGGCACTTGACGTGGCTGCGTACGAGACGCTCGCTTGCCGCTACAATAACGATCCCCGCCATTTGCCCGAAGCTCAACGCGACGCCCAAAACCAAGCCATGATCGTCCTCGGAATGGTAGAACATGAGAGTGAATCGGCTCTGCGCGGCCTGGAGCAACTGATTCGTCGCATGTCCGTCATGCCGGGTGAGCGGAACATTGTGTTAATCTCGCCCGGCTTTCTTACCGATACGGTGCTTAACCAATGGGATGAACTTATTGGCCGGGCGCTCCGAGTAAACGTGACCATCAACTCCTTTGACGCGCGGGGACTCTACGCGGTTGATACGAGCGGCGGCGACATCGCCAACCCTCAAATTGTCAGCACCCTTCGCCCCGAATTCCTGGAGCAGAAATCCGAGATCTATAGACAGGAATTGGTGGAAAGCACCGGGGTGCTCAGCGATACGGCCCAGGCTACAGGGGGAACGTTCTTCCACAATAACAACGACCTCGATGAAGGCTTTCGCCAGGTTCGATCGCTGCCGGAAGTCTACTATGTGCTGGGCTTCTCGCCCTCCCGCTTGAAGTACGACGGCCGCTTTCATTCCCTCAAAGTCAGCTTAACGGCTCACGGCCCCTACAGCCTGCAGGCTCGTCGCGGCTACTACGCCCCGCGCAACCCGCCGGACTCCGAAGCCAAAGCGAAGGAGGACATCCAGGACGCGGCGTTCTCCCACGACGAAATCCACGAACTCCCGATCTACGTGAACACGCAGTTCTTCAAGTTCAACGACACGGACGCGCGGCTCTCGGTGCTGACGCGCGTGGATGTGCGCCTGGTGCGGTTCCGCAAGGAGGAGGGCCGGAACCTGAACAACCTGACCTTCGTGACGGTGGTTTTCGATCGCGACGGAAAATATCTCACCTCCAAAGAAAAGACCATAGCCTTCCATTTGCGCGACATGAGCTTGGAAAAGCTCGCCGCGTCCGGCCTGACGGAAAGCGCGAGCTTCGACCTGAAAGCGGGAACCTATCTGGTGCGCCAGGTGGTCCGAGACACCGAGGGCGGCCAGATTTCCGCCTTGAATCGCACGGTTGAAATTCCGTTTTAGGAGGCAATTATGCCCAAGCGCCTAGCTTCGTTATTGACCCTGGGACTCTTCATCGCAGTCGGCTCGCTGGGAGTGCGGACCGCGCTCGCACCCAGTCGGATGGCCGGTGCTCAGAAGCCGGCGGCCGCGGGGCAGGCCCCGGCGACGGCCCCTGGTGTCATCAGGGCGGAAGCCAACCTGGTGCTGGTCGATGTGATTGCGACGGACAGCAAAGGGAAGTACGTGGAGGATCTCCAGCAGAAGGAGTTCCACGTCTTCGAAGACGGCGAGGAGCAGCCCATCACCAGCTTTTCGCGCGGGTCCGAGAATACGGGCGGCGGTCCCGCGGCGCGGCGTTACATGGTGTTGTTGTTCGATAATTCCACCATGGCGCCGGGCGACCAGATGCAGGCGCGCCAGGCGGCGGCCAAGTTCGTCGAGAAGGGCGCGTCGGCGGACCGCCTGATGGCTGTGGTCGATTTCGGCGGCACCCTGCACGTGGCGCAGAACTTCACGGCCGACGCAGGGCTCCTCAGGCGCGCCGTGGAAGGTGTGAAGTTTTCCTCCGTCGCGCCGGGGGAATCCGACCAGGCCATCCTGGCGAGCCAGACTCAGGTGGCGAGCCTGGGGGGCATGCCTACTCTGCCCATGGGAGACGTGGACTTCGGGGCGCGGTCCATGCTGCTGTCTATCCGCGAGCTCGCCAAGATGCTCCGCCCTGTTCCGGGCCGGAAAACTGTGGTCTTGTTCTCCTCCGGGTTTTTGCTGACTCCGGAACGGCAGTCCGAGCTCATGGCGACCATCGACGCCCTCAACAAAGCGAATATCGCGGTCTATCCCATTGATGTCCGCGGACTGACGACAATGACCCCCGGCGCTGGGCAGGCTCCGCCCGTTCCAGGGCTTCCCCCGGGGCCGGGCGCCATGCTTATGGAATCTCCCTTCCCCCATCTGCCCGGGCTGTGGGCCTCCCTCGTGGCTTTTGCTGAGCCTGATCCACAACGGCCAGGTGGCGGGGGTGGTGGCGGGGCCGGGGGCGGCGGTGGCGGAGGCGCACCTGGCGGTGGAGGAGGCGCGTCCGGCGGTGGAGGGGGCGGGGGCGGAGGCAGGGGCGGAACGGGTTCGGGTGGCACCGGCGGGACCGGTGGCGGCACTGGAGGCGGAGGGAAAGGCGGAACGGGTTCGGGCGGCACGGGCTCCGGTGGAGGAACAAAAGGAGGAGGGACGACCGGAGGCACGGGGTCGCGAGGGGGCGGCGGGGCGTCAAACGCCAATCCCAATTTTACCAATAACCCGTGTAATCAACCGGGCGCTTACCTAAACCCTAATTGCACAAATCAAAATATCATTCCACAGCCACCCGCAGACGCCACGACGAATCAGCAGGTGCTCTATGCGCTCGCCAACGGAACGGGCGGCTTTCCCATCTTCAATAGCAACGATTTCCTCGCAGGGCTGGAGAAGATCAATAGGGAGCTTTCGGAGTACTACTATCTCGGTTACGTCCCTCCCAGCAAGATCCATGAAGGGGCTTTCCACAGCATTAAGGTCAAGGTTGATCGCAATGGAGTGAAGGTCCGGGCCCGCAACGGCTACTACGATTCGAAGAGTCCCGACCTGCTGATGGGCAAGCCGGAAGGGAAAGCTTTGGAGGAACAGGCGGCGAGCCCGCAGCCGGGCGAAATTCCGGTTTCCGTGCGGACGCCTTACTTCTTTACTTCGCCGGGCGTGGCCCGCGTCAACCTGGCGCTGCAAGTGCCGGCATCCGCGCTGGATTTCGAGAAGCTCAAGGGCCAATACCACTCGGAAGTCCATGTGCTCGGCCTCGCGTACCGCGACGACAATTCGGTGGCCGCGCGCTTCAGCGACACCGTGAAGATGGACCTGGATAAGAAAGAATGGAAGGATTTCTCCAAGGGCTCCTTCCCGTACACAAACAACTTTGACATTGCCCCGGGAAAATACAAACTCAAGGTGGTGCTCGGCGCGGGAGGCGAGAAGTTCGGAAAATACGAAGTGCCTCTGGTGGTGGAGCCCTTCGACGGCAAGAAGCTGGAGTTGGGCGGGCCGGCCCTCAGCAATCAGATCATTCCGGCCTCGCAGCTTACGGCGGAACTGAGCAACGACCTCCTGGAAGAGCGCACGCCGCTGCTCTTCCAAGGAAATCAAATCGTTCCCTCGTCGGACAATCGCTTCCAGCGCGATGAGATGGTGGCGCTTTACGTGGAGGTTTACGACCCCCTGCTGGTAGACAGCCTGCCTCCGCGTGTGGGCGTGCTGTTCAATATTTACGACCAGAAGACTAACAAGCAGGTCTTCTCATCACCGACGAACCCCCTGGATTCGCTTGTGCAGAAAGGGAGCCCCTTGGTGCCGGTCGCGCTCGTGATACCCACCAAGAGCCTCCAGGCCGGCCAGTATCGGGTGGAGGTGTTGGCGCGCGATTCCAACGGGCAAGTGTCGCCGGTTAGGAAAGAGGACTTCGTCCTGGAGTAAGCTATAGCGCTTCGGCTTGTCCGGGCGGTCCCTGCCGGGACCAATGGGGACAACATACCCCGCCGGTCCTCCGACCAGCGAGGGGACCGGCAGTATTTCAATACTGCACCTGTAGCTAATTTGCGCCAGCCTGCACCATCCGACAATGGCCCGGAGCTTCGCCGGGCCCTGCTTGCCTGGTACCGCCGCGTGGCGCGGCCGCTGCCCTGGCGCCGGACCCAAGACCCCTACTCGATCTGGGTGTCAGAAGTCATGCTGCAGCAGACCCAGATCGCCACCGTAATTCCCTACTACCAACGCCTGCTCCGGGCCTTCCCGACAGTAGCGAAGCTCGCCCGAGCGCCCCTGGACCGGGTGCTGGCCCTCTGGTCCGGGATGGGCTATTACCGCCGGGCGCGCAACCTCCACCGCGCCGCGCGGATGCTCGTGCGTCGCCACAGCGGGCGTTTCCCTCGCGATTACGGGCAGGCGCGCGCGCTCCCTGGCGTAGGAGACTACACGGCGCGCGCCGTGCTCAGCATCGCCTACAAGCAGCCGTACGCGGTAATGGACGGGAATGTCGCGCGAGTGGCGGCGCGGCTGAAGGCGCGGAGGGGCAACGTCCATGTCCCGGCCTTCCGCAAAGCCGTGCAAACGGAGTTGCAGCGCCTGCTCTCCCGCCGCCAACCCGGCAAATTCAATCAAGCCATCATGGAGCTGGGACAGACCATTTGCCTGCCCCGTGGGCCCCGCTGCCTGGCTTGCCCGCTGCGCCGATGGTGCCGCGCGTATCGGCTCTCCAAGCCGGAGGATTACCCTAGCCCTCGCCCCAGGCGCAGCGCCGAGCCTCACTATTTGGCGGCGGCAATTCTCCGGCGGGGCTCCGGCGTGGCAATGGTGCGCGGGCTGGACGAAGGCCTGCTCGGTGAACTTTGGAATTTTCCTTCGGCCTTCGGCAAGTCTGCCGCGGAGGCCCGGCGCCGGCTGCAGAAAAAATTGAACGCGCTGGCTTCCCGACCGGTTCGCCTCGGCCCGCGCTTGGCCAACCTTCAACACGGAATCACCTACCGCTCCATCCGCGTGCAGGTGTATCAGGCGGAGCTGGGCGGAAAGTTCATCGGGGAGTCTGTCCGCTGGGTGCGCCTCGACCGCCTCGCGCAGACGGCCGTGTCGCAGCTAGTACGGAAGATTTCAGCCCAGCTTGGCAGACGTGATTTCAAGCCTTTGCCTGCGCCACCCGTGGGGTGAAAGTAACGGGTAAGGACTTCAGGCCGCGGAGCACAAAGTTGTCACGCCAAGCTACCTCGTGCGAGGCGAGTTGGAGATCCGGGAACTTTTCTAACAGCGCAGGAATGGCAATCTGCGCCTCCAGTCGAGCCAGCGGCGCTCCCAAGCAGTAATGCGGGCCAAACGCAAAGGCGCCATGATGGTTGTCGCTCCGCCCGAGGTCGAGCGTATCCGGACTGGGAAAACGGGCGGGATCGTGGTTGGCAGCGCCCAGGAGAAGGAGCACATCCTGTCCCTTCTGAAGCGTTCGACCGGCGAGTTGGAAGTCTTCCATGATCGACCGATTTGTGGCTTGCACCGGACTATCGAAGCGGAGCAATTCCTCAACTCCACTCTTGATAAGCTCCCCGTCCGATTGCAGCCTTCGAAGCTGGTCGGGATGGCGAAGGAGGGCAAGGACCCCGTTGCCTATCAGGTTCGTAGTGGTTTCGTGTCCGGCAAAGACAAGGAGAGCGCAGTTTGCCAGCAGTTCATCGTGGCTCAATAGGCTGCCTTGCTCCTCCGCTTTGAGGAGTCCGGTGATTAGGTCCTCTCTCGGGTGTTGTCGCCGGTCGTCGACAATGGCCTGCAAATAGCCGCTGAATTGCCGGATGCTCCGAGCCGCGCCTTCCGCGTTGGACAGCTCGGAACCGGTGCCACCCAGCATCACGGCCAAGTCGTCCGACCATCGTTTAACCATTCCGCGATCTTCGCGGCTGATCCCGAGCATCTCGGCGATGACAATTGCTGGCAGCGGGTAGGCGAAGTCCTTGATGATATCAAGGCGGCCAGCCGAAGCCGCGGCGGCGAGCAACTCGTCCACGATCTCCACGATGTGGGGTCTCAAATTCTCAACCATGCGGGGGGTAAAAGCCTTGTTAACGAGGTTTCGCAGCCGCTTGTGGTCGGGCGGGTCGGTAAACAACATCCACATTGAGACCGTGGTTTGGAGTTCCTGACGCGTGGACTCGGGAACCGAAGGCGATTTGAGGTTCCGCAGGTGCGCAACGCGGTTCGACGAAAGCCGGGGGTCGTGGAGCAGGGCTTCGACGTCTTGATACCGTGTCAGCACCCACGTCTGGAGATCCTCGTCCCAGTGGACGGGATCTTCCTCGCGAAGACGGTGGTACAGGGGATAGGGGTTGGCAATCGTGACGGGATCAAGAAGACTCGGGTAGCGGCCCATGGAATCACCTCCGCGAGAAATCCGGCATCCCGGTAACCCAAGTTCAACTGAAGAGCCCTATTCGATACGAGAGCGTATGCCCGAGACTATACCACCGCTACGGGGCAAGTGACAGTTCCAAAAGTGTCACATGCGACCGTCAAGGCACCAAGGCTTTCAAGAGCGGCTGGACCCAATCGTCTTTGGCCATGTCGTACACAACGAAGTCGGAATCGAACTGCCAGTAGGCCCAGGCCCATCCCAGGCGCTCCGCGGCGCGCGCCACGCACGAGATATAGCGGGCGCGCGAGTCCATGTCCGCCTTGTCGTAGGCCCCGAACTCGCCCAGGAAAATGGGGCGGGCCTCTTTTTTCGACCACGCTTGTACGGGAGCGAAGTCCGCGTCCACACGCTGTTTTTCTTCGTCGCTCCCCCAGGTAATCCCCGAGAGGTGTGCGGTCTCTTTATTCCATTCCGCGCCCTGATGAGTGAAGCGCATGGGATCGTAGTAGTGCACGGTGACGATGATGTGACGGTCGTCGGCGGGCAACTCGAGCTGGCCGAGGTAGTCGCGGCTGTTCCAATGCGCGGGGCCGATGATGACGTTGCGGGTGGGATTCGTCTTGCGAATCACCGCCAGGGCCTCCTTGAGCAGGCCATTCCACAGTTCCGGCGTGAGCTCCCGGTTCGGCTCATTCAAAATCTCGAATATCACGCTCGTGGGCGCGTCGCGGTAGCGCGGCGCGACCTGGCTCCAAAACGCCAGCAGCTTGACCCGGCAGGAAGGAACATCTTTGGCGCACCGGTTGTAGTCGTGCTCGTCCAGGATGACATCCAAGTGGTTGGCAAGGCCGTTCTTCACCACCCAGTCCAACGTCTGCAGCCACGCCGGGTCGAGCTTGTTCCGCGAGTCCATGTGCCCGAACGCCTGCAACACCACGCGCACGGTCTGGAATCCCGCCTCGTGAATGCGCTGGAAATGGCGCTCTTTAAATCGGGCCGCGGAAAAATCCTTCCAGGTTGGGTCATAGCCGAGGACGTTCACTCCCCGGCCCATTTCCTTTACCTGGTCAAAGGGATCCATGGCGACAAAGCCGCCCTGAACCTGAAAAGCCGCAGGGCCCCCGAAGCTTCGGGGCAGGCGCTGCGCTATGGGTTTCCTCTCCGCCGCCTGCGCGGGAAGGGCGGCGAGCAACAATAAAAA
>Ga0187771_10000240_pt1 | contig 31400 bp, 33 predicted proteins | sample 0116_SJ02_MP15_1_FD_133139 | JGI IMG/M metagenome (GOLD analysis project Ga0187771, IMG submission 133139) | Tropical peat soil microbial communities from peatlands in Department of Meta, Colombia - 0116_SJ02_MP15_10_MG | ecosystem: Environmental > Terrestrial > Soil > Wetlands > Peat | place...
AGCCATCATGAGCACGGCGTTAACTCAATCCACGGACATCATCGTTGTTGGCGGCGGCAATGCGGCGTTCAGCGCTGCGCTGGCGGCGGCCGAGCAGGGCGTCTCGGTGCTGGTGCTCGAGCGCGCGCCGGAAGACGAGGCGGGCGGCAATAGCCGCTTCACGGCCGGCGCCTTCCGCTGCGTCTACAACGGCGTCGAAGACCTGCGCGCGCTGATGCCCGATTTGACCGACGAGGAGGTCGCCAAATCCGACTTCGGCACCTACACCGAAGAGAAGTTCTTCGACGACATGGGCCGCGTCACCGAATACCGCACCGATCCCGATCTGTGCGAGGTGCTGATCACCCGCAGCAAGGCGACCATGCTGTGGCTGCGCGACAAGGGCGTGCGCTTCATGCCGATCTGGGGCCGCCAAGCCTACAAGATCGACGGCAAGTTCAAGTTCTGGGGCGGGCTGACGGTGGAGGCGGTCGGCGGCGGCCCGGGCCTGGTCGACGCGCTCACCAAGATTGCGCGCAAGAACAACATCGCCATCGCCTACAGCGCGCGCGCCGTCTCGCTGATCGCCGACGACGAGGGGGTCAAGGGCGTACGCGTCAAGCACGACGGCAAGACAGTCGAGATCAAGTGCAAGGGCGTGGTGCTGGCGGCCGGCGGCTTCCAGGCTAATACCGAGATGCGCACGCGCTATCTCGGCCCTGGCTGGGAGCTCGCCAAGATCCGCGGCAGCCGCTTCAACACGGGCGATGCGATCAACATGGCGCTGGCGATCGGCGCCATGCCGACCGGCAACTGGTCGGGCGCGCATGCGGTCGCCTGGGATCGCAACGCGCCCGAGTTCGGTGATCTGACCGTCGGCGACAACTTCCAGAAGCACTCTTATCCGTGGGGCATCATGATCAATGCCAACGGCGAGCGCTTCCTCGACGAGGGCGCCGACTTCCGCAACTACACCTATGCGCGCAATGGCCGCATCATCCTGATGCAGCCCAAGCAGTTCTGCTACCAGGTGTTCGACAACAAGATCATCCCGATGCTGCGCGACGAGTACCGCATCAAGCGGGTGACCAAGATCCGCGCCAATACTCTGGAAGAGCTGTGCGCGAAGATGGAGGACGTGAACGCGGAGAAGGCGCTCGCCACCATCAAGGAATACAACAAGGCGGTGATGACCGAGGTGCCGTTCGATCCCAACGTGAAGGACGGGCGCGGCACGCGCGGGCTGGCCATTCCGAAATCGAACTGGGCCAACACCGTCGACGAGCCGCCGTTCGAGGCCTATGCGGTGACCTGCGGGCTCACCTTCACCTTCGGCGGCTTGAAGATCGACACCAGCGCGCGCGTGCTCGACACCGAGGGCGTCGTCATCCCCGGGCTCTATGCCACCGGCGAGTTGGTCGGCGGCATCTTCTATTTCAACTACCCCGGCGGCACCGGGCTGATGAACGGCGCCGTGTTCGGCAAGATCGCCGGCACCACCGCCGGCCAGCGCGCCAAGCAGGCACCGTGAGGCCAAGCTGGGGCGTTAGCGCCCCAGCATGCCGACCACGGTGTCCCAATTCACGAACGGCTGCGGCGGGCCAACGTGCAGGCGGCCGGTGTCGTGCAGATAGGCCGAGCCGAGCATCAGCGCGGCGCCAACGATGACGCCCAGAAGGAATTTCATGACCGCCTCCCCCGATGAGGCCGGCCGGGCCGGACCTCGCATCGGCGCATCCTAGCCCTATATCGGTGGCAGCGACGCCGGCGGCGGCAATACCAGCCGCTCGTTTGCGCGTGATCCCGAAAAGTGGGTACCGGTTTTCGGAAAAGATCACGCGCCACGAAAATGGACAGCGAGGGCGAGCCCGCTGGTGACACGGGCTTTTGCCGCCGCCGCTTTGCCTTGGGCCGCTAGCTCTCCCGCACCCACACTGGCGCGACGGCGATACGGCGGTAGAGCTGGATGCGTCGCCGGATCGGCCACCAGTCGTACAGATAGATCTCGAGCGGCCGCCAGTTGGCGACCCAGCCGACGATGATCAGGCTCTCCTCCAGCACCCGCGCTGCTACTGCATTGTCCACCATCTTGCCGACGAGCTGGCTGCCTACCAGGCAGCCGATGAGCACAACCAGGCCGATGATCAGCGAGCGCCAGCCGACGCGGAACAATTCGCGCAGGTCGTGTTCCGAAACCTCCGCGCGCTGCTGGAAATAATTGGCGAAGGCTTCGCCGAGCCGCGCGGCCTCTGGCTTGGCCGCTTCCTCTGACGGCATCTCGACGACGATGGTGAAGGGCGCGCCGAGCGGCAGTTCGCGCGCCCAGCCGACCACAAATTCCTCCGTGTGCGGGTCGAGATCGCGCTCGCGGAACGGTGAGGGATCCAGCGAATTGAATAGCTGCATGATGGTGCGCACACGGATGGCGATCTCGTAGTGCTCTTCCGCGCGCGGCATTACAGCGTCACGATCACATTGCCGATGCTGCCGCGTTCGACCGCCTCATGCGCGCCGACGATGTCGACAAGCGGGAAGGTAGGGCCCACGCCGTTGATCAGCTTGCCCGCGCCGAGCGCTTGGCTGATGGTGCTCACCGCCCGTTCGCGTTCCTGCGCGTTGAGCTCATAGACCAGGAAGAACTGCACGCGGATCGATTGGGTGAGGCAGAATTGCGCCGGCAGGTTGGCGACCTGCGCGCTGGTGCCATAGACGATGACGCTGCCCTTCGGCCGCAGCACGGAGGGGATCAGCTTCGCGTTGCCGGCGAGATCGAGCTCGATCACCGCGTCGACGCCGCGTTTTCCGGTGATCTGCATCACCTGCTCGCCGACGTCCTCGCGCTTGTAGTCGATGGTATGGTCGGCGCCGGCCTCGCGCGCCACGGCGGCTTTTTCCGGCGAGGAAATCGTCGTGAGCACGGTCGCGCCCAGCGCCTTAGCGAACTGGATGACGTATTGGCTGACCGCGCCGGCGCCGCCGGCGACGAGCAGCGTGGTGCCTGTCTCCGTGCCGGCGAGTGCAACAGCATGAACCGCAGTCATCGCCGGAATGCCGAGACAGGCGCCAGCCGCGAAGCTGATTTGGTCCGGCAATTTGACCGCCTGTGCGGCGGGCAAGGCGATGTATTCGGCGGCGGTGCCGAAGGCGCGCTTCCATTGCCCGTTCCAGATCCACACCCGCTCGCTCAGCCGCGTTTTCGGCACGCCGTCGCCGACCTGGTCGATCACGCCGGCGCCGTCGCTTTGCGGGATCAGCCGCGGCCAGGCGATCTGGCGCGTGAGACCCAGGCGCGATTTGACGTCGGACGGGTTGACGCCGGAGGTCGCGAGCTTGACGCGCACCTCGCCGGGCCCCGCTTGCGGCGTTTCCACGTCGCCGACGCGCAACACCTCGCGCGCCGCTCCGTTTTGTTCGTAATAGGCGGCCCGCATGTGTGTCTCCCCGGCTGCACCCATGACAATTTCGCCCGCAGGCGCTGGCCGAATGGAGCCGGCGCGCGGGTTTGCGCGTTATCCAAGCATAACCATATCTCGCTGAGAACGCGCCAAGAAGGAGGTACCGCCATGCAGTACCGTGTCTACAGCGGCCCGAAAGGCTCCGGCGACATCTCGCCCATCGCCAAGGAGCAGCTGCTCTACAAGGAATTCACCAAGCTGGACGACGCTCTGTCATGGGCGCGCCATGTCGAGCAGGGGGGACGCGTCCCACTCTTGATCGAAGGCGACGACGGCACCTCCATGGACCGCCGCGCCGTCGCCGATGCACTGCGCGTCGGCCAGCGTGAACAGGTCGGCCGATAACGTCCGTTCTAAGGTGAACGCGTCACGGCTCAGCCGGCGAGCCGCGTCCACTCGGTGCGCGCCCGCGCGCTGAGCTTTTGCCACTCGCTGCCGACCAACTCCCAATTGACCAGTGGCCGCGCTGTGCTCGCCGATGCGTTGGCGGCCAGCGCGTTGTGGGAATCGTAAGCATAGGCGCCGCCGATGGTCAAAACGGCCCCAAAAATGATGCCGAATAAGACTCGCATGGCGCTTCTCCCGTGTCCCCCATAGCTGGAACGCGCCCGCGCTGGCGCCGGTTCCAGCCCCGGGCGCTCGTTTTCGTGCTCCTAGCGGAGTAGGGGATGTCCTATCGGTTGCGGCTCGCAAGCCGTTAACCAGCAGAAAATGTTGTTATAAGGCATTGAAATTGCTAAAGTTCCGACTTAAAATTCTTTCCACTCAAGTGAAATTTGCTGTTATATTGTAGTTATGAGTAGCCATTCCACCAAAACCGCCGGCCGGTCGTCCAAAGCCGCCCGGCGATCCGACAAGAAAACCACCAAGACCGCCCGCGCCGCGATCAAGAAAACGGCAAAATCCGCGCGCCGGCCGAGCCGTAAGGCTGCGCGGCCGGCGAGTGCGATCCGCGCGCCGAGCATTGCGCCCCAGTCGGCGCTGAAGACCTCCGAACTGATGATACGCACGCCGAGTCCGCCGGTGCAGCCGGCCGGTCACGGTATCAAGATCGTAGCGCACAAGTATCAGGTCGGCGAAATGGTTTACTTCACCTCGCCGACATTCGGTCGCGCCGCCGCCTCCGGCAGCTATACGGTGGTCAAGCTGTTGCCGTCGGAAGGCGACGACTACCAGTACCGGATCAAGAGTTCGGGCGAGGCGTTCGAGCGCGTCGCCAAGGAAAGCCAGCTCGACCGCGTCTAGCGCGGACGGACGCGCTTTCCTCTCAATCTCGCCTAATTGAGCCCGGAGCCCAAAGGGACAAACTCAATGCGCACCGTTCTGCGTCTGATTGGATTGGTCTTGCCGGTCTTGCTGGCGTGGCCGGCGGCGGCCGATACCTATCCGAACCGTGTCGTTCGCCTGATCGTCCCCTTCGGCGCCGGCGGCCCGGCCGACGTCTATGCCCGCATCCTCGCCAAATATCTCTCCGAGGAGACCAAGCAATCCTTCGTGGTTGAGGATCGTCCGGGCGCCGGCTCGCTGATCGGCACCGACGCGGTCGCAAAATCAGCGCCCGACGGCTACACGCTTTTGGTGATGTCGAACACGCACACCACCAACGAGTCGCTGATACCCAACAAGCCCTACCAGCTCATGCGCGATTTCGTACCGGTGGCGACCATCAACTATTCCGACCTGTTGATGGTGGTACATCCTTCGGTGCCGGCCAATACGGTGGCGGAATTCATCGCGCTGGCGAAGAAAGACCCCGGTAAGCTCAATTACGCCTCGTCCGGGCCGGGTACGCCCTATCACATGGCCGGCGAGCTGTTCAAAGCCATGAGCGGCACCGACATCATGCATGTGCCGCACAAAGCCTCCGGAGACATGCGCAACAGCGTCCTGTCGGGCAACGTGCAGATGATGTTCGATGCCATCACCGTGATGTCGGAATTGGCCAAGGCCGGCAAGGTGCGCGCGCTTGCCACCACCGGCGTCAAGCGCAACCCGCTCACCCCCGACCTGCCGACGGTCGCCGAAACGGTCCCCGGCTATGAGGCGACCATCTGGATCGGCCTGATGGCGCCGAAGGGCACGCCCAAGGAGCTCGTTACCTTCGTCAACAGCTCGATCAACAAGGTGATCCAACTGCCTGAGGTGAAGGCGGCCTGGCTCAAGCAGGGCGCCATCCCGATGGTGAAGACGCCGGAGGAATTCGACACCTTCCTGCGCCAGGACATCGCCAAGTGGGCGCATGTGGTACAGGTGTCGGGGGCGAAGATTCAGTAACGTTGCTGTCGGAGCCTATGCCAAGCATCGATGGCGCCTCGTTGAACGGCCTTTTATCGACCCCGCCGGTGCTGGGCGCGCTGGCGGCGCTCCTGCTCGCGTTCCTCGTTCTTGCCGTCATGCGCGCCGGGCTGGCGCGTCGCCTGTTGCTACCGGTCTTGCTGATCCTGGCGTTCGGCGCCGGGGTGATGGCCGTGCTCGACCGCGTGGCGCAGGACGAGCAGGCGGCCGAGCGGCGGGCACTGGCGCAACGCTATGCCGAGCTCTCCGCGCAGGCCTTGGCGCCCGGCTCGCCGCTCGCCTGCCTTGATGGCGTCGCCGGCGAGACGGTGGAGACCGCCTGCGAGAAGACCGTGTTCGCCGGGCCGCAAGCGACCGCCAGCGCGGTCGCCTATATGGCGGCGCGGCTGCGCCTGCTCGCCGACGCGCTCGCTTTCGCGCGCAGGAGCGATGCCGATTTCGCTGCAACAGTCGCCGGCCTGCGCCGCTCGATCGAGCTCGACCGCTTCGGCATTGCCGCTCATGTGTTGGCCGCGCGCGACGGCTGCATCGCCGAGCGCTGCGCCGCCTTCGCGCTGCTCAACGACACGAGCGTCATCAAGGCCAATCTGAAGGCGCAGGTGTTCGATCAATACGTCTTGCGTTACGCTGCCGACTGGAACAAGTCCGCGCCGGTCGCCGTCAAGGAGGCGCCGGCGATGCCGGTCGCCAGCGCCGCCGAGCCGCAGGCACCGGCCAAGGCACCGGTTCCGGATCGCTATAATTTCCCCTCGGCGGCCTCGATCCCGCCGGTCAACATCATGACTCCGGAGCCGCTGCTGCCGAAGGAGGCGAAGGACGCGCAAGCCGCGCAGCCCGCGGGCGAAGGCAATGTGCCGGTGCCGCCGAAACGGCCGCCTGCCGAGACGCTACCGGCGCGTTAGGATGAGCTTTCGCTGACGCCGGGCCCCTCTATGTTCTCCTCCGTCCTCATCGCCAATCGCGGCGAAATCGCTTGCCGCATCATCCGCACCGCCAAACGGCTTGGCTTGCGTACTATTGCGGTCTATTCCGACGCCGACGCCGACGCACTGCTCGTGCGGCTTGCTGACGAGGCGCACCGCATCGGTCCGCCGCCGGCCGCCGAAAGCTACCTCCGCATTGACGCCCTGATCGCCGCCGCGCGCGCCGCGCGCGCCGACTGCATCCATCCCGGCTACGGCTTTCTCTCGGAGAACGCCGATTTCGCCCAGGCCTGCCTCAATGTCGGCGTCGCTTTCGTCGGCCCGAAGCCTTCGGCGATCCGCGCAATGGGCCTGAAAAGCAGCGCCAAGGCGCTGATGCAGAAAGCCAGCGTGCCGGTGGTGCCCGGGTATCACGGCGACATGCAGGTGGCGAAGTTTCTCGCCCGCAAGGCTTACGAGATCGGCTATCCGGTGCTGATCAAGGCGGTGGCCGGCGGCGGCGGCAAGGGTATGCGCCGGGTCGACCGCCATGCCGATTTCGAGGCGGCGCTTGCCGCTGCTCAGCGCGAGGCGAAATCCGCCTTCGGCGACGCGCGCATACTGATCGAGAAATATGTCAACGCGCCGCGCCACATCGAAATGCAGGTGCTGGCGGACAGCCATGGCAATGTCATTCATCTCAACGAGCGCGACTGTTCGCTGCAACGGCGCCACCAGAAGGTGATCGAAGAGGCGCCGGCGCTCGGCATGACTGCGGAATTACGCGCGGCGATGGGCGCAGCCGCGGTCGCCGCCGCCAAGGCCGTTGATTACGAGGGCGCCGGCACCATCGAATTCATCGCCGATGGGGCCGGCGGGCTGAAAGAGGGCGGCTTCTGGTTCATGGAAATGAACACGCGGTTGCAGGTCGAGCATCCGGTGACCGAAGCCGTCACCGGCCTCGATCTGGTGGAATGGCAATTCCGCATCGCCGCCGGCGAGAAGCTGCCGCTGACGCAGGATCAGGTGCCGCTTGCCGGTCACGCGGTGGAGGCGCGGCTTTACGCCGAGGATCCCGAGCGCGGCTTTTTGCCATCCACCGGCAAGCTGTTGGCGCTGCAATTCCCGCAAGGTGAGGGGCTACGCATCGATAGCGGCGTCGAGGCCGGCAGCGAAGTGACGCCGTTCTACGATCCGATGATTGCCAAGCTGATCGCACACGCAGCGACGCGCGAACAGGCGCTCGACCGGCTGGCGCAGGCGCTCGACCAGACGATCGTGGTCGGCCCGCGCAGCAATGCCGGCTTCCTCGCCACGCTCTGCCGTGCCGGCGAATTTCGAACTGGCAATTTCGATACCGATTTTATCGACCGTCATCTCGCTGAACTCGGCGGCACCCGCCAAGGCCTCGACCGGGCCGCCGCCGCGCTCGGCGCGCAGAGGCTCATCGCGCGCGAACGCGAGCGCATCGCCGCTGTGCGCGAAGCGGACGCGCCGGCATCGCCGTGGGACAGCGGCGACGCCTACCAGCTCTCCGGGACACGCCGCCTGCTACTGCCCGTGCTGGCCGAAGGCGAGAGTCTGGTTGCTCGCGTCGATTATGGGCCAGAGGGCGCGCAGGCGACGATCGACCGCATAGCCTCGGCGAGTGATGCGGTGGCGGTCGCTGCGGGCGACGCGGTCTATGTGCTGCGCCACGGCCGGCAGACCAAAGTGTCGCTGCGCGATCTTGCGCTCGACGAGGTCGGCGATGCCGAGCACAGCGGGCTCGTGCGCGCGCCTATGCATGGCAAGGTGCTCGCGCTGTTGGTCGCGCCGGGTGAGCGCGTCACGCGCGGCCAGCGCCTTGCCATCATCGAGGCGATGAAGATGGAGCACACACTGCACGCGCCGCTCGGCGGAACCGTAACGGAAATCGCCGTCACGCAGGACGCGCAGGTGGCCGAAGGCGCCAAGGTGATGCTGATCACGCCCGTCGATGCGGCGTAGCCGGCGCACGTCGCATTAACCCAAACCTACTGTCTCGCGTGCCAACAAATGCCCGCGTTTGCGCCCCGATTTGGCCCCGAACGCCTGCTGCTTATCGCCGGTGGGGGACGGCTGGTTGGGAACCTATCGATGAACCGCTCGCTCGCTTTCGCCATCGCTGTCGCCTGCCTCGCCGCAAGCTCGCTCGCCGCGCAGGCGGCCGACATGCCAGCGCGCGTTGGGCCGGTGCCCTATGTCGAAGCGCCGTGGAACTGGACCGGCTTCTACGTGGGCATCAACGGCGGTTACGGCTGGGGCCGCTCGAGCTGGAGCGATCCGACGGCCGGCGCCGATTCCGGCCGCTTCAAAACGAACGCCGCCTTATTCGGCGGCCAGATCGGCTACAATTGGCAGGCCGGCAATACCGTGCTCGGCATCGAGACCGACGCCGACTGGGCCAATATCCAGGGCAGCGGCACCGGCGGCGTTTGCCTCGCCGACGCCGGCGGCCTGTGCACCACCAAGCAGGATTGGTTCGGCACGACGCGCGGGCGCATCGGTTATGCCTTCGGCCGCTGGCTGCCTTATGTCACCGGCGGCGCTGCCTATGGCGATATCAAAGCCTCGCAGTCGTCGAACGGCGACAGCACGACGACCCGCTTCGGCTGGACCGCCGGCGGCGGCCTCGAATATTCGCTCGACCGCAATTGGAGCGCCAGGGTCGAATATTTGCATCTTGACCTCGGCACCGCTGGCTTCTTCAGCGCGGCGACCGGCACATCGACGCTGTCGGTTCCGGCGGCCGACAACCTGGTGCGCGCCGGCATCAATTATCACTGGTGAGTAGCGCTAACTGAGGTGCGGCCCCGGTCCGCCGGCCGCTTCCAGCACCGCCGCGCGCCATTCGCGCTTGATCGGCAGGATTGGCGGCATTGGCGCGACAGTCGGCTCGGTGGTTGGCGCGGCGACCGCATCGATCTTCTCTGTTTGCGCGCCCTTGCGCATGAAGAGGTTGTAGATCAGCCATTGCGCGCGATGCCGCCCGCCCACGAGCGGAAAGCGGCGCGCGATCGATGACGCCGCGTAAAAGCCCTCATAGGCGCCGGCTTGCCCGAGCCGTAATTCGTCGCCCGTCATCTGCGCCGGGCGATAGACCACGTGCCCCTGGTCGTACATCGTCCAGTCGAAGCAGACGATGCGGTTTGCCCGCTTCATTTCGTACCAGGTGAGCGTGCCGGGATAGGGCGTCAGCGTGGAATAGGCGCAGGCGTCGTAATTGGCGGCGATGTTGAACTTGACCGTCTCCTCGAACACCGAGCTGTCGTCGCCGTCGAAGCCGAACATGAACAGGCCGAACACCATGATGCCGTAGGAGTGCACCTTTTCCAGTAGCTTGGCGAAATTCTCCGGCCGGTTGACGTGCTTGTGCACGCTTTTCAGCGTGTCGCGTGAGATCGATTCAAAGCCGATACTGAGTAAGGTGCAGCCGCTTTCGGCGGCGAGCTCGAGCATGCGGTCGTCCTGCGCGAGCTTGGAAGTGACGCCGGCCTGCCAGCGGATGCCGCGCCCTTTTAGCGCGCGCATAACCTCCTTCGGGCGGTCGGGCGTGCCGAAGAAGTCGGCGTCGTTGATCGAGATGACGCGCGAACCGCAACTCTCCATCTCGTGGATTACCTCGTCGACCGGCCGGTAGCGGAATTTCAGCCCGTTCATCAGCGGCTCGGCGCAGAAAGTGCAGCCCTGATGGCAGCCACGCGAGGTCTGCACGAAGGTCTTGTTCACATAGCGGTGCTTCTTGAGCAGGTCGTAGCGCGGCATCGCCACGCCGACCATCGGATGCAGGGCGTCCGACTTGTAGGTGCCGCGCATTGAGCCCTCGCGCAGGTCGGCGAGCAGCTTGTCGATCACCAGTTCGACCTCGCCGATCACCACGGCGTTGCAATGCTGCAGCGCCTCCTGCGGCATGAAGCTGGGGTGAACCCCGCCCATCACCACCGGCACGCCCTTGGCGCGGAATTTGTCGGCGATCTCGTAGCCACGGTTGACGTAGCTCGTCATGGCGGAAATGCCGACCAGATCGCATTTGAGGTCGAAATCGACATCTTCGATGTTCTCGTCGGTGAGCACGACCTCGTATTGGTCGCGCGGGATGGCGGCTGCGACCGCCAGTAGTCCGGCGAGCGGGGAGTAAAGGGCCCGGTTGAAATACAGCGGGCGGGTGGTGAGTGAGTCAGTTTTCGGGTTGATCAAATGGATGATGCGCGAGCGCACGAAAATCTCCGTTCGACGCTGCCGGCCCCAGCCACATTGTAATCATAGCACGGGAACTTTGTTCCCGTCCGCGTTAAACAAATCGTGATAGCCCACCGTCCACAAGGCCGGCGGGGCTGCTTCCGCCAGCAACGCTTGCGCGCTATGCAGCAGGCGCACTGATAAGGACGTCCGGACTGCCCAGAATGCCGCTTCACCTCATCAAGCTCTGCGTCGGTTGTGATTCGGTCGCCGACCTGGAGGATTGGATCAAACAAAAGCTCAAGGAAAAGAGGCGGCTGCGGCAGAAGCCTGAGCACATCCACACCACCCGCATGGTGCCCAAGCGCGCCGAGGAGCTGGTGGACGGCGGCTCGCTCTATTGGGTGATCCGCGGGCAGATCAGCTGCCGCGAGAAAATCCTCGCCGTCCGCCCGTTCACCGACAAGGAGGGCGTCCAGCGCTGCCGTCTGCTGCTCGACGGCAAGGTCAAGCTGGTCGAGCCGCGCCCACGCGCGGCCTTCCAGGGCTGGCGCTACCTGGAACCGAAAGACGCCCCGCGCGATCTCGCCCGTGCCGCGCCGGGCGCCGCCCGGATGCCGGAGCAGTTGCGGCGCGAATTGCAGGAATTGGGGCTGTTGTAACGAGCCGAAAAAAACTTATCCCCGCTCGCGCCGGCGCCCTTATATTTGTCAGGTTTTGCTCGGCAGCCGGCGTCATCTCGAATGGCGCTGCAAACAGCGGGGCAGGGCGCGGCGTCCGACAACGACGCCGCAAGTGGAGCGTCGGGAGGGTGCCGGGCCCTTGCGCCAAAGGGCTCGCGCGTCTCGCCAGACGCGCGGGCGGGTTGCGCCAACCCGCCCAAGGGTGCTTCGCCAGCGCTCTGGCACCTCCCGGTGCTCCATTTCTCTTTTGGGGGAAGGGAAAAAGGAAACGGCGTGGCTCGCGCCGTCAAAGAAGAGGGCCGGGGGAGCGTTGGCTTCCGTCCTGAGATGACGGCTACACCCCCAAATTATCGATCAGCCGCGTTTTTCCGATCTTAGCGGCGACCAGGACGCGGATCGGGCCGTCCTTGCGCGAGGCGACGGGGGCGAGCGTTACCGCGTGGCGCGCTTGCAAATAATCCAGCGCAAAGCCGGCGCGGGCTATCTCCGCCGCGCCTTCCTCCAATACCATTTCGATCGGTTCGCTCCGCTTGATGCGCGCCGCGCTCGCCTTGAGCACGCGATAGAGCGTCGGCGCCACCTCCCGCTCGGCCGGCGAGAGGTAAGCGTTGCGCGAGGACAGAGCGAGCCCGTCCTTCTCGCGCACCGTTGGCACGCCAACCATTTTGAGTGGCAGATCAAGATCCTTCGCCATCTGCGTGACGACGCAAAGCTGCTGGTAGTCCTTTTCGCCGAAAATTGCGAAGTCGGGCGCGACTTGCGTGAACAGCTTGGTAACTACAGTGGCGACGCCGCCGAAGAAATGCGGGCGGAATTTGTCCTCCAAACCGGCCTTGGCGGCACCCCGCGGCTCGATGCGGGTGGCATAGCCCGGCGGGTACATTACTTCAGCCGATGGCGCCCACAGGACATCGGCTTTGGCCGCGCGCAATGCCGCGAGGTCAGCCGCAAAATCGCGCGGATAGCTGGCAAAATCCTCGTGCGGCGCGAATTGCGTCGGATTGACGAAAATCGACACCACCACACGGCGGGCGCGCCGGCGCGCTTCGCGCACCAGCGTCAGATGGCCGGCGTGCAGGGCGCCCATGGTCGGCACCAGCGAGATACGTTCACCGGCGTCGCGGAAGCGCGTCAGCCTGCGGCGCAGCGCCGGAATGCTGCGGACCACGGTCGGGCGTTGTGCCATAAAACTGTCGCCTGTCGGCTAATTATCGCAAAACCGGGCTAGGCAATAGCAAAACACCGGCGATCCGGCCACGCGCAAACGGCGAATTCATAACTCACTTGACGGCGGCGCAGGAATAATTCGAGAATTGTACGCCGCGGGGGGGGCGTCATGTTCGTGCAGCCGATCGTGCAGGCCCGCCAGTCTGCTCACGTGGTTGTTCTCGGTAACGAGAAAGGCGGATCGGGTAAGTCCACCACCGCCCTGCACATCGCGGTTGCGTTGCTGAAAGCCGGCCAGCGCGTGGCGACCATCGACCTCGATGGCCGGCAGAAAAGCTTCACCCGTTACATCGAGAACCGCCGCGCCTGGGCCGAACGCGCGCGCGTTCCGCTCGACCTGCCGACGCATTTCTGCGTGGACCGCGCCGAGGGCAGTTCGCTGGAGGCCAACGAGGCGCAAGAGTTCGCCAGTTTCTCCAAAATAGTGAGCGCGATCGAGAAGAGCCACGACGTGGTGGTGATCGATACGCCCGGCAGCGACACCTATCTCATGCGGCTGGCCCATTCGATGGCCGACACACTGGTGACGCCACTTAACGACAGTTTCCTCGATTTCGACGTGCTCGGCACGATCGACCCGGTCAACTTTACCGTCGCCGGCGAAAGCCATTACACGGAAATGGTGCGCGAGGCGCGCCGCCAGCGCCGGCTGGTCGATGGCCGGCTGACCGACTGGATCGTGGTGCGCAATCGGCTCTCGGCGCTTGGCTCGCGCAACAAGAGGCTGGTCGGCGAGGGCCTCATCGAATTGTCCAAACGCATGGGCTTCCGCTACGTCGACGGCTTTGCCGAGCGCGTGGTCTATCGCGAATTGTTCCCGCGCGGGCTTACTGCCTTCGACAATCTCGACGAGGCGACGCTCGGCACGCGTCCGAGCCTGTCGCATCTGACGGCGCGCGAGGAGGTGATGGCGCTGCTCAATGCGCTGCGCCTGCCCTTGTCGGAGAACGGCAAGCGGCGCGCCGCCGCCCGCGCCGAGTGGTATTCGGTCATGGACCAGCCGCTGCAGGTGCACGACATCATCGGCTAGCGTTCGGGCTCTTGCCAGGCCGCCGATTGCCCTTAAATCGGTGTAGACTTGCGCGCATGAGCAAAGGCCCCTCCCAGCAGACGCCGGCACCGGCTTCCTCCAAGCCGGAGATCGCCGCATTCATCGAGCGCGTGCGCGCGCTCGGTCCCGCGACAGCGGCGGGTACGCGCGGCCGGCTCATTTTCGCGCTTGACGCCACCATGAGCCGGCAGCCGACCTGGGACTCTGCCTGCGCGCTGCAGGCCGACATGTTCCGCGAGGCGGCCAAAGCCGGCGGGCTCGACATCCAACTGGTCTATTTCCGCGGCTTAAGCGAATGCCGCGCCTCCGGCTGGGTAGCCGACAGCGAGAAACTTGCCGAACTGATGTCGCGCATCGATTGCCGCGGCGGCCACACGCAGATCGGCAAGGTGCTCGGCCATGCACGCGCCGAATGCGCCAAGCAGCGCGTGCAGGCGCTGGTTTTCGTCGGCGACGCCACGGAGGAGAAAATCGACGATCTTTGTCAGGCCGCGGGCGAGCTTGGCCTCGTGGGCATGCCGGTGTTCATGTTTCAGGAAGGCCACGACCCCGTCGCCGAATCCGCCTATCGCGAGATCGCCTGCTTGTCGCGCGGCGCCTATTGCCGCTTCGACACCGGCGCGGCGCATCAGCTTGGCGAATTGCTGCGCGCGGTCGCCGCCTATGCCGCCGGCGGCCGCCAAGCGCTCGCCGCGCTGTCGGCGCAGCGCTCGGACGGTGCCCGCATGCTCTTGGCGCAGTTCAAATAAGATGCCGGCATTGATCTTCGGCTTTTTGCTGCTGGTGCTGGCGCTGTGGATTCTCGGCGTCATCTCGCGCGTCGATCCGAAGATCGCCGCGCGCGTGCTCAAGGCCGCCGGCGGCATCCTGGCGATCGGCTTTGCCGCGTTTCTGGGGCTGCGCGGCGAAATCGGCGTTGCCATTCCGCTTGGCCTCTTCGGGCTCGGCCTGCTTGGCTGGATTCCCTTCGGGCCGGCCGGCTTTTCCCAGCGCACGCAGAAGAGCGCCAAGCAAGTCTCCCGCGTGCGCTCGGCCTTTCTCGAAATGGAGCTCGATCACGACAGCGGCGCCATGCGCGGCCGCATCATCGCCGGCAGCCGGCAGGGCGCTGCGCTGGAGATGCTCGACGTTGAGACGCTTGCAGGCCTGCTCGACGAGTTCGACGAAGAAAGCCACGCGCTACTTCTGGCTTATCTTGACCGCCGGGAGGCCAGCTGGCGTGAGCACGCGCAGCGAAACGCGGCAGCGGGGCGTGCTCACGCGGGCAGCGGCAAAATGACGGAACAGGAGGCCTATCAGATCCTTGGCGTTCAGCCGGGCGCGAGCGCCGCCGAAATCACGCGCGCGCACCACACGCTGATGAAGAAGCTGCATCCCGACCAAGGGGGGTCGACCTACTTGGCCGCCCGTATCAACGAGGCCAAGGAAATCCTGATGCGCCGCCATCGCTGAGGTACTCCTAACGCAACACCACCATCAGCGGCTCCTGAGCGTCGACGCGTCCCTGCCATCTTGTTTTTCGCGCGCTCTGACCCGATTGCTCAGATCGCGCGTTAGTTCTTCAGCAGCATGCACGGAATTTCATTGCGCTTGAGATGCCGGCAGGCGGTTTCCGCCCGGTCCTTGTCCAAGCCGGCAAAGCGCGCGCGATAGAGCGATTGACGGCCTTTCTCCACCCGTTCGGTGATGGGATCGGCCCGGCCCAACAGGGCCTTGGCCTTGTCCCGCGCCGCGGAGAGCCGCTCTTTGGCTTCCTTCTCCTGGGGGAAGGCGCCGACCTGGATCATCCAGCCGCCATTGCGGGGCTTGGCGGCGGGCGGAGCTGCCGGAGCACTGTCGCCGGCGGCGGCATATTTCACCGGCACGACGCCGGTTTTTTCGGCCGGCGGCGGCTCGCGCTTGACGTTGACGGTGGTCACTTTGCTGGGGCCCTCAACCGTCACCAGCTTGCGGTCATCGCCTGGCGAGGACTGGAGCGCGGCAGTACGCATGGCGCTTGCCTGCACCGTGAAGGTCTTCACCGGATTGGGCTTGATCGGCTCGGTCGAACCGGGCGCTGGCTCGGCGCGTGGAGACGCGGGCTGCACGAACGCGATCCTTTCTTTAACGGCGCGCGTCTCGGCGGCGGTCTCGAGCAGTGCCGGCGCGGTGCGCTTGGTTGCCGCCATATCGATGGTGCCGTCGAGCAGGCTGACGACGCGGGCGTCGCGCGCCGAAGCGGAGCGCCCACCGAACACCACGGCGATGACACGGCGCGGGCCGCGATGCATGGAAACGACGATATTGAAGCCGGAATCATGGATATATCCGGTCTTCATGCCGTCGACGCCGTCGATGCGGCCGAGCAGGTGATTATGGTTGCGGATTTCCTCGCCGCGGTAGGTGAAGGCACGGGTCGAAAAGTAGTGGTAGTACTGCGGAAAGCGATCCTGCATGGCGCGGGCAAGGATGGTCATGTCGCGCGCAGTGGTGATCTGCTCGGCATTAGGCAAGCCCGACGCATCGCGGTAGAGCGTATGCAACATGCCGAGCGCGCGCGCCTTGGCGGTCATCAGGCGGGCGAAGTTCTCTTCTGTGCCGCCCAGGGCTTCGGCTACCACGACCGCCACGTCATTGGCCGATTTTGTGACGATGGCACGGATCGCGGTCTCCACGTCGATGTTCTGACCGGGCTTGAGGCCGAGCTTGGACGGCGCCTGCGCGGCGGCGTGCGGAGACACTTCCATCTCGGTCGACATCTTGATTTTGCCTGCCTCCAGCCGCTCGAACAGCAGGTAGAGGGTCATGATCTTTGTCAGCGAGGCAGGGTGGCGCAGACTGTCGGCATTGGTTGCCTGCAGGACCGCGCCGGAATTGGCATCGACGACGATCGAGGAATAGGCGGGATCGTAGCTCTCGGCGGCGGCCGCATGGTGGCGGTGATGGCGGTGGCCCCGGGCGTCGGCCGCAGTGCCGACGGCGGCAAGCGCCACCAGCGTCATCAAGCAGAAGCTGTTCCAACGGCGTGGACGTTGGACCAAGACTCCGGCACGCGACATCCGCTCTCCCCACCCCGTTTTTCAAAGCTTGCCTTAAAAGCTGGCAAATCAGGCCGATTTATAACAGCACCGCGACGCCGCAAAATGCGACGCTAGGCCATCAGGGTTGATAAAGTATTACGACAAAACCCCTGGGTTTTAAGGTGTTTTTCGCACTGCAAAATAATGCTTGACCTTTATTGTGCAATGCAGTATAGATTTATTCTAGTCCCGGAACGAGGCCGGGTTGACAACGATCAGCATACTAGCGCCGCACTGCGGCCGGGAAAGGATGACGATGGTCAAGAATTTCGATGACCTCCAGCAGGTCGGGAAAGAGAACGTCGATCTCGCGCTCAAGTCGCTGGGCGTGCTGTCGAAGGGCACCCAGGCCATCGCGGTCGAAGTCGCCGACTACTCGAAGAAGGCTTTCGAAGACGGCACCGCCGCGCTAGAAAAGCTGTTCGGCGTGAAATCGTTCGAGAAGGCGATCGAGGTGCAAACCGAGTACGCCAAGACTGCTTATGAGGGCTTCGTGGCCAAGGCTACCAAGATTGGCGAGCTCTATGCCGATCTCGCCAAGGAGACCTACAAGCCGTTCGAAGCAATGATGGCGAAGGCGAAGTAATCTGCGCCAGCGCGAATTGTCGCGCACACTTGGAAAGACAAAGCCCGGCTCGATTGGCCGGGCTTTTTTGCATTTGGCGGCGCTGACTTTGGTCTTCGTGAGATACTTACTGGGCGATGTAGAGATTGCTCAGGTTGGTGCCGATCTGATTGAACGTCGTCACGATTTGGTTTGCCGAGGTTAGGTAGAAGAAATTGTTCGAGCTACTCGCACATTGCTGTAGCAATGGTGAGACCGCCGTACCATCCGTGCTTACCTGAACGGTATAGATCGTGATGCCCGCGGCCTTGATATTGTTACAAGTCAAAGTCTGCCGTGCGTCAATTTGCGATTGGACCGAATACCAGCGATCCTGCGTGTTCAAGCCGTCAGTCAACAGGATGATGACTTGTGAATAGGTGTAGTTTGGATCCATCGCAGGCGCTGTAAATGGACCTTCGCCAACCAGTGACATCCAGCCAAGCTGCAAGCCGATTGCCTGGTTGGTGTTGCCGGCCGGTTGCATATTGTTGACTTCAGAGGTCATCGTTGACCAATTGTAGCTCAGGCCCATCACAGCCTGCGGGCAATACGAATATTGCTCGGCTGCATAAAGCGAGGAGTTTACGGCTGTGTTCGGTTGGGCGGCGTTGGTATCATAATTATTCGTCGTGTCTGGAGTGGTCGGATAACCTCGATCTTCCACGCATCCGTTCCAAGTGCTGTGGTTGGCTGGAGTCCAGGTGTTGGCAGTCCAGACGCCCGGTGTCCACGTGGCCGCGGTCCAAACGCCGGCCGTCCAAGTGCCGTAGCCCCACGTATAGCCGTGCGACGTGCATGATGATTGCGATGTGTAGGACTTGTTAGAGCAGGCTTTCGTGCCGGTGCAGCTGCTCTGGCTCGTCATGCCTGGATTCGAACATGTGCCTGCGGCCGTGCAGGTGTTCTGGCTGGTTTTGCCGGAAATCGAGCAGGTGCCTGCGGCCGTGCAGGTGCTCTGGCTGTAATAGCCCGACAGCGAGCAAGTACCGGCAGAGGTGCAACTGCTCTGGCTGTAGTAGCCCGAGATCGAACAAGTCGAATTCGAAACGCAGGAGCTACGAGTCGAGTAGTTGCCGCTGCTGCAGCTTCCGTTGTTCGCATCCCAGGAGTTGTTGTCGGACAGCGTGGGATCCTGTGCCGAGGTGCCCCAATAGAGGTAATTAGCGCTATAGTTCGACGCCCCGATATTCACGTCTTTCACGAACGGGATAATTGAGACGTAGACGTCACCGTTAGTGGTTGCCGCGTTCTGCAACTGGGTCAGCAGATTATTCGTGGCTGTTTTAAGAGCTGTAATCTTTCCGCTATCAGCCATCGAGCCGGTGTTGTCGAGCACCAGCGCCACGCGCAGGCGGCTCGATCCCCACTTGACGGTCGACGAGGTGCCCACCGTGATGTTGTTGTATCCGAGAAGGCCGAGGAAGCTGGTGGGGACACTGGCAGAGCCATTGACGACGACCTGCATTCCGCCGCTCGTCGTATAAGTGGCGCTGATCGAGACGTTAGAGGCGTCCCCCGCCGTGAACAGGGCGGTGAAGTACTTCAGTGCGTTCGACTGCAGCTGAGCAGAGGTGTCCGTGGCCGCCTCCTTCGAAATCATCAGGGCGGTGGAGTCGAGCGCGGCTTGCATCGCCGTCTTCACCGAATTGGCGCGGCTATAGTCGACGGCGAAGCCCACGCCGGCGATGATCGGGATCACGGCGATGGCAAAGGTTATGGCGACATTACCGGCGCGCGCGAGGCTGAATTCGCGCAAGGCACTGCGGAGCTTTATCCAGGCCGCAGTCATGGCAGTCCACCGAAAACGGTTGATTCGCCTACATTCATAAGCGCCGCTGCTAAAAGGCTGGTGTATCGGTACGCCGCGAATTCTGCGCGGATGGTAATTGTCCGGCCGGTAAACCGTCGGTTTTACGAACGCGCGCAACGGCTTGGGTGGTTAACGCGATCTGCTGTGGATGCCGCGAATGCCGCATAGTTCTTAGCGGATGTCGTTAATGCTTGGTTGGCGAAAAGCGCGAATGAGCGCTCACATCGCCAGCCGCAGGTTGGACAGTGCGGTGCCGATCTGGCCGAAGGTGGTGACGATCTGCGTCGCCGAGGTGAGCAGGAAGAACTTGCTGGAGTCGCTTGCGCAATTCTGCAGCAAGGTCGAGGTCGGATCGCCATCGGTGTTGACCTGTACGGTATAGATCGTGATGCCGGCGGCCTTGATGTTGTCGCAGGTCATCTGCTGCCGGGCGTCGATCGACGAGGCGTTGGTGTACCAGCGGTCCTGGGTGTTCAGGCCGTCGGTCAACAGGATGATCACCTGGTTATATTTGTAGTTCGGGTCGAGCGGCGGGATGGTGAAGGGCGAGGCGGTCAGCGACTGCCAGCCCATCTGCAGGCCGATCGCCTGGTTGGTGTTGCCCACCGGCTGCATGGCGGTGATCTTATTGGACAGCGCGGTCCAATCATTGCTCAGGCCAATCAGCGACACCGGACAGGAGGAATATTGCTCGGTCGGGTAGAGCGTGCTGCCGGCGACCGGCGGATCGTTAGTGGTATCGAAGTTCTGATCGCGGTCGGTGACGCAGCCGTTCCAGGTGGTGTGGCTATTGGGCGTCCAGACCTTGCCATGCGAGACGCAGGTGCTTTGCGTCGTATAGAAGGAACTGCTGCACTTGCCGTTGACGGCCTCCCATAAATCCCAGCGCAGCCAGGAGGCATTCACATTACTGGGATCGACGTTCACGTCCTTGTTGAACGGCACGATCGACACATAGACGTCGTCGGCGTTTACCGCCGCGCTCTGCAGCTGGGTGAGCAGGTTCTGCGCGGCCGTCTTCAGCGCGGTCATCTTGCCGTACTGTGACATCGAGCCAGTGTTATCAAGCACGAGCGCGACGCGCAGCCGGGTGTTGCCCCAGGTCGAGGTGGTCGACGCGCCGATATTGATCGTATCGATGCCGACGATGCTCATAAAATTCGTGTCGACGACGGCGCTGCCGGTGATCACAGCTGCGATCCGTTGGTGGTGGAATAAGACACGGTAACGGCGACGTTCTTGACGTCGTTAGCCGTGAACAGGGCGGTGACGTAGGCGGTCGCCGCGCTTTGCAGCTGGTTTGGCGATTGTGTTGCCGCCGTCTTCGAGAGCATCAGCGCGGTCGAATCAAGCGCGGCCTGGAGTTGGGTGCGTGCGGTGCTCGCCCTCGTGTAGTCGACCGCTGCGCCGACCGCAGCCATCAACGGAATCATCGCGATCCCCACCATCGGGGCGACATTCCCGCGCCGGTTCTTCCAGAATCGGGTCAATAGCATCGCAGCACCCCCGTGACGGCGCGCCGAAAATTGGCACGCCACCGGTGGTGCATGATGCCGGCCGGGCCTTGAAATACGGTTGGAATTGCTGCGTGAATTTGGAGAAAAATCGCGTTGGATTGTCCGCGCGCTCCTTGTGATCAGGTAACCAATGGATATCTGTCCGGTGCCCCCGGAATCGCCTGAATTCGGTTTAAGCTGTGCCGGCCAAATCTCGGCTTGGCCTCGCCGGCCGCCGGACCTTATGATGGCGGGCAGGCCGCTGGGACGGCCCCGGTGGTACGGTTCTGGAACGCTTCTTGCCTCGGCAATGCCATGACGTCGATTGTTAGAAAGAGTACGCCCGCCGAGCGGGCGACAGCGGGCCCTGGGGGCGGCCGGTTGCCCCGCCTGGCCGACGACGACCGCAAGCGCCGCGTCGATCAGAGCGGCCCGGGCACCGCGGTCATCAGCAAGACCAAGCCACAGACGAAGCGGCCGAATCTCTACCGCGTGCTCATTCTCAACGACGACTACACGCCGATGGAGTTCGTCGTGCACGTGTTGGAACGCTTTTTCGGCAAGGATCACGAAGCCGCGACGCGCATTATGCTGCATGTGCATCACCACGGCATCGGTGAATGCGGCATCTATACTTACGAGGTGGCGGAGACCAAAGTGACGCAGGTCATGGACTTCGCCCGCAAACATCAGCATCCTCTGCAATGCGTGATGGAAAAAAAGTGAGCCTGGGGAGGCGTCCAATACAAATGGGAATGGAAATCTAAATGCCAACGTTTTCGCGCAGTCTCGAGCAGTCGCTCCACCGGGCGCTCGCCATCGCCAACGAGCGGCATCACGAATATGCGACCCTGGAACATCTGCTGTTGGCCCTTATCGACGATCAGGACGCCTCGGCGGTAATGCGGGCCTGCAATGTCGACCTCGACAAGCTCAAGCGCAGCCTCACTGCCTATCTTGAATCGGAGCTGGAAAACCTAATCACCGACGGCGCGGAGGACTCAAAGCCGACCGCCGGCTTCCAACGCGTGATCCAGCGCGCCGTGATCCACGTGCAGTCGTCCGGCCGCGAGGAGGTCACCGGCGCCAATGTGCTGGTGGCGATCTTCGCCGAGCGCGAGAGCCATGCCGCCTATTTCTTGCAAGAGCAGGACATGACGCGTTACGACGCGGTCAATTACATCAGCCACGGCATCGCCAAGCGGCCGGGCATGACCGAGTCGCGCCCGGTGCGTGGCGTCGAAGAGGAGGCTGAAACCAAGAGCGGCGACGAGCCAAAGAAGAAGGGCGACGCGCTCGACGCTTACTGCGTCAACCTCAACAAGAAGGCCAAGGAGGGCAAGATCGATCCGCTGATCGGCCGCGACGCCGAGATTAGCCGGACGATTCAGGTGCTTTGCCGCCGGCAGAAGAACAATCCGCTGCTGGTCGGCGACGCCGGCGTCGGCAAGACGGCGATCGCCGAGGGGTTGGCGCGCCGCATCGTACACGGCGACGTGCCGGACGTGCTCAAGGGCGCCACCGTCTTTGCCCTCGATATGGGCACGCTGCTCGCCGGCACCCGCTATCGCGGCGACTTCGAGGAGCGGCTCAAGCAGGTGATCAAGGAAATCGAGGCCTATCCTGGCGCGATCATGTTCATCGACGAGATCCACACGGTGATCGGCGCCGGCGCCACCTCGGGCGGCGCGATGGACGCCTCCAATCTGCTCAAGCCGGCGCTCGCCTCCGGCACGATCCGCTGCATCGGCTCGACAACATACAAAGAGTACCGTCAGTACTTTGAGAAGGACCGCGCGCTCGTCCGCCGCTTCCAGAAGATCGACGTCAATGAGCCGTCGGTGGCGGATACGATCGAAATCCTCAAAGGCCTCAAGCCGTACTTCGAAGAATACCATAAGCTCAAATACACCAACGAGGCGATCAAGGCGGCGGTCGAACTGTCCTCGCGCTATATCCACGACCGCAAGCTGCCGGACAAAGCGATCGACGTCATCGACGAATCGGGCGCGGCGCAGATGCTGCTGCCGGAGAGCCGGCGCAAGAAGACGATCGGCATCAAGGAGATCGAGACCACGATTTCCACGATGGCACGCATCCCGCCAAAGACGGTGTCGAAGGACGACGCCGAGGTGCTGCAGCACCTCGAGCAGACGCTGAGGACGACCGTCTACGGCCAGGACAAGGCGATCGAATCGCTCGCGGCCTCGATCAAGCTCGCGCGCGCGGGCTTACGCGAGCCGGAAAAGCCGATCGGCTGCTACCTGTTCTCCGGCCCGACTGGCGTCGGCAAGACGGAGGTGGCCAAACAATTGGCCGCCGCCCTCGGCGTCGAGCTGATCCGCTTCGACATGTCGGAATACATGGAACGGCACACGGTGTCGCGCCTGATTGGCGCGCCTCCCGGCTATGTCGGCTTCGACCAGGGCGGCTTGCTCACCGACGGCGTCGACCAGCATCCGCATTGCGTGCTGCTGCTCGACGAGATCGAGAAGGCGCATCCCGACCTGTTCAACGTGCTGCTGCAAGTGATGGATCACGGCAAGCTGACCGACCATAACGGCAAGCAGGTCGACTTCCGCAATGTGATCCTGATTATGACGACGAACGCCGGCGCCGCCGACATGGCCAAGTCCGCCTTCGGCTTCACGCGGACGAAGCGCGAGGGGGACGATCACGAGGCGATCAACCGCATGTTCTCGCCCGAGTTCCGCAACCGGCTCGATGCCACCATCACCTTCGCGCATCTGTCGCAGGACATCATCAAGATGGTGGTGGAGAAGTTTGTGCTGCAGCTCGAGGCGCAGCTCGGCGATCGCAACGTCACCATCGAGCTGTCGGAAGAGGCGACGCGCTGGCTGATCGCCAGCGGCTATGACGAATTGATGGGCGCGCGCCCGATGGCGCGGGTGATCCAGGAGCACATCAAGAAGCCGCTTGCCGACGAGGTGCTATTCGGCCACCTGCGCGAGGGCGGGCACGTGCGTGTGGTCGTCACCAAGGACGCGGCTGGCCGCGACAAGCTCGGCTTCGAGTTCTTGGAGGGGCCGGTGACGCCGAAGCCGGAGAAACTGCCGGCCGTGGCGCCGAAGACGCGGCGCCGTTCGCCGCGCCCGCGGACCAAGCGCAGCTCGTCAGTGCCGAAGGTGCCGTTGCTCAAGGCGTAATTGCGCTTTCAACATCGCAAAATCAAAGGCCGGGCCTGAGGCCCGGCCTTTGCATTTCGCAGGCCGCGTATGCGTCGCGGCTCGGTTGCGCCGGCAACGGCGCCGTGAGAGAGGTGGCCGTCCGCCATGTCCGCCTCTCGCACCTTCCACTCGTCATCGGCCGCCTATTTCGCCGGCGTGAAGTCGGCGCTCTTATCGGTCTACGTGCTGGTATTGGCGGGCACCTATATAGGCATGGGCGCGCTCACCCATGACGTCGGACTGTCACCGCCATGGCTGGCGGTCTCGACCATGCTGGTATGGGCCGCGCCGGCGCAGCTGATTTTGATATCCGCCGCGGGCAGCGGCGGCGGCCTGTTGGAAGTGGCGCTTGCCGTTACGCTGAGTGCCACCAGGCTGTTCCCCATGGTCGTGGCGCTGCTACCACTTTTACGCGGAGTGGCGACACGATTGCGCGACATGCTACTCCCCGCGCATTTCACCTCGATCAGCATGTGGATCGAGTCGCTGCGCCTTTTGCCGCAACTCGAACGCGAGCACCGCATTCCATTCTGCAACGGTCTGTCGACCGGCTACATGGGCACTGCAGTGGTGTTCGGCTTTGTCGGCTATTACCTCGCCGCCGGCTTGCCGCCGCTCTTGGCCGGCGTACTCCTATTCTTGACGCCGATGTCGTTCTTTTTGTCGACCGTCAATAATGCACGCATGCTGGTCGACAGGTTGGCTCTGTCGCTCGGCCTCGCGCTCGGTCCCTTGCTCGCCTACTGGCAGGTGCAGCTCGATTTGATGTGGACTGGCTTCGTCGGCGGCAGCATTGCCTATGCCGTGCACCGCATTCGCGAGGCGGCGCAATGAAGGCGGCGATTGTCGACTGGGGGCCTTACCTCGTCCTCATTCTCGTGGGTTTCGTGCCGAACGAAGTTTGGCGGCTCGTCGGGCTTTTGACGGCGCGAGGACTCAGCGAAGATTCACAACTCGTCGTCTGGTCGCTCACGGTCGCGACCGCCTTGCTCGCCGGCGTGATCGCTAAACTGATCCTCTTTTCGTCGGGCGAGCTTGCGGGCATTCCGGTTGGCGTGCGGATCGGCGCGGCAGGGTGCGCATTGGCGGCCTATTTCGCGGCCAATCGTTCGGTCTTCGTAGGCGTTTTCGCCGGTGAGGCGGCGCTACTTATTGGAGACCTGATATTCGCCGCCTAGCCGGTCACGATGCCGCCACCGCAGCGCTCAGTTTTTTGGCCTGCTCGGCCAGAGTTTCGGGCTTTTCCTTCTCGGCGGCCGGCGGCTTCATCGGCATGCCGGCCTTGCGCGGGATGACATGGACATGCAGGTGGAACACCACCTGTCCGCCGGCGCCCTCGTTGAACTGCTGTAGGGTGATGCCCTCGGCGGCGAAAGCCTTCACGGCCGCCTTAGCGATCTTTTGCGCCACCGTCATTACATGCGCAAAATCGGCCGGGCCGACGTCGAAGATGTTGCGCGCCGGAGCCTTCGGCAGCACCAGCGTGTGGCCGGGCGCGCGCGGCATGATGTCGAGGAAGGCGAACGCTTTGTCGTCTTCGTAGACCTTGTAGCAGGGTAATTCGCCGCGCAGGATCTTGGCGAAGATGTTGTTCGGATCGTAGCTCGGCATCGGCACTTCCCCCGTTTTTCGTCATGCGGACAAGGCCGGCCATGACGCTTGTCTATTCCTGCTCCACCAAATCCTTGCGGAACGGCGCCGCCGCCGCAAGCTCCTCGCCGGCCGCGTGCACATAAGCGCGCTCGCGCGCCAGATAGTCGGCGACCGCGCGCCGCAGCGCCGGATTGGCGATGAAATGGGCGGAATAGGTGGTCCGGGGCAAATAGCCGCGTGCGAGCTTGTGCTCGCCTTGGGCGCCGGCCTCGACCCATTTGAGCTTGTGTTGGATCGCGTAATCGATCGCCTGGTAGTAGCAGAGCTCGAAATGCAGAAACGGGTGGTGTTCGATAGCGCCCCAGTTGCGGCCGAAGACCGTGTCAGCGCCGAGGAAATTGATGGCGCCGGCGATCCATCCGCCGGCGCGGCGCGCCATCACCAACAGGATGCGGTCGCGCATCTTCTCGCCGACGATGGAGAAGAATTTGCGGGTCAAATAGGGGCTGCCCCATTTGCGCGACCCGGTATCCATGTAGAACGCGAAAAACGCGTCCCACACCGCCTCGGTGAGATCGGAGCCGGTGAGCCACTGCACGTCGATGCCCGGCGCCAGCGCTTCCTTCCGCTCGCGGCGGATGGTCTTGCGCTTGCGCGAGGCGAGGCGGGCGAGGAAATCGTCAAACGTAGCGTAGCCCAGGTTCTCCCAGTGAAATTGCTGGTCGTTGCGCTGCAGGAAACCGCGCTCGCGGAGCATGCGCCATTCCGGCTCGGTCAGGAATGTGACGTGGGCGGAGGACAGGTCGCTTGCCGTGGTGATCTCGACCAGCGCGTCGGCAAGCGCTCTGCGCACGGCCTCGGCCAGCGGGCCGGGCCGGGCGAGCAGACGAGGGCCGGTCACCGGGGTTAATGGCACCGTCACCTGCAGCTTGGGGTAATAATCGCCGCCCGCCCGTTCGAAGGCCTCGGCCCAGCCATGGTCGAAGACATATTCGCCGCGCGAATGGCTCTTCAGATAGCAGGGCGCGACGCCGAGCAGACTGCCGTCTGCGGCCTCCGCCAAGAGGTGGCGCGGCTGCCAACCGCTGCGGCTGCCGACCGAAACGGAAGCTTCAAGAGACGAAAGAAAATCATGAGATACAAATGGGTTATCGACTTGTCCTCGTGTAAATAATTCAGCGGAAAAGTTATCCTCAGATGTTAGTTTAACTTCCGCGCTACCGGCGCTGACATCGCTGCCGCCCGCGCACGCGTCCCACGCCGCTCGGGAAACCTCGGCGAGTGATTGCGCGATACGGATGCGAAGGTTGATGTCGGTCATCGGGTCGGGTCTGCTGTCCCGACTTTATGCCCGAAATAGAACGGATTCACTTACGCACTTCGGGGGGGCACACCACGATATCGTACCCGGTTGGGATGCCGTCGAAGCTGTAGCCCTGCTCGGGGTGGCAATTCGGCGGAATTCGGTGGCAGCCCTCGATCGTGCAGGCAATCTGCCCGGTCTCACGCACACGCTTGTGGACCTTGGATTTGGTAAAGGCAGGCGGCGCGGCAAGCGCGGCTGCGCCGAGCGCGACAAGGGCGATGAAAGGGATTGTCCTCATGATGAAGACATATGCGGCGCGGCGCCGCGGTTCCAGCCCTATGGCCGGAAGCCTTCGAAAATCATCTGGTCTGTCCAGCGCGCGGCGCGCTGGCGTTCCGCCTCGCTGCGCACGGTCCAGGTCAGCAGCGGTAAGCGAAAGACGGTGCGCGCGATCATCGGCGCCGCAGCCGGCAGGTCGTTCACCGCATAAGCGATGAATTGCGGGCGCGTGCGGGTGCCGTGCAGGAGCCAGGCCATGTTGCGCCTGTCTGCGGGCGGCAAACGTTGCCATTCAGGATGGGCATAGTGGCGCTCGGCGACGATGCCGCGTGTCAATTGCGGCGCGATCCAGCGGGCAAGCTCGACCACGGCAGGATCGAACGACATCATCGCCACCGGCCCGGCATAGCCCGCAAGTACATGCGCGCAGCGTTGCACCAGCCGCCGGTCGCCGTCGAAATGGCTCTTGAGTTCCAACAGCAGCGTGGCGCGGCCGGCGACGAAATCGCACAGGTCGCCGAGCGTCATCATGCGGTCTCTGGTCGCCCTGAATCGCACGGCTTCGATCTCGGCCGCTGTCATATCCGCGAGCCGCCCGCTGCCCTCGGTGAGGCGGCCGAGCGCATCGTCGTGGTAGACGAAGGCTTCGCCATCAGCGCTGATCTGCAGGTCCGTCTCGATGCCGTAGCCGGCGGCAATGGCGGCGCGGAAAGCGGAGGACGTGTTCTCGATCACGCCAGCCGCCGCATCATGCAGGCCGCGATGGGCAATCGGGCGGGCGATGAGCCAATCGAGGCCTGCCATTTCAGCTCACTTCGAACAGTCCCTCGACCTCGATCGCCGCGTCTGCCGGCAGCGCCGCCACCCCCACCGTGCTGCGCGCATGGCGGCCCTTGTCGCCGAGCGCCTCGACCATCAGGTCGGAGGCGCCGTTCATCACTTTCGGCCCGTCAGTGAAGCCGACCGCCGAATTGATGAAGCCGCCAAGCCGCACGACGCGGACCACCTTGTCCAGGTCGCCGAGCGCCGCCTTGAGCTGGGCCAGCAGGTTGACCGCGCAAGCGCGCGCCGCCTTCTGCCCGTCCTCGATCGAGACGCCCGCGCCAAGCTGGCCTTTGGCGACCAACTTGCCGTCGACCCCGAAACATAGCTGGCCGGAGATGACGAGCGTGTTACCGCTGCGCACGAACGGCACATAATTGGCGATCGGACTTGCCGGGGTGGGCAGGCTGATCCCCAGACTTGCGAGCTTTTGTTCAATGATTCCGGCCATGGCGCCCTCCTGACGCATGCCCTGTCTTGGCTCATTGAGCAGGGCAAGGCAAGCAAGGGCGATGCCGTTGCCCGCAGCGGAGGCAGCCTCTATCTTGCCCATTTCTTGCATGATTCAACGCGGGAACCTCGAGGGCCCGCACCGATGAGAACGCTGACGCTTGCCAAATGGCTGATCCCGGCGGTCCTGGCCATGGGCTTGGCCGCCGTCGCAGCGGGCGCGCCAGTCGCGCCGCCCGCCGAGACCGTGTTTCTGGCGCCGCACCGAGCGGTCTATGATCTCAAACTAGTCAAGTCGAGCGGCAGCCGCGGCATCGAAGCGGTGCGCGGGCGCATCCTTTACGATTTTTCCGGCAATGCCTGCGACGGCTATGAGCTGCAATTCCGCCAGGTGTCGGAGCTCGATTCCGGCGAGGGCAAGACCGCGCTCAGCGATCTGCGCTCCACCACCTGGGAATCCGGCAACGCCACGGCGTTCCGTTTCAACTCGGAGAACCTGGTCGACGACAAGCAAACGGACACGGTCGACGGCCACGCGGAGCGCAACACCAAGGCGGTGGCGATCAATCTGAGCAAGCCGAAAGAAAAGAACTTCACCGTGCCAGTGAGCGCGGTGTTTCCGACCCAGCACATGCGGCGCATCATCGTTGCCGCGCGCGAGGGCAAGAGCGTGCTGGAGTTTCCGGTCTATGACGGCTCGGAAACCGGCGAGAAGCTTTACAACACGCTCACCGTGATCGGTCAGCCGATCGCGCCGGGGACGACACCGCCGGACGACGCAGCGGCCAAGACCCCCGAGCTAGCCAAGCTCACGCGCTGGCCGGTGACCATCAGCTATTTCGAGAGCGAGAGCGTGCAGATGCAGCGGACCGGCGAGCAGACGCCGGTTTATGCCATCTCGTTCGAGCTCTACGAGAACGGCATCTCGCGCGCGCTCACGCTCGACTACAGTGATTTCACTATCAAGGGCGAGATGAGGTCGCTGGAGTTGAAGCAGCCGAAGCCGTGTCCCTGAGCGCGTCCCGGACACGAGGAAGCGATCACTCCTCCTCCAGCGCCAGTCCCTTGACCACCGCGTCGCCGCCGAATTTCGCGCGCAGGCGGTCGACGGCCAGCTCGGCTTCGGCGGTGCGCCGGTCGAGGAGATCGGCAAGATCGTCGTCCGCGGCGTTCTGCAAATGGCTGATGCCGATGCCGATCAGGCGGAACTTGGCCGAGCCGACCTCGTGCGCGAGCAGGTTGCGGCCGGCCGCAAAAATGCGCGCGGCGAGCTGGGTCGGATGGTCGAGCGCGCGCGCCCGCGTGCGGATCTTGAAATCGGCGCTCTTGAGCTTGAGCGTCACCGTCGAGCCGGCGAGCGCATTGGCTTTCAGCCGCGCGGAGATTTTCTCCGTCAGCTCCCATAGCATTTGCTCCAGTGGGCGGAACTCGCCGATGTCGCGCTCGAACGTGGTTTCGGCAGAAATGCTCTTGGTGTCACGCTCGGGATCGACTTTGCGCGTGTCGATTCCGCGCGCGAGATGCCATAGCCGGACGCCTTCCTCGCCATAGCGGCGCACGAGGTCGCTCTCCCCCGCGCGCTGCAGGTCGGCGATCAGGCGGTAGCCGTCTTTGGCGAGCTTGGCCGCGCTCACCGCGCCGACGCCGTAAATGAAGCCGACCGGCTTCGGCGCGAGAAAAGCCACCGCCTCGTCCTGGCCAAGCACGGCGAAGCCGCGCGGCTTGTCCACGTCGGAGGCGATCTTGGCGAGAAATTTGTTGGCCGAAAGGCCGATCGACACCGTGATACCGAATTCGCGCTCGACGTCAGCGGCAAAGCGCGCCAGCGCCTTGGCGGCACTCATGCGGTGCAGCCGCTCAGTGCCGGAGAGATCGAGAAAGGCTTCGTCGATCGATAAGGGCTCGACCAGCGGGGTGAGGGCGAACATGGCCTGGCGCACTGCGCGGCCGACTTGCACGTATTTGGCCATGTTTGGCTTGATCACCACGGCCTGCGGGCAGCGGCGCTTGGCCTCAAACATCGGCATGGCGGAACGGATGCCATAAGTGCGCGCGACATAGCAGGCGGCCGCCACCACGCCGCGCTTGCCGCCACCGACGATCACCGGCTTGTCGACGAGCGAGGGATCGTCGCGCTTCTCGATGGTGGCGTAGAAGGCGTCGCAGTCGACATGCGCGATGGTCAGCCGGTCGAGCTGCGCATGACGCGCGAGCCGCGGCGAGCCGCAGGCCGGACAGCGCGTTGCGGCGTCCTGCGTATCGGCTAGGCAATCGCGGCAGAAGCTCACGGAATGTCGCGCTCCCAATGTGCGCCGAGCGCGGCGAGCGCCCTGCCGATATCGGCCGGGTCGATGTCGGCCTCGCCGGCAAATTCCAGCAGCAGGCGCTCATCGCCGACTACGTATTCGAGTACGCCCTTGAGGAAGCCGGGCGCTTGCGCGGCGGCGCGAATCTGGGCAGGGCCAAGGCCGGTGATGGCGAGGAAGCGGCCGAGGCGCTCGCCGTTTCCGGCAATGAAGGTAAGCGCCTGAATCGCCAGCCCTTCTGCCGCTTCCGCGGTTAACGAAGGCCTTGGTTTCATCGATCAAATTTGCCTTTCCGTAATATATGGGCACTACCGTGAGGCGATCATGCCCGAGCGCGCACGACCTGGCGATGGCGCGCACGGCGGGTGGGGGACGCACTGGGGACAAATGGGGCGGGGGACATGCCGAAGACCGTCCTGATAGTGGAGGACAACGAGCTGAACATGAAGCTCTTCCATGACCTCCTGGAAGCGCATGGCTACCAGACGGTGGGCACCCGCAACGGCATCGAGGCGCTCGCTCTGGCGCGCAAGTACCGGCCCGATCTCATTCTGATGGATATCCAACTGCCGGAAGTCTCCGGTCTCGAAGTGACCAAATGGCTCAAGGACGATCCCGAGCTCAAGGCCATCCCCGTGGTGGCGGTCACCGCCTTCGCCATGAAGGGCGACGAGGAGCGCATTCGCGAGGGC
>Ga0187771_10000241_pt1 | contig 31374 bp, 36 predicted proteins | sample 0116_SJ02_MP15_1_FD_133139 | JGI IMG/M metagenome (GOLD analysis project Ga0187771, IMG submission 133139) | Tropical peat soil microbial communities from peatlands in Department of Meta, Colombia - 0116_SJ02_MP15_10_MG | ecosystem: Environmental > Terrestrial > Soil > Wetlands > Peat | place...
CAATTGCTCCCATGGGGGCGATTGCTACCCTCGCCTATTTATCCTCTGAGACCCATCAAGGGTCTTCACAAAAGTGAGGTCGCTGGGATTTCGACGCACGTTCCCACAGAATCACAAAGAATTTCTGACTTGGCACAAGGATCTTGATCCAAAGTGTTAATCCCAACCGTGGCTTCCATTGCAGTTACCGATTTGAACCCGAACAGTTAAACTCCCGGCTACCACATGCTAATTCAAATTGGGCGCTTCGGTTTGTAGTTGGTAGTAGAGGGAGAATCTCATTTGTGCGCAAGCGTATGCCTCGGTTCGTAGAGGCCTAGCTCGCTCCCACTTGGCAACGTAATCATGGCAACCCTTCCCCAACTCTCGTCTCCGACAACCCTGCACTTCGCCTTCTTTCTGCGGAGAAGTCTCATCGTCGCATCAAGGTCGTCGCACATGAGGAAGAGACTATTCATGGCGTCTTCTTGGCCTGACTTCGCCGGATGAACAGCTACTTCGGAGGGGGGCAGAGCGAAGATCAACCACCCGTCCCCTGCATCCACGTGATGGAATTTGAGAACATCACGAAAGAACTTGCGATCGGCTTCGGCGTCGGTACTGTAGAGGACGACGTGCGCTCCCGAAATGGTCATTTGATTTGTAGACGAGTTGACTGCTTCCGGTATTAACTGCTTCCTTGAGCGCCCAACATGATTCGAAACGCTCGGAATCTGAATATGGGGTTAAGGTTCCGGCGATGACCCTGTCCCAGCCCCTCACACAGAGTTGAACTCAGTTCGGTTCAAGAACCGGCGAATCTCAGGTGATGGTTAATCGGGCTATGACTCCTGACGGACCTGGCGAACTCGAGTGCTTCGGAAAGGCTCGACGCCAGATAGTCGGCTAATCCAGTCTGTTCCGGACCCGCCGCGATGCTCCTTTTCGCTTCCTTGTCCTCGAAAGCGGCCCCTCCCACCAGAATCTTCGCACCCTTGAAGGCCGGCGTTCCCCTTATCGCCCTGATCGCCTCAGCCATCCTGGGCATGTTCGAAGGCATTGTCGCGGACAGGCAGAAGAGATCCACCCTTCTCCCCGCTGCCAGGGCCTTCAGGGCTGATTGCAGGGTACCCGACAGGCGGAGTTCCGTATCCCATCCTTCGCTCCTGAGTAGTTCTGACAACATCCGAAGCACGACGACGTGGAACTCTCCGTCAGGGGTTGAAAGGTACGCGAAGCCACCCGGTTCTCGCCTGAATGTTCTGAACCTATCCGCGGCCATGGCGACGCAGCCAATCGTTACTTCGGTCGCGTAGTGCTCATCGCTAACTGTGATTGAACCCTTTTCCCAGAGCGACCCGACTTCCACTTCAGCACGGCCTAGAGCCTGATACACATCGCCCAGGGACAACCCTTCCTCAATCATCCTGAGCACAATCACTTCTGCGGAACCCTTGTCTTTGTTAAGAACGGCGTGCAGATAGTCAGACTTGTGTTTGTCCAGCGCCGAGTGCGCCCGGGACATGGCGGATTGCCAGAGCCAGGTCGATTTAAGGCCTGAGGGGGCTGACTCACCGGGCGGACGCCCAGAGTTTCTCGAATGTGGTCTCCATCTGACCCACCTGCTTCTCTCCTTCAATGGCGACACAGGAACTCGCCACGGTCCTTACCGTCATGGGGGAAAGGGGCTTCGGCCTGTATCGCTGAGTCTCATAGAACAGCATCAGGCACTGCCCTCCGTTGAGGACCATGGTCGGGAGGTCGCCCCCGAACAGCCTGATCCTGTACGTGTAGCCGTCGATTTCGACCCTGCCACCCTCGAAGGGCTTACGCCCCTCGTCGACGGTAGCGAAGATCACTCTGGCCGACTTTGGTTTCTTCGCGAGGTATCTGACGGTGGTGAAGACGTGGCCTTCTGATTCGTCGTTGACGACGATGCGCAGTTCTCTGTTTTGCATCGCCTTTCTGAGGAGGCCCTGTATCGATGAGATGCCATGAAGGACAGCCACCTTCGAGCCAGCTTCCTTCTCGGCACGCGGCTTTCGGACGGCCAGTGGCGGAGCATTTGCCAGGCCTTCCGCTAGGGCCTCTTCTCCGAGGCTAAGCTCGTTGAGCCTGGACTCCTGGACTGCCACCAGACGCCGGACGGCTGTCTGGGGGATCTCGGCAGAATATCGCTTCGGCCTTCCCACTTCAACCAGGACTATTCCGACATCGACGAGTCTGTCAAGGATCTGATACGTTCTGACCCGGTTGACCCCGCTCAGCTCCGAAAGCTCATTGCCGGTGACACCGCTTTGTTCCGCGTTCCTGATTCTCGAGAGCAGGAGGAAGAGGTCCGCCTCCTGCCTCGTGATGCCGAATTTCGTGAGCTCGGCGGCTACCTCGCTTTCCTTCACGGCCTGCAAGGACGGTGCCCTTTCTAAAAAGGCCTATTCAGACCTATGGCCGTCCAGGAGCTTAATCATCGCGGGGAAGTAGAAGGTCCGTATGACGAAGGTGTCCAGAATCAGAGACACGACGAACGCTATGCCAATCTGCTGAAGGAAGCCGAATGGGACCAGGCCCAGGGACCCGAGCGAGACGGCAAGGATCATTCCCAGGGCGGTCACCACAGCCCCCGATCCCACCATCCCCCTCGCGAGGCCTTCTTCGAACCCGTGCTTCGCCTGCTCCTCCTTCACCCTCGTGAAAATGAACACCGTGAAGTCGTTGCCCAGGGACATCAATATCACGAATAGTACCAGCGGGATCAGGTAAATCAGGGACTCCCCCAGGATGTAAGTGGAGACGAGATACAGGATCCCTGTGGTCCATGTTATGCTGATGAAAACCCCTGTCAGAGAGATCAGCGGGTACTTGAGAGAGCGGAAGGAGACACCGAGTATTACAGTTATCACCACAATGATCAGCACTTCAAGGCGGGCGTAGGCGGCGCTGGAGGAGGCCTTCAGGTCGATAACGCTCGAAGTCAGCCCTCCCACTGTGAGAGTGGGGTTCTGGCGGAGCTGGCCGACGAGGTCGAGGGCCTGCTGGGAGTAGGGGTCGAAGCCGGTGAAGACCAGGAAGTAGGCGTTACGACCCTGGTTGAATATGAACGGATTCTGCCCACCCGTTGAAGCCCCCGCTAGGTTGGGGCCGACTACCTGCTTGACCCCAGGTACGGCTGAGATAATGCTGGCGTATCGAGCCACGGTTCCCGCGCCCGAGCTTGTCAGGGACCCGTTTGGGAGGAGGACGCTTTGGGTGAAGTTGACTATCACGAAATTGGGGTAGATCAGGTCAGAGCCGAACTTCTGGTTAATGGTGTTCAGGGCCTCCGAGCTGGGGAGGTTCTTTGGGAGTCCCTCGGCGAAGTTGTAGGTCGTAGGGAGGTTGAACCAGAGGTAGACGGCTGGCAGGGCGAGGAGCACTATCACTCCGACCACGAGATACCTCTTCCTGGAGGAGAAGGTGGCAGCCCTGTAGAATTTGGATTTCGGCCCGAAGTGCTCGGAATCTTTGATTGGCTTGAGTGCCCTCTTCAGGAACATCCTCGGCCCCACGAACGAGACAAGCGCAGGGAGAAGGGTGGTCTCCATGGCGACGGTCATGAGAATCGATAGAAGGAGCACTGGACCCCAGGTCTGCAGGTCTGAGACCAGGGACAGAGCCCCTAGCCCTCCTGCGACCGTGACACCGCTGACGAGTATGGCGAAGCCCGCCTTGCTTGTGGCTTCAGTGATAGCATCGCTGCTCCCGCTGCCCTTGCGCAGCTCCTCCCTGTAGCGCGAGAGGAAGAAGACGAGATAATCTACCGACACCCCGAGCAGAACCGCTGTGAGCGTGTATGTCACAGTGAAGTCGACGTGGCCCAGGAACAGCCCTGTCACGTAAATCGAGACGTAGCCCAGCGCTGTTGATAACGACACGAACAGCAACGCGAACAGAGGGGGGAGTATTGACGCCAAAGTGACTGCGACCGCGATCGCAAGAAACACGAATGTGAACGCAAACACGAAACCTGATCCGGAGGTGAGGGTCTGCGTATCGTAGGCCACCGCCCCCTGGCCGGTGACCTGTGCTTCGCCTCCAAAGTATGTCTTGGCAAGAGCCCTGACCTCGGGAGTTGCATTTTGGGCCGGGTAGACGTTGGCCGACGTCCTGTAGCCCTCGGTTACATTGAAGTCGACGTTGACAAGATAGGTAGAGTTGTCCTGGCTGACATAGCTCTTTGTTATGAAGGCCGGCGCCCCATTCAACCCGTTGGCTTCGACATAAGCAGTCTCGTTTCCATGACCCATGACCGAGTTGAGGAACTGGGCGTAGGCGCTGAATGCCGAGGCAGAGGAACTGAAGAAGGGGGCGTTCGCCTTCTCAAGCGCGCTCTGGAACCGGAGCGTCCTAGTTGCCAAGTCGGGCATGCTACTGTTAGATCCCACTACCACAATCAGGGATGAGTTCTGAGGGGAAAGGTCGGAGAGAATTGCTTGGGCCTTGGCGGACTCCGTGTCTGCCTGGGAGCTCGAACCTGTGGAGTAGCTGACGAAGTGTGAATAGTTGAGAATGGCTGGGACCATCGCCAGCAGGGCCACGACCCAGACGATGATGACGACCTTCTTTCGTCTCACGATTCCTTCCGAGAGCCGCATTTCTGTTAGGGCCCTCCCCTCCGAGCATTAAAGCGGGCTGTAATTTCCTTTAGGAACTTACAACTCCCTTTTATCGCAGCGAGGCCGAGCCTCCCTTGCGAACCACAATGCAAGACATAGTGGACACAGCAGCACAGGCGGGTACGTTCTCGACTCTGGTCGCTGCGGTGAAGGCAGCCGGACTGGTCCAGACGCTGAAGTCGCCTGGCCCGTTCACGGTCTTCGCCCCGACAGACGCGGCGTTCGCGGCGCTCCCCAAGGGGACAGTTGAAGGTCTCCTTCAGGACGTCCCGAAGCTGACGTCAATTCTGACGTACCACGTCGTAGCAGGGAGGGTCGCGGCTGCAGACGTCATGAAAATGACGAGCGGCGGACCTGCAGAAGCCAAGACAGTCCAGGGCCAGCCAGTGACCCTGAAGACTCAGGGCATACTGAGCAAGAGCGTCCACGTGAACGACGCCAAGGTCGTCAGGGCAGACATTGAGGCGACCAACGGCATCATCCACGTGATCGACAAAGTAATCATGCCAAGCAACTAAACGTAGGCACCCTCCCCTCCACTTTTTTCGCCGCAGAGCCAAAGAATCGCAACGCCTGGTGCGTGCAGATCAGCGAAACTACCTCAAACGCTGCCACGTCGAAACGGAAGTCGGAACGGGATCTGAACCCAGTCGGGTTCAAGAAAAAACGGCGACCGCACGCTCCCAACTCCAAGGGCACTGCTCGGGAGGAAGGCACCTATTGAATGATGGGAAGGTATACAAAGAGGAGAGCAAAAGAGGCGCAGACCTTGGAGACAGCGAATGTGTTCAAAATAGCGGCGACCTCTTCTAGAGTTCGCGAGTTCCTGGAGAGCCAAGGATGGGAATTCCAAGGAAAGGATGAGGAAATGGACCTTTTCAGAAACATGAAAACCGGAAAGCAGTTGTACATCGAGGATATTTCTGAAAACTTCCCGGTGACCTTCCTCATGGGTGAGATCAGCTTGTCCGAGTTCGGTAGTATCGCGCGCAGATTGGCGCCTGAAATCAAGTTAATGGAGGTCGACAGCAGTTGGGAAGGCAAGGCGACGACCATCGTGGTCGCCATGGCGGAAGAGCAAGTTAGGGATATGTTCGGTAGAAGAACGAAGATGAGACCAATTCCCCTTCACCGCATTGCTTCCTAGATTCGGAAGTGTAGACCTGTGTTTCCGCAAACGCATGGAATCTGAACCCAATTGGGCTTGCAGACCTGCGACCGAACGCAGATTAGCTCCCCGGTTCTCTCTGCCCGCGTCTCTGGCGGCTCTGGTAGCTCTCTTCGTCGGTTCCCTCGCTGCAGGAACATTGAGTTCATGCTTTGGAGGAAATAGGAGTAGACTGCTTGCAATTTCTGCGGGAATACAGACTGCCTTCTTGTCTGCGAAGAGGAGTATTAGGATGAGAGAGGAGCCCAGGGGACCTTGAAAGGGGCGAAAGCCATGGAGAAGCACAGGTCAGCTAACCTTCTTTCCGACTTCATCCTTGGATCCCAGGACGGACTCGTCAACGTCCTCGGAATCCTGCTCGGGCTCTCGGCTGCGACCAGCAACCTGACACTCATCTACGTGGCTGCGTTTGCGGCGCTTGGGGCGGAATCTGTATCGATGGGGGCTGTCGCGTATACCTCGACTCTAGCAAGAAGGAAGCAGTACCTGAAGGAACTCGAGAACGAGCAGTATGAGATCAAGAATGTACCCAAAGTCGAGAAGGAGGAGGTGCGAGATGTGTTCCGAAGCTGGGGCTACACTGGCAAGGTGCTCGAACGAGCCACCGATGTCATAGTGAACAATCCCAAAGCGTGGCTAGAGTTCATGATGTCCTATGAGCTACATCTTGAATCCGTTGGCAAGTCGGAACCTCGCAGGAGCTTTCTGGTAGTACTCGGATCGACAATCGTAGGTTCGTTCATTCCGCTCATCCCGTACCTCCTAAGGGGAGGAGACGTGGTGGCAAGTGCGGTAGGTTCTGTCATCCTCAGTGGCGCTGTCCTTTTCTTCATCGGATACTACGAAGCGAGAACCACCGTCGGTTCCTTGTGGAGAAGCGGACTCCAGATGGCCATCATTGGGCTGGGCGCTGGCGTGGCTGGTTTCCTGATTGGACATTTCATTGGAGCGCCTCCTTAGCAGGCTAACCACTTTCGAATCACGCTAGAAATCTGAACCCAGCTAGGTTCGCGAACCGGACAGTTCGTTTTTTCTGTAGGCTCTTCGATTGCGCTCCTTCAGAAAAAGTCACTGCCGCGAAAAGTGAATCTTGATCGTCGTGAACATAGACATGTCGACGATGGAATGGGCCACGAACACTGCCGTCAATCCCACAGCGATGACGCCATATCCCGTTGCGATTCCCGCTATGAAGATGAGCACGGCGAAGATTCCCTTGCCTTTTGTATGTGGACTCGGCCCCCAGTAAGGGGCGTGCCCGAGCATGAACAATATCGAAGTAATCCAGATGCCAGCAATCGCTTGTATCATTCCACGAAAGAGCAATTCCTCGGCGAAGCCTGCGGTGAACCCGGTGGCCAACAGCAACCAGTATGGATATTTTGCTAGCTGGGCAAAGCTGGATGCCATCATTCCGCTATCAAGCTTGTGAGTCCTTGTGAGGTACGACGCGAAAGTGATTGATATCACAGCGCCTGTGGCGATCCCGAACAGGACCTGCTCTGCAATCCCCCACGGCTTTGTGAATAGGTCGACGATGCTTGCGTGAACCACGAAGTAGTTCAGGGCAACGGCTATGACGATGAACTCAACGTCAGATATCAGGAAAAGCCTAGGCGTTACATTCCTTGTCTTCTTCGGCGGTGGGGTCGGTGTCTCCTGGGACTGGGCCAAGTCCCATCGCTGCACTCGTCCAACTCGGTGATTTACGCATGCTGACCTGATTCTACTGGGGAAGCCGCTTGGGGAGACTGTGCGCTAATGTTCCACTTCCACTTGTGTCGATTCCCACTCGAAGCGGGTGGAAAGGCGTAGAAGTTGCTCCATCTGAAGTGGAGCGGGGAACAGAAATCCCGAATGCCAAAGGTCAGGGTAAACGACATTCAGATGTACTACGAAGTGAACGGCGAGGGCTTTCCTTTGCTAATGATCATGGGCTTGAGTGGGAATCTGGACTGGTGGGAGCCCCGTATGATTCAAGGACTCTCCAAGAGTTTCAAGACGACCGTGTTCGACAACAGAGGAGCTGGACGAACAGAAGCCTCCGAGAAGGAGTACACCATCAAACTGTTCGCCGACGACACGGCAGGTCTGATGGACTCCTTGGGAATTCCCAAGGCCCACGTACTTGGAATCTCCATGGGCGGAATGATAGCGCAGGAATTGGTCCTCAACTATCCAGAGAAAGTTGAGAAACTGGTCCTCTGTTCGACCAACTGCGGGGGCGAGATATCAGTTCCACCATCCGGGGAGGCCCTCAACTATCTGACGCGCGCCGGAAGCGCGACATCCTCAGAAGAAGCGGCCAGGATGGCTGTTCCGCTCTGTTTCAGCGATGAATTCGTGGCGAAGAACCCCGATACGATAGAATCCTTTCTTCAGCGAATGCTCAAGGCGCCAACTTCACCGGAAACCTCCCTCCGCCAGTTAGGGGCAATAATGAGCTTCGGCACCTTCGATAGACTACCGGGAATCAAGGCTCCCACACTCGTGGTGGCTGGCAAGCGAGACGTCCTGATACCACCCGGGAACGGCTCAATCTTGGCCAAAGCCATACCCGACGCCAAGCTAGTGCTCTTTGAGGAATCAGCCCATGGTCTTGTTGAGGATATAGGGGAAGCGACCAACACCATCGCTGAATTTCTTCTTTAGCCTGGCTCTAGGCGGAGTCGACATTCAGATTTCTTAGCCATTTCATTGCCGGGCCAATCGGGCACGTTGTGGCATAACCGTGGAGATACTAGGATTCGGAGATTACTTTGGTCTCCGTTCGCCCCTCCCCTAGCCCGAGGGGCGGAATGAGACCTAGCTGCCCCATCATGCCTAGCCTGTCAACAACCCCCCAATGCTCGACAATCTTCCCTCTCTCGAATCGGCATAGGTCGAAGGAATCTGTGGCGACTGTCCTACCGGTGGGCGGGTGGCCGGCGAATCCACCGCGGTCAGTGCCTCCTCCCCTCACACGTCCCCATACTTTGTCCCCGTCGGCAGCCACGTCCGCCAGCTCGCATCTGAAATCGGGGAAGGTCGCGTGGAGAGAACGAATGAGCTCCTTGACCCCCTCCATCGATGGAGGGTCCAGTGCCATGTGCTCCTTCAGATCTGGGGACACCAGCTCGTCCACAACGGATGTGTTGCCCGCGGTAAAGCCTTCGTCGAAGAGCCTCCTGAAACTGCGCATGTTCTGCGCTTTCTCGTTCGATTGGTTCATGTATAGCTGACTTCGGCCTGCGACTTAAGCGAACGCGGACTCCGACTCCGCATTCTGGACAACTTTTAAGGTTCAAGGGACCGCTCAGCTCCTGATTGGATCGTCTTGATCTGCGCCTGTTGAAGAGCCTGATTGTCAGCAATGGAGTCCCGCCTGGAATCCCGGCGCTAAGAAAATCGTTCAGGTCCATGGGGAAGGAGCTGGGAGTCGACCAGGGGACGATTCGCAAACGAATGAGGCGGTTCCAGGATCAGGACATCCTCAAAGGGTGGTACCTGGGCGTAAACCCTGGTGTCGAGGGGAATGATGTCGTTCATGGATGGTTCGAGGTCCGGGGCAAATCTTCGAAGAGTGACCTGATTGCAATGCTCCTGTCGGTCGCAGATGTAGAGAGGGCCTGCAACTACGTGGGTCCCAAGATAAGCATCGTGCTGTTCAACAAGAAAGGAAAGGACCACGACACGGCGCTGAGACGTCTGACGAGGATGCTCGGTCCTGGCGTCACCCTGCACAAACAAGGAATAATGGTCACGGCCTCGCAAAGGTTGAAGAAGACAGACCAGGAAATCATCGCAAGCCTTCGTCGCGACCCTTGGAAACCTTTTGCTGCCGTCTCCGATGAAATCGGGCTCTCCGCAAGAACCGTCAAGCGTAGGGTAGCCAGTCTATCGGAAAATGGCCTGATCTACATGCTTCCTATCATCGATCTGAAAGCACTCCAGGGGACAATTCCGGCGGAACTTCTCATAGATTACGCCTCAGCGGACGCAAGGGCTTCAGTGAACCAGAAGATAGTGTCACGGATCAAGGAGGGACTCGTCTTCTCTGACACCTCAGGACCATACGGCTACTTCGCCTTGGTGGTTCCCAACGTAGCCCAGGTTGAGCAAATCACTCACTGGGCGAGTCAACTTCGTGGGGTCCGTCAGGCGCATGTGGATTTGTTGCAGGATATCATCTTGAATAGGAGACACTACGAGGATACCCTGCCTGAAGGGCAAATCGAAAGTGATGAACAATTATCCCTTCCAGAACCGGTTCAGTATGAACCAGTCGGCAACCGGGAGACATGGTCAAATGAAACCAGACGGGCCGTAGGGTAGTAGGGCCTAATTCCAAAACGAGTTCGGAACAAGCTAAACACTATACGAGTCATGAAAAGTGTCAGCATGTCTAGGGGTCGCCCACGTGCCTTCACCTGTATAACCCGACCAATTCGTAGCGTGCCGATGGTAGTCGACCGGAGCGGACTGACGGCCAACCTGACAAAGTTCTATGACTTCAATGGCAAGTCAGCATTGTGCGTTGGAGCGGGCGGGGGCTTGCTTCTGGACCCAACCAGCGGTGTTGCTCGAGTGGTGGCCATAGACCGTGATGTGGAGGCGCTACGACGGTTTCGCACCGAGTCCAGAGCGAAGTGGGCGGGAGTAGCTATGCGGTTCGTCCCCCGAAAGTTCGAAACCGTCGACCTTAGGGGCGACGTCGTCTACTTCGAGTTCTGCATGCACCAAATGGAGAATCCACGGCGAGCTCTTGAGCACGCCCGTTCCTTGGCGCCTGTCATTGTCGCCATCGATCACCTCCCCGGGTCGAAGTGGGTGTACTATTGGGCAGGAGAAAGAGAGGTGCTTGAGAGCACGAAGGCAATGGAGTCGTTCGGCATAAGACGACAGCAGAGGTTTACCGCGGAACAACTCTTCGAGGATTGGAAGGCGCTAACTGCCAGACTGTCCGGAGAGGGAGAGGAATCCAGCCGTCGCGTCTTGGAGCTGAAGGGGACCAGAGACGTGCGGATATCTATGGACTACGGTCTCTACCTGCTTTAGTGGACCTCAAGACGACTTTGTAAGGCGCTCCTGGGGAAGAGGATTGAACCCCACATGGGATGAGACGCGTAGTCAGGCCTACAGCCTGTCTATCAAGCGCTGGGTGTCGTCAATCTGCCCGAGGTAAATCTCTCTGTCCTCACTTCCAAGGGCGAGCCTGCCGAGTTCCTTGCGCGCCTTTGCAAGATACCCTTTCGCCTGCTCCGAGTCTTTGGCGGTCACGAAGGCCCGCGCAACACCTTCGTACGCGGACGGGATTATCTCCGCGAGCCCGTTCCTTCGGGAGACGGACAACGAGGATTTGGCGAAGAGAAGTGCTGGGTCCGCCTGCCCGAGCGCGGCGTAGATCCTAGAGATCAGCCAGTCTCCGACTGCCCTGTTCGTGGGAGTTCCAACCAGTCCCCAATGATACCTGGACGCGTGGGCGAGAAGGAGCATCTCCCGCTCTGCATCGGGGCTTCTGGTCGCCATATCAAGATAATCCCATGCCCTGTTGAAACAATCGGCGGCAATTTTGCGGTGAAACTCGCCTTCAGACCTAGACATCTTCAATGCCTCCCCCATGGTCGGCCATTCCTGTTAAGCTTGTGATGCTTGACCCTCCGAAGCATCCCATCGACGCTGGATGGGGTATTCGCATCCAGCGAATCTCTGATTCATGCATGTCATGGGGTAGCCCCAGCGACCGCATGTCTCATCAAATGAAATGGGCCGAGAAACCCGATGGTGCGACCTGGGACTTCCTACTCATCCTCATTCCCGACTTTCAGGACGAGCTTTCCGCGGTTGTGTCCCCTCAATCCCCTTTCGTACGCCTCTCTTGCGTGCGACAGGGGGAAAACCGCGTCGACCACGGGTCTTAGTTCGCCGGTGTCGATCAGTCCGGCGATTTCGACCAGCTCCTTTCTGTTTGGTTTGACAAGAATCGAGAATCCTCTGACTCCGTATTTGGACGCCGTATCTTCGGGGGCGTCCCCGACGATGGTGACAAGAGAACCTCCGGGGCGGAGGACGCCCCACGAGTTCTCGAGCACCTCCCCACCCACCGTGTCGAGCACCACGTCTAGGCCATGAAGTTCGTCCTGGAATCGCACGCTAGAGTAGTCGATGACTCTGTCAGCCCCAAGGCTTGTAGCGAGATCTGCCTTTTCCTTTGAGCACGTGGCAAAGACGTGCGCCCCGCGCCAATGGGCGAGCTGGACCGCGAAGGTCCCCACCCCGCCACCCGCGCCGTGCACGAGGACGGTCTCGCCTTCCATCAGGTTGGCGTAGTCGAAGAGGGATTGCCATGCTGTCAACCCCGACAGCGGCACCGCGGCAGCGTATGTGAAAGACAGAGAATTTGGTTTCGGAGCAAGATCAGACGCTCTGGCCGCGACGTATTCTGCCGCCGCGCCATTTCGCCAGAAGTCCAACAGGCCGTACACTGCGTCACCAACGGCCAAATTAGAAGCCTGGGAACCGACCCTTCCCACAGTCCCAGCGACTTCGAAGGCCGGGATGATAGGCAGTCTGCTCTTCTTGTCCTCAGTGGTGAAAGTGGAATTCCATGTGAACTCAGTTGGGGTCACGCCAGCGGCGCGCACCCTGACCAGCACTTCTCCCGGCCCGATCTCGGGGGTGGGCGCGTCCTCGTAGACCAGTGCTTCCGGGCCTGCGCGGGTATGCATCCTGACGGCCTTCATCGAACAACACTCTCGCCTGAATAGCTTCTTTCTGGCTGGCTAAATGCTCGAGGGTCGAAGACAGTCTGAATCGAAACGATCTTCCCTTCTTTCACCTGGTACCAGGAGGACATGTAAACTGTCACTTCGGCAGTCTTGATATAATAGAGGACACATACGTCCGCTCCTTCGTCAAACACCTTCCTTACGTCATACCTTCCCCTATACCTCCGTAACATATCGACAAAATCGACGGGCTTGCCGAAACTCTCCCCCGCAGGGCCTCTAATCCGAACGTCTTCATGCAGCAAACCCGCGGCTTCCTCATACCTTTGGTTATCCAGGGCTTGTATGTACGACATCACGATTTCCCTTGGAGGGACGTTGTCTTGGTCCATGTGCGCAAAGTCCTAGCATTACGGAAAAGGATTATGGAATGAATAGACCTGATGTATTTTACGACTCAAACATATCAAACGAAGCGCAGTCTGCGGGCGAATTAGTCGGGGACGCGATCGAACGGGAACGGCTACCGCACTCTTTTCCACGACCACTGTCTTCTCATTGGCGCGACTTCGAATGCTCCTCGCAGAAATCGTTCACTCGCTCGATGGACTCGCCAATGATGGTTGATGGTGCCAGAGACACAATCCTGAAGTGATTTGGAGCACCGAAACCAGAGCCCCTGGTGGTCTGCACGTATTTCTCCTTTAGAAGAGATTCCACGAACTCCTTGTCGTCTCTGAGTTTCAGGGAGCGCATATCTATTCTCGGAAAAATGTAGAAAGCGCCTCTGGGCCTTACTGTCGTGAGGTAGGGGTTTTCGGCAAGCAGCTTCATCGCGGACTCGACCCTCTGCTTTATCGCTCTCACCATTTCACTGACAGCCTTCTCGTGCTCCGCCCTGTTGTTCATTGCTGCCGCCAGCGCGTACTGGGCCGGGGTGTTCGCGCACAGCCTCACGCGGCAATAGTCTGCGAGCTTATGCTTGAGCTCCTCTGAGAGGGCGTCGTGCCCTGGCACGATGGCGTACCCTATCCTGAATCCTGTGGCATCGAACGCCTTTGAAGCACCGTTGAGGATTACGTGTGGCACTCCTTTTGCGAGCTCGCCAACGCTGACTAGGTTGGCGCCCTCGAATACGATTTCATCGTAGATCTCGTCGCTTATCAGCAGGATGCGATGCTCGTTTGCGATTTCTATAACCTCCTCGAGCGCCCGTTTCGATAGCACCGTCCCGGTCGGGTTGTTCGGATTTGTGATTAGCATGTATTTCGGCTTCCGCCTTCGCCCCTTGAGAATCCTGGCGAGCTCGCCCAGGTCTATGTCCCATCCATTTTCCTCGTCATAGCGGCCCAGCAGAAACTTGCCGCCGAACATCCTAATGGCGACCGGATACTGCGTGTAGTAGGGCATGAGAATCACTGCTGCATCGCTAACGTCAATCAGAGCGCTGTTGAGGAAGGTTAGAGCCTCAGCAACACCGCTCGTGACAAGGACGTCCTGATCCTCTAGCTCAATGCCATACCTGTTCCTGTAGCGGTCGATGATTGCGTTGACGAGCTCCGGGACGCCCTGGGATCTCGAATACGAGGTCTTGCCGTTCCTGAGCGCTTCGACATAGGCATCGATGACGTACTTGGGGGTGGGAAAGTACACCGGAGGATCACCACTGCTGAGTTTGATGATCTCCTTGCCAGCCTTCCTCAACTCGTCGGCGAGGTCATCATCTTCTCTGATCGCGGAGTGCACGTACTTGCTCGGAGCGGACAGTTTCCAGGCCGTCATAACCTAGGCCAGGAATGAGCATTTCTTATGCTGTGCGTTCGACACGGCCTTAGACCGAGTCGTCTGAACCAGCGCGAGGGTTTCTGCTCGTTTCCTGTATGGGACGCAAAACTGCAACCGAGCGCTCTTGCAATGAAGTGACCCATGGAGATTGCAACGCCTTCGAAACTGCATCAGTGTCGGGGTGACGAATTGAAATACCTTCCCGGTAGGTACAGGCCTTGACAATGGAGACCGTTGAGCCCAGGCCACCGAGCAGGGCGCTAGGGTGGCTGCTCGCCCTGCCTCTCGGATTGGTGATTGCGATCGTGATCTTCTTCCTCCTGGCGGCAAACGGCCAATACTTCTTTGGCGAGTTCATCTTGATCTTCCTCGCGGTATTCGCGGTCGTGTTCTTGGTCAGGCTCCAGTACCGACAGTCGAGAAGGAACTATTGGAAGGCGAGGATGCAGGCGAATGCGCCCGCCCGCATTCTCCGCCAGAGGTATGCGAGGGGTGAAATCACGAGGGAACAGTTCCAGCAGATGATGAGGGACCTACGCGAGGGTCGCCAGTCTCCCCAAGATCAGCAACAGACCTGACGTGGAATGCGGCATCGCTAGGCGGAAGCGACTGGCCTGCTCCAAGCCGCGGGGTACCTGTCAGGGCGAGCGGCGAAGGCGACCAGGTGAGTGGCTTCGATTACGAGAAATGTGTCTATGCCCCTCAATGAGTCTCGTCCCCCGTGGAACGCTTCCTTCCACTCTCGCCCGAGCTCCGCGAACCCTGAATTACGCTTGCCAAGAAGGGAAGCCGTGCCGTGGGCCATGATCAGGAGATGGTTCTCGTAGTAGGTGATGGCGGTATCTGGGTGAGCCCTGAGGCGACGGGCCGTGGTTGAGTTGGAGTCGGCCGCAAGGCAGAACCTCCCGTGAAGGAAAGCTGCGCTTCTTGGCGCCACCCGAGGCTGCATCTTCGAGTTGATGGAGGCGACCGATACCAGCCTTACCCCATTGAATCCCGCCAACTGCCTCGACGACATCTGCTGACTTTTATCGAATCCAGCCAACCTGCCTCCCACCTTCTCGAAGCTCGAATCGAGGAGCTTCTGAAGCACGCGCAATTCTGCGTCTGTTTCGAACATTGTTTCAGCGCATGGACTGTTGTATTTAGTCCCTTGTTGGGAAGCAGTCCTTGTTCTGTCAGGCATACGGTCGAATAGACATTTCCCGGGTTCCCCTAACACCGTCGGTTTTGAAATTGGCTCAGGGAGTGGAAGCTCTCACTTGTGCGCGAGTGGGTGTCTAGGCTCGTAGAGACCCAGGTCGATGCCACTCGGCAACCTAATCATCGCAACCCTTCCCCATCTCTCTTCACCGACCACCCTGCACTTCACCTTCTTTCGACGAAGGAGGCCCATCGTCGCATCAAGGTCTTTGCACATCAAAAAGAGACTATGGACGCCTTCTTGGGCGGACTTCGCTGGATGAATAGCTACTTCAGAGGGTGGTAGCGCGAAAATCAGCCAACCATCTCCTGCATCCACATGGTGGAATTTGAGGACATCGCGGAAGAACTTCCGGTCAGCCTCAGCATCAGTGCTGTAGAGGACGACGTGCGCCCCGGAAATCGACATTCGATAAGCAAGCCAATTTACTGCTCCCGATATTAACTGCTTGCCTGAGTGCTTTCGAGGAGGTTGAAGGTCGAATGCCAACCATTCTTCAAAGTTTTTAGTAATTGAATCAGCAAGATAGCGGCATGGGCAAGAAGCTTTTCCTCTGGGTCGAGTTGGATCCATTCGACGAGGAGGACCTTGAGAAACTCCTTACGGAGACGCTCGAATCCGAGAAGAAGAACTTCTGGTTGGGCGAACTGGAAGGAGGCGGGATACGCGAGTTTAATCTCTCTATTGACGAGGAAGATCTCTTCGAAGTTCTGGAGACTCTGGCGGACAACGGGGTTATCGTCAAGCAAGTGAGAAGGCTCGCGGAAGGCTAGTAGCCAAGTACACCCATGTGCTAGTGTCGATGGCTAGTCAAAACTCGGTTTGCACTGCGGTGGCCGTGCTGACCATCTCCTTCGCCGCACGGATGTACTTCATTATCTCCATCAATGACCCGTCGAGCCTGAATTTCCCCGTAAGCAGTCCCTGTATCGGGTCTATCTGGCTATCGATGAGCCTTCGCCAATTGGAATAGGAACCCTTGTAGGCGTAGACCGCCTTCGGAACCTGATCTGCAGAATCAGCGTATTGGGCTTTTCTGCATTCCCCATGGTAGAGGTCGAGATAGATGTAGGCGTTCCGAGGAAAAGACTCGTCCTTCTCGACCACGAAAGTGATGTCTCCTTCCCAGGCTTTTCCAGCCTCCTTGTAGGCCTGATTTTCATTCAGCTTCTTCGCATACTCCTGGACCCATTCCCGTGAAGGGAATCTTGGCATCTCGTCTAGCTCGTTGCTCGGGTTGCATTAAAGGAAGAGGGCGTCAATTGGCTAACCTGTTAGGGGACGCTGCATTTGATAGTCGGTTTAAGTAAGAGAATTCGACGTAATGGCATCCATGTCCGAGATGGATTCTATCGCGGGGTACATGGAGAAGAGCCTCAAACCGTACAAGAATTCTGTCGAGGGATTCAGGAAGCTCCCGGAAAAAGGGTTGGCGAAGGAGAAGATTCTCGCTATTCTATCAGAGATGGCATCGACTGAGAACAGGAGCTGGGAAGAGGGGAGAGTCTCGGGGGCAGTCTACCACGGTGAGGATGAGCTCGTCTCCTTTCTCGAGAAGGTCCATTCGATTTACTCGCAGTGCAACCCGCTACACGTTGACATCTGGCCCAGCGTGGTCAAGCTAGACAGCGAGATAGTTGCCATGTGCTCGTCCGTGATGCATGGGGACGAGCATGTAAAGGGCTCAGTTAGCTCGGGAGGGACGGAAAGCATCCTTCTCGCCATGAAGGCTTACAGGGACTATTACAGGAAGAAGAAGGGCATAATCCATCCCCGGGTGATACTACCGAAATCCGCTCATGTTGCCTTCTCGAAGGCCTGTGATTACTTCGAAATCGAACCAGCGTACGTGGACCTAGACGACGACTTCCAAGTCGATGTCGAGAAAGTGAAGGAAGCGATTACGCCGGACACAATCGCACTGGTCGGTTCCGCCCCTTGCTACCCCTTCGGCACCTACGACCCCATAGAGGCGCTCTCGGACGTAGCCAAAGAAAAGGGCATAGGCCTCCATGTAGACGGCTGCCTCGGAGGTTTCATCACTCCCTGGGCCAGGAGGGCGGGGTACGAGGTTCCCGAGGCGAACTTTCGCAGCCAGGGGGTTACCTCGGTCTCGATGGACACGCACAAGTATGGTTTCGGACCCAAGGGCACCTCAGTCATACTGTACCGCGGCAGTGAGCTCTTCCAGCACCACCTGTACGTAGCCACGAACTGGCAAGGAGGAATATACTTCACCCCTACGATGGCCGGGAGCAGGCCAGGGTTCCCCATCGCCGCGGCCTGGGCCGTGATGTTGATGATGGGAGACCAGGGATACTTCGAGTCCGCGAAGAAGATACTTGACACGGGCGATTACATCCGGAAGGAGGTGGGGAAGATAGACGGTCTGAAGGTCCTTGGGAATCCCCTGTGGGTCATAGCGATTTCCTCTGACAAGCTCGACCCCTATCTCGTCCTAGAGGGAATGTCAAGGAGGAAGTGGATGCTTAGCGGCCTGATGAATCCCCCAGCATTCCACATCCACCTCACACTTCGGCATACCAAGGCTGGCGTCAAGGAGTCCTTTGTCCGAGACCTGAAGCTTTCCGCCGATGAAGTCGCCGAGGGGAAGATCAAGAGCGCCCCACTTGCGCCAATCTACGGCCTGTCTTCGACCCTGCCAAAGGCTGATGTCGAGCTTTTCATGAAGAACATAGTGGAGTGGCTTTACAGCTAGGAGAGAATCTCTTGCAGAGTTCCGCCGACTTCGTCGGGGTGGACCTGGGGACATCGTCGGTCAAGGTTGCTGTGTTCGATCTCCAGGGCAAGATCAGGGCTGCCTCCACAAAGCGCTATCCGATCGAATTGGGCAAGTCGGGCACGGCGGAACAGGACCCGGAGAGATGGTGGGGGGCTGTCAGCGAGGGCATTCGTGACATCTTTTCATCGGGATATGAAATCGATGTTAGAGGAATTGGTTTCACCGGCCAGTGGGGCGGGACTGTTCCGGTGGACTCGGAGGGGAACCCGCTGCACAAGGCCGTAATCTGGCTGGACACCAGGGGGAGAGACGTGATCGACAGGCTGACCGCAGGCTTCCCATCGATCTCGGGCTACAGAATAGACAAGCTGTACACGTGGCTTCGGAAGACAGGGGGGGCGCCGACGCACTCCGGAAAAGACTCACTCGCTCACATACTGTACATCAAACAGAACCTTCCCGACCTCTACAGGGAGACTCACAAGTTCCTAGAGCCCAAGGACTACATTGTGATGAAGATGACCGGCGCATTCGTGGGTTCTTGGGACAACACGGCCACGCTCTGGGCAACAGACAACAGGGACCCCTACCACGTGAAGTACGACGACGGGCTGCTAAAACTGGCAGGTCTGGACAGGGAGAAGCTGCCCGACCTGGTAGCCCCCACGGAGGTCGTAGGGCCGGTCACGAGCCGCGCGTCGGGAGACACGGGCCTACCGGAGGGAACGAAAGTAATCTCAGGTTGTGGAGACAACCAGTGCTCTCCCGTGGGAGCAGGGTGCGCGGATGACTATCGCCTTCTTCTGTACGTCGGCACTTCGTCTTGGATAACGGCTCATGTTCCCTTCAAGAAGACAGACATCTTTCACAACACCGCCTCGCTTCCTTCGGCCATTCCTGGCAGGTACTTCGTCATAGCCACGCAGGAAAACGCTGGAAACGCGTTCGAGTATGCGGGCACCATCCTGAACATCCCTGTGCAGAACAAGTACGAAGAGATGGATAGGATGGCATTGTCCTCCCCGCGCGGCGCCAAGAAGCTCATTTTCCTCCCTTGGCTCTACGGAGAGCGAACACCTATCGAAGACCCATACGCAAGAGGCGGTCTCTTCAATCTCTCACTGGAACACGACAGGAATGACGTGGTTAGGGCCGTGATGGAGGGAGTGGCGTACAATACCAAGTGGCTTCTTGGCGTCGTTGAGGCTTTCTTGGGGAATCGTGGAAAGGCGGAGTCAGAAGGAATGGTAATGTCAGGCGGAGGTTCCCTTTCGAGTGTGTGGCCGCAGATATTCTCAGACATTCTTGAGCGACAATTGACAGTCATCGACGACCCGATCTACTCGACGGCCAAGGGGGCCGCAATGCTTGCCGCCCTAGGAACAAAGAGCATGACCCTGGAACAACTCAGATCTATGAAACCTGTTGGAAGAGTTATCACGCCCCAGAAAGAGGGAACCGAGACGTACAGGGAGGGGTACCGCCAGTTCCTGCGGTACTACCAGAACAACAAGAAGAGTCTGAGGGAATACCACCGCGCCAGACTGTAATTCAGGAGCCCCCGAGGATCTTCTCCTTTACAATCATCTTTGCAGCGTCGTAGTCAGGAACCTCCTGCCATATGTGGATCCACACGACGTCACCGACTCTCTTCCGGATGCTTTCGATATGGATTTCCCTGTCATCAACATACACGACCCTCTGTGGGGGGATGATGATTCCACGTCTTTGAAGCTTGCCAAGAAGGTCGAACAGCCTTTCGTGCTTCGCATCCGTGTACTCCGTGGCGTGAAAGTCGAACAGGTCAGATATCCCCAGCACTTCGATGGCCGGAAAGACGCGTTCCGGTATGTTCCAGCTAAGGCTGGTGACCTTCGCTCCGTTCCTCTTGCACCACTTCACGAAGTCGATTGCCTCAGGTATCAGCCGGACAATCGTCCCGTCTGCGCTGCGCAACCTCCCCTCGCCATCGGCGAAGTATGGCGGCGCCACCAGCGAAATGTCGAGAGTGTCCCACAGAGTGCCGTCGATGTCCGTGGCTAGCAACCAGGGCTTCGTTAGGCTCACTCTCCTAGGTGGGGGAGCTGGAGGGCTTCCTGCGGGTATCTGTCAGAAGGAAGCTAATACCAAAGCCAACTAATGCCAAGATGGAGGTCAGGAGGATAGAAACGAACCATTGCGGAGAGACGAAGCCCCCAACGGTGAACGTTACAGAGGAAAGGCCGCTCATGGCCACAATCAGGATGAGGGCCCCGACCTGGGAGGCAAGCCACACCACGCTGGCCGCGCTCCCGGACCGTGCCTCGCCGACAGTCTCCAGAGATATCTGGAGGCCCACTGGGGCGAGCGAGAGCAGGAAGAAGCCCACCACTACCGCCGAGAACGCGTACACGGCGAACCCTGTCTGGAAGCCGAACACGAGGAGAAACACCGCGGATATCAGGGTGTTGATTGTCACGAACCGCTTGAGCATAGAGTACTTGTCCGCTACATAGGAGATGAGTACCATGCCCATTATTCCGCTCACCAGAAGCGCCGCCCCCAATAGCCCCGCGTCCAGGGAACCAAGCCCCCGAGTCGAAAGGATGCTCTCGGTCCACTGTATCAGTCCGCTGAAGATGCCCACGCCCACGAAGAAGAGCATCATCAATACCATGATGTTCCTCATCCTAATGACGGACTTCATCTCGCCGAGCAGCGAGCCCCAGGAGTGAGGGCGCTCCTCGGTAACACCCTTTCTTTCTTTCGCAAGGACCGCAAACAGCGCGAACGACACGGTTACCAGGGCGGAGAAGACGATCATGTTCTGTTGCAATTCGCTGAAAGAAGCATCGGGCACCATGAGTGGCCCCACCACTAGGGCCGTGATCATCCCCACCAGCTGTCCCATGGTCCCAATGCCGTTTGCGAGCGTCTGTTCCCCCTTCGGAAACCAGGATCCGGCGAGCTTCGAAATCGCGTTGTAGACGAACGGCTGCCCGATGCCGGCAAGCGTCTGGTAGAGGAGCAGGAGGCCGAAGTTGAGCCCTGCCGTCAGCCTAAGCCAAGAGAACACTGTAAGAATGAGGCTCCCGATTGCAACGTTGAGCTTGAAACCCCACCTGTCAACGCTCAAGCCCGTAGGGATAGACAGGGGGATGAATACCAGAGGCCAGAAGGCAGCGAGGTAGCCCACCTGATCGATGCTCGCGTTGAAGATGCCCGTCACCTGGGGTTCGGCGATACCGGAGAAGTTGAGCCAGATCAGCTGGGTCGAAAAGGCTACGAGTGTGTAGGCGAAGAGGACGACCCACCGGTACGAATTGCGTGGCTCGGGGTCGCTCAGAGAGCATCACTTCGAAGGCTGCGGATCTCCGTCAGCAGGTTGTCAGGCCTCAAGGGCTCCTTCGTACATGTCGTGCAGCAGCTTTGTCGCATTTTCCAGTGTCAGCCTTCGGGGGTTGTACCTTGGAAGCCCATAGACGTGCTGCCTCTCCTTGAAGATGTATTCGGCGAAGCCATCCAAATCGCCCTTGGGGAAGTTCACCTGCTTGAGGGTGGTGGGCAGATCGACGTCCCTCATCAGCTCCAGCAGGGCCTGTGGTACTTTGTCGGCGACAACCTCTGCGGGGTCAGAGTTCCTCTCGATTCCAAGGGAGGGCGCAAAGGAGACGACCTTGTCCCTGCAGGCCGGCAGGTTGAAGTCCAGTATGTAGGGAAGTGCGAGCCCCACCGCCACGCCATGGGCAACGCCGTACTTCGGGCCGAACGCCTCCGCAAGGCAGTGCCCTAGAATCGCTGGCCCTCCAATCCAGGGGAAGGCGATGACCGCGCCCCCCAACATTGACGCCATTGCCATGCCAGAACGTGCTTCAAGGTCGTCTGGCTTGTTGTACGCCCTGCGGGCGTGTCTGAAGAGAAGTTTGACTGCTTCCGCTGCCAGACCGTCCGAAATGGGAGTCGACTCGGCGCTGATCAACCCCTCGATGTTGTGGCCAGCCACGTCGAAGGAGCAGCCTGCGGTGACCCTTGGGGGACAGCTGATCATCATGGCGGGATCGACAATCGCGACATCGGCGAATAGGTTGCTGCTTGCTGCCCATGTCTTGTACATCGTCTGCCTTTCAATAACAACCGAGTAGTTCGAGACCTCGCTGCCTGTGCCGGCGGTCGTCGGAACGAGTATCTTTGGCACGCTTGGCTTCGTGAACCTGTCCTCAGTGGGGGTCAGGTAGTGGGCAGGTTCCCCCGCATTGGTCAGCATGTTGGCGACCATCTTGGCGGTGTCGAGCACGCTGCCTCCCCCGACGCCCACAATCAGATCGTAGGCCTTGGCATCGCGAGCAGTCTGAACCGCCTTCTGGACGCTGTCCATCGTGGGTTCGAATGATATCTTGTCGTAGACGTCTACCCTTATCGCCGACTTCTGGATTGCTTCCTGGACCCTCCCTGACAGCCCGGCCTTTTCGACGTTCTCGTCCGTGAGCAGGAGGGCGTTCTTACCGCCGAGCCTCGATGCCTCGTTCCCAGTCTGACTGACGGAGTTCGGGCCGAAGATTATCCTACGAGGTTGGTCGAAGACCAGCGAAAGCCGGGAGAGCGGAGGGTTGAACGAGTACTGATACAGGCTCATTGCGAGTCTTTCTGTCCGTAGACTTGGTAGTACCAGCTCTTCCTCGCCTTGCCGGTCAAATCGAAATAGGCATGTTTGATGTAGGTGAACTCCTCCAGGGAATAGGCGGAAAGCGATGCGCCGTGCCCGCTCTGCTTGTAGCCGGCCCAGGGCATCTCAGAGGGGACCGGCACATGGTCGTTCACCCACACTGTTCCGAACCTGAGATCCTTGACTGCGTTCATTGCCTTTGTCACGTCTCGAGTCCAGACGGACGACCCCAGGCCGTAAACGACCTCGTTGCTCTTGTTGATCACCTCGTCATAGTCTTCGAAGTACAAGATTGTGAAAACCGGTCCGAATATCTCCTCCTGAACGATGGATGAGGCGTGGTTCTCCGTGAATATCGCGGTAGGGTTCAGGAAGTATCCCCCGTCGTGTCCCTCGATCTTTGGCCTCTCTCCACCAAATAACAGGCGGCCTCCCTCTCGCAGGCCTTTCTGGATGTATCCCTCAACCCTCTCCCTCTGCGCTTCTGACACCAAAGGTCCCATGTCGGTCTTTGGTGACAGAGGGTCTCCGACCTGCACTTTCCTGAGTTTATCAACCAGCATTGTCTCGTACTCCTCTAGGATCGACGCGTGGACGTAGAACCTCGTCGCATTCGCGCAATCCTGCCCGTTGTTCACCAGACCTCCCACGACTGCTCCCTCCGCCGCCGCTTCCAAGTTGGCGTCTTCGAACACAATGAACGGTGCTTTCCCTCCGAGCTCGAGGGAGACCTTCTTCACGTTCCCGGCGCCGAGCTCAGAGAGCCTTCTCCCCACTTCGGTGCTTCCAGTGAATGCAATCATGTCGACGTTGCGATGGCGGGCTAGGGCTTCGCCTGCCTCGCCCCCCGGCCCCGTCACCACGTTGAAGACTCCCTTCGGAACGCCTGCCTTCTCTATCAGGGTGGCGAGCTCGAGGGTCGTGAGGGGAGTGTAGCTTGCTGGTTTCACAACCACCGTGTTCCCCATCACTAGAGCAGGGAACGCTCTCCAAGCAACCATCATGAGAGGATAGTTCCATGGCGTAATGACGCCGACGACGCCGATTGGCTCCCTTCTTACAGCACTGGTTCCATCGGCCACATATTCGGCCATGGCCTTCCCTTCGAGGGTCCTCGACGCCCCCGCCAGGTACCTGATGTTGTCGATGGTGTAGGGGACATCGTAGTCGGTCGTCTGTTTGATTGATTTTCCGGAGTTCAGGCTTTCTAGGTTAGCGAAATCAGATGACCTTTGTGCAAGCATGTCTGCGACCCGCAAGAGCATGTTTGCCCTGTCACCGGGGGGAAGTCTGCTCCATCCGGGGAAGGCAGTCCTTGCCGCATCGACCGCTTTATCGACGTCTTCTTTGGTTCCGTGTGGAACTTGGTCAACAACTTCGCCGCGAGAGGGGTCATAGACAGGAGTAAGCGCCCCGGTGTTCGCTTTCACCCAGTCACCGCCTATGTACATCAGGCGGCTCATGATTGAACTTGCCCCGGCGTGTCGGTTAAGGCTTGAGCCTAAAAAGTTGCCACCTCCCGGCAAGAACGATTCTCGTGTTCTTTGTTGCGCGCCTCCTGGCTAGTAATGGACCACCCCAACTTTGGTGGCTGGACCGTCACCGAGTGCGTGGCTTAACGCCCGGAGCGCAGCGTCCGTCAACCGGTACTCCCTCGCCATTGTACCCTGCAACGTCGAGGCTTCGATGATGCCGTATCTTCTGAGCCGGGCCATGTGCCAGCTCAAGCCCTGAGACGATATCCCCAGAATCCAAGCGAGTTTTGTGTGTGCTATCGGCTGCCGTTCCGCCAAGAGCACGAGAATCCTTCCAGTCGTCCCCTGTTTCAACAGGGAGATCACCATTCGCTCTGTCTCCTGATAGACTCTGGCTCTGAAGAAGCGCCTGAAGCGTCCTGACTTGCAGTCTTCCACCTGGCCGTCCCTCGTCAGCGCCCAGACGTGATACTGCACCACGCCCATACACAGGCCAAGGTCTTCCGTCAGCTCCCGGAGGTAAATACCGGGATTGGCTGTGATGTAGGACAGGATTAATTCCCTGTTTGTGAAGTTGGCCGAGTCGCCGGGCCTGCTCGTGAAGTCCCAGAGCTGCGCCCACCCCGAAGCGAACGTGGTTTGCCCCGAGGGACCAGGCGACAGCGAAGGTTGCGCTCGACTCTGGTGCGGCAATATTGAGACGAGTACGGGGGAGTCCAGTAGTATCCCGATAACAAGCACCGTGAGGACGGGCTCGAGGCGTGTCGTACGGGTCCCGGCGACCCAAGAGTGCCTTTCGTTATTTACGGGTATTCGTAAACAATCGCACTAGAGGTAAGCAATCGCATCAGAATCGTTATGCCCTCGGCGGGCTCTGCTCCGGTAGCCGAGCACGAGTCAGTTGCCCGACCTTTGGGCGGAGGCCTCATCGATGGGGAGTCGAGATCCGGTCCCAGGCTCGGACGTCGATGCGCCGAGGTCGGGCAGACTGAACGTCAGGTTGGGTTGCAACACATCGTGACGGCGGAAGATTTCTGTGTGCGTTATGACCCTAGTCTCCCGTGTATCCTTCGGGCGTGGGTTCGACGTCGACTTCTTCTCGGGTTTCCGTCCATTGATGACCACAGTGTTTGCAAACGTACTTGTAGCTGAACTCTTTCTCTTCGATGGTCACTGGCTGATTCGACTCGTCTAGAAGAAGAGGTACCAAAGCTTTCGCTCCCATCGTAGCGGTGTCCGAGCGTGGTACCTCAGAACCAAACGTGTCATCCTTTTGTGTTCCCTTTTTCACAATCCTAATTTCGAAGCGTCTCCCGCACGCAGGGCAGTGTCGGAAGAAGGCCTTGACCTCTGACATGGCCGCAGCGCTTGTGTGAAGGAGTGTGTTAAATGTAGAGCTCCTCTCTCTGGCATGTTCATCAGTAGGAATTCGGCCCTAGGTCGCCTGAAATCGCCACCCAAGCGCCTGGGCAGGGACCGGCTTCGAGTCTGTCGATCCGAGACGGAGGACTAACGCTTCTTCTTTGAAGGCTTTGTTCGCAGCTTCTTTGGTTCCGCTGCCTTGACCTTGGCGGCGATTCTCGCGAGTGCTGCTTCCTCCCGCGCCCGGCTCTTGGCGGCATCCTTTGCTAACTGGCTCTTGAACGAAGCCAATTCTTTGCGAAGTGTTGCCAGTTGTTTCTCTAGCCGTTCGGTGCCCGCCTGGTGGCTCTTGACATGCTCACCTAGCTCCTTCGAGTGGGTGTGTGCCCCGAACTCCTTTCGGAGCGATTTCATGTGTGCTTCCATCTTCTTTGAGTTCGCTTCGCTGCTCTTCCTTAGGCGTCCGACTTCCCTAGAAAGAGACTCGACACCCTCTCTCACAATTTTGAGCTGGGTGCGTCTTCCCGCCTGGGGTTGAGCTGGCGTGGCTTCGCCAAGGCTTTCTTGCGGGGCCTGCATTTCTTCAGCAGGCTGCGTGGACATTTCTCCCTCAGCACTCATCTTTTCTTCTTCGGAACCTCCTCCCTCGCTCTCTTCAGTTTCGGCGGTCAATTCAAGCCGTTGACGATTTTGTCTCACTATTAACATTTCAAGAAACGGCATGCAGGCTTGACGAGCTAGCCCGCTTGTCCTACGACGACGGCGGGGCGCTCGCAACGACGGTGTAGGTGACAGTCCGAACCCCCTTGCTCACTGCGCTGCCTGGCCTTTCCAGCGACCCCTGGGCTTCGTGAAGGCGGATCACGTAAGCGCCAGCTTTGGCCGTCTGAAATGTGAACCGTTGCTCCTCGTGGCCGTCAGGAGTCATGTACAGGTCCTGACCAACGAGCTGGACGTCGCTTCCCGAGAACTCGGGCCTCCAGACGAAGCCCTTCTCCGCAGGCTGTTCGAGGACGAAGTTCATCCCCGGCTCCACGTTTAGTGATACCCGTTGTTCGGATCCCCAAATCCCTCTTCTCATGCCCAACGTTCCTTCCCTGAGCTCTATGGCCTTCAGCATGTCGCTGCGGGTGATTATTCCCGTGAGGGCGCCCCCCTCAATCACAAAGACCCGACCCACGTTCCTCCTCTGCATCATGGTCATGACGTCGGTGGCAGGGTCGACTTGGCTGACAATGGCCAGCTTGTCGCTGGTCGTCATCGCTTGGTCCACTCTGGTGGTCGCCCATCGATCCTTGCTGAACCGTCTCAAGTCGCCCATTGTCACGCACCCGATTATTTTCCCGTTCGATACTACGGGGAATCCAGTATGCTTCGTTCGGGTGCACTCGTCTGACAAACCCGCCAGCGTCATTTCGGGAGGGACCACGTCGACGTTCCTCGTCATCAGGTCGGATGCTTTGACTCCTCTGAGGTCTTCCTTCGCAATGGTTTGCTGCAAAGACGCACTGCTGCTGCTCGAAATGAACCAGCCAATCAGTAGGGCCCAGACTCCTGAGATGAAGTCTATGAAGAATATGGAGAATATTCCGAATGCCATTATGACCATGGCGAAGACTTCGCCTATGCGCGAGGCGACCTCCGTTGACCGGACGATGTTTCCGTTCCTCCTCCACAGGATGGCGCGAAGGACTCTGCCTCCGTCCATGGGAAAGGCCGGGATGAAATTGAACAAGGCCATTAGAAGGTTAACCAGAGACAGGTAGAATATCGGGGCTTGGATTATCCCCGAAAGCCCTGCAATCGCCGAGACTAACCAGATGAGAAAGAAAACCACGGAGAGGGCAAGGGAAGTGAGGGGTCCTGCGGCGGCCATCCTCAGTTCAACCGAAGCGTCCTTCGGCTCCTCCTCCAGGTCGGAGACACCGCCGAGGAGAAACAGGGTGATCCGCCTGATTGTCATCCCGTTTCTCTTGGCTACAATCGAATGGGCCAGCTCATGGAGAAGCAACGATCCGAAGAACAGGAGGGCGGTTACCACGCCTATCAGGAGGTAATCGAACTGACTCAGTCCCGGATAGGCCGAAGGCATCAAGGAAAAGCCGATGGTCCAGACGAGCAGGAAGAAGATGACGAACCAGGAGTAGTCCAGATAGATTGGTATCCCAGCCACTTTTCCTATGGGAATGGCCAAGCCAGGCTGTTGTCGTCCCTCATCACTCATTTAAGTCTGGAGACAGGATTTCCGAAGATGAGAAGACCAGCGCCTCAGAAGCGGTTGTCTGCCTTGCCCAGGTACGCGGTCACTCTCAGTTCCACGTGCGCCCATCCAAGTGGCAGGGGCGTGATCGTGCCGCGGATTAGGAGCTCGTATCTGCCTGGTCGGGCTTTGCCGGCTCCAATTCTACCGCGATAATCGTGGTCAGCCGTTCTCCTCGAAGACGAGCCACGAGATTGACCATGGCATCTCCAACCGCACCGTATTCCGTCTTGAAGACATGCATCATACGATCACTTTCCTGTCCCTCAAGAATCCGGGCTCTTCCCTCGACCCACGTCCCGGTCGGCTTGCCACCCCTATCAGAAGGAACAATGCGCACGTGTGGATTCCTCCCAATCCGTTTGACTTTCCATGTTCTGGGGTCAGTGCGGAAATACACGAGACCCTCCTCCTGGATTGACTGGACAGGGGTAAGCACCGCCTTGCCGTCTCTCTTGTAGGACTCCACGTTGATGTACTGCCGCCCCGAGAACTGCCCTCCAAGGTCCGACGACCCCAAGTACCACTCGCCTGTGATTGAGTCTCTTGGTTAATAACGGTCCCGCTGTTGCTCTTTCAAACGTGGGAATCGGCTTCCAGGCTTAATAGAGGAAAGATCACACAACAAGGGAAATGAGATGAGGGCCTGTGTGATATTTGACACCCGATACGGTAACACTGAGAAGGTTGCGAGGGCCCTCGAAGCAGGCCTTACCGGGTCAGGGATCCAGACCGATTGCTTGGGCGTCAAGGACCTCACAATCGGTTCGTTGACTCAGTACGACCTGATCTGTGTCGGGGGGCCGACCCAGTATCGTACTGCTTCCAAGAGCATGCAGGAGTTCCTAGATGCCATGGCAGACGCGAACCTGTCGGGAAAGCAGGCGTTCGCATTCGATACTAGGAGGGAATCGTTCTTGGCAGGGAGCGCTGCGAAGTACATCGAGGAGAAGCTACGACGCCGTGGACTGAGGATGATCAGCCAGAATGAATCGGCGACAATCGTCAGCATCGGGCCCGAGCGGAGGAAGGACGAATTTGGAGACAAGGACGAATGGAAGGAATGGAAACACAGGAACGAAGGGCTACGCGAAGGGGAGGAGAAGAGGTTCGAGCAGATTGGTGCCACGATTGGCAAAGCGCTGGCATCTGGATACGACGAGAGCACTCCGTGATTGGTACTCGCAGATTGGGACGGGTGGAGATTTCAGGAGTACGTCCTTGGGGTAGAAGGGAAAGCGCTGGATGGGTTGAATCCCTTGACAATAAGCCATAGCGCCATGGCCATTTCTTGAACTGCAATCGGGAAGGACAGGTACATCAGGCTGGTTCCGAACATCCCCTCAAGGCCAAAGACAACTATGAGTGCGGCCCCGAGGAAGCCCCAGCCCGATAGCCACCTCGGAATCAGCCTGCACCGATAAAGGAGGAGGTAGAACATCAGCGCTCCCAAACCAAACACCACAGGATTAAGGCCGAAAATCCAGTTGTGAGCTGCCAGCCAGAGAGTCCCCGCAGCCTGAAAGTAGGAAGAGCCTGTGGGCCCCGCTTTTACGTACTGCTGGCCCGTCGAAACCAACAGCAGCAGGGCGATCGCGTCGACCACAAGCGTCACAGCTTCGATGATTCTGAGGCCAAAGTAACCAATGGCGATGCTTTCGTTGTATCTCCGGAGGACGGGAAACAAAAGGGCGGGAATGAGGACGATGGAGCCTGCGGCGGCGATAAGAAGTAGCACGCCCAAGATCATCCGACTCGCGTTCGCTGAAGCGCTGGCGAGATAGTCATTGGCGCCCAGTATGGGTCCAATGATCGAAGTGCTCGCCAATGAGAAGGCCGTCGCAGCAATGAAGAGCAATCCCGTGAGCATTGGTATCCGTCTTTCAGAGGTCATCCTTCTCCCTCCAGCGTTGCTTCATCTAACGAGTCGTGATGCACGGTAATTGCCACGTTCCCTTTCTTGTGTCCTTGGTCGACATACCGATGTGCCTCGACAATCTGTTCCCAGGGATATCGTCTGTCTACGACCGGGCGCAGCTTCCCCTTTTCGGCCAAGTCCTTTAGCATGATAAGATTCTCAACGGGCGGCTTTGCGACTCCTGAAGTGAGCACCGAGACGTACCTCCCGTTCTCTTTGAGGGCACCCCGGCCTCGCAGGCGAGAAATTTTGCCCACGGCATCAAAGACAAGGTCATACGACTCGTGTCCTCTTGTGAAGTCCTCTCTCGTGTAATCAACGGCCTCGGTCGCCCCAGTGATCTTACCAAGTCAGCGTTCGAAGCACTGCAGACTCCTGTGACCGTGGCTCCGAAGAACCTGGCGAGCTGCACAGTATATGCACCCACGCTTCCCGAGGCACCGTAGACCAAGACCTTCTGCCCGCTCTGAATGCCCCCCATCCTGAGGAAGTGCAACGCGGTGAGTCCACCCAATGGAATCGTGGCGGCTTCCTCGTATGTCAGGTTGGACGGTTTGGGGGCAACTATCCCACTTTCGGGAATGGATCGAAACTCGGCGTAAGCGCCGAACTCGTGGCCGAGGGACGCGTAGACCCTATCGCCCTCTTTGAACCGTATAACGTTACTGCCTACCGACTCAATTTCCCCCGCCAGCTCCGCGCCGAGTATCGCCCTCTTTGGTCTCCGAAGACCGAGATACATTCGAGCTTGGAGCCAATACCAGAGTGGGACGTTGAAGCCACGCACTCTGATGTCCGCCGCAGTTACGGTCGTCCCTTGCACCTTCACCAAGATCGCGTTTTCCTTGGGTGTAGGCACCTCCACCTCTCCGAATTGGAGGACCTCGGGGGGCCCATACCGCGCGCAGATGATGGCTTTCATTGTCTTGCCCGTCATGTCAGACCACAGAAGGGGCATGGAACGATGGGGTCAAATCAGTTCGTCGAGACAGTCCGGATACGGTTTCCCATACGCGCCCGTATCGAAATCGTTTCACCATCTCCGAACAGAGCCAAGTGGTCTGCTCGCTTTCGTTTCACAGAACCTACTTTTCCAGTCCGTTGCACCCCTCCCCTCAAGGTAAGAAGAAAATGACGCAGAACACATCGACTGAATACCCAAGGACCGCATCCATAATCGCCCTCGCTGGCGGCCTCATCATAACGCTGAGCGGCGTGCTACTTGTGGCCGTTTCAGCTTTCGTCCTCCCGAACCTCAAGTATACCAACATCAGCGTCCCTCAGGGGCTGTCGGCATCTGCCATCCCTGGCCTCATCTCCGGGTTCGTCGGACTGATGGGGATCTTCGGGCTCGTGTCTGGTGCCATAGTCCTCGTGTCCTCGGTAATGCTCCTGGCCAACTCGGGGCAGCCAAGGACTTGGAGCGTACTCATCCTAGTCTTCTCGGTGCTGAGTTTCGTCGGCATGGGGGGCTTCGTC
>Ga0187771_10000243_pt1 | contig 31357 bp, 32 predicted proteins | sample 0116_SJ02_MP15_1_FD_133139 | JGI IMG/M metagenome (GOLD analysis project Ga0187771, IMG submission 133139) | Tropical peat soil microbial communities from peatlands in Department of Meta, Colombia - 0116_SJ02_MP15_10_MG | ecosystem: Environmental > Terrestrial > Soil > Wetlands > Peat | place...
ACGAGCACAAGAGACACCCCTCCCCTTGCTATGGAGGCCAGCAGATTGCTGGCCATGCCCGCGGCGAAGGCCCTGATTTTGAACAAGGACAGGTCCATCATGGGGAAACGCACGCGTGTCTCCACATATACGAAGGCACCTACCATTCCGAGGCCCAGGGTCATCAGTCCCAGGTATGTTGCGGACCATCCGACCAGTGCTCCTAGCATCAGCCCTACGAGGAAGATTGTCAAGCCACCTGAGAACAGAACGTTTCCTATCGGGTCCAGCTTCTCCCCAGGCCTGCGCTCCGATGTCTCCTTGAGCTTGAAGTAGGCCCAGAGGGTTGCGAAAGTCCCCACAGGTATGTTGATCCAGAAGATTGAACGCCAACCGAGGAACGAGCCGGCGAGTATGCCCCCAAGTGCGAGCCCAAGCACAGAGCCCATCACCCCTGCCACTTGGTTGAGCCCCAGGGCCCTCCCCCTCTCCGTCGCCGGGAAGACGTCCGTCAGGATCGCCGCGGCGTTCGAGAAGATTAGTGCGCCCCCGCACCCCTGGACCAACCTGAACAGTACAAGCAGTGTGCCGCTCGGCGCGATGCTGCACAGGGCAGAGCCTACCGTAAAAAGTGCGAACCCGGTGTTGTATAGCCGCACCCTTCCGAAGATGTCCGAGAGACGTCCGAAGCTCATCAGCAGCGAAGCGGTCACAAGCACATAGCCCATTATGATCCAGACCGCTTCGAAAGGACTAGCGTGAAGATCATCGGTGATTGTCGGGAGCGCTATCAGGACGATGTTCGAGTCGAGTATCGCCATGAAGGCACCGATGGTGGTGTTTGTCAGAACGATGTACTTGTACTGCAATTCTCGGAATTCTCACCGTCGCCAAAAGCGGTTGCGAATAAGACTTTCAGGCCTTCCGTACGCCCACTAAAGCTAGGTTAGACTCGTCCTGCCGCTTGCGAGTCTCCTGAATATCAGGACGCCCACTGTCAGGATGACTACGCTGCTCACGGCCACGGCCGTCAGATCGGTCACCACTGCCGGGCTGGTCACTGAGGCTCCCCTCGTCCAAAGCGAAGTCAGCGCGTCCGTGACGTAATATGCGGGGAGGAACCTTCCCGCCTCCTGGGCCGTGGACGAGAGCGCCGAGCCAACGAATGTGCCCAGGAAGAGCTGAGGCATCAGGAAGACGAAAGAGATTCCTGTGGCGGCCCCGGCAGACCGAGACACGGCCGCCGTAATGAGGCCGAAGCCAATGTTGCAGAGTGCGAACACGGTGATGATAAGGAAACCAACCGCCAGCCCGGCGGTCCCGGCAGCAGGGTGATATCCCAGTGCGTAGACGCAGGCGAATACCAGCAGGGCCTGGAAAAGCGCTATGATCAGGTAGGAGACTGCCGATCCCATTACGATATCGCCGCTAGTCGCGGGGGTGACCATGATTCGGCCAAGCACCCCGGTATCTCTGTCGGAAGTGTAGGACTGGGCCACTATCATGATCATGTAGATTGAGGCGAACGCGAATAGACCCGGAGCGAAGGACTGAAACACGGATGTCCCCCGAACCTCCACCTCCGACGGAGATGAAAGTGAGAGAGGGGTTACCTGGGTAGCCATCTTAGCTCCCAGAACTCCCTGATCGAGGACCTGTACAAGCATGGAGGGGATCACTTGGGCGGTTAGCGCCGAACCCTTATCGAGATAGATGGAGATGGTCGAGTTCGTCCACTCTCTCGGGTCGTTCGGGTGCGCCCTGAACGATTGGACACTCTGGTCGAAGCTGGTGGGCAGGAGGACAAGTGCCTGCAGCTGTCCTTGGCTGAGCGCGGACTGGGCGGTGCTGTTTTCGGCGTAGTGGCTCACCACGAAGGCTCCGGAGGCGCCCAGATCACGTGTGAACTGGTCTGAAGAGGTGGAATTGCCTGCCAGCGCGACAACTCCAATCTTGAACTGTGTGGTTTGGGACCCGCCCATTGCACCGAACGATGTCCCGAAAGCGACTGTCAGCATGACAGGAAAGAGAACCAGGATGAAAAGGAACGCTGGTTCTCTGAATATTCTCCTCCAGTCCTTCTTGGCCAGCGCGAGGGCGTGGCCGAGCTTCATTCCTACGCTCCCTCCCTTATCCTCCGGCCCGTAAGCCGGATGAATACGTCCTCCACGTCCCTCGCCTGATACTTGGTCTTGAGGTCGCCGGGGGATCCGAGCTCAATCAGCCTGCCGTGGTCTATGATCCCAACTTCGTCACACAGCTCTTCCGCTTCCTCCATGTAGTGCGTGGTGAGCAGGATCGTCTTTCCTTCGTCTCTCAATTCAGCTATGAAGTCCCAGACTGCCCTCCTTGCCTGCGGATCCATTCCGACGGTGGGTTCGTCTAGCAGGATGACCTTAGGGTCGTTGACCAGGGCCATGGCGATGCTGACTCTCCTTTTCATCCCCCCACTGTACTTGCTCACCCTGTGTTTTGCTTCGTCGAGAAGGCCCACCTTCTCAAGGACATAGTCGACTCGTGCGCCGAGCGCTTTCTTCGGAACGGAGTAAAGCTCCCCGAAGAGCCTGACATTCTCTTCCCCCGTTAGGTATGGGTAGACAGCGGTCTCCTGAGGGGACACTCCCATGACCTTCCTAGCTTCAAGTCCCTGTGACTGCGGGTCGAACCCCAGGACCTTGACTGCCCCCCCGGTCGGCTTCAGGAGACCGGTCAGACAGTTGATCGTCGTGGTCTTGCCCGAGCCGTTTGGCCCAAGCAGCCCGAATACTTCTGCCCCCTGAATTGCCAGGGTGAGCCCGTCTACAGCTCTAGTGGCTCCGTATTCCATCGTCAAGCCATCGATTGACACTGCGGTGGCGTTCTGGGCTGCTTCCCGTTGCATGGCACCAGCCGGGACGCTGGTGTTGTTAGGTTCGCGTCAACGCCCAGGGCGAAGGATTCAACCTTCGCGTCAGGAAAATGAGCTGTCCATCACACGCCCGGTTCAAGATCCGGACAGATTTCTGGCATTCGATTCTGACAGGCCGGTCTTCTCCAGCACAAGTCCATCCCTCCAGGTGTCGAATATGTACCCGATCTGAAGGACGTTCAGCAACACGGAACCCACCCCCTCAGTCCCACCAATGCTTTCCCTTAGATCCTCCATCTGTTTCATGGAATTGGTCCACATGAACACTGCAATCTGGTTGGGGAGGTTGCTGAACAGCATCTCCACCAGAATGTTCTGCGCGAACCGCTCCCTCAGATTCTCCAGCGCCTTCGTGCGGTCGGAGCCCGGGGCGACTTCGACATGGCACACGGCGACTATGTCGTTCGAAGCGTCGGGGTACCAGTCTATGGTGAAATCAACGAGCCCCTTCTCCTGCATCCATTCGAGTCGGCGGTGGACAGTCTTTGCGGATGCGTTGACTTCGGCGGCGATTTCTGTCGCAGGCTTCCGGGAATCCCTTCTTATCGAGGCAAGTATCTGATAGTCCAGGGGCCTGAGCGTCTCCTTCTGGGAGCGTCTCCCCATGGGAGGAACGATCCCCACGGTAGGATTGCTTATTTCTCCGTCTCTCTTAACGAATCCTACATATTCGTCTAGCTCCGAGATGTCACGGAGGTATCCACCTACGTAGACGTAACCTCCGCCTGAGTTTGCGACCCAGTACGTTCTTTTGTCCGTCTCCAAACGCCGATGAAGGTCGCCGGGATGGGCTGCTTCGGACCTCCCGTAGACCCACACGGTTATTGCCCCGAGGAATGACAAGCTAGGGTGGGCTGTGAATGCCCTGATTATCCCCAAGTTCGCCATTGCGCCTATCCTCTTGTGGACGGCGTTGATAGAGAGCCCCAGTCTTGCTGCAAGTTCGTGGTAGGGGGTCCTCGAGTTAGTCATCAGAAACAAGCAGAGCGAGATGTCTGTCCTGTCCATCCCCCTTCGCTTAACTGGTGCTCATTGGACTGATGTTAAGGTTTGTTCGTTCTGGCAGCCTGCCGCGCCTTCCCGAAATTCTGAGCGACCATTATTTCGGGCGGCCAATCAATCCCAGTCTGGGCTTGGTTCGCGCAAAGTGGATCAAAGCCTGTGGCGTCGATGCAATGACCCAGATGAGTGCAGCGGCGGAGGCGAACGCCGGATTCTCCAAGTGGCACGTCCCGCTCCCTGACTAATCAGACCGTTTGGATTTCTTCCTGCCCAGGGCCTTGACATCGGCCAAGAGGTCAGAGGGGACCGGTCTGCAGCCGCACGCATTGGCGTGCTCGGCGTGCCAAGCGATTCTCTGATTCCTCGTCGGGTTGGGGGGCATCACATGGGCGGCGTGCCACTTCTTGTTCATCCTGCTCACTCCCGCGCCGGCCTCCCCATCATTTGGTGCTCGACGCGCATACACTTGTCCATCACATAATCGACCTTAGCCTCGGCAAGTATTCTCTTCGCATCATCATTTTCGAGCCCCAGCTGCCCCCAGAAAACGAAGGGTCTGCCAGTGTTCTCCTTCATTCTCGCGACCTGTCTGGCCACTTCCGGAAGCTCTTCCGACGGTCTAAAGACTTCGACCACATCCACCTTCTTCGCCAGCTCCACAGGGATGTCTGCAAGCGAGGGGTACGACTTCTGCCCGTTTATCGTGTCCGTCGTCGGATTCACAGGGATGACGGTGTAACCGTGTTGCTGAAGGTATACCGGCACTGTGAAGGCCTCCTTCTCGGGATTCTTCGAAGCCCCGACCACCGCGATGACCTTGTACCTCCGCATGACTTCGGTGGGACTGGCTGTGAATTTTAGCATGGACCCGCGCCGCGGTGTCCGCCTAATATCAGTTCTCCAGCCTATTGGCGCCTGGGTTTCGCCTCTGCGTCGTTCATTTCTTCCTGGCCCTGACCAACTTCTTTACAAGCGAGACACTAATCTTCCGAGCAACTCCTCCAGCTGCCGTTCCGCCCTGCAGTCAGGTTCAGAAAGTGCCGATGGGGCCTCTAAAGCCTAAAAGCCCCGGCCCGGACCCGCCCCCTCGATGTTCAGTTCCCTGCTTTCGAACGTGTCCCTCGGTACAGCCAATACTCTTTCCTACCTTATTTTGGTATTTGTGGCCATCCTCCTGATTTCAGGACCCTCCATTACCTACTACTATTGGCGGAAAAACAAAAGGATGAGGGCGGCCGCGCCTACTGGCTCTGCTTGACGCTCTTCTGAGACCTTTCACGCCTCTGAATGGGGATTACTATCGCTGCCCCGACTGCCGCTAGGGGGAGGACCACTACCGCCACCTCGACGATTCCTTCGATCACGTTGAGGAACAGGCCTCCTACGTAGCCGAAGAAGCCGCTGACTCCGGAGGGAGATGGGGCTGCTACCACCTTGACTGTAGCGGTCCGCTGGACAACGGTCCCGTTCTGGTCAGTGGCGCTTACGACGACCTCGTAGTCACCAGCCTGGTAGTAGGTGTGAATGACTATCTGTCCCTGGGTGGCTGTTCCGTCCCCGAAGTTGTAGTTGACTAGGTAGGGCTGCGCTCCTCCCTTCACAATCGCGTTGAAAGTCACGCTGAGTGGAGCGGTTCCGTTTGCCGGGATGGTGCTGAGCGTCATGGCGAGGGGTATCTTCTGAGCAGTCTGAGTTACTGTGACGTTGATGGTGGAGTAATCGACGAGGGTCCTTGTCTGAAGCAACTCGCTCTCCACCGAGTTGATCTGTGAGTCCACCTGCTGCAACTGGGACTCTACCGCCAGGGTCGAGTTGATGGACGCCGTCTGATTGAGGAGCTTCAGGAGTGCCCCCTGCTCCGTGCGCAGGGAAGCCAGGGTTGCGTTCATGTCCGTGTACTGAACTGACACGTCGTTTGAGTTGGAAGTCTCGCTGACGAAGACACCTAGCTTCATGACCTGGTTCAGGATGTTCTGATAGTCGGATGCCGGCACCCTGATTACCACGTAGGCTGCTGTGCTGTAGGTCGACTGATACGCTACATACCCGCCGACGGAGTAAGCGAGCGCAGAGATTGCAGATGCCGTCCTGTTGGGCTCAGGGGCCGTGATTGCAAGATCCGTGGAGAACTCGATCATGCCGCCGTGGCTGCCGGGTGACCCCTGGGTCACGTTGTAGTACTGCCCCTGGGCGGGGGCTCCCGATGTGGTAACAGACGTGGTGGTGGCCATAGAGGTGGTCATGGAGGTTGTGCTCATGGTGACCGTCGTGGTCGGGACGCCTAGCACCTGAGTGGTGCCTTGCTCCCCGTAACTGGAGCCCGGTGCGCTCCCGAAGTAGATCGTCCCGCCGACTGCGTTGGACGCGGCGGCACTCACATTCGAGCCCAAGTTTCGAAACTCGGGGATCGATGAAGCTGCCGTTCCGCTGATGCCTAGGTTGCTTAGCAGAGCCAGCCCGAAGCCGCCTACAACTATGAGGGCGACAAGCCCGTATAGCACCCTCCGTTTCGTTATGCCTCCGAGCCGGTTCACGGCAAGAGGTCTCTCCACGGCCGAGTTAGTCCCAGCGTGGAGAACGGCCCGTTCTTAGAACGCGAACACACACTTATCTCCGTGAGGGTGGCGAACGTCGGCCGATGGCGGAGGCCTCCAGGGAGCAGGTCGAGTACGCGCTGCGCGGGAAGACCCTCACCGTGTATCTCTACCTATTGAAGCATGGAAAGGCCATCGGCGTCCGGGAGATACAGAAGGCTCTCGGCTTCTCAAGCCCGTCTGTCGCGTTTCATCACCTTGACAAGCTAGTGGATCTGGGTGTCGTAGAGAAGGACCAGTACGAGAGATACGTTCTTGCGAAGAAGGTAGATACCGGCATACTTCATTCGTTTGTCAGCATAGGGGGTCTCACCCTCCCCAGGCTGGGCTTCTACGCAGCCTTCTTCACAACCATAGGGGCCGCTTACATATCTGTCAACAGGGGATCCCTTGACCTCTACGCTCTCATCGGCACCGTAGGGGGGGCCGCTGTCTTCTGGTATGAGGCATGGCGTGTATGGAGGCGCAAACCGTTCTGAGAACTAGAACTATCTACCCACTGCTGGGAGACATACGATGATGGAAGGGAAACGCTTCGGAATCGGGCTGGCAACCGGCGTCCTCCTAGCTCTGGCCCTGGTAGCTGTCTCAGGGGGCCTGGGTTCAACCCCGCTGACCGCGTCCTTCGGCACCGCCAGAAATGCCGCATCCACCACGACAGTAGCCACCACGACAACCACCTTGTCGATGACCACGGTTTCTCAGACCGCCACCTCCACAGTATCTATCTCTAGCACTACGAATGGAGGTCCAGTGGGCTCCCTCGTTACGAATGCGACCTTCCCCTTTAACACTGTCAGCTCCTCAAGCACTACTGTGACCAGCACAGCCAGCTTGGTCCCCACCACCACCAACACTTCGAACCCGGGAAACCAGTCTGCTGGGACAAGTGCCACCAATGGAACGCCGTACTACGCTACTTCTCCTTCTGGAACGAGTAAACCAACCCGACTCGCCAGCATCGCACAACAGCCCATCGTCTCCACCGCTGAAATCTTTGCCCCGGTCCTTGTCGCCTTCCTCCTCGGCGCTTTCCTCTACAGAGTCGTCGTGCAAGAAAGGGAACGGCCTAGCGGAGAATAGTCAGAGTCGGTTCGACGTCAAAGGCTCTACTTCGGAACTAGGAATTCCATGCTGTTCGGCTCTTTGCCTGCCCATCGCTTTGACCATCCAGCCAAGTCACAGAGGATCTTGTACACTTCGTGTCCCTTCACCGTAAGCGAGTATTCGATCCTCGGTTTCTCTTCTGCGTAGACTTTCCTCTGGACAACGCCGAACTTCTCGAGCTGCGACAGTCTCTCCGCGAGGGAGGTCGCGCTAATGCCCTTGATGTGGTTCTTCAGCTGGTTGAACCTGGCCGGCTCCATCTGCCCCAGCATGTGGATGGTGGGGAGCGTCCAGGTCCTGGTTATCTGATTCCAGGTCTGGTGCACGACCGCGCAGGAGTCAAGCGTTTTCTGGTCAAGTTGTTCGGATTTGGTGAGGTTGGACATCACCACTTGGTTGCCATTCACTACCAGATTAACTTGTCCCCAGGCGCTCCTTGTTCCAGAGTCGAATAATTCTTGCAAGATTCTTTCAGGATAACTACGTGGCGCCCTTGGCTTTCGGCTCCAAATCTCCCAAGGCTCCATCTTGATTACTTGAATTCCGAATTCGGCTGAACCCATGGCTGAAACGGACGCCGTGTCTCGGGGTGGCGAGTTAGAGGCTTGGGCACCCTGTCGTGTGCGGTAGTCGCTCGGGATTGCTATTTCTAGACATACTGTTTGCGCTCGTTCTTAACAACCAAGAAAGTTGCTCTGATTCAAGTCCCGCTAGGTTCTCACTTGATGGTAAGGTTTGCTTATCCAGGTAAGGTCCTTGCAACTACCAAATTCATAAGGGCGCCCTGTCCGCTGTGTCTGTGATTCGTACGGAAAAAACGCGGCCCATCCGGCCCGTATCGTTCAGCGACGCAGAGGCTGAGTACCTCGCCGAGAGCTTCGTCGGGAGGGTCGCGACTACGTCCTCCTCCGGACAGCCCCACGTGGTGCCCGTCGGCTACAGGTTCGACGGGAGCACAATCACCTTCGGAGGTTGGAACCTGTCTAAGAGCCTCAAGTTCAGGAACCTCATGTCCAACGACAAGATCGCTTTCGTCGTGGACGACATAGTGTCCACCAAGCCGTGGAGGGTGCGGGGGATCGAAATTAGGGGACGGGCGAAGCCCGTGGTGTCAAAGGAAGGCGTGAGTATGATTAGGATATTCCCACTCAATATTAGGAGCTGGGGGCTGGAGGCCTGAACATGGCGCTATCTGGCTTCGAGAATCAGGTTACCCAGGCCGTAGAGAAGCTGAGCGAGAGCATCGTGAGCATCAGCAGTATGCGCCTCGAGCGTCGCTTCTTCGGGATCGTCCCCAGCGAAGGCCAGGGCTCGGGGATCATACTCGACAGGAAGGGTCTCATAATCACCAACAACCACGTGGTCGATGGAGCCAACCAGGTCCACGTCAGCCTCAAGGACGGCAGGACGTTCACCGGAGAGGTGGTCGGCTCCGACGAAGCCACGGACGTCGCAGTTATCAGGGTCGACGTGTCTGACCTCCCGGCGGCCGAGCTGGGGGATTCGGAGACGCTCAGGGTCGGGCAGATCGTCCTCGCGATTGGCAACGCCCTTGCTCTCCCGGGTGGGCCCACCGTATCGATGGGGGTGCTCAGCGCGAAAGGGAGGCCCTTGCCTGGTTCCGACTTCATATTCGAAGGCCTGCTTCAGACGGACGCCGCGGTTAACCCAGGAAACAGCGGCGGTCCCCTTGCTGACTTGGACGGCAGGATCATTGGCATCACCACCCTGATGATTCCGTTCGCCCAGGGAATGGGTTTTGCAATCCCGATCAACACTGTGAAGAAGATCGCGCAAGAGATACTGGAGAACGGGAGGGTCACGAGGAGGTGGATAGGCATCTCTGGCATCGACGTCACGCCGCAGCTCGCTAGGAGGTACAACCTCCAGACTGAGTCCGGGTTCCTGGTTGCAGAGGTGGTTCCCCGGAGCCCGGCCGACTACGCGGGACTTCGGAACGGGGATGTAGTCGTGGGCGCGGGAGGCAGCGACGTGAAACACACAAAGGACCTCCTCCTCGCCATTTCGAAGGTCGGAGCCGGAGACAACATCAGGATAGATGTCGACAGGATGGGGCGGAGAGGTGTCCTAGAAGTAAGGCCCACCGAGTCGCCACCTGTCCAGAGCGACGATGGAAGGTAAGGCGCTCAGTCTTCGCGCCAGCGGAAGAACCTGACCGCCAGCGCGAACACCACTATCGAAATCACAACGAGAAGTCCGGCGTCCAAAAGAGCCGGCCCGTAGTTCCCGTAGATCATTACGTTGGTGAGACCCTCAATCACGTAGTAGAGCGGGAGCACGTGGGCGACTCCCTGGAGGTACATTGGCATCGACGATACAGGGAAGAAGGTCCCCGACAGGAACATCATGGGGAAGGTGACAAGGTTCCCCACCACAGCCGCGGACTCTGGGCTGTTGGAGACGCTTCCCACCAGCATGCCGAGCGACACGAAAAAGAACGGCCCTATCACCAGGAACATCCCTATTCCCCAAGAGAGAGAGATGTGAGCGCCGAACGCGTACACTCCGACCAAAGACATGAGAATGAACGACACGATGGTGGTCCCGGTATACCAGATTATCTTGGAGAGGAGCCACTCCGTCTTCGTAAGAGGAGTCAGGGAAAGGAGCTTGAATACCTTGTCCCTTCGGTAGGTCGAGCTTATGTTCACCATTGCGAACATGGGGCTCGTCAGGGCGGAGAACCCAATCAGTCCAGGAATGAGGAAGTCGATGTACTTGTATGCAGACGACGCCGCTGTTCTCGAATCGACGCCTACCGACCCCGGCTTCCCATTCAGATTGAACGAGTTCACAACTTCTCGCGTTATTCCGGAGACTATGGCACTGGTGGTTGACGCCGGGTTGCCGAATAGGGTCACGTTGACCGGCTGGCGGGGATTCGCCAGGTATGCTGCAGAGAACCCACTGGGTATGATTACGCCGTCAGAAGCAGACTTCGACGAGAGGTACTGGGAGAAGTTCTGGTTGAGAGACACGGACCTGAGGCACAGGCCGGAGGAAGCGGTGGGACTGCAGCCATTCGAGGTGCTGTTGAGCGCCGAGATGAACGCAAGACTCGCGGGCCCCGTGTCGTGATTCTGGACGTACACGGTGACCTGGCTGACACCACCCCCGGCGAATATGGCTCCGAAGAGGAGAATGAGGATGATGGGGAATATCAGGGTGAAGAAGAAACCCTCCCTGCTTCTTACGTTGCCTCTGGCGTAGACCTTGAGCTCGGCTACCAATCTCCTGGGGCTAAAGGCCGTGCTATTCTCCCTCCTGCTCCGAATCCCCTTCGGGCCCGACCAGCCGAAGGAACACGTCTTCGAGGCTGTCCCTCCTCACAGTGAGGTCCCCCCATTGGGCCCCTGACTCCTCTATGGAGCCTAAGGCCACCAGTGCATCATCCCTGTCACGGAGGTGGATGACGACCGTCCCGTCGGCCTTCTCCACCTTCAGTCGGGTGTTCTCCTGCAGGAATCTAAGAAGGTCGTCATTGGCCTTCACGATCATCTTCTGTCCCGAGCCGTACCTGGTCTCTATCTGTTCGGTAGTCCCCATGGCCACTATCTTGCCATGGTTCATGATGGCCACCCTGTCCGCCAGTTCCTCGGCCTCTTCCAGATAGTGCGTCGTTAGCATAACGGTTCTCCCTTCACTCTTCAGTTTCCTGATTACCTCCCAGACCGCTCTCCTGGCTTGTGGGTCCAGCCCGGTCGTCGGCTCGTCGAGGAAGACGACCTCAGGGTCATTCACCAGGGACAGGGCCATCCCAAGCTTCTGCTTCTGCCCTCCCGAGAGGTTCTGGAACCAGATGTTCGCCGCGTCTTCGAGTATGACCCTCTTCAGCATCTCGTCGGGATCCACCTTCTTCCCGAAGAGTGCCCCATAGTACGCTATCGCTTCCCTCGGCGTCGGATAGTCGAGGAACTTGAATCCCTGGGGGATCACGCCTATTTTCTCGTGTAGGTCATACCCCTTGTTCCAGGGGTCGAGATCGAGGACCCTGGCGGTGCCGCCGTCCTGCTGTCTCAGCCCTTCGAGGATCTCGATTGTAGTCGTCTTCCCCGCCCCGTTCGGTCCGAGGAGCGAGAACACCTCTCCCTTCTCGACGGCGAAAGAGACTCCGTCTACTGCGCGAAGCTGCCCGTAGTTCTTCAGCAGTCCATCGACTACGATGGCAGGCAACGAGAAAAGGCAATCCCTCGTCCGTATTTAGACGATTCTGCTAGCGGGCGTTAAGTGCTCGACGGTGGGGACCCCCACTTCGATGGCCTGCGCCTCCACCACCTGCCCCCGAACAGCATCACGGCTATTCCCCCGACGACGAGAATGATCCCTATCACTACCGCCAAAACCTTCAGGAGTGTGATGATTGCACTCAGAATGAAGCCGGCGAGAAGAACCAGAATGATTGCGCCGAGAATAATCATCAGTGCGCCGATTATGGCTGACCTGTGCACAGGATCTTCAGCCAACTGCGATATTTATGTTAAAAGGACTACTAGCAGATTCGTAAGAAATCGGTGACTCGGATTAAGGATGGGCCCACAGCGCCCGCTAGACACCGCAGTACTCCTCGGGGACTCCCTACCTTACCTTGCCGGGCCACCAGTTATACTTCTGAGCAATTGCCATTAGGGATGGCACGAAGAGGAATATGACGACTCCAACGTCGATCATTATCGCCGAGGCAGCGCTGAGCCCGATCTCCTGAAACAATCCGATTCCGCTGACTATGAGGGCCCCGAAAACGCTGGACAGTATCAGTCCCAGACCTAGCAGGGTACCCCATGTCCTGTTCATTGCAGTCTTGATCGCGTCTAGGTCCGACATGCCACCCATCGCCTCCTCCCTTATTCTAGTAACAAGGAATATGTCGTAGTCCACACCCACTCCGAGCATCGTAACTACGACAAAGAGAGGAGCGAAGATGACTATGGGGGACTGGAGAAGGTAGTAAAACAGGATTGAGAGCGTCGCCAGGGCAAAGGCGACGCTGCAAAGGAGAGTGTATATCAGACGCAGGGGGGTGAAGACAGAGCGCAACTGGACGAACAGAATCAGGAACACTCCGACGGCGAGGATTAGTACCACCGATGGAAGCACGCCATTGACAAGGTCAACACTGTCGGTTATCGACTGAGTGTCCCCTCCGAAGTATACCACCGCGCCCCGGGGGAGTGTGGCGTCGACCGAGGCTTCAATGCTCCCAAGTTCTGAAACCACTGTTGAACTCTCAGCAGATTGAGAAAACCCAACTATCATCAGGGCTGTTTTGTTGTCCTTTCCAATCAGCGACATCATGCCGCTCAGATACTGGGCCCTTACCGGGGGAGTCAGCTCTGCCATGCCAGTGAAGTTGAATGGTGAGCCATACGGCCTCGTCGGGCTGCTGACGGTATCGACTCCTGCGGAACCAGATATGGTTGATGTTATCGATTCGATTTCCATGAGTAGTGTCTGGTTGAACCGATCTCCGCCGAATGTTACAGGGGAGGGAAAAGTCACAATCACCAGTGTGGGGGAGACAATCGACCCACCGAAGTTGTTTGTTATCGCAGTTATTCCCTGGTTGCTCTCGAAGTTCGGGATAAGCTTCGAGAAATCGATTCCCGTAGGGGTCTCATATGCCACAAAGAAAGCTCCGAGGGCCAGCAGTCCAATAACGACCGAAATCGCGACCTTGTGTCGCAGAACCTTGTCTGGAACCATGTCAAGCCGTCTTCGCGCGATGGAGGGGCGCTCTTTCGCGATTCGTTCGTGTCTGGGCCAGAATAACTTCTTCCCGATCAGGAGTTCGACAGAGGGGAGGAGCGTAAGGGACGCGGCCAGGAGAATTGCAACACCGATGGCGATGGCCGTCCCCACCGCCCCGAAGAATGGCACCCTGGTAACGGCGAGGACGATGTAAGCTACGACCACTGTCAACCCCGCCGTGAGTACTGCCTGTCCCGCCCACCTCACTGAAACAGCCACGCTTTCCTGAAGGGGCTTCCCTTTTGACAGCTCTTCCCTAGTCCTCCTGAGCTGGAGGACCGAGTAATCGACGGCCAGGCCGAGCATCGTGAGTATCATCAGGAATGGGATTGCGAAGTTGATCTGGCTGTTTTGAACGTAGACGATGAGGCCATAGATCGAGCCGAGCGAGATGCCAATGGCGACGCCTCCAATTAGGAGCGGGACAAGAGCCGCGACAGGCGAAAAGAAGAGCAGCCCGGCCACGAGCAATGATACAGCTATCCCTGGGATGACGCTATCGCTCAGGGCCGGCCCCCCGGCGGACTGGAAGTCCGCCGCGATGACTTCGCCTCCAGTTACGTAGAGCGTCCCAGCGCTCGTAAGAGTGGAGTTGTGCACCTGCGCCCGCGCCTGGGCGATTTCCGCGTTGCTTGGGGCCGAGGCGAAGCCCAATTCGAATATCATGGTCTTGTCGTCGTGACTTGCGAAATCCTGGGTGATGGGAGGCAAGAGTTTGTAGGGGTAGTCTTCAAAATTCTGGGTCAATAGCAGGCTGGATATAGTCGAGCGAATCTGAGCAGCGGCGCTGGTGGTGTTGAGCCGCGACAGAAGGTCATAGAGCGACGTGGCGTTCACCTCGAACAGGGGGGAAGAGGCAAACGTGCTCGAGACCCCTCCGGCTACCTCTTGGGAGGCAAGGTCCCAGGCGGCTGATTTGTTAGCTGAGCCAGGAAGTTGGCCCACGATTTGAGCGACTTGCTTGATGTAGGCTGGAACCGTGGAGTCGAGCAGGTTCTCTTCCACAGAGTAGATGCTCGTTATCCCAGTAAAGTCGGGAAGCTCCGAGTCTTTTGAGAGCGTACGGTTCAGTGAGAGAATACCCAATCTGACATCACTCGCGTAGACATTGCGGTTTTGCAGGACGACGATGACTGAGTTCCCACTGAAGTTCATCGATGGAAACTGCGCGTTGAGCACGGCCTGCGCTTTGTCCGATTCGGAGTTCGGGATGCTTAGGCTGCTTCCGGACACGTTGAACGAGAGAGAAGAAAAGAAGCTTGAAACCAGGGGAGCTGACACAAGGAGAACCAACACCCAGACTATGACTATTGCGCGATAGTGCTTCCTGATTACCGCGTTGAGTAGGTCAAAGAACGAATGGTTTGTGTTCATCTACAATCACGACTTGTTCGTTCCCAATTTGGCCGATTCCGCATGACGCATCTTCGATACTGAGCCGGGGGAACTGAGGACGATAAAGGCGCTTGTGGATCCTGGCTCCACTCTAACTGCTAGGACCGGGGGACATGCTCTTCTCTGCGTGGAACCCTGCTTCGGGTCGCTCCGTGTTCTAGCCGACGTAGGCGTTGGTGGAGGATTCGGGGAGAATTCTACCGGTGCCGATGAGTATTAAGCGCCCCTCGTTTGGCACTCCCCGGGTAGTCAGCTGACCTTCACCATCAATGAATCGGGAATAATGGTCGAACCCCAGCTCGGGATGAGCATGGAAGGGCTGGTGGGGATCGCGAAGAAGGCCGAAGAGCTAGGTTTTGGATACTTCTTCCGGTCGGATCACATTCTACCGACAGACCAAAGGCGTGGGATCGACTCGCCAGAGTGCTGGGCTAGTCTTGGAGTCCTAGCCGCATCTACAAGCAGAATCAAATTCGGACCTCTGGTCTCCCCAATCGGCTTCCGGAACCCTGCACTACTCGCCAAGATGGCATGCACCGTTCACTCGGCCTCGCACGGCAGGCTCCAGCTAGGCGTAGGGGCTGGTTGGTACGAGGAGGAGTACAAGGCACACGGCTACCCTTTCCCAGATTTCCGTACCCGGATTGCCCAGTTCGCTGAGGCGCTCGAGATAATCTCCGCCATGGTAAACAAAGGGAAGGTCGACTACGAGGGAACCTACTTCTCCGCGCACACAGACTGCATGCCAAGGCCCCAGGGGCACATGCACATGATAATCGGGGGGAGAACACGGCCCGTTGTGAGGCTGGCCGGCAAATTCGCAGACGAATGGAACACATTCCGCAGTTCGAGCAGCGACCTTGCGGGTCTGAAGACTCTTCTCGCCCAAAGCTCCGGAGGGCGCGCCATAGACGTCACAGAAATGGGCCCTTACCTTATCGCCGAGAGCCAATCGAAACTCGAAGAGTACGCCGCGCTTCACGCTTCGACCCTCGGCCAGAAAGTCTCCCCCCAGGATGTCATCGCTCGAATGAAGGCAAGGGGTGCGCCTTGCGGAACGGCGCAGGAGTTCGTCGACCAGTTACGGTCGATGGCGGATTCGGGGTTCAAGCGGATATACTTCCAGACCCTCGTTCCTCAGAACATTGCTATGATCGAGCTTCTAGCAGATACGCTCAAGGAAAGACTCTGAGGCTGCTCAGCCTTCACCTTCCCTCACTGGCCAATCACACAACTCCGGCGAAGCGCTGGCCGCGATTAACGGCGCTACGGTGATCTTTGCTCTGGGACCGTCCCAGAATCAGAGGAAGTAAATCGAACAGTTTGCACCTCAACTACATTGAGCTCGAAGCTCGCTTCCGCATTGGTGCCTTCGACCGTTATTTTGATTGGGTACAGTTTAGGAAGACATGGCTAGTGTCGTATGCCTTGCTGTATCCTTTGTAGACGATGTAGTCTACTGGCTTTCCTCCTAGGAATCTGGCGTCTGCGGCGTCGTATTTGCTCACGAACTCCTTCATGTGTGGTGCCAATTGTTCCCCAATCTGTCCCTTGACGATGTGCAACTGACGGGCAAGCCTCTGGTCCACCACTTCCTCCAGTTGCTCCTTGGTGTACTTGAGGGGCAACTTCCGTATCAGAAGAGCCAACAGGAGGATTGTCGTAACCGCTAATACGCTGGTCAGCACCTCTAGGATTGTTACAACATCTACCAACTTGGTCCGAGGCAGAACCAAGAGGGCCCAGTTAGTTAAGCTCGATGAAGCGACGCAATCAGTCGCAGCTGTCGCACCTAATGGAAGGGTGGACCCCCTTCTTCCGCCTCATCACGTGCGAGACTCCAATGCTGTCGTGGATGAAGTAGTACTCGTACTGTGCGTCCTCCCCGGCTTCGGGGCGGTCAGTCAACTTCGGACCCCTCCCGAGTGGCCAAGTCGGAATCGCCGACGAGCGAACGGAGCAGCTTGGCACAGCGCCTCACAAGAGCAGGATTGACACCTGCCAGTTCAGCGAGATACTTCATCGTCACGAGCCTCTGGTCGCTCATGGTCCGCAAATGAATTGCTTCCGGCCTTTAAGCAAGGACTCGGATTCGTCCCGCTCCCGGCCAGAGGGGGTTGATTGAAACTAACGATGCTGAGAAGGGACAATCCTCATTTAGACAGGCATCGCATTACCAGCGGATGGAAATCAAGCGAATACACATCCAGAACCTCCTTTCCTTTGATGATTTTGACCTCGATGGTCTACAGTCACTCAACATTCTGCTTGGACCTAACAACTCGGGAAAGACGAATTTCTTCCGAATTCTTGGTCTTGTTCGAGATGTGCTATCCAGAGCCTCTTTGCAAGATACAGAGCAAATGCTGCACGACTTGGCCAACCCTGGATTTCGCGTCGAACTTGAGTTCCAACTAGGGGAGAAAGAGAGAGCAAAAATCGCGCAGTTCCTCGAGTTCTATTTCAGGATGACAGCCCACCAGTTGGATTATCCTAATGAATGGCGTGGAACAACTCTCGAGAAGTTCCTAGACTCGAACAGGGAGAAGGGCCGGGAGGTGCTCAAAGAGGGATTTGAAGGGCAGTTCAAGGATGATTTCAAGGCTACGGTTACAAGCATGCTTTCAAGTGGGTTGCTCGTAGTAGAGTATCCTGGGCTTCCGAATCGACCTCCAGCTTTTACCTTTCAGTTCAGTTTCAGTTCCAAGACTCTCGCCTTCTACGACAACAATCTGGCGAATCTAACCATGGACCGAACGCCGTCGGCTAACTGGATTTCCCAGCACTTCGCAAACTACTTTGTTGACGAGATTGCACTTGGCAAGGCCGTGAAGGACGTGCTGTCCGAGCAGGGTGTCCAACACCAACCACAGGGCTTGAAGATACCGAGCGCTGCAGAATTCCTCAAGTGGGTGATGTCCAGGAGCGGACTAAACCTTTCGCTGGACTATAATCAGATTTCCAACTACGAGGATGCCAGACTTCTGAAGGCGATATCAGATATGGCCAGAGAATCAGGTGCTCAATTCGATGGGGGATACAATCTCCCTTTGGGGGTCTTCTTAGCGAGGATAATCGCACGAGCCTTCGTTTTCTCAGAGGAGTTTCGCACACGAGTAGACGAATCACTTGATTTGACTGCTGTCACGACCGAAGACGCAACGACGTCATCCCATCTTGCTCAGACGCTCTTCACAATGATGACGAGTCCCGACCCCCGCATCAGAAACAGATATCAAGAAATCCGAGCGTTATTCAAACGGATTTTCAACAGTGAATTCGAATTCGACGTTTCATCTCGCCAACTTAGCGAATCCCTCAGCCAAAGTGCCGGAAGTTTGGGAACACTTCAGGGAGAGCCGCGCGTTACCACCCGTGTAGGTATTTCCATTACAAACACAAGCTCACAAAAAACAATCCCCATTCGCTTTACCGGATCAGGTTTGACCGAGGTCCTCTACCTGCTTACCCTGATTGCGGGACTAGAGGAGAAGGTCATCTGCCTTGACGAGCCGGCTTCCCATGTACATCCAAGCACACAAAGACTGGTTCTCGATGAGATATCAAAGCTCTCCGGCAACGACCAGATTTTCATGATAACTCACTCGCCGTATCTCTTGTCGAGCAGGTTCCTGACAGAATCGATACGGTTCTATCTGACCGCTGGCTCTACCCGTTGGTCTAGGCTCCCCGAGGAACTAGCGGGAGAGATTAGGGCAGCCAAGTTGGTAGAGCGGTCTCCCAGCCTGCTTTCCACTTTGTTCGCTCAGAAGGCCATACTATTCGAAGGAGAATACGAGCAAGCGGCTCTTGTAACCTGGTTCGGTCGGGAAGAAGTAATGTCTGCAATCGAAAGAGCAGACATCGGATTCATCGCTGTCAACGGGCATAGTAGTTTCCCTGCCTACGCAAAATTCCTCAGCGCTTGGAAACTCGATTGCTTCGCAATCGGGGATCGGAAGGCATCTGAATCAATGAGAGACATCCCGAATCATTTTGCTCTTGAAGAAGACGATTTCTCCGAGCTCCTTGAGAAGGAGTGCAAGGCAGAGTATTCCGAGGCCTTGAAGCTGTATCCTGGAAGACAGGGAGGTAAGAACCCTCAAATTGCAAGGTACGTAGCGGAGAAAGCCTCCCCGCCGCGGGAGATACTCAAGTTAGCAAAGAAATTGACCGAGTTCGTGAAGTAGAATCCCTCGTTTGCTAGTTTGCGCTACTGCATTCTATCCAAAAATATTAGTGCATTAATGCCGCCTTTTCGTCACATGGGATACGACAACCCTTGGCCCGGGATTGTGGCCAGAAGGCAGAGGGACGAAGCCGAGGCGAGAGCAGGGGACCTCCAGAGGCAGCTGGCCGACTGCCAGAAAGAAGTCGAGAGGCTGCGAGCCAAGCTGAAGCAGTACGAGCATTAGCCGACCTCCCTTTCGTCTTTTAAACGGCAGTCCGAGATTTCTCGGTTTTTGCATGTCGTTTATATCCGAACCGAGCTCTCGGGGTCTTGTTGATCGAGTGGGTTGTCCGGAAGTTCACGGGCTATGATCCAGAGATTGGGAGCGAGGGCTTCGCCGACACTTACTACTCGCTAACGCTTGAGCCTCGCTTCGAGGGTGTCTGCCAAGTCATGTATGGCTGGCGGGTCGTAAGCACCAATCCTCAGAGGGTGGTTCAGCCGGACCACCACAAGGCGACCTACTTGGCAGACCTCGACTTGCCGTTCTCCATCGTTTCAGTATATGTCGTTCAGGAAGACGAGGCCGCCGACAGGGTGGCTGAGATTCTCAGCCCGAACTCTGTCATCCTTACGCAGGTGGATTGGAACACAATCGAAGACTACCTGCATGACGAGTTGCTCGATGAAGACATCCAAAGCATCTTCCTTGATCCGGACGTCTGGCGGTACCCAGACTGCCTGAGTGTGGCGTACATATTGAAGACCCTCCTGGAAAAAGCCCAGGCGATTTCAGACGGTGCGCCATTCGACCCAGACTTGCTCGCAAGGCTAGATCAGACATTCAAAGAGGAAATTGAAGCACTTGAAATCGCCCATCTGGAATAGGTGAGTCGAATGGAATCGCTCAAAGTTAATCAAGGGAGGGCGGAAGGGCAGACTGTCACGACCGCGGTGTGATAGGTCGAGTGGATTCGAACCACATCTCGTCCTTCGCGTAGACGAGCTCTTTCCGTTAAGCTATCGGCCCCCCGCAAGTTTTTCGTGGTCATCCTTCCGCCTTAGCTTGACCTTGTTCGAGCCGTTTCGCGGCTTCGTACCCTTTCTCGGTCAGAGCATAGAGATATGGTAGGCTGTACTCATTCATGCGAAGTACGAAACCCATCTCTGCCATCTGACTCAGCAAGTGCCCCATATGGACCGGAGTCACCCCGGCATCTTTAGCCAGCGTCTTCCTGGTCTTCGGAAAGTCGGCCGAGAGCAAGGTGCCGAGGATTTTCCGGACGGTCGGCTTTGTAATGATTAGCAGCTTCTCCTTCCGCTCCTGATATTGCAGCTCGACCTCTCTCTTTGTCATCTTTTTTCCCCTTACGACGACGATTGTTTCCCCCGGTGTCACAGACATGCTTCCACTCTTCGATGTACTCTGATTCCCAGGATATATACACCTTGTGGCGGACATCCTTGCTATCCCGTTCATCTAGCCTTACCCATTCCGCCTCCGGTAGGCGATACTCCATGCGTCAGACGGCGCGCGGGTTTCCTTCAAACTTGGACAAGTTCAAATCGCCTCATGAGACGCTCAAGGTGTGCGGCGGAGAGAAACCCTAGGCGCACTCGGAGGGCTGGCGCTCGAATCGGCTTCCTTCATCTTGGTGTTTGAAGCGGTTGGAATCAACGCAAGCGACCCTGTCTTGGCCGGATACCTCCAAAATGTCGGGGTGGGCACTACCCTTGCAGGCCTTGGGTCGTTCTACTGGGGCTTCAAACCTCGAATCGACGCTTGGGTCTCGCCGAAACCCAGGCCGAAGGGAGGTCCCGAAGGAGGATTCGGCTTGATGATCTCGTCGTTGAGCCTGGGGGAGAAGCTGGGCAGAGTCATTCAAATTGCAATTGTGGCTATCGCAGGAGCCTACCTCTTTGTCTACGCACTAGGAATCTCGCTGTTGCCAGTCGCCACCAAAGCTAGCTCGCCTTACTCCGTCCTTGTTCCAATCGTGTCAATCGGCTGCGGAATCTTCTTGGTCCTGTTCGCGGTCTATCAAAGCGTGCGAATATTGAGGATGCACTGACACCCATTCTAACGCCCGTTCTGCCTCGCAGTCACCCTGGCCTGGGGTTAACCACCGAGACGTCACCACGGCGCAAGTATGCGACATCGCTAAAAGATACGTCTCATTCTGATCACCGACAGATGAATGTTATATAGCCGTCATACAATCTTGATTTTCGTGGTTAATCCATGTGTAATCATTGTGAGCTAGGCCCTCCCAGGCCTGGCAAACCTATGAAATGCGAATGCAACGTTGACGGCTGCACGGGTCCAGCGATCAACCATCCAATAAAACAGCATGTCTGCAAGGCCTGTAATCATACTGTCGCTCAGATTCTCCCCCGGTAAATCTTCAATTCAGTGACAAGATAAAATGAGCATGAAAAGCGTGGGAGTCGCGCTTTACATCTGGTTCAGTAGAACCCTAAAGGTCTCTTTCGAAAGCGAGGACCAATTTTTCGGTGGTTCCTGGCGGAAAGGTTTTGTCGTGAAGCTTCCAAGATTGACCCCCGGTTAGTTTCTGAAGAGATTCCTTCAACTGAGAATCTATCAGCCTTATCTGGGTTCTTGAGAGGCCTTCTAATTCCGCCGTGAAAACCGCGCCAGACAAGTAACCTATCCCTTTCGTATCAGAAGATTTGCTCATACTCGATAATCTTACTACCTAAGATATACGCTTAACGAGAGCACTGGAACTCGCGCCTTCTCTTAGCAGCATCTCTCTCGCCACAGATTCGTAGCCGGTTTTGGGCTAAAGGAGCTAACCAGCTCTTATTGTCAGGGAGCTAGAGTATGTGCTCTGAAGTCTCACGCAGTCACCCTGTTCTGGGGTTAACTGCTGTTATTTTTGCCGAAAAATTTTGCAGCAGTTAATCTGTAGCAGGCATTTAAAGCAGGTAACGCACTGTCTCGAACAGTCTCGTACGCATGTTCGTTCGTGACAGAACCTCCTCTCCTACTGCCAACTGAGAGAGAGAGGGAATTAGATGCGGTCGCCGAGATTTGAACCCGGAATGCCAGTGCGAGGTCCTGCCGTGCCTAGTTGACTCATTCCTGATTTCCTCGAGCGCAATTTATAACGACGCACCAATTGGCTCGACGAAAGTTGCAACCCACCCCAGCTAATTCCATGCCAGCTACTGGCCAGCCCAAGGCCCCAAACCACCAACTGAGGGCGCTGCTAGCCATGGTGGGTGTCGCCCTTCTACTGAACTACGTCGAGACAATGGTAATTCCGGGAATACCTACCATTCAGTCTGACTTCTCCACCCCGACAAACCCGGTATCCTCGAGCACGATGTCCTGGATCACGTCAGCGTTTCTGATTGTCGGGAGCGCAGTTTCCCCCCTTTTCGGGAAGCTCGGTGACAGCTACGGCAAGAAGCGTATGTTTCTCGCAGCCCTAGCGTTCTACATGGCAGGGGTCGGCATCGCAGGTTTTTCGAACTCGATCTACTTCCTAATCGCAGCTAGAGCGGTGCAGGGAATAGGCTTCGCCATCGTCCCTCTGGCACTTGCTATCATAGCTGAAACCTTTCCAAAGGAGAGAATAGCCACAGCCCAGGGAGTCGTCAGTGCCACATTCGCCATAGGGGCTTCGCTGGGGCTCATAATCGGTTCCTATGTAGTCCAGGATCTTGGTTGGCAATGGGCCTTCCACTCCGCCTTCATATTGAGCGCCGTGCTCTTCGTCGTGATAGCCATGTTTCTCCCCAGTGGTACCCCCGGCACGCGCCTGAAGGTCGACTACGAGACAGTGGTCCTTCTGATGGCGGGTGTCACGCTCGTCCTGCTTTACCTGACCGAGGGCCCCTACGAGGGGTGGACTTCGCCTTACGACCTCGTGGCTCTTGTCGCCGGTCTGGCGATGACAGTGGGATTCTTTGTCGCCGAGAGCAGGAAGTCGAACCCGATGATACCCCTCCATCTGCTGAGGATTAGGAACGTCCTTGTCGCGAACCTGACCGGAATCCTCTCCGGTATGGGCATGTTCATGCTCTTCTTTGCGGTAATATACTACGCCGAACTCAAAGCGCCTCCTGCCCCCACGGGCCTCGGGCTAGATGTCATCTCCGCCGGCCTCAGCCTAGCCCCCGCCACGGTGCTCATGCTGGTCGGAGGTCCTGGCCTGGGACGTCTCGTCCAAACCAAAGGTCCAAAACCTGCGATGGTTCTCGGTGGATTGATAGCGATAGCGGGCTTCATCCTCTTCGTCTTCAACAGGGCCACGACCACGGACGTCGTAGTAGACACCGCCATTTCGATGATTGGAGCAGTTGGCATCATAATCCCTATCGTGAACATGATCAGCGTTTCACTTCCGGACGAAACTGTGGCCACGGGCCTTGGACTCAACACAATGCTGAGAAACATGGGAGGAGCCATTGGACCGGTGGTGGCAACCACTCTGATGAGCACCTACGCGGTGACCGATCTTATATCGACTCCAGCTGGTCCGCTCTCGATGTCTTTCCCCACCCCCACCGCCTTCGACTACATCTTCTACCTTGCAATAGCGTGCATGGCAGGGGTGGTCGTCTTGGCCCTAGCGGGCAAGAACTACGTCTTCAAGATAAATCCCAATTCCAAAGCGAACGCAAAAGGTACGAATTCGCGCCAAGACCAACAACCAGACCAAAGGACGTAGAAGCAATAGACAACGACCAGGCAGTAATCACTTATTACAAAGCGCAAGCAAACAAAACAAAGAACACCGTGAGCCTGCCGGACTACAAAGAAGAATTCCCGCCCTGCAAATGGTGCAGAGAAACAAAGCCCCATGCCCACAAACTAAGCCACAACCCACTCCATCAACCGCGCCTGGTGGGGACCCGTCCGAGTTCTGTGGAAAAAGGTGGAGGAGGGAAAGACCCTAGCGGTGTGTCAATGGCGCACTGGCACGAGTATCCGTTATGTCAGGCAAATGGGCGCAAAGCTGGAATCGATTGCGTTCAGATGGGAGGGTGTCACTATTCTTCTTAGCTCAAATGGTGTCCTCTTCACCTACACCACCTTTGGAACAGACCTCGAAGCCAGCAATTTCTTCGGCAGAATCATCGATATTCTCAAAAGCATTAACGTCATCATCTGATTCCTTCAGACGAAAGCGAAACCAGATTTGGAGTCGTTCTCCGTTCGTCCGCATCGGTTTTGACCCGCGACTAGTAGAAGAGTGGGTTTACTCGCTTTACCCGATAGTTGCTCTTCTTCCTCTTTGTTCTCCTTTGAAGTTTCGAGAGTTTTGCCTTACCTGACTTTACCTCGACAAGCCTACTACTTGTTACTCTCCCTGTCCATGGGTCTCGTTTCCTGACTCGGAAATCGCTTCCTCTACCTGTCCTTTCAACTTCCTCTCCACGTAGCGCACTAGCGTACCTGAATTCCTCTTCCGCCGCTTTTCCTTTCACCTTGTTGTTCTCCAATACTTCGCGCTTCTTCTGCTTCTTGCTCTTGTGACCCACAAAGACGAGGCTCCGGAGAGTATCCCAAGCCATGGTGTGGTCACATTTCAGGCTCTCGTATAAAGCCGGACTGACCCCGCCTCGCTTCAGGCCACTTGCGACAGCAGCTGGAAGCGGAACTCGAGCGCAAATGAGTATCCGTAGCCAAGGTTAACGCGTAAATCTATCCATGGGTAGAGAACCGCGTTGCCAATCTGCTACAATTGCGTTCGGGGTTGGCGCGACAAGTCAGCTGGATACACCTTTTCCTTTGGTTATCCGCTTCAGAGTTATTGGTTCTGTCCAGAATGCTCTCGGTGCGTGATTTGCGGGCTGAAGGGTGACGAAGACGTCTACCTCAGGCTTACCACCCTCGACTATGATGAGCAGATCCCTACGGTGGTTTTCTACTGTGAGGAACACGAGCACCTGCGCTTGGAGACAGATGGCCTCACGTACAGTCAAATGCCCAAAGACCACCTACAACACTACTTGGACTATCTGACTTACCAGCGCGATGTGATGATAAAAGTGCACACGCCGCGAGCCGAGAGATGGCTTCCTTGGGTAAACGGCCTCAGGAACAACATCAACTTGATACTCGATAAAACTGCAGGCAAAGGTGAGCAAGGCGGTGTCGTGGTCAAGGAGACTGTAAGGGAAATCGTGAAGATACCATGCCGTTATTGCGGTGTTCTAAACGACCAATTGAACTCCAAGTGCGAATCGTGCGGAGCCCGCTTGAGGTAGCATCCGCCCCACCAGAACTGTTAGCGGAAGTGTACCTTCACGTTAGACGGCATCGTCGTTTTCTTCAACCTGCTCTTCAGTAAGAACCTCGTCGTACTCGTGATCGGCACCAAAAACGTCGAGCTCAACGGCTTCTTCTGAAGTTGCCAACAACTGTCAAAGTGTCTTGTAAGATTTTAAACAGTTGCCTGCACCAATCTCGGCACCATCTGACCCGAACCAGTTAGTGCTTCTCCTACGTGGCTCGATATCGCTGGCCAACCCCACCAAAATCGCTGGTTGCCGTAGTCAAGAATTCCAATTGAGAACTTTGTTTTTAATGTGGGTTGAGAAGGAACTTGTCCTTGCGTTCTACAATACAGGAAGGCAGACTCTTTAACGTCAGACGGCTTGTTGCACTTGACATCGGTCTTCATGGGCCAACATTCATTCTCATCGAGTTTGGTCTTGGAGTCCCAATCCCTATGATACTTGGTATCTCCCTAGTCCTTCGGGGCTTCTTGTTACTCGGTGTCTACATCTTCACGCTTGGAATCAACTACATACCAGCCCTCATCTATGCGGTGGCTCTCAGGAAGAGTTACGGTAGTGTCGTGGACATGAAAGACCCCGAAATAGGCAGGCTCAACCGCAAATACAGCATCCAGCAGTTTCTCATCTTCATCCCGTTCTTCGTGGTGGTGCTTGCGGTAGTCCAATGGTTCCGAGCCTGATTCATTCTAACACTGCCGAGTCGCTAGGCCTTTATCATGAGTAACCGAGACCCGAAACCAACCACACCAATGAACCCGCAGCAACCAATACAGACAAGACTGCCCCGACGGCTCGCCTACTAATTAGAACTCCTCAAGAAACGGGACGAGGGACCGACTTCATGTCAGACTTTCTCCTAGCTAGCCAGACACCAACTCCCCCCAGTGTAAGAGTGCCTGCCACTGACACGACACCTAGGATTTCGACCAGACCGGCGAACGGGTCATTCTGGACTCCCCAGACTTCTGCGTAGTCCCAGTAGAAAGAGCCCGTCGGGCCTTCTCCCGCAAAGATGAAGGATGGAGGACTTGAGCCCGAGCTCCCCACGACGAAAAGCGGGTTGTGGATCATGTCCCAGTCGCTGTAAATGTAGGAGCCGCCCGTGACCTTCCTCCCATCGAGCAAGATCGAATACAAAGTCAGGTTTCTCATGCTTTGAAAAGTGGCCAAGGTCCTTGAGTAAGACTCGAGGGCGAACACCTCCTGGTCCCCTGCCCTGAGGGAAGGAGCCGGGCCAGAAGGGAACGAATTACCCACCGAGGACCCAGCGCCCAAATCGGTGACTCTGAGGCCCCACTGCCCGGACGTGAGGAAGATCGAAATCGAGATATTCGACAGGGGGCTCATCTCTGGTTTGCTCGCGTTGAGCACCCACTGGTACGACGGTTTTCCGGAATCGGCTCCCTGCACCGACCAGCCAAAGCCAAGCCACCCGGTCCTGTTCGGTAGGGCGCCAGCCGCTGCCTGAAGTATGGTTCCATCACTGGTCATCACTGACAGGATCACATAGACAATCCCGTCGGGGGACGCGATGTCGGGAAGAGCCAACGAGGCAGTAACGTTCGTGATGTCCTCCCATCGCACGCTCCCTCCGCCGAGCGTGTAGGCCCCCTCCGGTACCACGACTCCGATGGCCCATGATGAGTTCAGATAGGCCGAGGCGGGGTGCAACTGCGTCGTCCCGGGGGCTGGAGCCGCCCCGAGTCCGGGGAGGAGAAGGCAGACTGATACCAGAACAGCCAGTCCAGAATCCAGCGAGTCTCTCAAGGAGCGGGCCACCTAGCGCGTACCATCGATAGGACCGCTAGGGCGGCACCTGCGACAGCGACCAGTGTCAGCACGATGATTGGGTTGACGTACGGCGAAAGCATGTCATGAATGGACTGCGCAGACGAGGTCCCGTAGGTCGAAGCATACCCTCCCACCGCGCCCGCCACGGCGAGAAGCATGCAGCTCCCCACCACACCGACAGAAAGGAGGATCAGCGCGGGCCACATGGTGCGGGGGTCAATCGTCCGATTTTCATGAAGCTCGACAGTCGTTAGAAAGGCCGAGAGGGAGCCGAATCCTCCGATACCGACCACAATGAAGAGCATGTACCCCAGAACCAGCCAGATTCCGGGGCCACCCCCAACGATTATGGGGGGCAGGTACGAGAAAGGAACGAAGGGCAGGACTATCACAACGGTCCAGATCAGAGCTGCCAGGGTACTGAGGTACGCCGCTCCGCGGTATCTTCTGTACCAGAGAGGCCTACCCGGGTCTATCCGTGGCGTGTCCAATCGTTGCCCACCAGTTGGATGGTGTCGTCACAGTCCTCGCTTTTTTGGTAGCACCCATACAGGTTAGGGCTCTAGCGTCCTCGAACCTGGGTATAGCTCCTCAACAGAGGAGGGCGTTGTTGGTGGGCGAGAGTTCTCCGCACGAGACCAAGGACTAACGCGATGAACTGTCATCTAGATGACAGTTCATCTGTGCAAACGCATGCATTTGTTCGGATTGGCTTAATGGCGTGAGCCTCCCCATGGCAGTGGTCAGGCACAGGAATGAAACAGGCTGCCGCCTTTCACGAAGGGAACTTCGGGGGTCACGGGAAGGAATACTTCAGGGATGCGATGAGTGAAGTCAAAAAATTGGCCACCGACTTGCACCTCAGCGCGCAAGTCACCCGCCGCGCCTCCGTGATATGTGGTGACGCCTTCTCGATGCATCTCGGCAAGGATCTGTCGCCCCAGATCCTATCCGCCGCCGCGGTGTACGTGGGATGCAGAGAAGCACAGAAGCCAGTGACCCTGAAGGACCTCGCATACGCCAGCCACTTGGACCCCAGGGCGGTGGGAAGGTGCTACGTGAAGCTCATCGAACGAATGCACATCTCGCGCCCCGAGCTGAACGAAAACGGCTACGTCTACCACCTCACGCTGAAGAGAACCGTGTCAGAGCAGGCGCTGAAACAGTCGCAAGAGATCATCCAAGGCATCAATTCCAAAGGGCTAGGAGGAAGGAATCCGATGACTCTCGCGGCGGCCGCCCTCTACATCGCATGTTGCAACCTGGGCGAAGTCATCACGCAGTCTGAGGTAGCCGAGGCCGCTGGGGTGGGGGAGCAGAGCGTCCGGGACTGCTGCAAGGAGATCCGTCTGCTCACAAAGACAGCGTAGGGAACCCCCCCTGCTCGAGCGCCTAACCTGTATGTGTCAATGATTAAATCTCTCATCCGGCCAGCCGAGCCATGGTCCGTACCAACCTCTCGATAGACAAGGCTGTCTTTGAGGAGTTCGCAGCCGAAGCGGACAGAAGGAAGATGACTCTGTTCGCATTCGCGAACGAATCTCTTTCAGCCATCACCAAGATATCTAGGGAGGGCGGGGACCCGGACGAGTTCTACAAGATCTGGAGGGTCCTCTCGATATTGAGACAGGTGGATGTCATCACGCTTCCCAGCGACTTCGTCGATGACCTCATCGAGCGGCTTTACAAAGTGGACAGTTCTGCGACCAGGGCGAGATTCCGAGAACTCGGGGCGTCCCTCGTGGGCCTCCTCAAGATGGCGGCCGAGAACATAGAGGACCTCGCGCCCCTGGCCAAGGACTTTGGATTCATCATCCCGATCAAGCTCTTCGCCCTCACGACGCCCAAGCCGGGCCTCGTCCAGTTCGATATCGTGGGAGCGGGAAAAGCAGTGGAAACGACCCAGTGCTCCGCGGAGTTCCTGAGGGCCATAATTGAGGGGTACGGCTACGCGATCATCAAAGAGGAACTCCACCCCGGGACCATCAGACTGATCGCCGAGAAGACTGGCAGGGCTTAGTACCATACCCAAGTCCTTGTAAACGCGGCCAGTTTCTGCCCCGACGTGTGTTTCGATTCCAAGAAGCGAGAATTGACCTATTCGGCTAAATATTCGAAACCTGAGGCCGCGTGGCTATAGGGCGCTAAGAGTGATTCCCGGGTGCATAACCTGTGACCCTGGTGCCGTAGCCTGGGTTCTGGCGGCCACGGCTCTCGTCATGCTTATGACACCGGCCGTCGGCTTCTTCTATGGAGGTCTTGTCCGAAGGAAGAACCTCATTTCGACCATAGTTCAGACCCTCACAATCTTCGCGGTAGTCAGTCTCGTTTGGGCACTCTGGGGTTACAGCGAGGCTTTCGCGCCTTCAATCAACGGGATTGTCGGGGACCTGTCCAAGGTGGGGCTCAATGGGGTCGGTGTCACGCCGCTCGGGAACCAAGCTATCCCCCAGCTCGAATATTTCGCCTTCCAGCTAAAGTTCGCGGCCATAACCCCAGCGCTGATCATAGGCGCGTTCGCGGAGAGGATCAGGTTCAAGGCCCTACTCGTCTTCACGGTCGCATGGGCGACTTTCATCTACGCGCCCATTGCGCACTGGGTCTGGGGAGGCGGTTGGCTGCAGAGTCTGGGGGTTGAGGACTTCGCAGGGGGCCTCGTGGTCCACATCTCGGCTGGCGTATCGGCTCTTGCCGCCGCTATCGTCCTCGGCCGCAGGACTGGAATCAGCAAGTCCGATGAGGTGAGGCCGAACAACGTCCCATTCGTGATTCTCGGCGCCGCGATGCTCTGGTTCGGGTGGTTCGGGTTCAACGGGGGGAGCGCGCTCGCAGCCAACGAAATAGCAGTTCAGGCTCTTGTGAATACGAACTTGGCAGCCGCGGCGGCCGCCGTGACGTGGATGCTCGTCGACTGGTCTAGGAAAGGCAAGCCTTCGGCCGTTGGCATATCAATTGGAGCGGTTGCTGGGCTGGTCGCGATTACCCCCGCGGCGGGGTACGTGACGGCGGGCTCATCCATGATCATCGGCCTCGGCGCTGGCATCGCCTCGAACTTCGTTTCCAACTGGAGGGCGAGCCGCAACATATTCGACGACTCGCTCGACGTCTTCGCGTGCCACGGCGCAGGCAGCATGTGGGGCGTGTTCGCCACTGGTGTGTTCGCCACCGCTGCAGTAAGCGGGGTAAACGGGGCCCTGGCAGGGAACCCGTCCTTCCTTGGAATCGAAGTCTTCGCCATCGCCGTCGTCGCCGGGTTCTCGTTCTTCGGGACTTGGCTCATACTGAAGATAATCAACTTCATCACGCCCCTGAGAGTCACGGCCCAGGAGGAGGAGACAGGGCTGGACGTCAGCCAGCATGGAGAAGAAGCGTACACCTAGCCTCACGTGTAGAGGCACTTAGGCGTCCAAATCGTCGAAGAACTGCTAACTTGACTGTAACGGGCGCCCCTAGAGGGATATCGCACTGCAGAGATTCATGAAAACCACGGAGGCTCTGGAAGTGGTCGAGAAGATAGGTGAGAGGCACGGCTGGCCGGGGCCGGACGAGTTCTCCCCTTTCATTGCCGCCCTTGACGCCTCGAGGGCAGAGCCGATTGCTGACAGCATCATTATGAAAGGCGAAAAGGAAGGCAAGTTGCTTGTCGAGACTCCCGGCGGGGCTCTGGTGGCGTTACAAGGCCGCAGCTGAGGTGTTGGCGGGGATCTATAGAGGAAGCAGGAGAGTAATGTCCTATCGACAAAAAGCGCCACGATTTGTCTAGTTCGAGCCCTCTGCATAGGCCAAAGACCGACCGTCCCCTTTCTTATTCGAAGAAACGTTCTTAACCGCTTATCAAAGGGTTGCCTAAGAAGCCCGGGAAGAGACATGCCGAGATTCAAGACAACCGCGGAGGCTCTGAAGATAGTCCACAACAAGGACCAGATCAGGAACCTGGGAATTATCGCCCATGTCGACCATGGAAAGACCACCACCTCGGACAGCCTGCTGGCTGCTTCTGGGATGTTGTCGCCTTCAGTCGCTGGCCAAGCGTTAGCTCTAGACTACATGGAGCTCGAGCAGCAACGCCAGATGACGATTAAGGCAGCGAATGTGACCCTCTACTACGAAGAGCAGGGCAAGCCTTACGTCATAAATCTCATCGACACGCCAGGCCACATTGATTTTACGGGTCGTGTGACTCGAAGTCTTCGCGCCGTTGATGGAGCGATTGTAGTCGCAGACGCCGTGGAGGGGGTGATGGTTCAGACAATTACTGTAACCAGGCAGGCGCTGGAGGAACGCGTCCGCCCCGTTCTCTACATCAACAAGATCGACCGCCTGATCAAAGAGCTCCGCCTCACCCCCGAAAGGATGCAGGAATGGCTC
>Ga0187771_10000245_pt1 | contig 31172 bp, 28 predicted proteins | sample 0116_SJ02_MP15_1_FD_133139 | JGI IMG/M metagenome (GOLD analysis project Ga0187771, IMG submission 133139) | Tropical peat soil microbial communities from peatlands in Department of Meta, Colombia - 0116_SJ02_MP15_10_MG | ecosystem: Environmental > Terrestrial > Soil > Wetlands > Peat | place...
ATGCGGCGCAGCTTTCGAGCCTCGCCGATGAGACGCCGGAAGGGCGCAGCGTGGTGGTGCTGGCGAAGGAGAAATACGGGCTGCGCGGGCGCGAAATCGCCGAGCATGAAGCCGAGTTTGTGAAGTTCACGGCGCAGACGCGCATGAGCGGACTGAACTTCGAGGGCCGTCAGATCCGCAAGGGCGCGACGGAATCGATCCGCAATCATGTGGTGGCGCTGGGCGGGACGTTCCCGCAGCGCGTGATCGACACCACGGACGGGATTTCGCGCACGGGCGGGACGCCGCTGGTGGTTTCCGAAGACGCGAAAGTGCTGGGCGTGATTCATCTGAAGGACATCGTGAAAGGCGGCATGCGCGAGCGGTTTGCGCAGATGCGCGTGATGGGCATCCGGACGGTGATGATCACGGGCGACAACCCGCTGACGGCGGCTGCGATCGCTTCGGAAGCCGGGGTGGACGATTTCCTCGCGCAGGCGACCCCGAAAGACAAGCTGGAGCTGATCAAGCGCGAACAGGCCGGCGGACGGCTGGTGGCGATGACCGGCGACGGCACGAACGACGCGCCGGCGCTGGCGCAGGCCGACGTGGGCGTGGCGATGAACACGGGCACGATGGCGGCGAAGGAAGCCGGCAACATGGTGGATCTCGACAGCAACCCGACGAAGCTGATTGAGATCGTGGCCATCGGCAAGCAGCTTCTGATCACGCGCGGCGCGCTGACCACGTTTTCGATTGCCAACGACGTGGCGAAGTATTTCGCGATCATTCCGGCGATGTTCGCGGTGACGTATCCGCAGCTCAACCGGCTGAACATCATGGGGCTGCATACGCCGGAGAGCGCGATTCTGGCGGCGGTGATTTTCAACGCCCTGATCATCATCGCGCTGGTGCCGCTGGCGCTGCGCGGTGTGAAGTACCGGGCGCTTTCGGCCGGCGCGCTGTTGCGGCGGAATCTGCTGATTTACGGGCTTGGCGGGGTGATCGCTCCCTTCCCGGGGATCTGGGTGATCGACCGCATTCTGGGACTTTTGCATTGGGCCTGAGGGTGTATGGAAAACCCGGGACAGACTCCTTTTTCGCGACGGCCTCGAAAGTCGAAGCGAAGCACTCGGGCGCGAAAAAGGAGTCTGTCCCGGTTTTCCGAACTGGAGATTAAGAAATGCTTTCTGAATTGAAACCGGCGATTCTGATCACGATTGTGCTCACGGTTCTGACGGGGATTCTCTATCCGCTGGCGATGACGGGCGCGGCACAGGTGCTGTTTCCGCATCAGGCGAATGGAAGCCTGATCGAGCAGAACGGGAAGGTGATCGGGTCGGAACTGATCGGGCAGAATTTCGCCAAGCCGGAGTATTTCCATCCGCGCCCGTCGGCGGCGGGCTCGAACGGCTACGATGCGACCGCTTCGGGCGGATCGAATCTGGGGCCGACGAATCCGGCGCTGAATGACCGGCTCACGAAGGACGCGGCGCAGTTCCGCAAGGACAACCCGGATTTCACCGGGCCGATTCCGGCGGACGCGATTACGGCGTCGGGCAGCGGGCTCGATCCCGAGATCTCGCCCGCGAATGCGTTCGCGCAGGCATCGCGGGTGGCAAAGGCGCGCGGGATGTCGCTTGATAAAGTGGAGAATCTGATCCGCGCGAACACGGAAGGCCGGCAGCTCGGCGTGCTGGGCGAGCCGCGCGTGAACGTGCTGAAGCTGAACCTGGCCCTCGATGGGAAGTGAGTATTCAAGACCCGATCCGGAAGCTCTGCTGCGGCAGATTCAGGAGCAGGAAGCGCATGAAGCGCGCGGCCGGCTGAAGATATTCCTCGGCTATGCGCCGCGCGTGGGCAAGTCGCAGCGCATGTTCGACGAGGGACGGCGAAGGAAGAAGCGCGGGCAGGATGTGGTGGCCGGCGCGATCCAGAGCCGGGGATCGGAGGAACTCGATGCGCTGATCCGCGAGTTCGAAGTGATTCCGATGGTGAACGACGTGGTGGATGTGCCCGCGATCCTGCAGCGGGCTCCCCAGGTCTGCCTGCTGGATGAACTGGCGCGCGACAACCCCGCGGGCAGCCGCAACGCGCACCGCTGGGAAGACGTGGAAGAAATCCGCTCGCACGGCATCAACGTGGTGGGCGCGCTCAACCTGCAGCACATCCGCGAGCAGCAGGATACGGTGGAGCAGATCACGGGCAAGCGGGCCGGGAGTTCGGTGCCGCAGAGATTCATCGAGTCGGCGGACGAGATTGTGATCGTCGACGTGCCGACGGAGGATCTGAAGGGCGCGAAGCTGACGCTGCTCAATCCGGTGCAGCTTTCCGAGCTGCGCGAGCTGGCGTTGCTGCTGGCCGCGCAGGTGGTGGAGCACCAGCTGCAGCTCTACATGGATTCGCACGGGATCATGCAGAGCTGGGGCACGCAGGAGCGGATTCTGGTCTGCATCACGGGGCAGAGCCTGGCGCGGACGATGCTCGAGAGCGGCGCGCGGGCGGCGGCGCGATTCCATGGGCAACTGCTGGCGGTGACGGTGAAATCGGGCGAGATGCCGCGGGCGGCGGAAGAAGCGCTGGCGGAGAATCTCGAATATGCGCGGCGGCTGGGCGCCGAGGTGCATGTGCTCCAGGGCTCGGACGCGATGGACGAGATCATCCGCTTCGCGCGCGAGCAGCGGATCACGCAGGTCTTCGTGGGCCACACGGGCCAGAGTTCCTGGAAGTTCTGGAAGCAGAATCCGGTGGACCGGCTGATTCAGGCGGCTGAAGGCATGGACGTCCGGGTTTTCCCGCCCGCGCCTGCTATAGTGCCCAAGGTGGCATGACGCGGGGCAAGCTTAAAGTTTTCCTGGGATACGCCGCGGGCGTAGGCAAAACGTATCAGATGCTGTGCGAGGCGCAGGAACGCAGGCGCCAGGGCCAGGACGTGGTCATCGGTTATTTCGAACCGCACGGACGCGCGGATACGATTGCGCAGACGGAGGGTCTCGAGTTCGTGCCGCGGCAGGTCTTCGAACACCGCGGGGCGAGGTTCGAGGAGATGGATACCGACGCGGTGATCGCGCGGCATCCGCAGGTGGTGGTGGTGGACGAGTTTGCCCACACCAACGTGCCGGGAGCGGAGCGGCCGAAGCGCTGGCAGGATGTGCAGGTGATCCTCGATGCCGGCGTCGACGTTCTCACCAGCCTGAACATCCAGCACATCGACAGTCTCAACGATCAGGTGTGGCATGTGACCGGAATCCGCGTGCGCGAGACGGTGCCGGACTGGGTGCTGCAGGAAGCGGCGGAAGTGGTGATGGTGGACGTGACGCCGCGCGCGCTGATCCATCGCCTCGAGCGCGGCGTGGTGTATTCGCGCGAGAAGGCGGCGAAGGCGCTCGAGAATTTCTTCACGGAATCGAATCTGGCGGCGCTGCGCGAGCTGGCCATGCGGCAGACGGCGCATCAGATCGAAGAAAAGCGCGAAGAGGAGCATTTCATCAGCGACCGGCTGCCGGAGCCGGTGCGGGGATTGCAGTCGAACCTCGCGGAGAAGATTCTCATCTGGCTGACGCCGGACCCTTCGACGGGCATGCTGATCCGGCGCGGGCGGCGCGTGGCGGATTATCTGAATTCGTCCTGCACGGCGGTGTTTGTGTCGCACGATGCGGCGATGTCGGAATTATCGGCGGAACAGAAGGCGGAAGTGGAGAAGCAGCTCAACTTCTGCCATAACCTGCGGATTCAGCCGGAGCTGATCGAGAGCCGGGATGCGGCGAAGGCCGTGACGGAGTATGCGCGGGCGCACGGGATCACGCAGATTTTCGTGACGCGGCATGCGCCGGAGGTGCAGAAGCTGGTGCAGTTGGCCAGGGATATGCAGGTGACGATTGTGGCCGAGCGGGTGCGTCACGCGCAGTGAGAGACGCGGCGAACGCCGCGTGTCCCTGGTTCGTGGCGCTGGCGCGCCGGGTAGACGCGACTGAAGTCGCGTCCACAATGAGGTTTTATTGGGCTTCGGGGGTGGCGAAACGGTAGCCGACCCAGGGCTCGGTGAGCAGGTACTTCGGCTTGGAAGGCTCCGGTTCGATTTTCTTGCGGAGCTGATTCACGACGACCCGCAGATACTCGACTTCATCGCCGTAATCCGGCCCCCAGACCGTCTGGAGCAGCTTGCGGTGCGGGACGGGTTTGTTGGCGTTCGAGACCAGAATCTTGAGCAGGTCGAATTCCTTGGGCGTGAGGCGGACGGTTTTGCCGTTCAGCGTGGCGCGGCGCGATTCGAAGTTGATGCTGAGCTCATCGCTCGAGAAGCTGAGCGGCTCGGTTTCAGCCGCCGAGGGCGCGCGGCGGATGGCGGCGCGGATGCGCGCGAGAAGCTCCTGAATCCCGAAGGGTTTGGTGACGAAATCGTCGGCGCCGGCGTCGAGGGCCTGGACTTTGTCCCGTTCGGTGTTGCGGACGGAGAGGATGATGATCGGGGTGTCGGAGTGTTCGCGCAGGGCGCGGCAGGTTTCGAGCCCGCCGATGCCGGGCATGTTGAGGTCGAGCAGGATCAGATCGGCTGGTTCCTGACGAAGCAGGGCGAGGGCTTCCTCGCCGGTTTTGGCTTCCATGACGGAGTACCCGAGATCGGTGAGCGTGGCCTTCATGGCACGGCGCAACTGGGGTTCGTCGTCGACAACCAGGATGGTAGCGGTGTTCATTTGGTGAGCGCGGCGGGAGTCAGCGAAGTGGCTGGCAGGCTTATTAATATTGTCGCACCGCCGCCGGGGCGATTGCCAGCCTTGATGGTCCCGCCGTGCGCCTCCACGATGCCTCTGGCGATGGCGAGGCCCATGCCGGTGCCTTCGACCGCGGCGGTGCCGGCGCGGCCGCGGTAGTACTTGCGGAAGACCTTTTCGAGCTCATCCGGGCGGAAACCAGGGCCGCGGTCGGAGACGGAGATGACGGTATGGGCGCCGTCGCTTGTGGCGGAGATTTCGATGGGCGAAGCCGGCGGCGCGTACTTGCGCGCGTTTTCGAGAATCTGGAGCAGGGCGCGGCGGATGAGATCGCTGTCGACGGCGAGAACGAGATCGGGCGGGATATCGACGAGGTAGTGCTTCGAGTCTTCGTCGCGCATCTCCGCGATGGCGGAGCGCACAATTTCGACGGCCTTTGAGAGCTGGCGGTTGATGCGCAGTTCGCGCGACTCGATGCGGGCGAGCTGAACGGCTTCGGTGATCGACTGCTGCAGCCGGATGGATTCCTGATCGATGATGCTGAGGAGTTCCTGGCGGACTTCGTCGGTGCGCGGGGGAATGTCGATGAGGCGGGTGACGCAGGTGCGGATGGCGGTGAGCGGGGTTTTGAGATCGTGCGCGAGGCCGTCGAGCAGAGACGACTTGAATTCCTGATTGCGTCTGGCCACTTCGGCGGCGGCGGTGCTGTCGATGGCGCGCACGCGCTCGTGGTTGATGGCGAGGAGGCTCGCAATGGAATCGCGCAGGGCGGGATTGAGCGGCGCGCCGCGCATGGCGAGACTGCCCACGATGCGGGCGCCGAGCCGCACGGGGACGATGGCGGTCTCTTCGGCATCGCTGATGGGGGTGACGATGGCTTCGCCGCTGCGGGCGACGGCGCCGAGATCGGGCGGCGCGATGCCGGAGCCTTCGAGCGAGCCGAACATTTCCGAAGTCGCGACATCGAAGAAGGCGATGTGGGTGAGGCCGAGGATCTGGCCGGTGCGGGACACGGAGAGCCGGACGGCGTCGCGCGTTTCGTCCATCAGCATGGCGCGGGAGAGTTCGTAGAGTTTGGTGACTTCGTTGCGTCCGGCGACGGCTTCTTCGGCGCGGCGGCGTGCCTGGGAAGAAAGCTGGCTGACGGTGACGGCGGTGGCGAGGAAGACGAAGAGCGCGACCCAGTTTTCGGGGTCGGCGATGGTGAGGGTGCCGATGGGCGGCAGGAAGAAATAGTTGAGGCCGAGAACGGCCAGGATGGAGGTGAAGATGGCTTCGGGCAGTCCCCACGACGTGGCGATGCCGAGCACGAGCAGGAGCATCAGGAGCGAGACGGTCGTCGCGTTGACCGGGATCAGCCGGAAGCAGATGAAGACAAGAGCGGCTACGCCGGCAGCGCAGGCGGCGTAGCGGCTGGCGCGGAATAAAGGCTTGGCCACTACTACCAGGTTACTGCGTTACGTCAGTCGGCTGCTGTCAGCGACATGACGGCATACGCGGTAGCGGCGTCGCTCATGAACCGGCCGGCTTCGAGGTCGGTGCGGTTCTTGTTGAGCGACCAGGCGGGCCAGAGGCCTTCGGCCGGATCCTGATTCTTCATGAGCCAGACGAGGCCGCTGCGCAGCCTGGCGGAAGTGCGCGGCACGCCGGCCTGCTGCAGGACCCAGGTGATGAGGCCGGTGGCGTAGCCATCGCTGCGCGTTTCAAGCGGCGTGTCGTCGCGGCGTTTCCATGTGCCGGCGATGGAGGTGGTGCTCCAGCCGCCATCGGATTGCTGCAGCCCATAGAGTTCGTCGACGAGGGCGCCGCGCTGTTCCGCGGTCAGGATGCCGTGGATTTTCGCGTCCGCCCAGAGGCCGTTCATGCGGTTGATGGGGGATTGCTTTGCAAATTCGCGGCGCAGGTAATCGCGGAGGTTTTCAAGATGTTCCTTCACGTCCCCGCGTTCGCGGTAGGATTCAGGCGCTGCTCCGGCGGCGATGGCGGCGAGAGCGGCGCCGAAGTAAGGAGAATCGTCGGCTTCCCAGGGGCGGTTGTGGAAATCGAGCCAGGGGAAACTGCCGCGGCGGTCCCCCGTGGTGATCTGCTGATCCCACATGGAGGCGAAGGCCTGCATGGTGGCGTCGCCTTTGGGATCGGCGGTGACCAGAATCAGGGCGTTGAGAACGGATTCGGTGCCGCGCGATTCGTAGCTTTTGTTGGGGCCGGAACCTTTGTCGTTGTAGAAAGGCTCGGCCTCGTTCCAGATACGGACACGTCTGGTGACGTTGGCGATGAGCTTCTCCTCAGGCGCCGAGGGGATGGTGAGATGCTGGCGCGCGAGAGCGAATGGAACAGCCGTATGGCAGGAGACGCAGAACGTTTCGTGATCGCGGGCGGACTTGGGCCAGGCGATCCACCAGTCGAGTCGGTTATCGATGTAACTGGCGGCAGCTTTTGGGTTCCAGGCTGCGGATTGGTTTTGCTGCGCCCCGAGCGGCGGCATCGAGAGAGCAAGAATGCCTGCAAGGGTAACGAAGCGTTTCATGAAGAGCATGGTACTACTTTCCCGGGCTGAGTCATATTCCTGCCGGGTAACAGTACCTTACCCCTCGAACTGCCCCGGCGTTTCTGATGAAATCCAGATATAAACATTCGCTGGTTAACCGGAGTTGACGGAGGACAGAGACGGAGGCCAGTTGTACAGCTGGAACTTATAACCCAGTAAACTCCGCGGGGTGGGCAGATTGTAATAGCCCACCCTTTTTTCATTGGCGGCGCCTCTCTCTTATCATCGGGAAATGACGGGTGCGATTCATGCGCGCGAACTGCGGGCCATGTGGCGCGAACGCCGCGAGGTTGCCCTTTTCGACGCGCGCGAGGAAGGGCCTTATGCGGAGGCGCATCCGTTCTTCGCCGTGTCTTTGCCGCTTTCGAAAATTGAGCTGGCGCTTCCGGCGCTGGTTCCGCGGCGCGAAACCCCGGTGGTTGTCTATGACAACGGCGAGGGGCTGGCGGAGGAGGCGGGGCGGCGCATCGCCGGGCTGGGCTATGCGGATGTGCGGCGGCTCGAGGGCGGGCTGAGCGGTTACGCAGCCGAGGGCGAACTCTTCCGCGACGTGAATGTGCCGTCGAAGGCCTTTGGCGAACTGGTGGAGGCGATCCGGGGGACACCGTCGTTGGCGGCGACGGAGGTGAAGCGGCTGCTCGACGAGCGCGCGGATATGGTGGTGGTCGATGTGCGGCGGTTCGAGGAGTATCAGGCGATGAGCCTGCCGACGGCGATCAGCGTGCCGAACGGGGAACTGGCACTGCGTGCGCGGTCGATTGTGCCGTCGCCCGAAACGCTGGTGGTGGTGAATTGCGCGGGGCGCACGCGCAGCATTATCGGAACGCAGACACTGGTGAACGCGGGGATTCCAAATCGCGTGGCGGCGCTGCGCAACGGGACGATCGGGTGGACGCTCGCGGGGTTTGGGCTGGAGCATGGGGCTTCGCGGCGGTTTCCGGAAAGCGCGGAGGGGCGCGAGGCGGCTCGGGCGGCGGCGGTCCGGCTGGCGGAGAAGGCCGGCGTGCGGGTGATTCGCGAGTTACCCCGCGAATCCGAGCGGACGATTTACCGCTTCGATGTGCGGACGCCCGAGGAGTTTCGCGCGGGGCATCCGGAGGGTTTTCGATCGGCGCCGGGCGGGCAACTGGTGCAGGCGACGGATGAATGGGCGGCGGTGCGCGGTGCGTGGATCGTGCTGTTCGACGACGATGGCGTGCGGGCGCGCATGACGGGATCGTGGCTGGCGCAGATGGGGTGGGATGTGGCGGTGATCGAGGCGGAGTTGCCGATGGTGACCGATGCGCCGCGCGCGACGGCGCCGGGAGATATCACGGCGGAGGAGCTGGCGCGGCGCGGGGAAGCGGTGGTGGTGGATCTGGCGGCGAGTCCGGCTTATGAGAAGGGGCATATTCCGGGCGCGTGGTTTCTGATCCGCAGCCGGTTGGGTGAAGATGCGGGGAAGCTGCCGGAGGGCGAGGTTGTCCTCACTTCTCCGGATGGCTGGCTCGCGGCGCATGCGGCGCATGAGCTGGGACGGCCGGTCCGCGTGCTGGCGGGCGGAACGGCGGCGTGGGCCGCGGCCGGGTATGCGCTCGAAGCCGGGCGCGAACGCATGCTGTCGCCGGCGATCGATGTGTACAAGCGGCCGTACGAGGGCACCGACAATTCGGCCGAAGCGATGCGCGCGTATATCGAATGGGAACTGCATCTGGTGGCCCAGATGGCTAACGACGGGATTGCGAATTTTCGCGTGCTTCGATAGCCGCGGCCAGCGCTTCGGGCTGCTGGGAACCGATGACGACCAGCCTGCCGTTGCGGAGATTCACGCGCACCCCTCGGGTGCCAGAGGCGATGCAGGCGCGTCCGTCTCTGGTGGCGCGGATGCCGAAGCCGCCGAAGTCCCTGAAGGGGTCGAACGAGATGACTTCGACGCTTTCGATTTCGGCGAGCGGGATTTTGCAGGAGCGGAAGACGCCGCGCAGTCTGACGGTGAGCCTGGGCGGTTTGAGATCGGTCACCATCTTCACGGTGTTGAGGCGGAAGTAGAGGAGCCAGAGGAGGATGGTCCAGCCGATGACTTCGCGGTTCGAGAGCTTGTTCTGAGCCTGCGGATGCTTCAGGATCACCTGCCAGAGGAGAAGAATGGTGAAGCCGGCGGGAAGCAGCGCGAGCTGAATCTTCATGCGGCGGCTGGAGAGCTTCTGCTCTTCGTGGAACACGCTTTCCAGCTTAACGGAGCTGGCCGATGGCGTACTGCAGGACGGCGTACCGGGTCTGGTAGTCGTATTTCGCGGTGACGTTTTCGATTTCGGCCTGAGTCTGGTTGAGCTGGGCCTGGGCGAGCTCGACGATGGAGGAGAGCCCGAGGTCGTAGCGGCCCTGCGCGAGGGTGAGAGCGAGCGCGGCCTGGCGCATGAACTGGGCGGTGACGTCGATGCGCTGATAAGCCGTTGCGGCGTCGGCCCAGGCGACGCGCACGTCGCGCGTGAGGCGCTGCTGTTCGTCGCGCAGGCGCTGATCGGATTCGAGCGCGCGCTGGCGGGCGGCTTCCTCGCGCGCGGTGAAGAGGCGGCCGTTGAAGACCGGAATGTTCACGTTCACGGCCGCGCCTTCGTAGACGCCGGGAATGCGCGTTGAAGAGATCTGCTCGATGTAGGGAATGTAACCGCCCACGGCGACCGCGCTGACGATGGGGCGCTTGAGATCCTTTTCGGCTTCGGCGAATTTGTATGCGGAGTCGCGGGAGGCTCTGAGGCTGGCGAGCTCCGGACGGCCGGCGATGGCCTGGGTGACGAGATCGTCGGGCGCGGAGGGCGGCGCGGCGGGCATGGGCACTTCGTCGAGTTCGTAGCGGACGACCTGATCGGCGCCGAGGGCGCGGGCGAGTTCGGCCCAGGCCTGGTCGAGACTGTTCTGCGCGCGGATCAGCAGGAGGCGGGCTTCGGAGACATTGACGTCGGCGAAGCTCACGTCGAGCTGCGAGCGGAGGTTGTTTTCGGCGAGAGTGGTGACCTGTTTATCGAGCACCTGGCGTTCGGCAATGGTTTCGCTGGCGACTCTGACGGTGGCCTGGGCGCGGAGAACGTCGAAATAGGCGCGGTTGACGGCGAGCAGGACGTCGTAGCGGGTGGCCTCCAGATTCTGCGCGCCGGCCTGGGCGTTGAGGCGGGAACTGGCGACGAGGTTATTGGTGCGGCCCGAGTCCGTGATGAGCTGGTTGACGGAGAAGCCGTTGCCGTAGCGATTGAAAAGCGCGGAATCGCTGAGGAAACCGGCGCCAATGCGGGCGTCGTGGCTGGCCTGGGAGCCTGTGAGATCCGCCGCGAGGGTGGGGAAGTAAGCGGAACGGGTCTCGGTGATGAGCTGATTGGCGTAGGCCACTTCGTTCCGGGCGGCCTGCACCTGCGGGTGGCTGGCGAGGGCTATCTGCTCGGCCTGCTGGAGCGTGAGGTGGGGCGTGGTCTGCTGCGCCGCTGCGAAGGTGGCAAACAGGAGGGTGAAGGACGCGGCTGAAGCCGCGTGCCCGGAATGCTTAAGCCGCACGGCGTTCCTTTCTCCCGTAGACGAGCAGGTAAGCCGCCGGGACGATGAAGATGGTGAGCAGCACGGAGGAAGTGAGCCCGCCGATGATGGCGCGGGCCATGGGGGTGTACTGTTCCCCGCCCTCGCCGAGTTTCAGCGCCATCGGGAGCATGCCGATGATGCTGGCGAGCGACGTCATCAGAATGGGACGCAGGCGCACGCGGCAGGCGGTGACGACGGCATCGGCGACGGACATGCCCCGCGCTTCGAGCTTGTGCGCGAAATCGACGATCAGGATGCTGTTGGAATCGGCGATGCCGATCAGCATCAGGACGCCCATGAGCGACATCACGTTCAGAGTCGTGTTGGTCAGAGGCAGGATGATCAGGACGCCGACGAAGCCCATCGGGATGGCCAGCATGATGAGGAAGGGATCGATGAAAGAGCGGAACTGGGCGACGAGAATGAGGAACAGCAGGATGAAGGAAATGCCGAATCCCATGCCGAAGCTGATGAAGGATTCGTTCATTCCCTGCACCATGCCGCGCAGGTTGACGCGGATGTTGGAAGGCAGATGCGCGTCTTTGATGGTCTGCTGGATGGCGCTCGTCAGCTTGCCGAGGTCCTCGCCCTTCGGCGTGACGTAGACATCGACCACGCGCTGGATCTGGTAGTGATCGATTTCGGTGGGCGACTGCAGTTTCTCGAGCTGCACCACGGAATCGAGCGTGGTGGGCTCCCGGAGATTCGGCGCGCGGAGGGGAATCTGTTTGAGGTCGACGAGGTTGTGGATGGCGGTTTTGCCGTTCTCGGCGTACTGGACGGAGAGGAAGTAGTCGTTGCCGGTCTGGTAGTCGACCCAGTAGTTGGGGGCGATCATGACGTTGGAGTTGAGCGCGGTGATGACGTTGTTGACGACGTCCTTCTGGGAAAGGCCGAGTTCGCCCGCGTGGACGCGATCGATATTCATGCGGATGGCCGGGTAGTTCATGTCCTGCGGGATGAAGATCTGGCCGACGCCGGGGAGGTTGCGGATGCGGCGCGCGAGGTCCTGGGCGGTGTTGTAGGTGAGGTTCAGGTCGCGGGTGTTCACCTGCACGTCAATGGGCGCGGGCATGCCGGAGTTGAGGATGGCATCGACCATGGAGCCGCTCTGGAAGAAGGCGCGGACATCGGGGAAATCGGCGGAGAGCCTGTCGCGCACGCGGTCCATGTACTCGAGGCTGCCGCCCTTGTGGCCTTCATTCAGCGCGACCTGGATGGTGCCGGTGTATTCGCCGGAGTTGGTGGTGTAGAGCGAGGAGAAATCGTTGACCACCCCGAGATTGGAGACGATTATTTTCAGATCGGATTTGGGGACCGTCTGGCGAATCATGTCTTCGATGCGCGCTGCGTAGTCATTGGTGACTTCGAGGCGCGTGCCGGTGGGCACCTTGATGTTCATGGTGAACTGGCCGGCGTCGGTCTGGGGGAAGAAGGCGCGGCCGAGGTACGGGTAAATGAGCAGGCTGGCGCCGAAAACGCCGATGAGGGCGATCACGGTCAGAGCCGGGACCTTCAGCGCCTTGCGGACGAGGAATTCGTAGACATCCAGAAGGCGATTGAAGTTGCGGTTGAACCAGGCGTTGAAGCCTTTGGCTTCGTGGCCTTCATGGCCGTGGCCGTGCTCGATGCCCTTGAGGAACTTCGAGCAGAACAGCGGGATCACCGTCATGGCCACGACGTACGAGGCCAGCATGGCGAGGCAGAAGGCGAGAGCGAGGGCCGAGAACAGGAACTTGCTGACGCCGATCAGAAGCGTGACGGGGAAGAAGTCGACCACGTCGACAAGCGTGGCGGCGAGAACGGCGAGATTGACTTCCGAGCCGCCTTCTTCGGCCGCGACCCGGGGTGAGGAGCCCATCTCGAGGTGACGGTAGATGTTTTCGAGCGAGATCACCGAGTTGTCGATGACGCGCGAGAAGGCGAGCGCGAGGCCGCTCAGGATCATCGTGTTGACGGTGCTGCCGAGCAGGTAGAGGCAGACGAACGCGGCGAGCGCGGAGATCGGGATGGAGAGCAGGGCGGCGAAGGTGGCGCGCATGCTGCCGAGGAAGATCAGGATCATCAGGGTGGTGAGGCCGAGACCCATCAGGCCTTCATGCATTACGGTATTGAGCGCCTGCTTGACGAAGACGGACTGATCGAAAACGATGTCGGTTTTGAGCTGCGCCGGAAGATCGAACAGGCGGCTCGTCAGGGCGCGGGTATCGTTGACCACCTGGATGGTGTTGGTATCCCCGCCCTGCTTCATGATCGGGATGTAGGCCGATTTCTGGCCGTCGATGCGGACGATGTTGTACTGAAGCTGGTTGGCATCGACGGATTTGCCGACATCGCCGACCGAGACCCAGCTCGAGCCGACGGTCTTGAGCGGGATGGAGTCGATGTCCCTGACGTTCTGGACGAGGCTGTTCGAGTAGATGTAGTAATCGGTCGGGCCGATCTTGACGTCGCCCGCGGGAAGAATCAGGTTGCTGTTATTGACCGCGTTGACCACGTCCATCACGCTGAGCTGGCGCGAGAGGAGTTTGAAGGGATCGACGTAGACCATCGCCTGGCGGTATTTGCCGCCGAAGACAGCGGGGATTTCCGCGCCCTTGATAACCGCGATCTGGTTGCGGATCTGGAACTGGGCGAGGTCGTGGAGCTGGGTTTCGTTGAGGCCTTCGCCTTTCACGGTGACGAGGCAGACGGGAAGGCTCGAAGGGTCGAATTTCAGAACAACCGGCGGGAGGGTCCCTGGCGGAAGCCGCTTCAGATCGGCGAGCCCGAGGTTGGAGAGCTCGGTGACGTCGGCATCGGCGCTGGTGCCCGGCTGGAAGTAGACTTTGATGATGCTGACGCCGAGCAGCGAGCGGGATTCGGAGTGATCGACGCCGGAAGCGAGCGTGAAGAAGCGTTCGAGCGGGTTGGTGATGTCGGTTTCGACATCCTGCGGCGGCATGCCGGAGTAGAAGGTCGCGACGACCACCTCCGGCAGGTTGATGGGAGGGAAGAGATCGACGGGCATGCGGGCGATGCTGGTGATGCCAATCACGGCCAGCGCGAGACAGAGAACAACGATGAAGTAGGGATTACGGATGGAAAAACGAGGCATGGGGTTCGCCTACCTGGGATCTTCGGGCGCGGGCATCAGGTTCACTTTCTTTGCCTGCACCGGCTGGCCGGCTTTGAGACTGCTGCGGTCGCTCACGATGACGAGTTCGCCGCCGCCGAGGCCTGACAGAACTTCCGATTCGTTGGGCGTCTGAATGCCGGTGACGATCCGGCGCGCTTCGATGCGGCCGGAAGCGTCGACGACATCGACGGTCGTTTTTCCGTTGAGTTCGTCGATGGCCTGCAGAGGAACGCGGACAGTGGATTCCTTGTGTTCGAGCGTGATGGTCGCTTCGGCGTAGAGGCCGGGCAGGAGGACGCCGCCCGTATTGGGGACATCGACTTCGGTGTGCATGGTGCGGGTGTCCTCTTTGACGTCGACGGAAAAGCGCGCGACCTTGCCGGGGAAGGTCCGGTTGAGAGAGGGGACGGCGACATCCACCGGGTCTCCGATGTGGATGAAGCGGACGTAGCTTTCGGGCACCGGGATGACGAGACGGAAGAGATCGTTCTGCGAGAGGCGGACGATGGGGATGACGTTGGTGCTGGAACTCGTGCCGGCCTGAACGAGCGTGCCGAGATTGGCGTAGCGCTGCGTTACCACGCCATCGAACGGAGCGGTGATCTTCGCGTAATCGAAGAGGACCTGATCGTGCTGGCGTTTGGCGACGGCGGCATCGTGCTGGCTCTGCGAAAGCGAGAGATTCGCCTGCGCGGCTTCGACCTGGGCTTCGGAGGAGAGATCCTTTCCCTGCGCGTCGTCGACTTCCTGCTGGGCGACGAGGCCGGGCTGCGTCTTTGCGACCTTGTCGAGGCGGTCGTACTGGAGATGGAGGACCTTGTGGGTGGCTTCGACGCGGTTCAGTTCCTTTTCGGCGTGAGTGATCTGATCAGCGGCGCTGCGGATGGCGGCGTCATCCTGCTGGAGCTGGAGTTCGAGTTCCGGGATCTCGAGCGTGGCGATGAGCTGGCCGGTTTTCAGGACGGTGCCGTAATCGACGGGCAGTTCCTTCACGTAGCCGGATTCCTTGGCATAGACGTCGATCTCCTGGAACGGAACCAGTTCGGAGGAAATGGTCATGGTGCGGCCGAGCGGACCGGACGTGACGGGGACAACGCCGACCGTCACCTGCGCTTCCGCAGGGGCCACCGGGGTGGACTTGGCCGAGCTGGTGTTGCAGGCCGTGAAAAAGAAGGGGAGGGATGCCGCGAAGATGCAGGTTGGAGTCAGCCGTTCGAAAGACACTCGCTTATGAGGATTTCAAAAAGAGGAAGTGGAGCCAATACGGGAGCGGCGGTAATTTGGCCAGCAATCGAACGTCGGAAAAGATACATTTCCCTGCGCGACCGGCTACGCAGCGCCGGATAGCCCCAGGCGAGGTAGAGGAAAGGCACGCCGAACAGGAGCAGGCAGGCGACGAGCGCCGTTCCGCCCGGTTGTCCCGCTGGTGTTGTCGTGGCGCGCGAAGAACCCGGCCTCCGACTTTATTCTTCGCGCGCCATCCTCCGCCCGATGGAATCGATCCGTTGACCGGACTCAGGGGCGAAATCTGCGGACCACGGCTGCAACGCCGGTGCCGAGCAGCAACCACGTTCCCGGCTCGGGAGCGGCGCGCCCACCGGCTGGCCGCTCAGGTAAGACCCTCGCACGCAGTTCCCATCACGTCGCTCCGGCCGCTGGATGCCGCAATAAGTAACAGGGCTGCTGAAATGACGATGGGTTTCAAGGAATCAGCCCTCCTCCTGCCGGTTATACATTGAGTTGCGTCGCCGCGCGGTGAATTCCGGCGGCCAGCTTGTGCTATCCGGGACATTTCGGGCGCTGCAGTTGTGCGGTCGCAGACGGCCCAGGCGTTGCCGGTGGAATGGTTCCGGGGGGCGGAGCCGAGAAGTGGTTTTGGGGGAAAGACGGGGTTGGTGCGCCCGGAGTGGTTCGAACACCCGACCTTCTGGTTCGTAGCCAGACGCTCTATCCAGCTGAGCTACGGGCGCACAGATTTCAGTATAGCGGACGCTGTGGGATGATCGGCACTTGGCGATTCTCATTGGCGTTCATCCGGTAGTGGAAGCCCTGCGCGCGCAGCGTCCGCTGGACCGCATTGTCGTGGCGCGCGGCGCGGGCGGGCACCGGCTGCAGGAAATCATCGATCTGGCGCGCGCTTCCGGCACGCCGGTCCGGTTTGAAGATCGCGCATCTCTCGATCGTCTGGCGGGCGGCAAGGCGCATCAGGGAGTGCTCGCACTGGGGGCCGAAAAGAAATACGCCGATCTCGACGAAATCCGCGCCAAGGCGAAGCTGCTGGTCGTGCTCGACGGCGTGGAAGATCCGCACAATCTCGGCGCCATCATCCGGACGGCGCACGCGGCCGGCGCGGACGCGGTCGTGATCCCGGAGCGGCGCGCCGCGGGACTCACCGAAACGGTCGCCAAAGCCGCGGCCGGCGCGCTCGAGCATCTGCCGGTGGTCCGGACCGGCAACATCAACCAGACGCTGCGCTCGCTCAAGGACGAGGGATACTTCGTTTACGGCCTCGATGAGAAGGGCTCGGCCGATTACGATAAGGTCGACTGGGCCCCGCGGTGCGTCATCGTGATGGGGGCGGAAGGCGCGGGGCTGCACGATCTGGTGAAGCGCAACTGCGACCTGCTGGTGCGCATTCCGATGGCCGGCGCGATCGCCTCGCTCAACGTTTCGGTCGCAACCGGAATCGTTCTGTTTGCGTGGCGGCACGCGACGGCCGGCCGCGAATAAGAGCGCGGCAGCCTGTTCCGGGGCGCCCCTCGGTTTTTCTTATCGCGGGAAGTCGCCGGCCCCGCCGATCTTCCTTGCAGATACTCAGTTATCGGACTGGCAGGACAACGTGCGAAACGACTTTTACCACTCATCCATTCCGGCGCCCGGACAACCAAACGTCTACAACAGGAGCGCTGTTTTCAGGACTCTGGCGGGGGCCGGAGTCACGTCCCTCGCGCTCGATTTTGATCTGACCCGGGCTGCCGCGCAGGTGCGCGATCTCCGGCTGCTGGCGGGAGATCGCAGCGTCGCCTTCCCGGCCGCCATGGTGCGGGTCTTCCCGGCGAAATCCGTTCCGCCGGCTTCACGTCCCGGCGAAGTGACCCTGCTGCAGGCGATCGAAGGGCTGCTGCGCGATGCGCTCGACCGGTTGCCCGGCGAGCCGCCGGGCACGCGCGGAACGTTCCGGATCGATGTGGCGGAACAGTATCTGCACCTGACGCTGGGGGCAAATGCCGAGGCGCCGGCGCTGGCTACTTTCTGTTGTTCTCCACTCTGAGGCTGTTCTCGACGCGGAACGTGCCGGGAACGGCGCTGGCGCGCATGCCGCAGATCTGCTTGTCCATCTGATTCGCCACCACGCCTTCGAGCCGCACATTGCCGTTCTTCACGATGATGTGGATGGACGGGATGGCGCTGTAGCCGTACTTCATGGAAAGCTGCGGGTCGCCGTAGATGGCGTGGAATACGCGGCGGCGGATCTGGTCGTCGAAAGGCGAGAGGGGAAGAATCTCGATGTTGTTGATCACTCTCCCGACGCCTTCGACCTTCTTCGTGACGCGCTCTGCGTCATCCTTGAGGAAGGGCTGCGTCACCGCACCCACCAGCGTGACGGTCGAGCCACCCAGCGTGAATCCCAGATCGTCGAAAACCCCGAAATAGGGCAGCATGACGAGATTGTGACGGACCTCGCGAACCATGGGGCTTTCATTGGCCTCGCCCTGGAGGTACGGGTCGATGTGGCCGTTATCCGGCACATCCTGCAGCTTTTTCCGGTCGGCGGCGCAAAGAGTGAGGGCCGCCAGAGCGCTGAAGAGAAAGATTCGGGCCAATCGTTTCATCCGGACTTGCCTCCTGCCGGATTGGACGCAAACGGATTGCCAGCGTTTTGCCCCTGGCTACTCTCTTTTGCCAAGAAGGTAGCCAATCACCGTTGTAAAGACCGGTAGCAAGGTCTTGGTCACAATTAGATCAAGAATCCTGGTCACGCGCTCAAGCTCCGCATCGCTCAAGGCCTTAAAATCTCCAATGGTCTTGCTCTGATCGCCGGGGCCAATGCGGGGCACGGAAATGGACGCCCAATCGAGCATGCCCCAAATCAGAAAGGAAACGATTGCAAGGAACATCGCGGCGGCCGCGATGCTTGCGACCCATTCAAGGGGCCTGAGGCGCTCCCGAATGCTTCTGCTTACTGCAAAGTCAGGAGGAGTGCGGACTATGTCTGACATAAATCCCTCACAATCGGGTCCAGATGATCGACAACCCCATCTGGGAAGGCAGTATTCGGGACCTCAATGAGGTCCCCAGGAAACGGTGTCGGAACGCACTGCCGTGGACCTTCCGCTTCAAGCACAGTTGAGACAGTATACGATCAAATTGCTATGGCATTCTAGTCTGCGCCAGCAGCCTGAGCTCCGCTGGCGTGAAAAGCCTTTTGCACGAAGCCCGGGATGGCAATCAACTCTTCCAGTTTTTTCTCCGTGCCTGAGACGACCGCGAGCCGACGGTCACCTGTGATCTCGCCGATAACGAACGCGTACAGGGAGAGCGCGTTTCGGAGTACTTCCGTCTTCGACGTCTGTAATCGTGATGCAAGTGCCTCTAAGGCGCTTGAAGCGTCGTCTGTGAACTCAATTGTTGTTCGAGCCATTTTTGTCAACTTCCTTACCTGGCGTGAGCATTCAGTCAGCCACACTATACTACGGCTTATCGGCGGAAAACCTGCATAGTTTCTATGCATTTTTTGCAAGTGATTCAAAAAACGGTAAGTTATGTTTCCACGGAGATGCCCCAGTCTTTTGTGAACGGCGAGCGAGTCGCGCGAGACCGGACCGCAACGGACTCTAAGGAGTACCCTTTGCGGCGGAGGGCCGTCTCCGACTTTTGGGGATCGGGTCAACATCGTCACGTCAAATGAGATTAGGCTGATCTGGCGCCTCCGAAAGCCGCGCCAATTGGCGCTTTCAATCGGCCTTTTGATCCACTGCAGCAGCTTTCATGGGTTGAGGGGGCGGAGCGGCAGGTCCTGTTGGACGCCTCGGGAGCCCCTAGCGGAGGCGCGCCTGGACGCGTGTACCGGGCCGCAGCGACGGATTGCCCTGGCGCGCGATGAGATCCCCGGCATCGAGCCCGCCCTCGACCGCAACCAGATCGCCGGATGGGTCGCCCCGCACCACGTCGACCCACTCGACGGCGCCGTTGCGGATGCGCGTGACGAAGGTACGCTTGTCGAGAGCCGCGATGGCGCTGGACGGGACGAGCGTCATCGAGCCCTGCGAGAGCACGCGCCAGCTGGCCGTGGCGCGCATGCCGGGCATCAGCCGGCCGGCCGGATTGCGCACATCCACTTCGACCGGCAGTACGTGCGTTTTCGGATCGAGCGCGCCCGCGCTGCGCGTGACCGTGCCGTGGAACGCGCTGCCGGGATAGGCGGGCACCCGGAAGGTGACATCGCCGCGCGGAATGCTGCCCGCGTCTTCTTCCGGCACGGAGACGACGAGGCGCAGGCGGCTCGATTGCGCGAGGTCGAAGAGCACGCCATCGTGCGGGCCGGCCAGTTCGCCGGGATGCACATAGCGCGCCGTGATCACGCCGGCAAACGGCGCGCGGATTTCCCCCACGCCGGAGACCGTGGCGAGAAGCTCGCCTTCCGCCACGCGCGAACCGCGATCGACCAGGACCTTCTCCACGATGCCTTCAGCCGTGGCGCGAAGAGCGGCCTGCTGAAAGGCCAGAAGCTCGCCAGGCAGTTCGATCTTCTTTTCGACCGGCATCGAGACCACCGCGACCGCATCGACCACCTGCTGGGCGTGGAGAGCCGCGGCGCAAAGGAAGACGAGCCAGCGCCTCATTTTCCGGCCGCTCCGAAGCCGCCGCCGCCCGGTGTTTCGACGCGCAGCGTTTCGCCGCGCGCAATCTGGAAACGCGTCTTGCCGGCGAGTTGTTTCTTTCCTGCCGAGGCGCGCCCCGGTAGACCGGCGCTGCCGCCCGCAAGGCCGTAAGGGCCGCGCGTGCGGCGGTCGGAGAGGAGGGTCACTTCGGCCGGCTCGAGGAATTCCATCTCGCGCACGATGCCATCGCCTCCCGCATACTTCCCTGCCCCGCCCGAACCGCCGCGAATCCGGTAGCCGCGCACACGCACGGGATAATCCTGCTCGAAGGCTTCGATGGGCGTGTTCCAGCTGTTGGTCATGTGGGTGTGGACGGCGGAGCGGCCGGGGCCATGCGAAGACGCGCCCATGCCGCCGGCAATCGTCTCGTACCAGGCGAAGGGGCGGTTGCGCGCCGTGTCCCAGCCGCCGAAGCTGACGTTGCTCATGGTTCCCGCGCTGGCCGCGGGGATGCGATCCGGCAGCGCCTGGGCGAGCGCGCCGAGCACCACGTCCGTGATGCGCTGCGACGTTTCCACGTTGCCTGCCGCCATGGCCGCGGGAGGGCCGGCATTGACCACGCTGTGCGGCGGCGCGATGACGCGAATGGGACGCAGCAGGCCGTCGTTATAGGGCGCCTGCGCATCCATGAGGCAGCGGAAGCAGTACATGGTGGCCGACAGCGCAACCGCGTAGTTCGCATTCACCGGACCGGCAGCCTGCGGACCCGAACCGGTGAAATCCACCTCGGCTTCTTCGCCGCGAATGCGGATGGTGACGGCGATGCGGACGGGCTCGTCGGTCACGCCGTCGCTGTCGAGAAAATCCTCGAACGAGTAAGCGCCATCCGGGATGCCGCGCAGCATGGCGCGCGCGAGGCGTTCGGTGTAATTCAGCAATGCCGTCGCGCTGCGGCGGACGCGCGGCAGACCGTAGCGCGCGGTGATCTCGCGCAGCCGGGCTTCCCCGCGCCGCGCCGACATCACCTGGGCCAGAAGATCGCCTTCGCGCTCGGCCGGCGTGCGCACGTTGGCGAGAATCAGGCGCATCACATCGGGCTGGATTTTTCCCGCGCGCATCAGCAACACCGGCGGGATGCGCAGTCCTTCCTGATAGATCTCGCGCGCGAGCGGCATCGAGCCCGGGCTCATGCCGCCGACATCGGAATGGTGCGCGCGGCTCGCGAGATGGTAATCGGGTCTGGTGCGCTTCGTGAGAAACACGCCGGAGACGGCGGTGATATCGGGAAGGTGCGTGCCGCCCGCGAAAGGATCGTTGACGATCGCGACATCGCCCGGCGCGAGGCGGAAGCGATCGAGCACATGGCGCACGGAAAGCGGCATGGCGCCGAGATGCACCGGCATGTGATCGCCCATGGCGATGGTTTCACCGCGCGCGCCGTAAACGGCGCAGGAATAGTCGCGGCGCTCCTTGATGTTGGCGCTGAAGGCGGTCTTGCGCAGCACCGTGCCCATTTCGTCGGCGATGGAGATGAAGAGATTGCGGAAGACTTCGAGGTCGGCGGTTTTCACTGGGCCTTCCCGGGGGCGGCATCGGCTTCGCCGCTGCACTTTGCGACTTCGATCAGAAACGCCGCCGCGGGTGTCCACTGGTTGCCATCGCGCTTTTCGAGCTGCCACGATTTTTCGTCTTTGGCGGGCTCGAGCCGCCAGGAGGTGTCCGCCGCCGGGGTCTTGATGCGCGGGAGCTGTTGGGTCGTGGAGCGCATCGTCCAGCTTTCGCCGCCGGTCTGGCTCTCGTACGAAACATAACGTCCGGAACTCGAGGTGTTTCCCGCATCGATCACGAGTTCGCCGTGTTGTGCGTTATCGAACGAAAAGACCTGGACCGAACCCGGCCCGCCGTCATCGCTCACCGGGCGCTGCCGCCAGGAGAAGCCGCCGTCGGTGGTCACCAGAAAAAACGGATCGCGCGCCAGAGGATACTGGGTTTCGCCCGCTGCCCAGGCGTGCTGCGCATCGAGAACCTGGAGCTGATCGATCGCGCTGCCGCGGATGCGCGCCACCGGTTCCTTCCACGTGGCGCCCGCATCGTCGCTCGAAAGAAGCACCGAATAAAGCGTGGCGGAACTGGAGTGCAGGTTGCCCGAAATCAGGATCTTGCGCGCGCTGGCCGCGACCGCCGAGAGTTCCAGATAGATGGCGCACGGCTCGGATTCCGAGCAGTACATGCCGGCAAACTGCATGTCGTCATCGGGGCAAGTGTAAGCGACGCGCATGGCTTCGCCGGTGTTGGTGAGGATTTGGGGTTCGGCGGCCACCGCGAGCAGCGCGAAGCTCAGAAACAGCGGAATGGCGCAGGCACGGAACACGCCGCTATTTTACTGTGTGCGGAAAAAGAATGCGGGCGCTGCTCTGGAAAAAAGAATGCGGGCGCATCCTGGAGTGAAGGGGTGAACGCGCCCGCTGTCGTAACGGGGATTGACTAACAGACGACGCCCTTTGGCGCGATGTTACCGGGCGCCATAAAAAAAATCTCAACTCTCGAACATGCCCTCGAAAAGCACAGTGCTCAGGTAGCGCTCGCCGGAATCGGGCAGAATCACGACAATTGTCTTTCCGCGGAACTGCTCTTCCTTCGCGAGCCGGACCGCCGCCGTGACCGCCGCGCCGCACGAGATCCCGGAGAGCAGCCCTTCCTCGCGCGCGAGGCGCCGCGCCATCTCGATCGATTCCTCGTTGGTCACCATTTCGACGCGGTCCACCACGCTCAGATCGAGGTTCTTCGGCACGAAACCGGCGCCGATGCCCTGAATCTTGTGCGGGCCGGGTCTGATCGCCTGGCGCGCCAGCGTCTGGCTGATCACCGGGCTCGCCACCGGCTCGACCGCCACCGAGACGATCTTCCTGCCCTTCTCGTGCTTGATGTAGCGTGAGGCGCCGGTGATGGTGCCGCCGGTGCCGACGCCCGCTACCAGAACATCGACCGCGCCGTCCGTGTCGTTCCAGATCTCGGGCCCGGTGGTTTTGAAATGGATTTCGGGATTGGCCGGATTATCGAACTGCTGCAGCATCACGTAACGGTCCGGTGCGGAATCGACCATTTCCTGCGCCTTCTGGATCGCGCCCGCCATGCCGCGCGCGCCGTCGGTGAGAACGAGGTTCGCGCCGAAGGCGGCCAGCACCTTGCGCCGCTCGATCGACATGGTTTCGGGCATCGTCAGGGTCACGGGGTAACCGCGCGCCGCGCCCACGAAGGCCAGCGCGATGCCGGTATTGCCGCTCGTCGGCTCGATCAGTTCTTTCCCGGACCGGAGAATCCCGCGCTTCTCGGCGTCCCAGATCATGGAGGCGCCGATGCGGCATTTCACCGAGTAAGCCGGATTGCGGCCTTCGATTTTTCCGAGCACGGTGGCGGGCGCCCCTTCCGTGACCCGATTCAGTTTCACCAGAGGCGTGCGTCCAATGCTGAGCGTGTTATCGGCGAAGAACATCAGATCTCCCAGTTGGGTACGAAGCGATTGTGGCGCTCGGTCCATTCGCGGACCAGTTGCGCAAAAGTGGTGGCATCGAGAACCGAGTCGATGGCGCTATCGACCCGTTCCCAGACATCGGCAAAGGGGGAATCGCTCTGGCGCCGCTGGCGGGCCTTCTCCTCCTGGCGGCCTTCGATGAAGCGCAGCACGTCGCCGACGGTGATCAGTTCGGGGCGGCGGGAAAGCAGATAGCCGCCTTCGGCGCCGCGGCGCGACTCGACGAACCCGCCCTGCTTCAGGCTGGCCAGGATCAGTTCCAGGAACTTCTGTGGAATCTTCTGCCTGCGGGCAATTTCAGCGATCTTCACCGGCTCGGCGCCCGCGTTCGAGGCAAGATCGAAAATGGCCTGCAGGGCGTATTCGCCCTTCACGGAAATGTTCATCCGCTAATTTCCCCGGGTACAAGTAGAGATTAGCAGGACGGGCGGAAGGTGTCCAAAAATTCCGGCTACTCTTTGCGCCGGATGGTGACGGTCTTCAGCCGGACCGGCAGGACCGGCTTCTCGTTCGTCACCGGTACGGAGGAGATCTTCACGGCGACGTCCTGACCGGAAACCACCTGCCCGAAGATCGTGTACTGGCCGTCGATTTCGTGAGTCCGGCCGACGGTGATGAAGATCTGGCAGGCGGAGGTGTTGGGCTTGCCCGTGTTGGCCATGGCGAGCCGGCCCACGACGTCGAACTTGAGTTCGGGATCGATCTCGTCCTTGATGTTCGGGATGCCGCAGACGCTGGTGCCGGTGCCGCGGATATCGCCGGTCTGGATCATGAAGCCTTTGATCACCCGATGGAAGGTGAGGCCATCGTAGTAGTGCTTCTTCACCATCTGGCCCGAGGTGTTGAGGGTCGCCTTCGTTCCTTCGGCCAGAGCCACGAAGTTTTTCACCGTGTTCGGCGTCTTGTCTTCGAACAGCTTCGTTACGATCACGCCCATCGAGGTGTCGAAGACGGCGTAAAGGCCGGGCTCGTCAGGCAGATCGACCGCAGGCGCGGCTGGAGGGGTCTGCGCCAGCGCGATGGCCGCGCAGAGAATCACCCCGACGGTGAGACGCATTAATTCCCGCTCAGCGGTTTGGCGGAAGGACCGCCGCCGGCTGCCGGCAGCAGCGCGATACTGTCGCTCGCGGGAACGCCGCTGATCAGCGTGCCGGCCGGAAGATCGATGGGCTGCCGCAGCAGGAAGGGATGTTCGAAGTCCTTCTTGTAATTCTGGAACCACAGCAGCGGCTCGATGCGGCCATCCGGGAACTGGGCGATGATCTGATAGTTCGCATCCCTGGACACGGTCTTCGGCACGATCGCATCCAGCTTGAGCGCTTTCGTGAGTTTGAAATCGCCGCTGACCACGACCTCCTGAGCCGGGTGCTTATAGGGCGCATCGTCGGGGAATTTGATGTTGGCCGGGATATCCTTCGGATCGCCTTCCGGCGCGCCGCCTTCTTCCCAGTCGACGATCAGCTCGAGCTGTTCTTCGGTGAGGCCCTTGTCGTTGCGGAAATCGCCGAAGCCCTTCACCGCGCCCCAGGGCGGCATGCGGCGCTGCAGGACTTCTTCGCCGATGGCTTTCGCCCACGGCCGCGCCTCGTCGTACGTCATGAGCGAGAAGGCCGAACCCTTCGGGTTATGACAGGAACCACAATGCGAAATCACGAGCCGCACGATCTCGCGATCGAACGTCACCTTGGTCGTGATGGCATCGTGACCGAAACTTGTGACGGCGCACGCCGCGAGGATGATCAGGCCCTGTCCGGCGATCACCAGCCGTCTCTTTGCTGCTCCAGTTAGTTTGCCCACGTTTTTACCCACCCAATGCTAACGCTGCCCCGTTGCGGGGTCAATCCTGTCTTTATTATTGTACGACCAGATTCAAAATCAGTCCCGTATCTGTGGCGATCCACACGTGTTCCGGATCCGGCCCGGCGATCATGGCGCGGTGCGCCACGGCGCGGTAATCGACCGGCATTTCGGTCCAGTTCTCGGAATCTTCGCTGGTCAGAACCTTGAGCTTGCCAGGCACCGGGCTGTGATAGATCTTGCCCAGCGTCTCGTAGCCGGCCAGCAGGGCGGTATTCGAGCCGTCGAACAGATGCACGTCGGTGATGGCGCGGTCCTTCGTGCGGTAAGCGAGCTGGCTGTCGCCGCTGTGGGCGTTGATGCGGTAGACCTCGCTCGGATAATCGAATTCGTCGCGGAACTCCATCAGGCCAAGGCCGCTGCCCTGCGCGGTGAGCGCGATGTGCGTGGCCTGGCCGAAGGTGGAGGCATCGGACTTCTTCCAGGTCTTGCCGCCGTCGACGGTCTGCAGCATGACGGTATACGTCGGGACCTCCCGGCGCTGTTCCGCCCGTTCCGGCTCCATCCAGTCCGGACCGCCGCGGCGCTTCGGGACGGCCCATCCCGAAATGATGCCGTGCTGGCCGCTGAAGGAAATCCTTCCGAATTCGGTGATCTCCGGATCGGAAGGCACTTCGGCGAGGATGGGCAGCAGGGTCCAGCTCAGGCCGCCATCGTTGGTTTCAAAGACGCGTTTCTGCGTGCCGGCGGCGAATCCGTGGGTTTTCGAGAGGAACCAGACCTGCGACATGCCGCCGGGGCCTTTGGGAAGTCTGGTCCACGAGCGGCCGCCTTCGACGGTCTGCCAGATGCCCTTCTCGGTGACCATCCAGCCATTCGATTCATCGAGGAAGAACAAGGACAGTCCCGTTTCCTTCACCGGGACTTCACTCCACTTTTTCCCGCCGTCGATGGTGACCAGAACCAGCGGATGATCGGCCTCGCGCCGGTCGGTGGTGAGCCCGCAGGCAAAGCCGTGCGTCGCGGAAGGAAACGCGATGTCGTTGATCGTGAGGATGCTGTCGACCTGGCGATAGCGGTACTGAATTTCCCAGTGCGGTTCGGCGGCGGCCGTCAGACCGCACGCCGCCAATACCGCCGGCAGATAAAAGGAACGCAACATCTGATATTCAAACCCTGGGCCGCGCCGGACCGCCGGAAAGAACCAGATCGGCATGGTTCAGCGATTCGACCGGCGACGCCGACATGCGCGCCAGCGCGAGGGCGCAGCCGACCTGCTCGCCGACCGTGGTAAGCACTTCCATTTCCCCGCCCGTATGCTGGTGCGCCTGCCGGTGCTGGACGTTGATCACGCCCACCACGCGGTTGCGCGCAATCACCGGCGCCGAGAGAAAGGCTTCAAATGTATCCTCCGGCAGCTCGCCGAAGTATTTGAACCGCGGATCGCGATAAGCTTCGCGGGAAATGGCCACGAGACGCCGCTCCCTGGCCACCCAACCGGTGAGACCTTCGTTCAGCTTCAGCCGTACGCGCCCGATCTGCGCCTCATGGTGCGCATTCGAAGCGCACAGAATCAGATTGTCGCCGTCGCACAGGTAGACGAGGCAGGAATCGCAGGCCGTGAACTCCACGACCAGCGAAACGATGCCGCGCAGAACTTCCTGCAGGCTCATGTCGCGTACCATAAAACGGCTGACCTTCTGGAAGAGGCGCAGTTGCTCTTCGGTCCGCTGCAGGCGGGTCTCCAGATCTTTCGCTTTAGGCATTTTTTTCATTATAGGTCGACGGAAGAAACATTATTTTCATTTCAGAATTCGCATCGGGGCGCAACGAAACCGGGTTCGTGGTAACGGAGTGGGCGGCAGGACCATCGAATTGGACGAGTGAGAGGGAATTTCGGCATGAAAAACCGGCTGGCATTGGCAGTAGTACTGGTAGCGGGAGTTCTGGAGGCGCAGGGACCGCCGCCGGGGGCTTACCCTCCGGGTCCGCAGGGTCCGATGCCGCCGCAGGCCGGCGATCCGCCGGCGCGCGTGGCCCGGCTCGACCTGATTCAGGGACCCGTCTCGTTCCAGCCCGCCGGCGTGGACAACTGGACGGCCGCGACCCCGAATTACCCGCTGACCACGGGCGACCATCTCTACGCGGATGCGGGGGCACGGGCTGAGATGCACATCTTCCGCAACGCCATCCGGCTGAATTCGCAGACCAATTTCGGCTTCCTGAACGTCGATGACCGGACCGTGCAGATGACCCTGACGGGCGGCGCCGTGGAAGCGCGCATCCGCACGCTCGGCCCGCAGGATCTTTATGAGCTCGATACGCCGAACGGCGCCATCTCATTCCTGCGCGACGGCAACTATCGGGTGGATTTCGATCCCACGCGGAACGGCACGATGGTGACCGTGTTTGCAGGCGAGGCGGAAGTAATGATGAATGGCCAGGCCGTCCCGGTGCATCCGCGGCAGACCGCGTGGTTCTCGGAAGGCGCGCCGCCCGATATCCGGGGGCTCAATCCGCCGGACGATTTCGACCGCTTCACCAACGACCTCAACCGCCGCGAAGACATGCAGCCGCCGGCCCGCCATGTGCATCCCGAGATGATCGGCGGGGAAGATCTCGATGTTTATGGCACCTGGCGCGACGATCCCATGTACGGGCCGGTCTGGGTTCCGCCGGTTGGGCCCGGCTGGGCGCCGTATCGCACCGGCCACTGGGTCTGGGTTGCGCCATGGGGCTGGACCTGGGTTGACGATGCGCCGTGGGGCTTCGCGCCGTTCCACTACGGACGCTGGGCGTTCGTCGGCGGGACGTGGGTCTGGATTCCCGGCGCCGTCGCCGTCCGGCCGGTTTACGCGCCCGCGCTTGTCGCCTTCGTGGGGGGACCGCATTTCAGCATCGGGATCGGCATCGGCGGAGGGCCCATGGCAGCGGTTGCCTGGTTCCCGCTCGGACCCCAGGAAGTGTTCCGTCCGGCCTACGCGGTCTCGCCGGTCTACGTCCGGAACGTCAACGTCACCAACGTGACCAACGTCACCAACATCACCAACGTGAACGTCACCAACGTCCGGTACATCAACCAGGGGGTGGCGGGCGCGGCGACGGCCGTGCCGCAGAATGCGTTCACCTCGGGGCGTCCGGTCAACACGGTGATGAGCCAGGTGACGCCGCAGCAGATGGCGAACGCGCAGATCGCCCACACGGCGCCGGTCGCACCCACCCAGGCCAGCGTGCTGGGGAGTTCGACGGCCGCCGTTGCCCAGCCGCCGCGCGCCATGCTGGGCCGGCCGGTGGTCACCAAAGCGACGCCTCCGCCCGCGCCGGTATCGTTTGGCGCGCAGCAAGCGGCGCTCGCCCAGAATGGCGGACGCCCGCTCGCTCCCGCGCAGGTCGCGCAGATTCGCCAGCAGCAGCCCTCGGCGGTTTCGAACGCACAGGCCGTGCGTCCGGCAGGGATGGCGCGTCCGGCGGCTCCGGCCCCAGCGAGCCGGTTTGAATCCCGCCCGCCCACGGCGTCGCAGCCCGCTCCCGCCGCCGGAGAGCCCGGCCGCACCGCCGAATTCAATCGCCCGCAGCCGACCGCTCCGCAGCCGGCGGCAAGACCGGCGCCAGCGACTCCGGCGCAACCCGCGGCGCGCCCCGCTCCGCAACAGCAACAGCAGCAGCGGCGGCCGGCGGGGAAGAAGGAAGAGAAAGAAAAAGAAGAACGACGCTAGAAGCCGGGTTTGTTGTGTGACGCGCCCTCTCCGGATGTCATAATCGGAGATCGAACTGCATGCCGATCCGCAGCATGACCGGCTACGCCCGCGTCTCGCGTTCCCTGCCTTCAGGCGAACTCACGCTTTCGATCAAGACCGTGAACCACCGCGGTCTGGATATGCATTTTCACGTCCCGGCGGAGCTCGATGCGGTTGAGCCGGCCATGCGGGCGGCGATCCGGAAGAAGGTGGTGCGCGGGCATCTGCAGTTGCAGGCTTCGTTCCGGCGCAGCAACGGCGCGGCGGGCACGGCGGTCATCAACGAGCCGATGCTGCTCGCGTGGCTTGAATCCTTCCGCGAGATCTCCGAACGCTGCGGGCTCGACGCGAAGCCGGATCTGAACCAGGCGCTGCGCCTGCCCGGCATGCTGGAGATCCGTTCCGAGTCGCCGGCGGAAGCGCAGAACACGGAACTGGAAGCGGCAGCGCTTTCAGCAGCGGTTGAAGCCGCCGAACAGCTCGATCGGTTCCGCGAGCGCGAAGGCAAGGCGATCGAGGAAGAAATCCGCGCGCGCGCCGCTGCGCTTTCCGATCTTGTCGCCCGCATGGAAGATATCCGCAGCCGCGCCCTGCCGTACTTCCACCAGCGGCTCAGGGAAAAGCTGACCGAACTCGTCGGCGGCGCCCAGATCGATCCCGCGCGCCTCGCTCAGGAAGCCGCGATTCTCGCCGAGCGCAGCGATATCGCCGAAGAGCTGGTGCGGCTGAAAAGCCACGCCGCGCAGACCTGCGATCTGCTCGCGGCCGAAGGCGAAACCGGCAAGAAGCTCGATTTCCTGCTCCAGGAAATGAACCGCGAAACCAACACCATCCTTTCCAAGACCGGTGGCCTCGGCGAAACCGGCATGACCCTCACCGATCTCGGCCTCGCCGCCAAGGCCGAAATCGACCGCATCCGCGAGCAGTCCCTCAATATCGAATGAGAACGGTCTTCATCATTTCCGCCCCGTCGGGCTCGGGGAAATCGACGCTCGTGTCCCGCCTCATGAACGAGGTGGAGGGTCTGGCGTTTTCGGTCTCCTACACGACGCGGCAGCCGCGCGGCACGGAAGTCGACGGCGAAGCCTACCATTTCATCGGCCGCGCCGCATTTGAGGCCATGATCGCGGGGAACGAATTTCTCGAGCATGCCGATGTTTTCGGCAATTACTACGGCACGCACGTGAGCGAGCTCGAGAAGGCCAGAGCCCGGGGCAGGGACCTGGTACTCGACATCGACGTGCAGGGTGCGGCACAATTAAAGGAGCGGATTCCGGACGCCGTCAGTATTTTTATCCTCCCCCCGTCCCGCGCGGAGCTGGAAAAACGGCTGCGGGCGAGAAGCCAGGACAGGGAAGAAGTGATTCGCCGCCGGCTGGCGGATGCGGCGAGGGAAATCCGGAACTACAGCCTGTACGACTACGTGCTGGTGAACAGCGATCTCGACGTGGCGGCGGAAACGCTGAAAGGGATTGTGAGAGCCGAGCGCGTACGGCGTATCAGGGTCGAAGAGAAGATCCGGCCGATACTGGCCACCTTCGACGAAGCCAATGGAGTTTAAGAAATGAGCGACACACATGAGTGATACACCCCCGCGCAACAATCAGCACTGCTCGATTCCGGACGATCCCGATCAGAGCACCTACCGTTTCATCATCGTGGCCGCCAAGCGCGCCCGCCAGCTCCAGGGCGGACAGCGCCCCGTGCTGCCGACCTCGTCGAGAAAGTCGACCGTCATCGCCATGGAAGAGGCGCGCAGGGGTCTCGTGAAGTACGAAATCCAGAGCGAAACTCCGGCGGAAGAGCTTCCGGCGGCCGAACCAGTCTAGGGTCTATGCGCATCGTTCTCGGGGTGAGCGGCGGGATCGCGGCCTATAAGGCGGCCGAGATCGCCCGGGCGCTCATCCGGAACGGGCACGAAGTGCAGGCGGTGCTCACCGAAGCCGCCGAGGAATTCATCCGTCCTCTCACGTTCGCCTCGCTGACGGGCCGCAAGGTCATCACCGGCCTCTTTTCCTCGGCGAGTCCCGAAGCCACTCTCTCCAGTTCCGTGGAGCATATCGGGGTGGCGCAGGAGCACGATCTGCTGCTGGTGGCTCCGGCGACCGCGAACATCCTCGCGAAATTCGCGCACGGCCTCGCGGACGATTTTCTTTCCACCCTCCATCTGGCGTTCCGCGGGCCGGTCGTGCTCGCGCCGGCCATGAACAACAACATGTGGGAGCACGCAGCCACGCGCGCCAACCTCGAAACACTGCGGCGGCGCGGCCACGTCATTGTCGAACCCGATGAAGGCTTCCTCGCCTGCGGGACCATCGGGCCGGGCCGGCTCGCCGAAGAATCGAAGATCATCGCCGCCGTCGAGCAGGCGCTCAAACCGC
>Ga0187771_10000246_pt1 | contig 31134 bp, 29 predicted proteins | sample 0116_SJ02_MP15_1_FD_133139 | JGI IMG/M metagenome (GOLD analysis project Ga0187771, IMG submission 133139) | Tropical peat soil microbial communities from peatlands in Department of Meta, Colombia - 0116_SJ02_MP15_10_MG | ecosystem: Environmental > Terrestrial > Soil > Wetlands > Peat | place...
CCGATATAATATAGGTCTTTAGACAAGATCCTGTTTGGAGGGAAGAATGATGAGATTGAAAACACTCTTTCTGGGCCTTCTGGTCCTCCTCCTGTCGACCTCGGGGCTCCTGGCCAACGGCTTCAACCTGAACGGGTTCGGCGCCCGGGCGGCCTCTATGGGCGGTGCCTTCGTCGGCCTGGCTGATGATTTCACGGCCGTCTTCTGGAACCCCGCCGGCCTGGCCCAGCTGAAGAAGGGCACTTTCGGCCTGACCGGGGATCTTCTCATCCCGTCGGGCACGTACACGCTGGACACCTTCAGCATGCAGACGAATACCAAGTATTATCCGGCCGGGCTCGTCGGCTACTTCCAGCCCATCGGTGACCGCGTGGTCGTGGGTCTCGGGGCCTACACCCTCTCCGGCCTCGGCGCGAACTGGAACAACACGGGGCTCGAGGCGGCGCTCGTCTCTCCGTATTCCACGACGCTCTTCACACCGGCCATTACGCCCTACAATTGGAACAGCATGATCGGCTCGATCTCGATCACGCCGGCCGTCGCGGTCAAGATCACGGATCAGATATTCGTCGGCGCCACGTTCAACATCAACTACGGGTTTTTCAAGATCAATGAATGGGCCCAATATACGACGATTCCTCTCACGCCTCCCGTGTTGCTGAACTTCGGCCAGGCAACACTCGATGTCAAAGGCTGGGGCTACGGGGCGACCTTCGGCCTGCTCGTCAAGCCGAACGACATCATCAGCTTCGGCGTGACCTACAGGACGGCGTCGACGTTCAAGCTGTCGGGCACCCAGTACATCGAGAACCTCCCCCTGATCGGCCCCTATCTCGAGGGCTCGCCGACCATCCCGGACACATCGAACGTGACCATGAACGTCACGAGCCCGATGTGGATCGCGGGCGGCCTGTCGCTCAAACCCATTAAGCGCCTGACCATCGACTTCGATCTGCAGTGGACCAATTGGAAGAAGATCGACCAGCTGACCATCGTCTTTAACAACGCCGTCTGGAACGCGATCGGAAAGATGGAGCAGGATATGCCTTTCAATTGGGCTGACAAGCTCCAGATCCGCGGCGGCGCGGAATACAGGTTCGGCGACTTCGCCGTCCGTGCGGGCTACTATCACGATCCTGCTCCCGCCCCGGACGAGACCATGAACATCCTGATTCCCAGCTTCACGTTCAACACCATCACCGCGGGAGTCGGATATCACAAGGGCGGGATCGGATTCGACTTGGGGCTGGAATACCTGATGGGCGAGAGTCGGACGATCGCTCCCGCGGAGGACAACATCCCCGGCTACTACCAGTTCCATATCTTGGTCCCGGAGCTCTCCCTGACCTTCGGCTGGTAATTTCGGCGGTTCAAACACCACGAGGGAGGGCGCGGGCCCTCCCTTTTTTATTCCCATGGACGCCGGTCGCGGCGTTTCCCCGTCGGGCCGGGCCCGCCCGGCACCCCAGAAGGCGGGATTGCGGGCCCGGTTTTTCCCATGCTAGAATGGCGGGGATGAGCGAGAAAGCCCGGCTGCACGCCGTCATCACGGGGCGGGTCCAGGGCGTCGCCTATCGCTACTTCGCCCAGAGGCACGCCCAGGCCTGCGGTGTCACAGGCTGGGTCAGGAACCTGTTCGACGGCCGGGTCGAAATTCTGGCCGAAGGAGAGCGAGAGAGGCTGGACCTTTTTCTCACCCGTCTCAGGGAAGGCCCCCGGATGGCTGCCGTGGACGCCGTCGACGTCCGATGGGACGCCTACAGCGGCGAATTCGCGGGCTTTGAGATCACCGGCCTCTGGTGAACTCCTCTTCGGCGCCGCTCCCGCGGGCCGGCGTTAAGGCTTCCCGGCGCTTTCGTGGGATTTCCGCCGGCATTCCTCGGAGCAGAAGAAGCGTTCCTGGCCGTCGCGGACCTCGCGGATAGCCTCTTCCTTGGGGATATATGTGTTGCAGACATCGTCCTTGACCATGATGCCCTGGACCTGGCGCCTGGAATCCGGCGCCGTCCTCGGACGGTTCAAGGACTTGAAAAAGCGGGCGACCTTGTAGGCGATGTACACGAGGAAGATGATGAAGGCGAGTTCGACGAGCTCTAACATTTTAAAACAAATGTAGGCGATTTCGTCGCCCCTGTCAACGAACCGGAAGAAAGGATCGGGACAGCGACGGGCTCGCCCTTATCCCCCGGCTCTCGCTTCCCCGGGCACCAGCCCCGTGCGTAATAGGGCATTATGCTGGCCCGAATCGGAAACTCGTTTAGGATATCTCCCAGAGGCACGGCTCCGTGTAACTCCGCTGCGCGTTTGATGGTCGCTTCTCAGCATCCGCTTCTTGCCGGACCCCCTCCGCTGCGGGGATTTCTAACAACCCCTGAGCCGCCGGTTTTCGTCTCAACGCACTCTATCGTCCGGCGATTTGAATGATGGGCCTAAATCCTGTATTCATTGACGCTTGATTCCCCGGCGAAGGGAAAGTAAGATTGTGGGGCAGCCGCGGAATTCGCATGGAAGCCTTCCTTACGCCCGAGCAGAGAGCCCTCAGACAGAGTGTGCGTGATTATTTCCGCCGGCGCCCGGCTCCGGACACCGGGGAAGGAGCCGGGGAGACGGCTGCGGCCGCCGGGGCCCTCTCGGGTTGGCTGGCGAAGCTGGCGGAGACTCGGGTCGGCATTCTCGAGCGCGCCATCGTCGTCGAGGAGGTCTCGGCCGTCTCGCCGCCGCTCGGCCGCGCACTCGTCCCGTCCGGAGACCAAACGGGCCTGTCTCCGGCGGAGATGACGGCCTCGGAAATCGCCGTGTCCCTCGGCCGGGCGGCCGGAGTCCTTGAGGCGTGCCAGCGTGCCGCCAGGGAAAAAGGGTTTTTCGAGAGCACGCTGATGGACCACCAACGGGCCCAGATGAGGCTCGCCGATGTCCTGTCCGGGCTGGAGGCCGCCCGGCTTCAGGCTTATCGGGCCTTCTCCCTCCTCGACCGGGGGGATTCGGGGCGCGGAGAGCGGGAGCTGGCCCGGGCGGCGGAGCGGGCCTCCCGGGTGGGCGCCGCTGCGCGCGACCTCGCGGCGGCGCTTCTCGCATCGGACTGGCTCGAGCGGGGACCGGAGACGCATGAAAGGAGCCGATCATGAAACTCGAAGCCCTGTACAAGAGAGCGGTCGCCGTTGGGGTGGCCCACGACCTGAGGGGGCCGGGCGAGGTCCGGAGGATCCTGGCCGAGGAAAGCAAGAGATTCAAAAAACTCCCGGCCGACGAGGCCAAGGCCTACGATCCGGACCGGCTCTTCAACCCGTTCTCCGATACGCGGATTCTCGCCGGAGTGCCGGAGACGGATGTCCGGCGGGTCATCGTGGGCATTGACATGGAAGTGGGCGAAGTGCTCCTGACACACGTCCTCAACCGGGACCTCGGCCGGAAGATCGATCTCATCATCGCCCACCACCCGGAGGGGTATGCTCTGGCCCGGCTCTCCGACGTCATGAGGCTGCAGCCGGACCTGCTCGCGACGTACGGCGTCAACGTGTCGGTGGCCGAACAGCTCATGGAGAAACGCATGGGGGAGGTCGAACGCCGGCTCCTCCCCGTCAATCACAACCGGGCGGTGGACGCCGCCCGGCTGCTGGGGATCGCGATGATGTGCATCCACACGCCGGCCGACAACTGCGTCGCGTCCTATCTCCAGGGCCGCTTCAAACGGGAGAAGCCGCGGAGGCTCAAGGATCTCCTTGACCTGCTCAACGGGATCCCCGAATACCTCAAGGCCGCCCGGATGTCGGCCGGCCCCAAGATCGTGAGCGGGTCCGAGAGCAACCGATGCGGCAAGATTTTCGTCGACATGACGGGCGGGACCGAGGGGCCGAAGACGATCTTCGAGCAGCAGGCGGTGAGCGGCATCAGCACGATCGTCGGCATGCATCTCAGCGAGGATGCCCTGGAGAACGCGAAGAAGGCCGGCCTGAACGTCGTCATCGCCGGCCACGTCTCGAGCGACACGCTGGGACTGAACCTGCTGTTCGACGAGATCGAGGCGAAGGGCCGGCTGGAATTCGTCGGCGCTTCGGGCTTCGAGCGGATACGGAAGTCCGACCGCTGAAGCGGGGCACGCTCAGCGGCGGACGCCCCCTTGGGTCATGACGGTCATGACCCGGAGCGCAAACGCCCTGGCGTCGGCGAGGTCGTGCTTGTCCGGATGAGTTGCGGCGGAGGCGGCCATATCGGCCCAGGCCTCGTGCTCCGGGGACTTCATCAGGGCGTCGATGGCGTCGATCGCCACCTTCCCCCGGCAGGAGAAGGTCCCGACGAGCGTAGCCCGGGAGAGGAGGACCGAGGCGTACTCGAGAGCTTCCCGCGACAGCGGACTCCCGGTCACCGCCCCGTGAGTGGAGAACAACGCGACGTTCGCGCCCGCCGGGATGCTCTTCAAAAAGACTTCCGCCGGATATGGAACGGTGTGGCCGTGGACCGGGAAACCGACGATGAAGTTCCGGTAGGCGGCCGGGTCGCCGGCGTCCCGCAAGGGCGTGAGGACCTTCTCCCCGGGGACGGCTTCGAAGATCGCCTCGGCGACTTTCCGGGTGTTTCCCGTCTGGCTGAGATAGGTCACAAGCGTCTTGGGCATGGCGGCGCTCCGTCCTCTCTTCCGGCCGGCTATTGTCTCAGAAAATCCCGGGGAAAGCCAATCATTCCTCGACGGGGAGCTCGACCGTCACGGCCGTACCGGCGCGGAGCCGGCTCGACACCCGGATCGTTCCTCCGTGCTCCTCGATGATCTTTTTGGCGATCGGCAGCCCCAGGCCCGTTCCCGAGTCCTTGGTGGAGAAATACGGATCGAAGATGCGGGCGATGGTCTCCGGGCTCATCCCCGAGCCGGAGTCGCGGACGACGATCGCGTAGGTCTTGTCCCCCCGGCTCAGCGAAACGGCGACCGTTCCCTTCCGGCTGATGGCCTCGACGGCGTTGGCGATGAGATTCCGGAAGGCGGTCTTCAGCTTCGCGGCGTCCCCCCGGGTCCGGAAGTCCCGGCCCTTCATCTGGATCTGAAACTGGATCCGCTCCGCGAGGAGCTTGCGGTACGGACGGAGCGTCTCCTCGAGGATTTCGGCGAGGTCGACGGGGTCCTTGCGCGGGGTCGTGTCTCGGGCGATCTCCATGAACTCCTGGGCGATCCGCCGCAGGTTTTCGACCTCGCTGATGATGTAGGACATGGACTCCTGAAGGGCGCGGTCGAAGTCGCCTGTCCTGTCCTCGTAGACCTTGAGCACGTGCTCGGCCGAAAGCTGGATCGGCGTCAGGGGGTTCTTGATCTCGTGGGCGACCTTCCGGGCCATCTCGGTCCAGGCGACCTTCTTGCTCATCTCGGCCAGCTCCTGTTCGTGAGCCTTGAGATTCTTGACCATCGTGTTGAAGCCGTCGATGAGCGTCATCATTTCGTCGTGGGACCGGTGGTCGATCCGGACCTCGAGGTTGCCTAGGCTGACCTCTCGCGTTCCGGCGAGGAGCTTGCGGACCGGGACGATGATCATGGCCCGGATGCCGCGCGAGAAAAGGATGACGAGGATGATGAAGAACGCGACGAGGAGGACGAGGAACTCGACGATCTCGCGCGTGGCTCGTGCGATCTCCTGCTGTTCGAAAGGGAACGGCAGCGAGATGAACAGGGTCGCGTTCTTGGAGGCGTAGGGCACGGTCAGAGTCTCGAACGAGTACCCGCCGATCGTCGTCCGTTTGGTAAAGAACGGCTTCCTGAGATAGATGAGATTCTCGTAGGTCTCGCCGTCGAGCAGGTCAGGGAGCAGGCCGCTGTCGAAGAGCTCCCGGCGGCTGGAGGCCAGGAGCAGGGCGTCGCCGTAGATGTTGACGTCATTGGAGAGGGTCGAGCTGATCCAGAGGGCGAGGTCCTCCGAGGGGGCCAGATACGGAGACACGACCGTGTCCCGGATGATCAGGAAGGCCTCCATCAGGCCCTGCGCGTAGCTGGCGTGAATGGCCGTGTCCGCAACAAACCGCTCGGTGATGAGGCGGTCGAAGAGGTTCCGGGTGAAAACGGTGTACATGAGGAGTGGAATCAGCGCCACCGCCAGGAAGGCGGCATAGACTCGGTTGGAAAACGACCAGAGGGGACGCGTGAGCGTGGCGCGGTGCGCGAAGAGCGCGAAGAGCAGAAAGGCGGCCGCCGCGACGGCCAGGTCGAAGAAGAAGAGCCTCAGAAAATCCACAACCCGGCTACGGAAGCTCTTGACCGGGGTGAACAGGCTGTAGCAGCGGTCGCCGTCCCGGAAGAGGTAGGATTCGTAAGCGCTCCCCCCCTCCGCGAACCGGGACCAGAAGGCCGATCCCGGGATGGCCAGCCGCGCCAACTCCTCCGGGGATATCCCTGACGTCAATTTTTGCGGGTTGAAGAGGGGCGTCCCGTCGAGGTCATAGACCGCGCAGCCGAAATCGAACTCGCTCAACGCGGGCATCGAGTCGGTCCGCAAGACCTCGAAATAGGGGTTCGCGGAATACAGGAACGGCAGCATCTCCGGATCCAAAGCGACATACAGGATCAGGCGCCCGTAAAAATGCGCCTCGTCGCTCCAGTCCCTGTAGCCGGCCAGGAATTCCTTCTCTTTGCCGATGAAGTTCATGGACCGTCGGACGACAGACCAGATCCCCGACGGCGAGAGCTCGGGCGGGCGGCCGTAGAACTTGGGGAAGTTGAGAGAGAAACGGCTGAGGAGGTTCCCCTCCGCGTCCCGGAGCTCGAGGCTCGAATACCAGTTGAATTTGGCGACGAGGCTATTTTCCCAGAGCGTGTGGGCAAAGCCCGCGTCCGTCGGATTCTTGAAAAAGGCGATGATGGCCCGCTGGTCCCGGTCGATGTCGGGGAAGGATTGCTCCATCAGAACCTCGGCCCACGACTCCTGCGAGAGAATGGTGCGTTTCAGCGTCGTTTCGATCAGCGTGCGCGTCCGGAGGGCCGTCAGGCCGTCCAGCGACCATGACAGCCAGAGGGCGGCCGCGAACAGACCCAGGAATACGGCCTCCCGCCGCCGTCCCAGTTCGGGCCAGAAGGCCGCGACGAAAAGCCAGGCCAAAAGCGCCGCATGCAGCAGGGGCCAGGCGGGCGGCCGGATCCCCCCGACGGCCAGCACGCCCGCCGCGGCCGGGAACAGGAGAAGGCCGGAAAGCAGGCGGTTCCGCGAGGCCAGCGCGGCCAGACGGAACGCCAGGAAAAGGACGATAAGAAGCGCCGCGAGATAAAGGAGAAGGCTGAGATGCAGGACGAGGAACGGCCCTCCGAGGGACCAGCGCATCAGGGAGAGGTTAGCGTTGAAAACCAGATGTTTCAAGCCCTGGAGAAAAAGCCGGAGTCCGCATCCGGCCAGGGCCCCGGCCAGGAGGGGTGCCGCGACTGCGGCGAGCCGCCCCGGATGTCCGGCCCGGACGCGGGACGCGAGCCGATGGCCGTAAACCGCGAGGCAGGCGCAGAGGCTGATCGCCAGGAGCGCCGTCAGAAGGATATCCGCGGGGGACCGGGTGAGGTTCAGGATCGAGCGGAATCCCGCGACCGCGGGAGAGAAGATCTTGATCGACCGGACCTTTTCGAGCCGGCCGAGGGGAGAAGCGATGAGCCTCAGCCCGACGGAAAGGACGATGATGAACAGGCCCGGCCAAGCCGGCCCCCCGCCGAAGAAACCGGGCGACGTCCAGAAATACACGAGTGCCAGGAGATAGGACGCGGCGAGGAAGAGGAGGAGGATCAGGCGGAAGTCCTCCCGGACCTCCGTCAACCGGGAAGCGAGCGAGGGCGAATTGAGGGTCACCGTGGCCATGATCCGCCCGGACTCGTTGCGCAGGGGGAAGTAGAGGGTCTGAATCTGGTTTTCCTGCCGGGGCTGCCCGGCGAACTCGTCGTTGTGCCGGGCAAAGAACTTTTCAAATCCCGAGACATCCTCCTTATAGTCCCAGTAATCGATGTCATAGGCCACTTTGAGCGACGGATGCAGGGCGTGGTATTCGAGGAGATACGAGGATTGGAACTGCGGGATGAAGGCCAGGAGCTTGGAATGGGCCAACAGGTCCCCCTGGGTGTCCGCGGGTTTGAGAGAGACGAGATAGATGGACGACTTGCTCTGAATCAGAAAAGGCGCCGGCTCCGTCTTCAGAGCCTTGAAGCTCTCCGCCGGGATCAAATCGATGAGACTCAGGACGTTGCCGTACCAGACGATGGGATTCCCGTCGCCCGTCGTGAGGGCGATCCCCTCGGTCTGCGGGTCCAGCCCCCCCTTCTTGAAGCGGGCGAACCAGGCGTCCGGGGAGGCCGGCGGGGGGATCTTCGCCCAGCGGTCCTTCCGCGACTCGAGCCCGTCCAGGATCGAGGCGAATTCTTTGCGGACTTGCCGGGCCTGGCGTTTGAGCGACGAGAGACTCTTCTGGTCGTAATTGCGGGAGAGGAGCCCGGGCAGGGCCAGCGAGAGGAGAGCGACGATCACGGCCAGCGCAGCCGCGGCCCCGCCCGCCGCGAGAAGGCCGCTGCGGCGCAGGCTCTTCCGTCCGGCCATCAGAGCCTCTCCGCCCGGATCTCCACGATCCTGAGCGAGCCTCCCGGCCCCGGCGCTCCGTCGCGGCGCGGGGACGTTTCGGGCATCATGTAGATGAAGAGGCGGAATGGATAAAGGTTGCCGGTTTTCTCGTTCTGGAACGACCAGCGCGCCGTCAGGATGCCGCCGGCTCTTCCCGGCACCAGGAACAGGCGGGGGTCGGCGAAAAATTCGCTGGTCTTATAGACAGAGAAGATTTGGGCGAAGATGAAATACACCTGGTCAGGGGAGAGTTGGTCCGCCAGAGACAGGGGATCCGGAAGGGAGAGCGGGATGTCCCCCCGCGACGTTAGAAGCTCTCTCAGAATCTCCGGCGAATTCTGAAGGAAAGCCTTCTCGACGGTTTTGGCGGCCGGAAGAGGAAACGACAGGAGGACCGAGAGAACGAAGATATTGAAGACGGCCACGTGCGTGTTTCCATCTTAGCACACCCTTTTCGGGCCACACAAGTGGGCGGCCGGGGAGGGAGACCGTCGCCGGACCGGCGGGACGCGGCCGTGCCAAAAAATCGGGGCCCGCCTTTGCCGGCCGGGCCGGAGGCGAAATAACGGCTGGGACCGATCAGGCCGGCTCTTTCTTGTCCTCTTTCTTTTCGGCCGTTTCCTGTTCGAGCTTCTTGGTCCTCTGAGCGTCCTTGATGCTGCTGATGCCGGCGATGAGGCCGATCAACCCGCCGAAGAAAAGAATCGGGGGGATGAATCCCAAGACGAGATGGACGAACGCGTGCCGGAAGGTGGCAGAAATGATCACGAGAGCGAGGCCGCCTGCCATGGCGATGAGGCCTCCGAGGACGGCGATATACTTGCCCATATTTGGACCTCCCTGAAAACGATTCGGCCGGCATTATAGCAGAGGCGGCGGGCTCAACGCAACCGGAATTTCAGCCCCCGGCCGGCTGGACCGGGAGGCCCGGTTCGGCTAGAATGTCGACAGCGATTCGAAGAGGAGAGATAGCCGCCCGTGCCGATCCAAGGCGTCATTTTCGACCTCGACGGCACGGTCGTCGAAAACTCCTATGACTGGCCGAAGATCCGGGAAGAGCTCGGCAACGAAAACGTCCCCATACTGACCTACCTGAGCGGACTCGAGGAGCCCGAACGCTCCTGGAAATGGGCCATTCTCGAGCGGCACGAAGCCGAACAGACGTCCCGGTCCCAGGCACGCGCCGGAATCCGTGAGCTTCTCTTCTTCTTGAAACGGGCGGGCCTCAGGACGGCGCTGGTCACGAACAACTCGCGCGGCAACACGGTTGAACTCGTCGAACGTTTCCGCCTGGCCTTCGATCTCATCCTGACCCGGGAAAGCGGCCTGTGGAAGCCTTCGGGCGCGCCTTTCCGGAAAGTCCTCGGCGCCTTCGGCATAGGCGGGGACGCGTGCTGTGTCGTCGGGGACAGCCGGTTCGACGTCCTCGCCGCGGCCGACGCGGGGATCCGTTTCATTTTCCTCCTCGGCGGCGGGGCCTCGAAATTCGCCGGTCCCCCGGTCGAGGTCTTCCCCGCCGTACCGGGCCTGAAGGCGCGCCTGGAGGAACTGCTCTAGCTTGATTTCTCCCCCTCGATTGGTGACAATGGAACGGACTTCCGCGAGAGAGGCCTGACATGCCTAAGGAGAAGCTGCTGCTGATCCCGGGGCCGAGCCCCGTGCTGCCGCGGATCCTCAAGGCCCTGGCCCGGCCCACGGTTTCCCACGTGGGACCGGAAATGGTCCGCGAGGTCCGCGAGGCCTGCGAGAACCTCAAGAAAATCGTCTTCTCGGAGAGGGGGGAGCCGTTTATCGTTTCCGGAGCCGGCACCCTGTCCATGGAGATGGCGATCCTCAACACCTGCGGCCCGAAGGATCGCGCCCTCGTCCTTTCCCAGGGCTATTTCGGCCAGCGCATGGGAAAGATCTGCGCCGCCTTCGGGCTGCCCCACGATGTCCTTGAGTGCGAGTGGGGGAAGGCCGTGCTTCCGGAGGAGCTCGAAGCCCGCCTCTCGCGGCGGCCCTACCAGGTCGTCGTCTGCACCCATGTCGACACGGCGACGGGGGCCTGCGCCCCGGTCGAGGACTACGCCCGCATCATCAGGAAAGCGGGCGCCCTCTTCATTGTCGACGGCGTCTGCGCCACCGGCGGCATTCCCGAGCGGATGGACGACTGGTCGATCGACGTCGTCCTGACCGCGGCGCAGAAGTGCCTGGGCACGCCGCCCGGCCTCTCGATCCTCGTCCTTTCGGAGCGGGCCATGGAGAAGCGCCGGGGCCTGGGCGCCGTTCCGGCCTACTACTCGGACCTTCTGCGATGGCTGCCCGTCATGCACGACCCGGCCAAGTATTTCTCGACGCCGGCCGTCAACGAGATCCGGGCCTTCCACGAGGCGGCGCAGGTCATCATGGAGGAAGGGCTGGAGGCGCGGTTCAGGCGCCACGATGTCGCCGCCCGCGCCGTCCGCGCCGGCCTCTCGGCTTTGGGCTTCGGCTTTTTCACGGCGCCGCGCTTCGCGGCCGCGACCCTGTCGGTGGTTTCGTATCCGGAAGGTGTCGATGACCAAGCGTTCCGCGGCGCCCTCTATGCGAACGGCGTCGTCGTCGCCGGCGGGCTAGCCCAAACCCTGGGGGGCGTCTTCCGCATGGGACATATGGGAAACCTGACGGCCGCCCAAGTCGTCTTCGCCCTTCGCATGGTCGAGAAGACGCTTCGGGGGCTCGGCCGAGTGGTCCGGTCCGGCTCCGGCGTCGCGGCCGCCCGAGAGGTTCTGGGCTCATGACGCAGGATTAGGGCCGGCCGTGAAGAGTCGCGTCTATTTCATCCCCGCCGCCGGGAAGGAACCGAATGAAGCCCTGGCCGAGAAGACCCGGAAAGCGTATCTTGCGACCGGGCTCAACGAAAAGCTCGAAAAGGACGATTTCACCGCCCTCAAGATCCATTTCGGCGAGGTTCGGAACACGGGCTTCGTCAAGCCCCAATGGCTGACGGGTCTCATCGGGGAGATCCGGAAAAAGACCTCCCGGGCCTTCCTGACGGACACGAACACGCTCTACATCGGGAACCGCTCCAACTCCGTCGATCACATCCGGTTGGCCTGGTCGCACGGCTTCACTCCGGAAATCGTGGGCCTCCCTGTGATCATCGCCGACGGACTCATCGGGCATGACAAGTACGAGGCCAAGGGGGCGCAGGCCCGGACATCCACCTCGAAGGTCGCGACAGGCATCCTGGATTCCGACGCCCTCGTCTGCCTGACCCACGTCACGGGACACGTCCAGACGGGGCTCGGCGCGGCCATTAAGAACATGGGCATGGGGTGCGCCTCTCGCGCCGGCAAGCTCGACCAGCACTCCGTCGTCCACCCGCGCGTCAATCCCAAGCAGTGCCGGAACTGCGGCGTCTGCCTCGAGTTCTGCCCGGAGAACGCCATCGTCCAGGCGGAGGGCAGCGTGACGATCGATCCGGCCCGCTGCATCGGCTGCGGCGAATGCCTCGTCGTCTGCAAGCCCGGCGCCATCAAGATGAAGTGGGACGAGGACTCGCGGCGGCTCCAGGAGAAGCTGGCTGAGTACGCATTCCGGGTCTACCGGCATTTCCGGGGAAAGGCCGCCTTCCTCAATTTTCTGATCCAGATCACCAAGGACTGCGACTGCATGGCCCGGGATGCCCCCCGGATCGTCGAGGACATCGGCATTGCGGCCTCCCTGGATCCGGTCGCTGTTGACAAGGCCGCGGCCGACCTTGTCGTGTTCTGGAGCCGCGGTGTGGACGTTTTTCGCAAGGGCTATAACATCGACTGGTCCATCCAGCTCAGCCATGGCGAGGAGATCGGCCTGGGGTCGATGGATTACGAGCTCGTGACGATCGGCTGACGGGCGTCGCCGCGCTGACCCCTCCCGCCGCTCGCCCGCCGTTCAGGACTGCCGGCGGAGCCGGGGGAAAAAGACATAGATCAAAACGACGGCCAGGGCCGTGATCGAAGCCCCCATGATGACGGCCGTCCGTTCCCCGAAGACGTGAGCGGTGGAGCCGATTCCCAGCGCCGCGAGGGGCATGCTTCCGAAAAAGACCAGGCTGTAGACGCTCATGACCCGGCCGCGGAGCTCGTTCGGCGCGAACGTCTGGACGAGGGCGTTGCTCAAGTTGAAGATGAGGATCGTCGAGAGGCCGGCGCAGAAAAGGAGAAAGACGGACAGGGGGGTCCAGCGGACGAATGAGAAAATGAGCAGCACGACGGGCATGACGACGGTCCCTGCGGTCAGGAGCTTGCCCCGGAACCTGAAACGTCCGAGGCTGGCGATGAGGAGCGCGCCGGTGAGCGCGCCGAGGCCGCGGGCCGAGTAGAGGAAGCCGTTGGTCTCGGCGTCGCCCCCGAGCATCTTGACGGCCCAGGCCGGAAGGAGCGTCACGTAAGCGATGCCGAAGAGAGACACGACGGCAATCTGTCCGATGATCGTCCGGACGAGGGGGTGCTTGGCCACGTATTTGAGGCCCTCCTTGAGGTCGGCCAGGGCGGAGTTCCGCGTCGGCCGGGGCACGAAGGCTTTGAGCTTCATGAGAGACAGAGGGATGATGACGGCGATGAAGGACAGGCCGTTGATCGTGAAGCACCAGGCGGGCCCGAAGATGGCGTAAACGACCCCCGCCACGGCCGGCCCGATGGCTGTCGCCGTGTTGAACATCGCCGCGTTAAGGGCGATGGCGTTGGTCATGTCCTGGAGCTCGACGAGATCCAGGACGAAGGCCTGGCGCGCCGGAGCCTCGAACGCGTTGGCGACGCCGAGCAGGGAGGCGATGAGCAGGATGTGCCAGGGCCGGACCACCCTCAGGAAGGTGATCGCCGCCAGGATGAAAGCCAGCGTCATCATAAACGTCTGGGTGATGATGATGAGCGTCCGCTTCGGGATCCTGTCGGCGATGACGCCGGCGAAGAGCATGAAGACCCAGGTCGGGAGGCCGGTGGCGAACCCGACATAGCCCAGATACGCGGAGGACTTGGTCAGCTGGAACACGAAGAAGGCCAGAGCCGTGGACTGCATCCATGTGCCGAAGAGGGAAGACATCTGGCCCCAGAACCAGAGCCGGTAGTTTGGGTACTTGAGGGCCGTGAAGGCCTGCTTCCAGCTCATCTGGCGGCGGAGGCCGGCGAGCCGCTGGACGAAAGGACGGCGCGGCTCGGCGGCGGGGGACGGAACGGGGATGGGACTCATCGGGCGTTCAGCGTTTCCGGGGGGCGGGGCCCGGAAGGACCTCCTCGTCTTCCGGCTCCCAGGCCGGATCGACGATGCAGAGGAACACGAGGTCGTTGTCTCCCGTGTTCTCGATTGACTGGACCGCGCGCGGCGGGATGGAAACGATCTGCCCCAGACCGACCACCGCAGACTCCCCGTCCACGCGCATGATCCCTCTGCCCTCGAGGATCCAATACACTTCCGAGTTCCGCAGTCGGTGCGGCTTCGTGGCCTCGCGGGGCTTGACGCGGGCGTGCGCCAGGCTGTACCGGCCCGCGAACGGGGTTCGGCCGGGATGGAGCAGCTCGCGAAGGGACGATCCGTCGCCGGCCGTGATTTCGCGGCAATCCTTGACATCCTTGATCATCATGGGGGAAATCCTATCGGGGAGGTGGGATTTGAACCCACGACCCCAGCGTCCCGAACGCTGTGCGCTAGCCAGGCTGCGCTACTCCCCGATCTTGAGCGGCTTATTATACATGTTTTCCGATCAGGAGGGAAGAGGGCTTCTCTGCCTCTGTTTGCTTTCGACGCGAGTTCAGTATAATAATCTCCGCCTCGGCTCGGGAGGAGAAGTCCTCTCTCCGGACCGCTCCCGGGCAACCGGCATAGGACGCATGACCGAATGAAGGATTGGTGGCGCCTCGGCGAGAGCGATGTTTGCGGGTCTCTGGGCACCGACCCTAAGGCCGGGCTGCGGGCGGACGAGGCCCGGCGGAGGCTCCGGGATTTCGGCCCCAACGAGCTCCGCGAGCAAAAAGGCCGGGGATCGCTCGCCATCTTTATCGGGCAGTTCGAAAGCCTCATCATTTGGGTTCTGATCGTCGCGGCGATCGTGTCGGGGTTCCTTCGGGAATGGCTGGACGCGCTGGCCATCCTTGCCATCATCATTCTCAACGCCGTCCTGGGTTTCGTCCAGGAATACCGGGCCGAGAGGAGCCTCGCCGCCCTGAAGAAGCTCGCGGCCCCCTCCTCCAAAGTCGTCCGTGACGCCGCGCCTGCTGTCGTTCCGTCCCGGGAGATCGTTCCCGGCGACCTCGTCGAGCTGGAGGCCGGCGACCGCATCCCCGCGGACGCGCGCATCGTCTGGCACACGCCGAACTTCACCGTCGATGAGGCGAGCCTGACCGGGGAGTCCGCGCCGGTGGCCAAGACCAGGCTGGCTCTCGAAGAGGAGGAGATTCCCCTTGCCGACCGCGCCAATATCGCCTACATGGGAACCTCCGTCGTCTCCGGCAAGGCGCGCATGATCGTCGTCGAGACGGGGATGCGGACCGAGCTCGGCCGGATCGCCGGGCTGGTCCAGAGCATCGTCAAAGAAACGACGCCTCTCGAGCGGCGGCTCGAGCAGTTCGGCAAATGGATCATCTACGCATGCTTCGCCCTCGTAGCCGTCGTTTTCGGGCTCGAGATATACCGGGGCGGACGGCTCCTCGAGATGTTCCTGACTTCGGTCAGCCTGGCCGTTGCGGCCATTCCGGAAGGCCTCCCCGCGGTCGTCACCATCGCCCTGACGATCGGCGTCCAGAGGATGGTCCGGCGCCATGTCCTCATCCGCAAGCTGCCGACGGTCGAGACCCTGGGATGCGCGACGGTCATCTGTTCGGACAAGACCGGGACCCTGACCCGGAACGAAATGACCGTCCGGGCCGTCTGGACGTCCCTGCAGGCATTCCAGGTGACTGGCACCGGCTACGATCCGCAAGGCGGTTTTTTCGTCAACGACTTGGCCGTCCCTCCGGAAACCTCTCCCGACCTGCTGAGAAGCCTTCTCACCGGAGCTCTCTGCAACAGCGCCCGGCTTGTCGTGGAGAACGGCCGGACGCGCGTCTTCGGCGACCCCACGGAGGTCGCGATCCTCGTGTGTGCCGCCAAAGCGGGCATCTGGAAGCATGAGGAGGAGCGGTCCTTCACCCTGCTCGAGGAGATTCCCTTTGATCCCGACCGAAAGAAGATGACGATCGTCCGCCGGACTGACCAGGACGTACAGGTTTTCACCAAGGGGGCGCCGGACGTCCTGCTGGGCGACTGCACCCACATCCTGGAAAACGGCCGCGAGCGGCCCATGACGGACGAGGACCGGAAGCGGATCATCGCGGCCAACGGCGAGCTCGCCGGACAGGCCCTGCGCGTTCTGGCCGTCGCCTCCAAGACCCTGGACACGGAGCCCGCCTCTTTCGAGGCGGCGGACATCGAGCGCGGGCTCACGTTCTCCGGGCTCATCGCCATGATGGATCCGCCGCGGCCCGAGGTCCGGGAAGCCATCGGCAAATGCCTCTCCTCCGGAATCCGGACGGTCATGATCACCGGAGACCACAAAAACACGGCGGTCGCCGTCGCCCGCGAGCTCGGATTCTTCGACCGCGGTTCCGAGGCCATGACGGGTGAGGAGGTCAACCGCCTGACGGACGAGGAGCTCGGCCGGGCCGTCGAGCGCACGGTCGTCTACGCGCGCGTCTCCCCCGAGCACAAGCTCCGCGCTGTCCGCGCCTGGCGTCGGAAGGGCGAGATCGTGGCCATGACCGGCGACGGCGTCAACGACGCTCCGGCCGTCAAGGAGGCGGACATCGGAGTCGCCATGGGCATCACCGGGACGGACGTGACCAAGGAAGTCTCCGACATGGTCGTCACCGACGACAATTTCGCCTCCATCGTCGCCGCCGTGGAGGAAGGCCGCGGCATCTACGACAATATCAAGAAGTTCATCCATTTTCTGCTCTCCTGCAATTCCGGCGAGATCCTGGTGATGTTCGCCGCCTCCCTCATAGGCCTCCCGGTCCCACTCCTCCCCATCCAGATCCTCTGGGTCAACCTCGTGACGGACGGGCTCCCGGCCCTGGCCCTCGGAGTGGAGCCCGTGGACCCGCGGATCATGAGCCGCCCGCCCCGCAGGCCAGGCGAGCCGGTGATCACGCGCGACAGGGGTTGGCTCATGGCGTTCCAGGGCCTCTTCATCGCCTTCTGCACGCTCTCGGCCTTCGTGTATGTCCTGTCGGCCGAGGGTGAGGGGATCGGCCGGGCCCGGACCGTGGCCCTGGCGGTCCTCACCTGCAGCGAGCTCTTCCATTCGTTCAGCTGCCGGAGCCAGATGGAGTCCTTCTTCACGTTGGGCATCTTCAGCAACCCCGGCCTCGTCGTCGCCAACGTCGGGTCGTTCCTGCTGCAGCTCGCGATCATCTACGCGCCGTTTTTCCAGCCGATCTTCAAGACCCAACCCCTGAGCCTGACGGACCTCGGCGTGATCCTCGTGTTCTCGTCGCTCCCGTTCTGGGTCATGGAGGCCGTCAAGGCCGTCAACCGGAAGCTCGGGATCTACGTGATTGATTGAGGGGGGGGGATCCCCTGTCCGCGGCCCGATCCTTGACATTCTTTCGGGTCCTCATCTACAATCGCGGCGATGTCCGAACGGCGGGACGGAAGAGCCAGAATCGGCCGGCCGACGCAGCGGGCACACCCATTCCCACAACGGCACGTGCGAGGAGGTCTGGCATGAAATCGGTGACGTGGACTCGGCGGGCGTTTCTGAGGCTGGCCGGAGCGGCTGGGACGGCGGCGGTGGCATTCAGGGCGAACGCGCTCGAACGCGTGTTGGACGCCGCCCAATCGGTTGAGAACATGACCCCCGAAGAGGTCGCGAAGGAGGAGTTCTACTGGCGGGAGATCCAGCTCGCGTTCAAGCTCGATCGCTCGCTCATCAACCTTAACAACGGCTTCACCTGCCCGGCTCCCCGGGTGGCGCTGGAATCGTGCTGGCGCTACATGGACATGATCAACATGCTGCCCGTCCACTATCAGGGGATGGTGGCGGGGAACATCCAGACGCTCCGCCGGCGGATGGCCGCCGAGTTCGGCTGCGACCCCGAGGAGATGGCCCTGACCCGCGGCGCCTCCGAATCCCTGCAGATCGTGCAGAACGGGATCGACCTCAAGGCCGGCGACGAGGTCATCACGACCGAACAGGACTATCCCCGGATGCTGACCACCTGGGACCAGCGGATGCGCCGCCAGGGCATCAAGGTGACCCGGCTCCAGTTCCCGGTGCCCGCGACCCAGGACTTCCTCTACAACATGTTCGAGAAGGCCGTCACCCCCCAGACGAAGGTTTTCCATTTCTGCCACATCACGAACCTCACGGCCCAGCTGTTCCCGGTCCAGCGCCTCTCCCGTCTGGCCCGCTCGAAGGGGATCGTGACCATCGTCGACGGGGCGCACGCCCTGGGGCACTTCCCGTTCAAGCTGCGGGACCTCGAGTGCGATGCCTACGGGGTCAGCCTGCACAAGTGGCTCCTGGCCCCGATCGGCAACGGCTGCCTTTACGTCCGGCGGGAGATGATCCCGAAGTTCTGGCCCCTGCAGGCGGCTCCGGAGCAGCAGGACGACGACATCCGGAAGTTCGAGGCCATCGGCACCCACCCCTGGGCCATCCGCGCGGCCTTGGGCGAATCTCTGGCCTTCCATCAGGCCATCGGCGCGGAACGCAAGGCGGCCCGGCTCCGCTACCTGAACCTGCGCTGGGTCAACGCCCTCAAGGCGCACCCGCGCATCAAGATCCTGTCGGACTTCAGCGAGCCCGTGCAGGCGTGGGGCGTCGCCGCGGTCGGCATGGAAGGGGCCGACGTCGGGGCCCTGGCGAAGTTCCTGATGGACAAATACCGGATCATCGTCGTCCCGCTCGTCGGCGGCGCGCCGCCGAACTCCGTCTTTGACTACACGGCGCTCCGCGTTTCGCCCAACGTCTACACGACACTCGAGGAAATCGACACGTTCATCGACGGCATGGAAGACGCCCTCAAGAGCGGCGTTCCTGATACTCCGGAGCCGATCCCCGGCTACCCGGCTGAAGTCACGGTGTGACGGCGGGCCGGAATCTCCCCGAAGCCGCGGCCGGCGCCGGACCAGGCGGAGCCCTCGCGAAGCCCGGCCGAACGGCCGAGTCTGATACCAAGAGGAGGATGGACATGAAACGGTTGTCCGTGATTCCGGTCGCGATAGTAGCGTTCGCCCTCGCCGGGGACGCGCCCCCGGTCTCCGCACAGGCCCGGTTCAAAGTCCCCTTTGAGTTCGAGGCCGGCGGAATAAAGCTCCCCCAGGGCGAGTACTCGGTGACCATGAAGGGGGCGGGGCAGGTCGTCCTCACCCAGCTCGCGACGGGCCGGGAAATCCCGGTCCCGATACTCAAGAAGTTCGAGCCGCAGAAGGCCGCGGTCGTGGAGCCCCAGATCGTCTTCGACGCGGTCGGCAACTTCGAGCCCTCCTACACCGAATACTTCACGGTCTATGTCCTCGCCGAAGTCTGGCTGCCCGGACACGAAGGCCTTCAGCTGCATGTGACGAAGGGCGGGCACCAGACCAAGACCATTAAGGGGGAGATGATCGGAAAATAGCTCGGAGGCGCCCGGCGTCCGTTGTTGTAGAATGTTCTGTTTGGAAACTTGCGCATCGTCCCATGATCATCGTCGATGACCTTTCGAAGAGCTACGGGAAGCAGTCGCTGTTCGATTCCGTGAGCTTCAAAATCAACCGGCGCGAGCGTGTCGGGGTCGTGGGCCGGAACGGCCACGGCAAGACGACGCTCTTCCGGATGATCGTGGGCGAGGAGGAGCCCGACGCCGGCGCGATCTCCAGGCCCAGGAACTACCGCATCGGCTACGTCGAGCAGGCCATCAGGTTCACCGCCGCCACTGTCCGGGACGAGGCCGCCGGGGCCTTGGCCCACGACGCGCGGGACGAAACCTGGCGGGTCGAGAAGGTCCTCGCCGGGCTCGGCTTCGAGCCGGCGGACCTCGATAAGGCCCCCGCGGAGCTCTCGGGCGGCTACCAGGTCCGGCTCAACCTGGCCAAGGCCCTCCTCGGGGATTTCCAGATGCTCCTCCTCGACGAGCCGAGCAACTACCTCGACATTACGTCGATCCGGTGGCTCGAGCGCTTTCTCGTCGCCTGGCCCGGCGAGATGATGATCATCACCCACGACCGGAGCTTCATGGACAGCGTCGCCACGCACATCCTGGGCATCCACCGGCGGAAGGTCCGGAAGATCAAAGGGGACACGGGGAAATATTACGAGCAGATCGCCGCCGAGGAAGAGATCTACGAGAAGACGCGGATCAACGACGAGCGCAAAAAGAAGGAGATGGACCTTTTTATCACGCGCTTCCGCGCCAAGGCCCGGCTGGGGGGGCTCGTCCAGTCCCGGATCAAGTCGCTCGAGAAGATGGAGAAGCGGGAAAGGCTTGAAACCGTCAAGACCCTGGAATTCAGCTTCGCCGAGAAGCCGTCCTTCCATAAGTACGCCATGGATGTCCGGGACCTCTCCTTTGCCTATACGCCGGACCGGCCCCTGATCCGGAGGTTCTCGATCAGCATCGGCGCCAAGGACCGCGTCTTCGTCATCGGGCGGAACGGGCGCGGCAAGACGACCCTCCTCAAGCTCCTCGCGGGGGACCTCACGCCCCGGTCTGGGGAGATCACCTCCCCTCAGTCGGTCACCCCGGGCTATTTTGAGCAGACCCACATCACCACGCTGAACGGGGCGAACACGGTCCTCGAGGAGATCGCCGCGGCGGACCCCGAGGGCGACCCCAAGCGGGCGCGGTTCATCGCCGGCGGGATGATGTTCGAGGGCGATGACGCCCTGAAGAAGATCGCCGTGCTCTCGGGGGGAGAGAAGAGCCGGGTCCTGCTCGGCAGGCTCATCGCGACGCCGATCAACCTCCTCCTCCTCGACGAGCCGACGAACCACCTCGATATCGAGTCGAATGACGCCCTGCTCGAGGCCATCGACAGCTTCGACGGCGCCGTCGTCATGGTGACCCACAACGAGATGTTCCTCCACGCTCTGGCCGAGCGTCTCGTCGTCTTCGACAACGACGACATCATCGTCTACGAGGGCGGATACCAGCGGTTCCTGGAAAAGGTCGGATGGCAGGACGAAGTCATGCCACGGCCGGCCGGAAGCTCCGGGCCGCGCAACGGCGGCGTGACGGAAGAGAGGCCGACGCCCAAGGAGTTCCGCCGTCTCCGCTCGGAGATCGTCACGGAGAGGTCCCGGGCGCTGCGGCCGCTCGAAACGAGGATGGCCGAAATCGAAAAGGCCGTTGAGAGCCGGGACGCCGCGCTCAAGGAGCTCGGCCGGAAGCTCGTCGAAGTCTCCCAAGCCCGCCAGGGGAGCCGCGTCGTCGACCTCTCCCGGCAGATGCACGAGGCCAAGAAGACGATCGACGCCCTGCTCGGTGAGCTCGAAACGCTGACTTCGGCATACGAGGGCAAGAAGGCGGATTTCGAGGCCCGGCTCCGGGCCCTCGACGCCGGAGACCTGCCGGTGGACTGACAGAGGATGATTTCGCCAGCCGGAGGCCCGCCATTGTGCCGTTCGACTGAATTTCGGCTTTGACCCTGTCCCGATTTCGTTTATAATTCCCTCCGAACGCCTTCAAATCAGTATTTGCCGTATGCGACGCCGCGTCTTCACCGGACTCATCATCCTCGTCGCGGCCTGCCTTCTGTGCTGCGGCCGGAACCGCTCCGAGACCAGCCTGATCGTCGCCGGGTCGACAAGCGTCCAGCCCTTCGCCGATAAGTGGGCGGAGGTCTTCATGGAAAGGCATCCCGGGATCGGCGTCAATGTCCAGGGCGGCGGCTCGAGTGCCGGCATCCAGGCCTGTCTGAGCGGGGCCTGTCAGATTGGAACGTCCTCCCGGGAACTCAAGCCGGAGGAGAAAATCCTCCATGAGATCGTTGTCGCGCGCGACGGCCTGGCGATCGTCGTCAACCCGTCGAATCCCGTCCGGGGTGCGACCCTCGAGCAGATCAAGGAGATGTTCGAGGGCAGCCTCCGGAACTGGATGATGCTCGGCGGCCCCGACCGGGAGATCACCGTCGTAACCCGCGAGGAAGGCTCGGGCACCAGAGGCGCCTTCCAGGAGCTCGTCATGGGGAAGGCGAGGATCTTCAAGGGGGCCATCACGGAGGACTCCAACGGCACGGTCCGCGAGATCGTGGCCAACGATCCCTATGCCGTCGGCTTCATCTCGCTCGGGCTCGTCAACGAGGAAGTCCGGGCGCTCAGCCTTGACGGCGTGGAGGGCAACGAGAATAACATCCTCGAGGGCCGCTACAAGCTGGTCCGGCCCTTCCTGTTCCTGAGCCGCGGCGAGCCCTCGGGGCTGGCCAAGGAATTCATCGATTTCGTGCTCTCCGCGGAAGGACAGGAGCTCATCAAGAAGGAGGGGCTCATCCCCGCCCGATGAGCCGCTCTCGAACCGGGGATGAAGGAGGAGGGGAGACCGTTTCATGAACCGGCTCGAGCGGAGGGACCGGCTGATCCGCCTGGCCCTCCTCATGATCGCCTTTTCCGCTGTTTCCGTTCTGGCCGTCATCACCATCTTCATGTTTGGCGAGGGCACGCCCGTGATGTTCAAATACGGCGTGAAGAGCTTCCTCGCCGGCCGGGACTGGTATCCCCTGGAGAAGAGCTTCGGCCTGTGGCCGATGATCGTCGGCTCCCTTTACGTCACGGCCGGCGCGATGACCGTCGGGATTCCCTTCGGGCTGGCCTGCGCCATCGTCCTGACCGAATTCTCCTCCCGGCGGGTCCGCCGGGTCATCAAGCCCGTCATCGAGCTCCTGGCGGGCATCCCTTCCGTCGTCTACGGCTTCATGGGTGTCGTTATCCTCATACCCTTCATCCGCGAGAAGCTCGGCGGCCCGGGCCTTTCGGTCCTGGCCGCTTCCATCATCCTCGGGGTCATGGTCCTTCCGACCATCATCAGCATCTCCGTGGACTCCATCCAGGCCGTCCCGGCCGCCTACCGGGAGGGTTCGCTGGCCCTCGGAGCGACCAAGCTGCAGACGGTCAAGATGGTCATCCTTCCGGCGGCGCGGTCGGGCATCATCGCCTCCATCATCTTGGGCATGGGCCGGGCCGTCGGTGAGACCATGGCCGTGATCATGATCGCCGGCAACGCCATCAGCGTGCCGCATTCGATCCTCGACCCGGTCCGGACGCTGACTTCGAACATCGCCCTGGAGATGGGCTACGCGGCCGGCGAGCACCGCCAGGCCCTCTTCGCCACGGGCGTCGTCTTGTTCGTCATCATCATGATCCTGAATACCGTCGCCAACGTCACCTCGTCGCGACGCGGAGGTCCGGGACGATGAGGCTGGGGCCACGGCTCGAGCAGCGCGTCGCGACCGCCCTCCTCTGGGTCATGACGGCCATGACGATCGGAGTCCTGGTCTTCATCATCGTTTTCGTCCTGAGGAAGGGCCTGCCCGTCATCGACGTCGGTTTCCTGACGAAGAATCCGGTCGACATGGGGAAGGGCGGAGGGATCTTCTCGACCGTCATCGGGACGGTCTCCCTGACGGCCTTCGCCATCCTCATCGCCACCCCCCTCGGTGTGGGCACGGCGATCTACTTGACGGAGTACACCTGGGAGAACGCCATGACGCGGGTCATCCGGTTCGGCGCCGAGTGCCTGGCCGGCATCCCGTCCATCATCTTCGGCCTCTTCGGCTTCATCCTGTTCGTCACCAAGCTCGGCTTCGGCTGGTCAATCCTCAGCGGCGGTCTGACCCTGGCTTTTATGATCCTGCCGACGATCATCCGGACGAGCGAGGAGGCGATCAAGAGCGTCCCGCCGGACTACCGGACCGTCAGCTTTTCGCTGGGGAGCACGAAGTGGCAGACCGTCACGCGCGTCGTCCTGCCCTCGGCCCTGCCCGGGATCGTGACCGGCGTCATCCTGAGCGTCGGCCGGAGCATTGGCGAGACGGCGGCGGTGATCTTCACCGCCGGGAGCGCCCTGAGGATCCCGACATCGGTCTTCTCCTCGTCCCGGACGATGTCGGTCCATTTCTACATCATGGCCCGGGAGGGGATCTCCATGCCCCGGGCCTACGGGACCGCGGCCGTCCTGATCATCGCCATCCTGGCCGTCAATATCGCGACGTATTACCTGATGAACCGGTTCATCCGAAGGTATTCCTGAGGCGGAGGACGAAAGAGCCCCGTGGATCCGATCGCTATCCAGGTCAGCCGGTTCAGTCATTACTTCGGCTCCGAGCGGGCCCTCGCTGACCTGAACCTGGACGTCTTCCGGAACGAGATCCTGGGCGTCATCGGGCCGGCGCGGAGCGGCAAGTCGACGTTTCTCTGTGCCCTCAACCGGCTCAACGATCTCGTCCGTGGCTCCCGGGTCGAGGGGACAATCAGCATCGAAGGCCGGGACATCTACGAGAGCGGCACGGACGTGATCGAACTGAGGCGGAAGCTGGGCATGGTCTTCGCGACGCCCATCCCCCTTCCCCGGTCGATCTTCGAAAATGTCGCCTTCGGGCCCCGCATGGCGGGCGTCCGTCAGAGGACCCGCATCAGCGAGATCGTCCGGGATAGCCTGGAGAAAGGCGGGCTTTGGGAGGAGGTCAAGGACCGTCTGGACACGAGCGCCCTCAAGCTCTCAGGGGGCCAGCAGCAGCGCCTTTGCCTCGCCCGGATTCTCGCCCTCAAGCCCGATTTCATCCTTCTCGACGAACCCACATCCGGGCTCGACCCGATTTCGACCATGAAGATTGAAGACTCCCTGCGGAAGCTGAAGAAAGACTACACGATCATCCTCGTGACCAACAACACCAGGCAAGCCGCCCGCGTCGCCGACCGGACGGCTTTCTTCCTCAACGGAGAGCTCGTGGAAGCCGGCCCCTCGGCCCGGATCTTCACGGCTCCGTCGGACCCGCGGACCGATGATTACCTGCGGGGGCGGTTCGGATAAAGGGCCATGATCATCATCGAAGTCCGCGACCTCTCCCTGTTCTACGGGACGTTCCAGGCCCTCAAGAGCGTCCACCTGGACATCCTGGAGAAGAGGATCACGGCGCTCATCGGCCCTTCGGGCTGCGGGAAGACGACGTTCCTCCGCTCCCTCAACCGCATGAACGACCTCATCGACGGGGTCCGCATCTCGGGCGCCGTGCTCATCGACGGGACGGACATCTACCGGCCCGGGGTTGATCTTCTGGAACTCCGGAAGAAAGTGGGCATGGTGTTCCAGCGCCCGAATCCCTTCCCCCTCAGTGTCGCGGACAACGTTGTTTACGGGCTGCGCGTCCACGGCGTCCGCGACAGGAAGCTCCTCGAGGAGCGGCTCGTGCGGAGCCTCGAGTCCGTACACCTTTGGGCCGAGCTCAAGGACCGGCTCCGGACTAACGCCCTCGCCCTGTCCGGGGAACAGCAGCAGCGCCTCTGCATCGCCCGGCTCGTGGCCGTGGAGCCCGAGATCGTTCTTATGGATGAGCCCTGCTCCGCCCTGGATCCGGCGGCGACCGCCGGCATCGAGGGGCTGATGTACGAGCTCAAGAAGCAGTACACGATCGTCATCGTCACCCACAACATGCAGCAGGCCGCGCGCGTCTCAGACCAGGCGGGCTACTTCCTCCTCGGCGAGCTCGTCGAGTTCGGGCCAACGAGCCGGATCTTCACGAATCCCCGCGACCGCAGGACCGAAGACTACATCACCGGACGCTACGGCTGATCGCCGCGTGCCGGGAGCTCCCGGGATGCCGGGATTTCACTCTCGAATAAGAGTATAATAGTCATCAGCCGGACGGCCGCGTGGGAAAGGGAGGAATTCGCGAGCCGATTTTCGCTTCCGGCCGAGGAGGCCCCATGAGGGTGAAGGTCTGGCGGCGATTGGCGGCGGTCGCCGTCGCCGTTTTTTCGGCCTCGTGCGTCATGGTCATGAACCCCGAGGACGTCTCCGAATCCGTCCCGAACCCCGAATTCCGTAAGACGGTCGAATTCCAGCCCGGCGGGACGGTGTCCCTGGACCAGTCGTCCGGCGATGTCCGCATCTCAGGCTGGGACGACAATTCGGTCGAGATCGTCGCCACAGCCGGCGAACGTGCCCCCTTCCTGACCTCGACCCCCTGGAACCTCGAGACCGAAGTCGAGGTCAAGCGAAACGCGGGCGCCCTGCGGATCCAGACTCGTTCGGCGGATGGGCCGTGGGTTTCGGGAGGGCTGGACTATTCCCTGCGCGTTCCCCATTCGGTCAACCTCGACGGAATCAAGGAAAGCCGGGGCGATATCCGTATCTCGGACGTCTACGGCCGCATCGGCGTCGACCTGGCCAGGGGATTCCTGACGGTCGTGAATTTTTCCGGACCTCTCCGGGCGGCCGTCGGGTCGGGGAACGTAGACGCCGAACTCCTCGACATCCGGGCCACGGATGTCGTCGATATCACCGTCGGCGAGGGAGATATCGCGGTCCGCATCCAGCCGGGCGCGAACGTCGAGGTCAAAGCCGAATCCCCGCGGGGAGAGATCACGAGCGAGTACGCCTTCGGGGCGCCGCTTCCCGCCCGCACCCTGAGCGGGCGCTTGGGGCTCGGCGCCGGCCGGATCGTCCTCAAGGCCCTTCGGGGAAACATCAAGATCCTGAAGACCGGGTGAGCCCCGGGCGGCGCCTCATTTCCAGCGGAAGGGCTCTTTTTTCCGGAAGTCGGGCACGAGGTGCTCGTCCGGGCCGAAGGGCTCGGGTTGCAGGAAGAGGTGCCCGAAGCCGAGGGCGGCGGCACGCTCCGCGACGGGCCGGTATTCTTGGGGCGAGAGGGGCCTCGAGATTTCGTCGGGCGCCCGGAAGCACGGATGGTATTGGCTCATCAGGCTCAGGCCAATGAACGGCGAGATGTTTTCGCAGAGCCAGGCGAGGATCGCAAGCGAATCCGCGGTGCAGCCCGGGAGGACGAGATGCCGGACGATGAGGCCGCGGCGGGCCTCGCCCTCCGGCCTCAGGATAAGAACGGGCTGCTGGAGCGACATCTCCCGAACGGCCTCGGCGGCGTTCTCAAAGTAATCGGCGGCGCCCGAATACCTCTTCGAGATCTCCGGGGAGAGGTATTTCAGGTCCGGCAGGTAAATGTCGACGATCCCGTCCAGGAGCCTGACGACTTCGAGGGATTCGTACCCGTTGGAGTTGTAGACGAGAGGGATCCGGAGCCCGTTCTCGTAGGCGATCCTGAGGGCCTTCAGCGCCGGCAGGATGACGTGCGTCGGCGAAACCAGGTTGATGTTCAGGGCCCCCTCCTTCTGAAGCCCGAGCATCATCGCGGCGAGCGCCTCATCCGTGGCTGCGTTTCCCTCGAGGAGCCAGCTGAGCTGGTAGTTCTGGCAGAAGAGACATTTCAGGTTGCATCCCGCAAAGAAAACGGTCCCGGAGCCGCCGCGGGCTCTCGCCGCCCGGGCTCCGGCCGCCCGTGACGTCCCGCTGAGGACGGGTTCCTCGCCGAAATGAAGCAGAGCATGGGAGACGGAGGCCCAGCTTCCCGTCCGGCAGACGCCCGTTCGGCCGGCGAGCCTGTCGACCCCGCATTTACGGGGACAAAGCGTGCACCGTCTCTCGAGGGGGGCGAGCGCTTCGAGGGCCTTGTCGATCAGCCGGATTTTCCTCTCTGCATCTGCCATGGAAGGCGCCGTCCCCGCGGCACCATTGTATCAGAAAGAGGAGAGGAAGGCCTGTTGATTCGGCCTTCCGGCCTGTGTATAGTAGAGGCTCGAATCCGCCGGCCGCGGGGCCGAGCGGGAAACATCATGGCCCAGATCAAACAGCTCATCGACGTCGCGCTTCACCTGGACCGGTACCTCAGCCAGGCGATCGGCCAATATGGGCCGTGGACGTACGCGATCCTCTTCGTCGTCATCTTCATCGAGACCGGCTTCGTCGTCATGCCCTTTCTCCCGGGCGATTCCCTGCTCTTCGCAGCCGGGACCTTCGCCGCCCTGAGAGCCCTGAGCGTCGGCTGGATCATCCTTCTCCTGGGCGGCGCGGCTGTCCTCGGGGACACGGTGAACTACTGGGTCGGCCATTTCGTGGGCCCCAAGGTCTTTCACCGGGAGACGTCCCGTTTCTTCAAGAAGGAATACCTCGACCGAACCCACGCCTTTTTCGAGAAGTACGGAGGCAAGACGATCATCATCGCACGGTTCGTCCCGATCATCAGATCGTTCGCCCCGTTCGTCGCCGGCATCGGCCGGATGTCATACGGAAAGTTCGTCGCCTACAACGTCATCGGGGGGGTCGGCTGGGTCACGCTCCTCACCGGCGCGGGCTATTTCTTCGGCAACATCCCGTTCGTGAAAAGGAATTTTTCCTTGGCCATCCTGGCCATCGTCATTATTTCGACGATTCCCGCCCTGACCGAGGCCCTGCGTCACCGGCGGAAACCTCGGCCATGACGGCCTTCAGGGATTTCCCCCGGACCGCCTTCATGTCGGTCAGGTCCATGCGCAGCGGAGTAACGGATACCAGCCCCGCCGCAACGGCCCGGATGTCGCTCGAGGCCCCGCCGGAAGGCCGCGGCTCACCGGTTCCGATCCAGTAGTAGGAATTCAGGCGCGGGTCTTTCTTCTCTACGATCTCCGGGGTGTAGCGCTTTTCCCCCAGGGTCGTGATCCGGACCCCCCTGAACGGCGGGGGCGGGATGTTGATGTTGAGCGTCAGGCCGGGGATGGCCGGCAGCGCCAGGATGCCGCCGACGATGGACCGGACGATCCGGGCGGCGAACTCGAAGAAATAGCGGCCGTCGTCGTCGGGGATGAGGGAGACGGCGAGCGACGGAATGCCGAGGTACGTGCCCTGGACGGCCGCCGCGGCCGTGCCGGAATAGGAGATGTCCTGCTGGCCGAGGTTGGGGCCGCGGTTGATCCCGGAGACGAGAAGGTCCGGGGGCCGCGGGAGCAGCTTGCGGACCGCAACGTAGACGCAATCGGCCGGGGTCCCGTCCACCGCGTACACGCCGGGTGACGTCTTCTGGATCCGCAGGGGCCGATGGAGAGTCAGGGAAAGCGACGAGGCGCTCTTTTCCCTGTCCGGAGCGATGACCGTCAGCGCGCCGAGGCCGCGCAAACCCCTGAGGAGCGAGCGGATCCCCTCGGCGAAAAAGCCGTCGTCGTTCGTGAGGAGGATGAGGGGTCTTCGGCCGGGGGTCCGCCGGCGACTTGGCAGTGTCATCGGCTATTTCTTGATCATGATGAGCAGCATTTTGAACTGGGAAAGGGCCCTGAGGGCGTGCGGCACCTCCGCCGGCATGATGATCGTCTCTCCCTTTTTGAGGGAATGGGCGGCCCCGGCGATCGTGACCTCGGCCGTTCCGTCGAGCCCGAGGGCCAGCGCGTCGAAGGGGGCTGTATGCTCCGACAGGGACCCGCCCGCGTCGAAAGCGAAGACCGTGACCGTCCCGCCCGGCTTGCGGATAAGCTCCCGGCTGACGACCGACCCGGCCTGGGCTTCGACAAGGCCGCAGAGATCGAACGTCCGGCCCTTCAGATCGGAAGCCGTCTGCTTTGTCTTTTTGAGGGGCTTCATTGCCGCTCTCCTTCAGGGCCGCTCTTTTCGGGAAAGGCGCCGGGGGCCGCCGGCCCAGGCCGGACCGCTCCGGGCGGCCACGCCGAAGAAATCCCGGCGTCTTTCACCACATCGCGGATCCCTGTCCTCATGGCCGGCCGCCCCGGAAAGAAATGAAAAAAGTGGTCGGGACGGGCGGATTTGAACCGCCGACCCCATGCACCCCAAGCATGTGCGCTACCAAGCTGCGCCACGTCCCGAGCCGGAGATTTCCCATTATAGCAAAAGAGCCCTCTCAGGCGCCCTTCTTGGGCCTTTTTTCAAGCGAGGAGGCAATCTGCTGGAGCTCGTTCCGGACACTGTACAGGGCTTTCCGCAGTTTTTCCGGGTTGGTCGGGAGCACCGGGATCAGCCCGAATTCCTCCTCGATCCGGCGCCTCGTCCCCGCCATGGTCAGGGTTTTCGCCGAGAGCAACTCTTTGATCCGGAGGATGATGTCCACGTCCCTCCGCCGGAAGTACTTCCGGCCGCTGCCGGTCCGTCCGGCGTTGAGGAATGGGAACTCCTTCTCCCACGATTCGAGCGTCTCGACGTCGAGCTTCGCCAGACGGGCGACCTCGTCGAACTTATAGGCGAGCTTGCTCCTGGATTTGTCGTCCTTGGGAAGCTTGGCGTCCACGGTTTCGCTTTTCACGGGTGTTCCGGAAACCCCACATTAGCATTTTCGGCCTTTCCGGTCAAGGCGGCCGGGGCCGTCCGCGGCCGCCGCGTCTTTATGATATAATCCCGGGCTGAGCGAGGGCCGATGCCGGAGAGCACCAAAGGCCGGGACGCGGGGATGCACACGCCTCTGGCCGAGAGGATGAGGCCGCAGACGTTCGACCGCGTTTACGGCCAGGAGCATCTGTTGGGCCCGGGCAAGATCCTCTCCGAGCTCATCGAGAACAACCGCCTGGTCTCCATCATCTTCTGGGGGCCTCCGGGGTCCGGGAAGACGACGCTCGGTGTCATGCTCGCCCGGCATTTCGAGCTGCCCTTCGAGTTCTTCAGCGCCGTCCTCTCGGGGATCCGCGAAGTCAAGGAATTCATGGCCCGCGCCGAGCAGCAGCGCAAGCTCTACGGGAAGCCGATGATTCTGTTCATCGACGAGATCCACCGCTTCAACAAGGCTCAGCAGGCGGCCTTCTTGCCGTACGTCGAGAGGGGGGACGTCATTCTTTTCGGGTCGACGACGGAGAACCCGTCTTTCGAGGTCATCGCCCCGCTCCTGTCGCGGACGCGCGTCCTCGTCCTCAATGCCCTGACGCGCGAGGCGCTGGCCCGGATCATCGCCGACGCGCTCGCGGACGACGTCCACGGCCTCGGCGGGCTCAAGCTCGCGATCCAGGCCGAGGCCCTGGACCTGCTCATTGATTTTGCCAACGGGGACGCGCGGCGGGCCCTGAACACGCTGGAGATTGCCTCCAGCCTAGCAAAGGGCCGTCAGATCAGCCTCGGGGACGTCCAGGAAGCTTTGCAGAAGAGGATTCTCCTTTACGACAAGAGCGGGGAAGAGCACTACAATCTCATCTCGGCCCTCCACAAGAGCCTCCGGAACAGCGACGTGGATGCCTCCCTCTACTGGCTGGCGCGGATGCTCTCCGCGGGCGAGGACCCCCTGTATATCGCCAGGCGGCTTGTCCGTTTCGCCTCCGAGGACATCGGCCTCGCCGACCCCCAGGCTCTCGCGATCACCCTGCATGCCAAGGAAGCCTACGATTTTCTGGGCTCGCCGGAGGGGGAGCTGGCCCTGGCCGAGGCCGTGGTCTACCTCGCCGCGGCACCGAAGAGCAACCGCGTCTACGCCGCCTTCGGCGCGGCGACGAAGGACGTCGAGCGCAACCCCCATGAACCCGTTCCCTTGCATATCCGCAACCCGGTGACGCCCCTGATGAAGGAGCTGGGATACGGCAAGGACTACGAGTACGCGCACGATTTCGCGGGCTCGACGACCGATATGGAGACGCTCCCCGAGAAGCTGAAAG
>Ga0187771_10000247_pt1 | contig 31018 bp, 27 predicted proteins | sample 0116_SJ02_MP15_1_FD_133139 | JGI IMG/M metagenome (GOLD analysis project Ga0187771, IMG submission 133139) | Tropical peat soil microbial communities from peatlands in Department of Meta, Colombia - 0116_SJ02_MP15_10_MG | ecosystem: Environmental > Terrestrial > Soil > Wetlands > Peat | place...
AAGTCGGGTTAAGAGGATACGGCGACAAAGCGCGGCGAGCGGAGCCAAAACTGAAGTAAATTCCCTGATTTTTTCCCTGTTAATGGGCGGAGAATCATTCGCTCATGACTTCGTGCTCCGCCACCTTACGCCGAAACTTCGGGTGGCTTGCCACCTGCAGCTTTAGCGCAAGGTGGCACGTCACATTATCGCTCTCAACTCCAGCTACTCTTCACGCAACCGCTCTGGTTTACCCCTCATCTCCGCCGCACCGCGCCGTCGGACCGGCGCGATAGACAAGGAACCCCAGACGACTTTCCCCGCAAGTTGTCACCTGCCTACCTGTCAGTTATGATCTTTTTCTCCGATGCCCATCGAAGGGAACAATTCGGTATTGGTCCGCGTTGAAAACCTGCACAAGCGTTACGGGCAAGTCGAGGCTCTGCGCGGCATCACGTTTGAAATCCAGCGGGGCGAGGTGTTTGGCCTTCTGGGGCCAAACGGCGCGGGCAAGACGACCACCATCGAGATTCTCGAGGGGCTCCGCCAGCCGGACGCGGGCCGAGCGACCGTCTCCGGCCTCGACCCGACGCGGGAACAGGCGGCCCTCAAACAACGGATCGGCGCCCAACTTCAGGCGACGGTCCTGCCGGACAAGATTCGGGTCGAGGAAGCCCTGTGGCTGTTTTCCAGCTTTTACGAGCGCACGGCGCCGATGGAGATGCTCCTCGACCGCTTCGGCCTGGCTGAGAAGCGCCGCGCCTTCTTCGAGCACCTCTCCGGGGGCCAGAAGCAGCGGCTGGCCCTGGCGCTCGCCTTGGTGAACGATCCGGAGCTAGTGCTTCTGGACGAACCCACCGTCGGCCTGGACGCCACCTTGCGCCGCGACATCTACGCCCTGATCGAACAATTCCGCAGCGACGGGCGCACGGTTCTGCTGACCACTCATTACATCGAGGAAGCGGAGCGCCTGTGCGACCACGTCGCGATCATCGATCGCGGCTTGCTGATTGCTCTCGGGACGCCCCGCGAGCTGATCGAGCGCTCCGGCAAAGGAACGCGTTTGGAAGTTCGGACCTCAAAACCCGTCTCCCTCGACCGCTTGCGCAAACTTGAAGCGGTGCTGGATTGCGCCGAGGCCGACGGCACCTACTTCCTCCACGCCCAGCCCCCGGCTCAGGCAATCTCCTCCCTTGTCCGCCTGCTGGAAGCGGAGGGCAGCGCCTTGCTTGACCTCCACATCGCCCAGCCCAGCCTGGAGGACGTCTTCGTCGAAGTGACGGGCAGGAGAATCGAAGAATGATCCACGCCGTCCGGATAGCCCTGCTGACCATCCGCCTGGTCATGCGGACCAAAATCGCCTTGTTCTTCACCTTTCTCTTCCCTGTGGTGTTCCTGTTCATTTACGCCGGCCTGTTCGCGCACGGCAATCCGGAAGCCGTCGTTTACATGTTCGGCCCGGTGGTGACACTCAACATCATGGGCAGCGGATTTTGGGGGCTGGGGATGCAATCTGTGGTGCAGCGGGAACGCGGCAGCCTGCGCCGCTATCGCCTGGCGCCCATCGGGTCAGGGACCATGGTCTTGAGCAACCTGCTCGCCAATTACCTTTTGGGGCTCCCCACCATTGGCCTGCTGGTGTTCTGCGCGGTGGCCGTCTTCCACATGCCCCTGAAGATCGGACTGCTGACATTGCTCATCCTGGTGACGGTCGGGACCTTCGCTTTCGCAGGCTTCGGCTTGACCATCGCCAGCGTCGCCAACACCATGCAGGAAGCTCAAATTTATAACAACGTGGTCTGGCTGAGCCTGCTCTTCCTCTCCGGGGTCACGGTGCCGCTTCCGCTCCTCCCTCACTGGGTCCAACGCCTGGCGGCCTTCCTCCCCGCCACGTATCTCGTGACCTCGTTCCAGGCCATCATGGTGCAAGGCCGGCCCCTGGCTGAGCACTGGGCGGAAATGGTCGTGCTGGTGGTTTCGGGGATTTTCGGCCTGCTGTTCGCATGGAAATTGTTTCGGTGGGAGAAAGAAGAAAAAATCTCAAGCCGCGCCAAGTGGCTCTCGGTGACGTTCATCATTCCCTTCCTGATAACCGGCATGTGGATGAACACGCGGCAGGACCTCACTTCCTCTTGGGCAATTGCCTATCGCCTTTCGGAGCGCGCGAATCGCGGGGCGGATGAACGACCCGCCACGAACCGCGCCCTGCTCATCGAGGATTTCGAGGGCCGCGAGGCAGCGGAAAACATTCTGAAGCGCAGGCAGGTTTCAACTGATGCAGCCCACGGGGGCCATTCGACGGCGGAAGTGTCACTGATCTCGCCCGGCGCCGCGGGCACCCAACATGCTTTGCGGTTCAAAGGCCACCTAGCCCCTCCGCCAGGGACTGGGAAGGGGTCTGCGATGACCTGGTTGGTGCTAGAGGTCCCTCCGGAGCCAAAGAACGTGCACGGCATCGAATTCGAGGTGCGCGGCGACGACAATGTATATCAAGTCTCATGGTGCCCCGGGGGCGCCAAGGATTCCTGTCCACTCAGTTCCACCTTCGTGCCCATCGCCGACTGGCAGACGGTTCGATTGCTCGACGGGTGGCTAGCCAAGCTGCCAGCCGGGAGCCCCGCCCCGTCCCAGTGGCAGCTGGTAATCTCGGTTGTGGGACCGCCAGGAGATTTCTCGTTGGATATCGATGAAATCAAATTCTACTGAAGCGAAGGATAGAAATTGGAAACTTGAAACTGGAAAATCGACCAGCCGCACTTGTTACCACCTTCTGATTTCCAGTTACCGATTGCTCGGACGGCCTACTTGCGAATTACGGAAAGGACCGGGCAGGGGGCGTTGCGGATGACCAGTTCGGTAGTTGACCCGAACAGGGTTGTCCCCAGAAAGCTGCGAGGGTGAGCGCCTATCACGATGCAGTCGACTTGCGAAGTCTTCGCTTCCGCGACGATCTGCTCGGCGGCGTTGCCTGACTTGACCACCTCTCTCACGGCGCACCGGGCGCGGGTTTCCCCCGACACCCAAGCGCACAGTTGTTGCAGGGGCTCGGCGGTTTCACCTTCCGCGCCATGCTCCTGGACGTGCGCGAGCACAAGTTCGGCCTTTGTCTTCTCTGCCAGCGCCACGGCATGCTCGAGCGCGGCTTGCGCCAAGTCGGTGTAATTGACCGGGCAAAGGATTCGCCGGAATACGCCCACTCGAGGAGTGGGTTTGATGCGCGGGCCCACCGTCAGCATCGGCACGGACACTTGGCGCAGAACGCTTTCCGTCACGGAGCCCAAGCGGATGCGGGCCAGCCCGGTGCGCCCGTGGGTCCCCATCACGACCAGCCCCGCCCGAAGGTCTTTCAAGACTCGTAGGACAGCTATGACCGGATCATCCTCCATCAGCAGGACGGAGTGCTCGACCTCTTCGGGCAGGTACTTCGTCGCAAAATCGTTGACGAAGCCCCAGGCGGCTCGCGCGCTCCGCCGGAGTTGTGCTCGCAATGCCTTGGTTTGCGCGGCGGTAAAGTAAACAGGCGCGTCCACCCGTTGCGCGTGCAGGACGATCACCCGGGCCCCGAATGCCTTGGCCACTCCCCCGGCCGCCTTCAAGGCCGCGGCGGAATGTTCGCTAAAATCAGTGGGACACAAGACGTGCTTGGGCTGAAACGTTGACATGGGCCACGTCCATGGGTCGGGTTTGCGAGGGTTCGCGGGTTCACGACCGGTTGCGAGATCATCCTTCTTCCGCGTACTGGTCCTTGAGCCTGCGCACGACGGCGGGATCGGCGAGCGTAGTTGTGTCGCCCAGGATGCGACCTTCCGCGATATCCCGCAGCAGCCTGCGCATGATCTTGGCGCTGCGCGTCTTGGGCAGCTCCGAAGCGAAGAGGATCTCGTCCGGACGAGCAATGGCGCCGATCTTTTCAGTCACGTGGAGACGTAGCGCGTCCTTGAGCGGGTCACTGGCTGCGACACCTTCCTTCAGCGTCACAAACGCGCAGATGGCCTGGCCCTTCACTTCGTGGTTTCTGCCGATCACCGCCGCCTCCGCCACGAAGGGATGGTCCACGAGCGCACTCTCCACTTCGTAGGTGGAGATTCGGTGGCCGGCCACATTCATCACATCATCAACGCGGCCCAGGAGCCAAAAGTATCCGTCCTCGTCAACTTTGGCGCCGTCGCCGGTGAAGTACTTTCCAGGGTATCGGGACCAATACTGCTGCTCGTAGCGTTGCGGGTCTCCGTAGATGGTCCGCAGCATGGCCGGCCAGGGCCGCGTCAACACGAGATATCCGCCCGCGCCAGGGCCCACCTTCTGCCCGCGCTCGTCCACAACTTCGGCCCGGACTCCAGGGAACGGCCGCGTGGCCGACCCCGGCTTGGTCGCGATCAGTCCCGGCAAGGGCGTAATAAGAACCATCCCCGTCTCAGTCTGCCACCAGGTATCGACGATGGGGCAGCGCGCGCGGCCAATGTTCTCGTGATACCAGATCCACGCCTCGGGATTGATTGGCTCACCCACCGTGCCCAGGAGCCGCAACGACGACAGGTCATGCTTGCCGGGCCATTCGGTGCCCCAACGCATGAAGGTGCGGATCGCCGTGGGCGCGGTGTAGAGAATGTTGACTCTGTACTTCTCGACGATGGACCAGAATCGGCCGCGGTCCGGGTAATCGGGGGTCCCTTCGTACATCAGGCTAGTGCAGCCGTTCGCGAGGGGGCCGTAAACAATGTAGGAGTGGCCGGTCACCCACCCGATGTCAGCCGTACACCAATACATATCATCTTCCTTGATATCGAAGATGTACGAATGGGTGGTGGATACGCCGAGGAGATAACCGGCTGTGGTGTGGGCAATGCCTTTGGGCTTGCCAGTCGTGCCGCTGGTGTAAAGGATGTAAAGCAAATCTTCAGCGTCCATGTGCTCCGGCTTGCACTCTCCGGGCTGGCCATCCGCAAGCTCATGCCAGGCAACGTCCCGGCCGGGTTGCATCGAAACCTCGGCGGCCTTGCCCACCCGGCTCACCACCACGATTTTCTCAATGCTGGGGCAGCCTTTTACCGCCTCATCGGCGTTCGCCTTCAAGTGCACAATGTGCCCACGCCGCCAGGCCCCGTCCGCGGTGATCAAAACCTTCGCCTGAGCGTCATTGATCCGCTCCCGCAAGGAGTCCGCCGAGAAGCCGCCGAAAACCACGGTGTGGACGGCGCCGATCTTGGCGCAGGCCAGCATGGCAATGGGCAGTTCCGGGATCATGCCCAAGTAAATCGCCACGCGCTCGCCCTTCTTCACACCCAGCGATTTGAGTCCATTGGCGAAGCGGTTCACCTCGCGCTCGAGCATCCCAAAGGTCAAGACGCGCGAGTCCCCCGGCTCGCCTTCCCAAACGATGGCAGCCTTGTTGCGCCGCGGCGAGGCGGCATGGCGGTCCACGCAATTATATGTGACGTTGAGCTTGGCGCCCACGAACCATTTCGCCCAGGGCGCATTCCACTCCAGAACCTTCTGCCAAGGCGAAAACCAGTCCAGGCGCTTCGCCTCCTCCGCCCAAAAGCCTTCCAGGTCGCGGTCCGCTCGCTCGTAGATCGCCGGATCCTGGGCGTTCGCCTGCCGGCGAAATTCCTCCGCAGGCTGGAAAAGGCGTCCCTCTTGCAATAAAGCCTCTAGCCTTTCCTGTTGATCCTGCGGAATGGCAGATGAGCTTCCCATGTCCGTTTATCCTCCCCTGACAGGCGAACCCCGCTTAACAGATGTCGATGAGATTCAGAGAACCGACAGGGGCTCAATCCCGCGCCCCACCGCCCAGTCCGTCACCCTGGTAAGCCTTGTCCAACAACTCGACAACATGGAGGACCCTCTGAGGGCCTCCCGCCCGCGCTACGCCCGCCCGCAATTGCAGCAGGCATCCGGGGTTGGCGGTGAGAATGACCTCGGCGCGCGTTTCCTCGATGCGCCGCATTTTCTTCTCGAGCAATTGCTCCGCCATCGCGTTGTGGGCCACGTTGTAAATCCCGGCGCTGCCGCAGCAGACCTCGGCTTCTTTCAGCTCCACCAGTTCCAACCCGGGCACCGCCGCCAACAGGCGGCGCGGCGCACTGCGGACGCGCTGCGCGTGCGCCAGATGGCAAGGATCCTGATAAGTCGCCCGTACGTTCATTATTGCAAATCGCCGATTGAAGTCAATGCCCGCCAAGAATTCGGTGACATCGAGCATCTTGGCAGCGAACTCGCGCGCCGACTCATAGGAATCCCGGTCCACCTCTTCGAATAGGCAGGGGTACTCCTTAAGGACCGAGCCGCATCCCGCGGCGTTGGTGACGATCGCGTCGTATTTGTCCGCGAGGAAGGTTTGGATGTTCCGCTTGGCCAATTCGCGCGCGCACCCCCGCATGCCCGCGTGCACGTGCAAAGCGCCACAGCACCCCTGTCCGGCAGGTATGATCACCTCACAGCCATTCTTGGCGAGCACCCGCAACGTAGCGTCATTCAGCCGCGCGAAGGCCAGATTGGCAATGCAACCCGCGAAGAAGGCCACGCGATAGCGCCGGGTCCCCTCGGCGGGGACGACCGTGCCCAGGCGCGGGCTGAAAAACGGCTTCTCCATCCGCGGGGCAAGACGCGCCACGCGCTCCAAACGGCCTGGAAAGAGTTTCAGAACTCGCGAGGCGAGAACCAGCCGCTCGATACCCGAACGTTGATAAAAGCGCAGTACCTTTCCCAGGGTTTCGAGGCGCCCCGGGTGGGGAAGAATCTCGTCATAGAACAGCTTGCGCAGGAGAGCCTCGATAGGGGGTCGCTTGTAGTGCCGCTCGATTTGCCCGCGGGCCACCTCGACGAGCTTCCCGTATTCCACTCCCGAGGGGCACGCGGTCTCGCAAGCGCGGCAGTCCAGGCACAGATCAATGTGCCGCACGAAACTCTCTCCCAAGGGCAGCCGCCCGCGCTCGACCTGAATCATCTGGTAGATGCGGCCGCGCGGGGAGTCCATCTCCACACCCAGTTCGCGGTACGTCGGGCAGGCGTTCAAGCATAGGCCGCAATGGATGCACTTGGAGTAGTCCGCCCAGCGCGGCGCCTCGCCCGGCCCGTAGCCGCGATGCGACTCCACGGAACGCGCACTACCCTCTGCTGCTTCAACGCTGCTCAAGCTTCTCTCCGCGCATGTAGGGGCGAGCGGCGCTCGCCCCCGTGGCCGAACGCCGTTCGGCCCTACATCCCGCCCAGGAAACGGCCCGGGGAGAGTGCCCCCTTGGGATCCCACACGCTCTTCAGTCTGCGCATCGCTTCGAAATCGTCGCCGGGACTCCCCCACACTTCGATGCCCTTCTTGAGTTCCCACGGGCAATGCTCGACGACAAGGGCTCCGCCCGCTTCTTCGGCCGCCCGGCGAAGACGCTGGACGAGGCCCGAAAAGTCTCTCGCGCGTTGCGGCTCCAGGAGGCACACCGTGACCACGCCGACGCCCGCAAATCCAGCCATGCCCACGTTTTGGTCACCCATCTGCCGCTGCGCGCGGCCCAAGAACTCCTCGCCCGCAGCGATGGGAAGAGAGACCCTGAGGACCACCACGTCCGGGTAAGCATCCTTCAGCCAGGCCAGAGGATCAGAGATGCGTATCCAGAAACCTTCAGCTTCTCCCGCATCCAGAAGCGCCGCGGGCGCGTCCGCGGCGCGGCCGAGTTCCAGCAACTCGCGCTCGCAGCGCTCGATAACCTTCGCCGATCCTCCCACCTCGACCCAGACCTCGCACTCGGCGGCGGTGGCAGGCGCTCGCGAGCTACCGCGCACCAACGCGGCAGCGGGGCCGTCCAGCAGCGTCATCCGAAAAGGCTCGAGCGGCGAGTGCAGCAGACGCCGTCGAACCTCCCGAGCTTTATCGAGCGTCCCGACACGCAGCACCCAGGTCGCTCGACTCGGGGGCGACGGATAAAGCTTCAAGCTCGCTTCCACGATGACGCCCAGCGTTCCGTACGATCCCACCAGCAGTTTGACCATGTCGTAGCCGGCGACGTTTTTGACCACTCGTCCGCCCGCTTTGATAATTTTTCCTTCGACGGTGGCAATCTTGAGGCCCAAGACCATATCGCGCGGCGACCCATAGCGGAGGCGCAGCGGGCCCGCGGAGTTCGTGGCCAGAATCCCGCCCAGGCTGGCCTTGGCGCCCCCACGCGGGTCGAGCGGCAGCCACAGCCCCTGGCGTCCGACGAATCGCTGGAAGTCTCCCAGTTTCATGCCCGGCTCGACGCTGATCGTCAAATCGGCGGGCTCGTAGTGCCAGACCTGATTCATTTCCTTGAGCGAGAGCGCGAGGTCGTAACCTCGGGGGGAATTGCCGGTGTTCAGTTTGGTGGTATTGCGGCAAGGCAAAACCGCCAGCCCCGACTCAGCCGCATAATGGAGGACCGCCGCGACCTGTTCCGCGGACGGCGGATACACGACGCAGGCGGGCGTCTTCCCGTCCACGGCCAAAGCGGCGCACGCTGCGGGCTCGAACGTTATCTTCGACTCGCCCACCAGGGCGGCGAGCTCCGAGCGCACAGCTTCCAGTGTTTGCGTCACACCTCGCCCCCCGCGCTCACCTGGACGCGCAATTCGCCGCACATTTTGCCGACGGGCAACACCTTGCCCGGATTGAAACGCCCTTGGGGATTGAAGGCTTCCTTGATCCTTCGCATCATCGCGAGATCATCGTTGGAGAAGATGAGCGGCATCATTTCATTCTTCTCGATGCCGACCCCGTGCTCCCCCGTGATGGAGCCGCCCATCTCCACACACTTGCCCATGATTTCCTGCGCGGCCTTCAGCACCCTTGCGGACTGCTCCTTATCCCGCGCGTCAAACATGAGGAGGGGATGGAGATTGCCGTCGCCGGCGTGAAAGATGTTGCCGATGCGCAGCGTGTACCGCCTTTCTACCTCACCGATAAATTCCAGCATCTCCGGCAGGCGCGTGCGCGGAATAACCCCATCCTGCACGTAGTAGCTGGGGCTGATGCGTCCCAGAGCCCCGAAGGCGTTCTTCCGGCCCTTCCAGAGCAGATCGCGTTCCTCCGCAGTCTTGGCGCGGCGAAACTCCCGCACGTGGTTGCCACGGCAGACGGACTCGACAGCCTGGGCGTGCTCCTCGACCGCTTCCGTCAATCCTTCAACTTCAATCAGCAGCACGGCGGCGCAATCCATCGGGTAGCCTGCGTGCGTGGCCTCTTCCACGGCGCGCAGCGTGAAGCCATCCATCATCTCCAGAGCCGCCGGAGTAATCCCCTGCGCGGTGATGGCGGCCACCGTCTTGGTGGCGTCGACAACGCGGTCGTAGATGGCCAGCAAGGTTTTCACCGCTTCGGGCTTGCGCGATAGCCGGACCGTAATCTCCGTCACGATGCCGAGCGTGCCTTCCGAGCCCACGAACAGACCCGTCAAGTCGTAGCCAGGCCGGTCCCAGAATTTCGCCCCGGTATGGATCACCTCTCCGCTGGGAAGGACCATCTCCAGTCCCAGCACATGGTTGGTAGTGACGCCGTAGGCGAGGGTGTGCGGCCCGCCGGAGTTTTCCGCCACATTGCCGCCAATCGTGCACGCTTTCTGGCTGGAAGGGTCAGGCACGAAGTAATAACCGTGGTCGGAAACTGCCAGTGAGAGGTCCAGGTTTACCACACCGGGCTGGACGCGGGCGCGTTCGCTTTCGAGGTCGATCTCCAGGATCTCCTTCATCCGCGAGAAGCCCAGCACGATGCCGCCTTCGCTCGCCACCGCGCCGCCACTCAGGCCTGTGCCCGCGCCGCGCGGCACGACCGGCAAATTCTCCCGCGCGGCCAGCCTGACGATTTGAACCACCTGCTCGGTCGTGCGGGGAAAAACCACCGCGTCGGGCTGGCGCACCGAGGAAAGGGCATCGTACTCGTAGAGCATCAGGTCTTCGGGCCGCCAGAGCACGCCTTCCTCCCCAGCGATGCGAGCAAGTTCGCGTGCCAGCACTCCAGGTTTTATGACTTTCCTCAAGTTTGAAGCCCCACAGTGCGCCCGGAGGCCGCCGGTCAACTGGTTCACCGGCCGGCGGACTCATCCCTCGATCAAGCCGCGAGTATATCGCCCCAATGCAGGTCCCGCAACGCGGTGTTGAGGCGGAGAGGTCAACGCCGGGCGCTGGAAAGTTCGCGAAAGGTTTGGCACTCAGCCCTTCAGAGAATTTACAAGATCTTAATCAAACAGCGACAAAAACTTAACCACGATAGAACAAAACTGTCTTTTAATACGTATAGAGACTATGGGAAGCAAGCTCTCCGGCGGACCAATGCAGGGGTTGGCCGCAACAGCAAGCATCGGGTTGAGGGCCCAAAACCGTTTGTATCACGATGGACTGGTAGGCAGAGACCGAAATTGGACGGGTCACATTGAGGCGCGTAATGGCCAGCAAGAGACGTTCGATTTCGGACATCCCCGTCCCAGGAGCGGACACATGCAGTACTCCGCAGCGGCTTCTGAATCGTCACGCGAGCCGCATATTCAATAGGTTAGCTTCTTGGCCGGGATGGACTCTCGCTTGCTTTGGTTAGTAGAGGGGTTTCCAAAATAGCTTGATCCTGGACGTTCTGCCGGGGCAGAACCTTGATCGGCTAACTAAATGTCAACAAGGCTCGTCTAATGGGAGACCACCGAGGACGTTGGTCGGCAGCGAAAAAATGCACAACGCGCAGCAGGTCGGCAGCGTCTAAGGCTTAAGGGCGTAACAAGACAAGCGGGGTTAAAGGGATGGCCGTCGCTTATGGTTTGGCGGCCTGAGCGGCGACCACCCCTCACGAGAGGCGAGAAGCCTGTGCAGCTTCCCGCCTTCCGTTTAACCCCGCTTGATTCTAAGGGCGGCGAGATTCGAAATGCAAGCCCAAACTGCCAATAACCGGCCGGGTTCAGCTCCACAAGGGCCTGGGCACGGCCCCACAACTCAAGACATCCCAAAGGAGGATACATGCGCAGCAAAAAACACGCGGGGGTCGGGATCACGGGGCTGGCGCTGGTGCTGACGATTTGCGCTCCGGCGTTCGCAAAAGACACTCGCAAAGTTCACTTGACCTACGACGCCTCCCTCAACGGAAAGCACCTGAAGGAAGGCACCTATAAGGTGCAGTGGGAGAGCCACAGCCCGCAGGTTACGGTCACCTTCTACGAAGGCAAGAATGCTGTGGCCACAGCAGAAGGCCACTGGGCTGAGCGAAACTTCACTCCCCCCACCAATGCCTTCGTCTTCGATACGGGCTCTGACGGGGCGCGCACTCTCATCGAATTCCAGCCCGCAGGCTCCAAACAGGCGATCGTGTTTAGCGAGGGAACAAGCACCTCGCAGGCTACCGAATCGAAAAGCCCGACCTCGTAGCCAGAAAGCAGCGCACCACCTGCAGACACGGCCGGCATTTCTTGCGACCGGTTTTTGGGCAAGGCACAGTATGAGCGAACGCCCAACACCCAAGCATGACCGAGCAGACGTGGGCCCAGAAACATTTACGCCCGCCGCCATTCGCCTCGCCACCGCGAACCCCCGTCACGCTGCCGCGCTTTGACGAGTCCGTGCTCTAACTCACAAAAGGCCTAACCGAGGGGCGCCGCTGCCGGCGCCCCTCCGGTTTGGCCCTGAAAATGAGGCCCGCCTGAAACCTCCCACTGTCCACGAACCCCTGCTTTAAGGGTAAAATGCTGGGCGAATGATACCCATCCCGCTCACCGACCACATTCGCCGGCGAAGCTTCTGGACCGCGACGCTGCTGCTAATCATCCTGAATGTTCTGTGCTTCCTCTTCGAGATCTCCCTCGGCCGCGGGGTGAATCGCTTGGTGTTCCTCTACGGTGTTGTCCCCATCCGCTACACGCAACCGCATGCCCTGGCCCGAATTGGTCCGCAGTTCACTATAGGGTCCATCTTCATCTCCATGTTCCTGCACGGAGGTTGGCTGCACCTGCTCGGCAACATGCTTTTCCTGTTTGTATTCGGCCGCAGCATCGAGGACCGTTACGGACATCTGAAGTTTCTGGCCATTTATTTTCTATCGGGCTTCGGGGCGTGGACGGCGCACATCCTGCTCAACCCCGGATCGCGAACCCCGACCATTGGGGCCAGCGGAGCCATTGCGGGAGTCCTGGGGGCCTACTGCGTCAGCTATCCCGCCGCGCGCATTACCACCCTCATCCCCCTCTTTTTCTTTTTCTGGAGAATTGAAGTGCCGGCCCTCTTGCTTCTGGGTTATTGGTTCTTGATTCAGTTTTTTGCGGGATTTCAAATGCTGGCTATTCAAACCGCGACTGGAGGGGTGGCGTGGTGGGCGCACGTCGGCGGCTTCTTGGTGGGGATGGTCCTGGCTTTGACCTTGCCGCTCGCCCGGCGGGGTCCGGTAGCCGAAATCGTGCGATAAGCTTCTCTCCCGCTCCCGCACCACACAACCACGGGCGCGCCGAGCAAGCAATCACAAATGCGCGCAAATCCAGTCGCCCACCTCACGGGTGCCCAGCGGCCCCCCAAAATCGCGGGTGGTCTTGTCCTGGTGAATTGCCTCCGCGACCACCCGCTCGACCTCCGCCGCCTCCTGGCCAAACCCCAGATAATCGAGCATCATTCCGACCGTGAGAATCGCGGCCATGGGGTTGGCGATGTTCTTTCCGGCATATTTCGGCGCCGAGCCGTGCACCGGCTCGAACATCGAGACATGGCCGGGGTTCAGGTTGGCTGAGGCAGCCAGCCCCAGCCCGCCTTGAAGCTGCGCGCCCAGGTCGCTGACGATATCGCCGAACATGTTGCACGTCACAATGACCTCGAACTGGGCCGGGTTCTTGACCATCTGCATGGTCAAGGCATCCACGTAAAGGTGCCAGGACTCGATCTCGGGATAGCGCTCGCGGACCTCTGCAAAGGTCCGTTGCCACAGGCCGTGCCCGAAAGGCAAGGCGTTCGACTTGTCGCTCATACAGAGCTTCTTCAGCCCCTTTTTGCGCGCGTATTCAAACGCGAAGACGAGGATCCGCTCCACACCTTTGCGCGTGTTCACGTCCTCTTGAATTGCAATTTCGTCCGGCGTACCGCGCTTGAAATTTCCGCCCATGCCGACGTACAGGCCCTCGGTATTCTCGCGGAAGACAACAAAGTTCACATCCTTCCCCGTGCGGTTCTTCAGGGGGCACAGCCGGGCGTCCAGCAGCTTGACGGGCCGCTGATTGACGTAGAGGTCCAGACCAAAGCGGGTCCCGAGCAGGATATCCGCGGCGTGCTTCATGTCGGGAACGCGCGGATCCCCGAGCGCCCCGATGAACAGCGCCTGAAACTCCCGCCGAAACATCTCGAAGGCGTCCTTGGGCAAGCTGACTCCCTCGCGCAGATATTTCTCCGCACCCCAATCGAATTCCACGAGCTCGATGGGAAGCTTGCGGGACGAGATGAGGGTGTTGAGCACCTTCGTGGCCTCGGCAGTGACGTCGATGCCAATGCCGTCGCCGGGAATCACCGCGATGCGTTGGGGCTTGTTCCCTGCCATGGATTCGTATCCTTTCCTCAAAATTAAGAGGGCCAGTTCAGGCAGCGTCAGGGGCAGCTGCGCGCGCTGGTTTCTCTTCCCCGCGCTCCCGTTCGGTCAAGTAAACCCCCACCAAGATAAGCGCGCCCCCAGCCACCACTTTCGGTGTCAGCCTCTCCGCCAGCAGCCAAATTCCCAGGCCGGTGGCGATCACGGGCTGCAAGTAATTGAAGGCCGCCACCCGCGAAGCGGCCAATTCGGTGAGCGCCCAGGCGAAGAGGATGTAAGGCACCACAGATCCCATAATCACCATGTACGCCAGCCCCCACCAGGCCCGCGCGGGAAGCTGCATCCAGCCAACCCGCAGAAGCGAGGGAGCGCTGAGCGGGAGCATCAGGAGCGCGCCCATTCCGAAGGTCAGCGCGTTCAAGGTGAGGGCGTCAAACCTGCCGGCGACTTCCTTCACCAGGATCGTGTAGTAAGCGAACACCGCGCTCCCGGCGAGCAGGATCAGATCTCCCGCCCAGTATCCGCCGTTCGTGCCTCGCGCCTTCTCGGCGGTCAGAACCGCCACGCCGCCGAAGGAGATTAACATTCCCACGAATTTCCAGGCCGTGAGAGATTCCAGGCGGAGCAGGCAGGCGAGCACGAGCACCATGACCGGCCCTGTCGCCACGATGAGGCCCGTGTGCCCGACGGAGGTTCGGGACAAGCCTCCCATAAACAGCAATTGGTTCAGGGTAATCCCGTTGACGGCCACCAGCCCCAGGCGCATCCACTCCCGAAAGCTGTGGTCCAAAGAGACCCAGCCGCGCGAACCGAGCAGGGCGGCCACGTAGACGGCCGCCGTCCCCGACACCCTGAGTTGAGCCAGCGCCAGCGGTCCGAAACCCGTCAAGGCTTCTTTGCCGGCGACGATGTTGCTCGCCCAACAGAACGTCACCAGCAGCATGGCCAAATGCATCAGGCCATGCCGTCGAGGCGGCTTCTCGGAGGGGTTCTGGGGGAGCGCCGGCGAACTAGTCAAACGACTCCTTCCGCACGGTGGCTTTCTCGATTCGAGCCAGATTGGGCATGTACCCCAACCCGGGGGTCTGCGGGACTCGGATCGTTCCCCGGCCGGTCACCGTCACCTCGGGATCGATGATGTCTTCCTGCCAGTAGCGTCGGCTGGCCGACACATCGCCAGGAAGCGTAAACCCCGGCAGCGCCGACAGGGCGATGTTGTGGGCGCGGCCGACACCTGACTCCAGCATTCCCCCGCACCAGACCGGCACTTTCCGGCTTAGGCACGTCTCATGGACCTGGCGCGCTGCTGTGAAGCCTCCCACTCGGCCCAGCTTGATGTTGATGATCTTGCCGGCCCCGATCTCGATGGCTTTGCGGGCGTCGCCGACGCCGTGAATTGATTCATCCAGGCAAATGGGCGTGGCGATTTCCCGCTGCAGCCGGGCATGATCAAGGATGTCGTCCCAACCCAGCGGCTGTTCGATCATCATGAGATTAAAGCGGTCGAACTGTTTCAAATGCGGCAGGTCGGCCAGGCTGTAGGCGGAATTGGCATCCGCCATGAGGCGGATGTGGGGAAATTGCTCGCGGATGCGGTCCAGAACCTGGAGGTCCCACCCGGGTTTGATCTTTACCTTGATGCGCTGGTATCCCGCCGCCAATTCGCCCGCAATTTTCTCCAAGAGCTCCCCAACAGTATTTTGTATCCCGATGGATACGCCGCAGGGAATCTCCTCCAGCGTGCCGCCTATCAGTTTCGCCAGGGGCAATCCCTTTCGCTGCGCCTCAACATCCCAGAGCGCGTTTTCAAGCGCGGCCTTGGCCATATTGTGCCCGCGGATCGGGCGGAAGCGCGCCGCCAGCTCGGAAGCCGACCCCCACTCCTTCCCCAAGGCCCACGGGATGAGGAAATCCCGAAGAATGTGCCAGGCTGTTTCCGGAGTCTCGTAGTTGTAAAACGGCTCTTCGCCGCAGGCGACCTCGCCCCACCCGGTCACGCCGTCTGCCTCGAGACGCACCAAAACAATCCGGCGGGTCGTCGTCCTGCCGAAGCTCGTCTCAAAAAAATGGATGAGGGGCAGGCGGATTTCGCGCAGTTCCACGCGCTCAATTTTCATGGGCATCCAAAAGATATCGCGCCGATTCGCCGTCGTAAACAAAATCCGTGGCGGCCAATCCCCGCGCTAGAAGTTTTTGGAATTGCGCGCGAACTTCCAACTGGCGGGCTCGCGCCTTGGCGGGCTGGTTTCTCAGCAGCGCTCCGAAGTCGGCGGGAATCTCGACGCTCGCGGCAGGCGGCTTACGCGAGCGGCGCGGAGGGGCCCCGCGAATCGCTCGCCCCACGCGCGCGGATTTGATCCACCATTCCGCCACCACTCGATCGCTCGGCAAATCCTGCTGCAGTTGGCTGTCGATGTGCCCGTAATAATCGGGGAAATAGCGGCGCACAATCGCGCCGAGCCGGGCGATATTGAGGTGGGCGTTTTTGGCGCGCAAGGGGTCGAACGTCCACTGGATGCAATCGATACCCGCGCGCAGCGCCATGCGCCTCTGCTCCAGCTTCATCCTCCTCCCCAGCCCGCGGTTCTCGTGCCGCGCCACCACGCCCAGGGACAGCGAGTGATAATAACGATGACCACCGTGCCAGGCCGGCAGCGAGGCCACAAACCCCACCAGCTCTTCCCGCGCCGTAAACGCCCCCAAGACGTGCCCGCCGATTTTGCCGAGATTCACGAAAAGTCTCAGGGGATAGAGCTCGTGCTCGGCGTAACCCCAGATTTCTTTTTGAATGTTGACGCAGGCCTCAAGCTCTGCGAGTGTCTGGAGCGGGCGGATGCTATAAGCTACTTTGCTTCCTTGGCCTTGAGCTCGTTCCAAAGGGATTCCATTTCCTCCAGGGTGCAGTCACGAAGCTTTTTCCCGCGCGTCGCCAGCTCCCGCTCCATCGCCTGGAAGCGTCGCTTGAACTTTTGGTTGGCGCGGCGCAGGCAGCTTTCCGGGTCGGAGCGAAGGAAGCGGGCGAGGTTCGCCGCCGCAAAAAGCAGGTCGCCGGCCTCCGCGTCGAGCCGCGGGCCGCTCCGCTCGGGGCGGGAAGCGAGCTCGTGGCGCAATTCCCTAAGTTCTTCCTCGACTTTGTCGAGCAGGTCTTCGGCCTTCGCCCAATCAAAGCCGACCTCAGAAGCCCGCAAGCCCAGCTCGTACGCCTCGAGCGTGGCAGGGAGGGCGGCGGATATGCCGTCCAAAACGGACTCCCCTTTGGCCTTGGCCTCCCCGGCGCGTTCCTGCTCCTTGACCGCCAGCCAGCTTTGCAGGGCCTCCTGGGCGTTGCGGGCGCGCACGTCGCCGAAAACATGGGGATGCCGGCGAATCAGTTTGGCGTGAACGCGCTCGATGACGCCCTCGATGTCGAATCGCCCGTCTTCTTCTGCCAAGCGGGCGTAGAAGACTACTTGAAAAAGCAGATCACCCAATTCGTCTTCGAGGGCCTGGAAGTCGCGACCGTTAACCGTGTCGACGACTTCGTAGGCCTCCTCGAGCAGAAGGCCCTTGACCGAATCGTAATCTTGCTCGCGGTCCCAGGGACACCCTTGCGGGCCGCGCAGGTGCGCCATCAGGTCCACGAGTTTGCGAAGATTTTCTCCGGGCAGGACCGCTCCGTTTCTTCCACCGCGTGATGGCTGTAGCGGCGATCTCCGATCTTGGATCGCAACAACCTGGCGGTCATAGACCGCCGCTACAGACAATCCGCGAGCCGGAAATGTCAGCAGTTAATCCAAGCGGTTAATCTATCAAGCGCGCCCCAACTTTCGCAATAGGCGCCGCTTATCCGCCAACCAGAAACATCTCGCAACCGCGCGAGACTTCGGCAGGACCTCGGACATAACTTCCTCTTGATTTTTTTTCTGATTTGTGTATTATAGGAAGAGTGTACCCCCTGCGACAATGGTTCCAACTCATCCGCTGGCGGGTCGCGAGACTTGCTGACGTATGCGCGGGGTCGGATGGCGATGGCCTGATTGTCAAATAGTACGTAATCATATACTAGCGTTCGGACAGTTTTTGGCGGGGGGAGAAAAAATACAAAAGAAGCCGCAAGGTGGCGCAGATTCAATGCGTTAACGGCTTCGGTGCCCACAAAATCGGAGTTTTCGGGAGAAAATGGCCGCTTGCAGGCGAGAGAAATTGTTGCTAAACTTGTAACTTACAGCGTTGCAGAAAAATCTCTGTCAGACCCGGAAAGGCGTTCGGTTGCAGCAGGAATTCCATGCCTGAAGACAAAGACGCACCCTCGGGGTTCAAGGTAGTTGACCGCCGGAGCTTCTCGTCGGAGGGCGTGCGCCGCGAGGGCGCCGACCTCGACCAAGGGAAGTCCGAAGCCCCAGCCTCTCGACCTGTAGAGCCGCCCGCTCGCCCGGCCCAGTCCGCCGCGGAGCCGCAAGAAGACTTCGGCCCCGAGTCGGTCGGCTTTGACACGCTGATCTCCTACCTGAGCACAACGGCGATGTTCCAGTTGGGCGCCCTGCCGGGGCCCGGCGGCGAGCGCATCCCTGCCGACTTGCCGAACGCGGCGCGCACCCTTAGCCTGCTGGAAATCCTGCAAGAAAAAACGGAAGGCAACCTCACTCCCCAGGAGACGCGCTTCCTGGAGGACGCCTTGTACGAACTTCGGCTGGCTTACCTGGAAATCGAGAAGCGCCAAACTCGAAAAACGAAATGAGACTCACTTTCCTGGGAACCGGCACCTCGTCGGGGGTTCCGACGATTGCCTGTCATTGCAAGGTCTGCACCTCTCCCGATCCCCGTGACAAGCGAACCCGGCCTTCCATCCTGCTGGAATTTGACGGCCGCGCAGTCGTCATCGATGCTACGCCGGACTTCCGCGCCCAGGTCCTAAGGGAAAGGTTGGAGCGGCTGGACGCGGTCGTCTTCACCCACGGCCATGCCGACCATATCCTGGGGCTCGATGAGGTGAGGGTCTTCTACTTCCGCCAGAAGCAACCCATCCCTATTTATGCCGACGCCCCGTGTATGGAGACCATAAGGCGGACGTTCAAATACATTTTCGACGGAGATTATCCCTACGGCGGCCTGGTCAAGCTCGATCCGCGCTTGATTGAGGGGCCCTTCGATCTCGGCAGCCTCCGCATGATTCCGGTGCCCGTCTTTCACGGCGACTTGCCGATTCTCGGCTTCCGTTTCGGCGACGTCGCTTACCTCACCGATATTAGCGCGGTTCCTGATGCCAGCCTGCCGCTGCTGGAGGGCCTTGAAGTACTGATCCTCGATACCCTGCGGCACAAACCACATCCTACGCATCTTACGGTTGAACAATCCCTCCGCCTGGTAGAGAAATTGAAGCCCCGCAGGGCTCTGGGCACGCACATCGCCCACGAGTTAGGGCATGAAGAGACGAACGCCTCGCTCCCGCCCCACGTGCGGCTGGCGTATGATGGATTGAAGCTGGAGGTATGAGGTAGGCAGTTGAAAAGTCGAAAAGTTGAAAGAGATTGAAAGGGTGTAAGCATGTCGGCTTTCAAATCTTTCGACTTTTGAACTCTTCAACTTCTTCGACTCGCTCCGCTCCCATGCGTGTTACCCACAGTCTCGACCACATTCGCGCGCTGCACACGCCCAGCGTCGTCACGGTCGGCAACTTTGACGGCGTCCACCTGGCTCACCAACGGCTGTTGCGGCGGGTGGTGGAGGTGGCGCGGGGGCTGGGCGCTCTGGCGGCCGCCCTGACTTTTGAGCCGCATCCCGTCAAGATCCTGGCACCCGAGCTGGCGCCCAAATTATTGACCCCCCTGCCTCGCAAGGTGCAGCTCATTGCGGCGACAGGTATCGATGTACTCGTGGTCCTTCCCTTTACTCGAGAGGTCGCACACCTTTCTCCGATGGAATTTGTGAGGACTATTCTGGCCGGATCCCTGCACGCCGTAACCCTGGACGTGGGCCCGAACTTCCGATTCGGCTACCGGCAGTCCGGCGACACGGAAATCCTCCGCGAGCTGGGCCGCCAGGAGGGCTTCCAGGTGGAGGTGGTGCCCCTGGTGGAGGTGCGCGGAGAAAAAGTTTCGAGCACCCGCATCCGCGAGCTCGTGGCGAGGGGCGCCGTGAACACGGCCTGCCGGCTCTTGGGCAGGCCTTTGTCCACGCAGGGGCCCATTGTGGCGGGACTCGGCGTGGGACGGAAGCACACCGTCCCCACGCTCAACCTGGCGCCCATTGAGGCGCAGCTTCCCAAGGAAGGCGTCTACGTCACTCGAACCCATTTGGGTGGCGTATCGCACGACTCGGTGACGAACGTCGGGTACAAGCCCACCTTCGGCGACCACCGTCTAACGGTGGAAACCTACCTGCTGAACTTCTCCGGTGAGGTCAGCGAACACGAGATGGAGATCGAGTTTCTCTACCGGCTGCGGGACGAAATAAAATTTCAGAACCCCGCCATGCTCAAGTTGCAGATCCAGGAGGACGCGCGCCGCTCGCTCAAATTCTTTCGCTTGTTGCGCCTCATCCGGCAGCGGGCGCGGCGCACCACGCCGAGTCTTGAAGGGCACTGACTTATGGCCATGCAGCTTATGGTTTCCAAATTCCGCACATTTCGCGAAGCTGAAGAGGCGACGCGCGAATACTATCGCCGGCTGATGCCAATCGAGCGACTGGAGATTCTGTTTCAGCTTCGGGCCTTTGCGCACAAGGAGGGCGATGCCGCTTCCGGAAGACTGGCGCGCGTTTATCAAATCGCTCAACTCAAACGGGGTTGAGTACGTGGTTGTGGGCGCAGTTGCCCTGGCCCACCATGGATTCCCCCGTTACACGGGCGACCTGGACGTCCTGATCCGCAACACTCCCGAAAATGCCAAGCGGCTGGAATCCGCCCTGGCGGCGTTTGGATTTGGGGGGATGGGCTTAAAAGCCGCCGATTTCGTCAAACCTTATCGCGTCGTCCAGCTGGGCGCGCCGCCGAACCGCATCGACCTCCTCACCTCCATTACGGGGGTATCGTTCGCGGAAGCCTGGGCCGGACGAGTTCGAGTCAAAGTGGAGGGTGTCCCGATAAACTTCATTGGTCGGCGAGCGCTGGTTCGAAACAAAAGGAAGACAGGACGGCCAAGGGACAAAGCTGACCTCGAGGCGCTGGGGACGAGCGAGGAGTAATCCCAATCGCCATCTGCCCTTTTGAAGATGTCGTTTTCGAGATGGCTGTGGCTACTTCAAGATTGGCAGTGAACTGGCCGCGGTGGGTTCGGAGGGGATTTCAGGCGGCGCGGTATTCACGCCCGTTTCCTTGTCCTTCACGAAGCGGTCAATTTCCTCAAGCAAGGCGGGAACGATTTCCGCTTCGTTGACGCGCCGGATGGCCTTGCCTTCCCGATAGATCATGCCGTTGCCGCGCCCAGCGGCGACCCCGAGGTCCGCTTCGCGGGCTTCGCCTGGCCCGTTGACGGCGCAGCCCATGACCGCCAGCGACAGCGGCATTTTGATATGGCTGGTGGCCTTCTCGATCTCCGCGACGATCTTGAACAGGTCCACTTCCAGGCGCCCGCACGTCGGGCAGGCGATGACCACCGGGCCGCGGCTGCGGAGCTCCAGCGCCTTGAGCATTTCATACGCCACGCGAACCTCTTCCACCGGGTCGGTGGCGAGCGACACGCGGATGGTGTCGCCAATCCCTTCCGCGAGCAGCATCCCCATCCCCACGCACGACTTGACGGTGCCGGAGAACTGCGACCCCGCCTCGGTGATGCCGAGGTGGAAAGGATAATCCACCTGTTTGGCCAGGAGGCGATACGCCGCCACGCAGAGCTTTACGTTGGAAGCCTTGAGAGAAACAATGGTGTCGGTGAAGCCGAGGTCCTCCAGGATCTGAATGTGATAGAGGGCGCTCTCCACCAGCGCCTCGGGGGTCGGATATCCATACTTCTCGAGCAGCCGGCGCTCCAGCGAGCCGGCATTCACGCCGATGCGGATGGGCACTTTCTGCTCCTGCGCGCGGCGGACCACCATGCGCACTTTCTCCGCGTCGCCGATGTTGCCGGGATTGATGCGCAGCTTGTCGATCCCCGCGTCCAGGGCCATCAACGCAAATTTGTATTGGAAGTGGATGTCCGAAACCAGGATCGAGTCGGGGCACCGCTTGCGGATCTCCGCGAGCGCCCGGGCCGCTTCGATGTCGGGGACCGCCAGGCGCGCGATCTCGCAACCCGCCGCTTCCATCTGGCGGATTTGTTCGACGGTTTTCTCCACCTCGCGCGTGTCGGTCTTGGTCATGGATTGCACGACAATGGGGGCGTCGCCGCCAATCGTCAGCCGCCCCACCTTGACCGGGCGCGTCTTGCGGCGTGAAGGAAAATGTTCCTGGTCGCTAAAGTTCACGAAAACCCCCAAGGAACTGAATCATTGGCTCAATGAACCCTTGGCTTGGTTCCTTCAGGTAGGCCGGATCGTTTTGATGATGTCGTTGTACATTACGAAAACCGCCAGCAAGAGCAGGAACACGATCCCGGCCTGCACGACGCGCTCTTTAACCTTCAAGCTCAAGTCGCGGCGCATCAGGCTCTCGATGAGCAGAAGCAGAATGACGCCCCCGTCCAGAACGGGAATGGGCAGCAGGTTGAAGATCCCCAGTTGCAGGCTGATGAACGAGACCAGCATCAGGAGTTCCGGAACGCCTGCGCGATACGCCTCGCCGGACATCTGCGCAATGCCGATGGGCCCCGACAGCGAGCGCGTGGACATCCGGCGCGTGACGATCTTACCTAGCACGTCGAAGGTGGCAAGGCTACTGCGCAGGTTGTCCCGCACAGCCTCCGCCAGGGCCTCCTGCAGAGGGAGTTGGCGCACGATGACATCGCGATGGAACTCGACGCCGATGCGCCAGCGCTTGTCGCCCATTTGCTCAAGGTACACGGGCGTCAAGGTTCTATGAAACTCCTTCTCCTTGCGAACCACTGTCAGGTCTACAGGCTTGCCGCCGCCGGCCTGCAAGGCGTTCGAAAAGCGCGGCCAGAACAAAATCTGGCGCCCGTCCAAGGCCACAATCCGGTCCCCCGGTTCTAAGCCCGCCTGAGCGGCCGGCAGCCCCGGCTCAACTTTCTCAACCACGACCGGCGCGTAAGGATACCAGCCGGCGGAGCCGACGCGGTTGGGGCCTTCGGCTCGGGGTGTCAGGGCCACCTTGAGTGTCTGGCTTCCCTGCCGTAGGATTTCCAGCGGAATGGCCTCCCCTACGTCTGTGAGCGTATCGATTTCAACGTCCTCCCATTTGGGGCTTTGCAGGCGGCCGAAGCGAACGATAAGGTCGCCCGGCTGAAGTCCCGCGAGGGCCGCCGGCGAATCGGGCTCCACATCCCCAATCCTCGCCGGCTCCTCCAGGTAGGCTGGCTTCTGGAAATGGAACTTGTAGAGGCCCGCCAGTAGCAGCACCGCCAGAAGCCCATTCATGGCGGGACCCATGATGACGATGATGAATCTTTGCCAGCGCGGCCGGGAGAGGAATTCGCTGGGGTGACCCTCGCGAACTTGCGACGGGTCGTCCCCCGCCATCTTTACGTACCCCCCGAAAGGTAAGGCATTGATGCGGTAATCAGTGTCACCCCACTCGTAATGGAGCAGGCGCTTTCCAAATCCCAGCGCGAAGGTCACCACGCGCACCCCGAACGCCTTGGCGGCCAGGAAATGGCCCAGCTCATGAATGAAGATCATCACGCCCAGAACGACGACGACCACGAGGGCGTCAGTGATGAAACTGCCTACCATATGCTGCCGTTTCTCCCTATATCGAGCACGACGCAACCAATTCCCGCGCCCGAGACCGCGCCTCACGGTCAGCGTCCAGGACTTCCTCGATCGAGCTGACAGTGCGGACTTGGCGCATTTGCCCTAGCACCTTCCCAATCACGCGTGGGATATCGGTGAATCTTAGCTGGCGCGCCAGAAATGCCTCGACAGCCACCTCGTCCGCCGCGTTCAGTGCGCAGGGCATCACACCGCCCTCTTCCAGGGCTTGCCTGGCTAAATCCAAGCAAGGGAATCGCTTAGTGTCGGGTTTCCTAAAGGTCAGCCTTGGTGCCGCCAATAAGTCCAAACCAAGGGAGTCCCCGTCAACGGCCAACCGCTCCGGGTAAGTCAGCGCGTATTGGATGGGAACCCGCATGTCCGGCACAGACAACTGGGCCATTACTGACCCATCATGAAATTCTATCATGGAATGGATGACCGATTCGGGGTGAATCAGCACATCAATCTTCGAGGTGGGAAGACCAAACAGCCAGTGCGCCTCGATGATTTCTAAGCCTTTATTCATCAAAGTGGCAGAGTCAATGGTTATTCGCTTACCCATGCGCCAGACTGGGTGCTTCAGCGCCTGCTCCGGGGTGATTGAGTCAAATTGTCTTCGCGGCGTCTTAAGGAAAGGGCCTCCCGACCCAGTCAGGATCAAACGTCGTACCTCGTCGCGCCGACCCGAGCGAAGGCATTGATGGACGGCACAATGCTCGCTGTCGATGGGCAGAAGCTCGATTGCCCGTTCTCGCGCCGCCCGAGTGACCAATTCCCCAGCTACTACCAAGACCTCCTTGTTTGCCAAGCCAACCTGTTTACCCTCCAGGATGGCCCTGTATGTGGCAGTCAGGCCGGTAACCCCGTGAGAGGCGGAAACGACGAGGTCCACTTCAGGCAGGGTCGCGGCCTCGACTTGGCCCTGCAAGCCCGAAGCGGTTCCCACGGACGCTTGATATCCGAGCGCCTGCAGTTGCCGTCGAAGGGGTTCGACATACTCGTCGCCGGACACCACAGCCAAGCGTGGCGCAAAGTCCACGATTTGCTGTGCCAGTAGTTGGACATTCTTCCCGGCCGATAGGGCCACAACCCGAAAACGTCCAGGCAGGCTCCTAACCACCCGCAGGCAGTTTTGCCCGATGGAGCCGGTTGAGCCAAGAATCAGGAGGCCTTTGGTCATACCCACAAGTCTTTCACCGTCAGAGCCAACCACAATGCAGGAGCGCCGAACAGCAAGCTGTCAATCCTGTCCAAGAGTCCGCCGTGGCCGGGCAAGAGCGTCCCAGAATCCTTCATGCTAGCCCCCCTCTTGAGGGCGGACTCGACCAAGTCTCCTACCTGGCCAGATAACGCGATGAGCAAAGTCAACAGCATCACGGGCCACACATTGGCGGTCTGCCACCACCAGCGGGCGAACACCCACCCCACTAGCACACTCCCTGCCAGACCGCCCACAGCGCCTTCGACGGTTTTCTTCGGGGAGATATGCGGAAAGAATGGCCTGCGACCCAGCGCGCGACCCACAAAAAGTGCGGCAATATCTCCGGCCCATATGACCAGGAAGAGTAACAGCAGGAGGTTCCGTCCGACGGCGGAATGGGGAGTGGCAGGGGAGGTCAGCCAGGTCCCACCCATTGGCGGCTCAGAAAAACGCAGAGGCACCAAACAGGAAAGCGTCAAACCAACGTAGACCGTCCCGAAAATGGTAGTTGCCGCAGCAGCGAGGTAGTCCTTCAGGTCAGGTGTCAAGCCGAGGGCAAGCGATGGGGCTAAAAGCACGAGGAGCACAAGCAGGAGGAGCAGAGAAAGCTCTGGCTGGCGAGGCTGCAATGCTGGAATCACGCAAACCGCTGCGCCCGCTAAGTAGCCCGCGACCGGATAGGCCTTGACGCCAGCTTGGCGACTCATAGCAAAAAACTCGAAAAGCCCGACCTCCGCCGTCACCACAAGGGCCACAAGGAAAACCCATTTTGGAGACCACCCGATGAGATAGATTACCGGGGGAATCAACACCACTGCGGTGAGCACGCGTTGCAACATAGGGGTGACCGGGTTGGGGGCTGACTTGGCGCTTCTTGGACCGCTCGACTTATTGGCTTTCGCGACCGTTCAAGACTTGAAGTCAAACAGCGAAATATTAGGGCTCCATTGCGATGATCCAATCCCCGAGCCGGGTCAAATGGAGTGTTCCCTACCCCAGGCCTAGCCCCCCGTACCGGCGCTCCCTCTTCTGATAATCAATAATGGCTTGAAATAGGTAGTTCTGGGTAAAGTCCGGCCAAAGCGTCTCGGTGACCCAGATCTCCGAATAGGCAACCTGCCATAAGAGGAAATTGCTCAGGCGCAACTCACCGCTGGTGCGGATCAGCAGGTCGGGATCGGGGAGATCCCCCGTGTAGAGATGCTGGCTCAGGGTAGCCTCGTCAATCGTCAGGGCACCATTGCGCTTCACATTCTCGACCAAGGCGCGCACCGCGTCCACCAGCTCCGCCCGCGCGCCATAGTTAAGCGCCAAGGTCAGGCGCAGCCCGGTGTTCTGCCGGGTCGCCGTGAGGGCGGCTTCCAGGTCCTTCTGCACGGGCTTCGGCAACTCTCGGAACCTGCCGATGACCCCCAGGCGAATATTCTGCTTGTTCAACTCTTCGATTTCCTTCTTGAGATACTCGCGCAGCAGGTTCATCAAGAGGGCGATTTCCGTATGCGGACGCTTCCAATTCTCGACCGAGAAGGCATAAAGGGTGAGGTAGGGGACTCCCAGACGCGCGCAGGCTTCCACCACCTGGCGCACCGCGCGGATACCCGCTCGATGCCCGGCGATGCGTGGCAAGCGGCGTTTCTTGGCCCAGCGGCCATTGCCGTCCATGATCACCGCGATGTGCCGGGGCAGGCGGTCGAGGTCGAGCTGGGCGAGGAGATTTGCTTCAACAAGTTCGGTCTTCACGAGGGTCTAATCAGAATCCACAACCTAACACGAACCCAAGGCAATCGCAAGCGAGGAGCACGACACGTGGCGGGAGAATCGCTGAACGCGGCCGCCGCCGCGCCGGCTAAACTAATGGTTGGTGAGAAAGCTGGTGCCGACGCCCAGCAAGGTGAGCGCGATCATCACCACGCAGGTCACCCAGGCGATGATATTGAACGTGTCGCTATTCCGGTGGGTCCCCATCAGGTCCTCGCGGTTCACGAGGCGCAGCATGAAGATTAGGACGAAAGGCAGCATGACGCCGTTGGCCACTTGGGAAAGCAGGATGATGGGCACCTGCTTGGCTTCGCTGAGCAGCATCACGGTCAGCGCGCCCACCACGATGATGGAGGTGTAAAGCCAATAAAAGACCGGGGCTTCGTTGAACCGCTTGTTGACTCCCGCCTCCAGACCGAGGCCCTCGCAGACGTAGTAGGCGGTCGCCAAAGGCAGGATGCTGGCGGAGAACAGCGACGCGTTGCACAGGCCAAATGCGAAGAGGGCGCTGGCGGCATGGCCGGCAAGTGGGCGCAAGGACAGGGCGGCATCGCCTGCGTCGCGAATCTCCCGGTTGCCGCTCACAAAGATGGTCGCCGCGCACGCCACGATGATGAAAAAGGCCACCACGTCGGTGATGACGCACCCGACGATGACGTCCCACCGGGAATAGAGGTAATTCTTTAGCTTGATACCCTTTTCCACCACCGCGGACTGCAAGTAGAACTGCATCCAGGGGGCGATGGTGGTCCCGACGACTCCCGTGAGCATGTAAAAGTAAGGGGCATTGAACTCGAAGGAAGGCTTCACCATGCTGAGCATCGCCTGCCCCCAGGGCGGATGAGCAAGGAAGCAGGAAACCGGATAAGCGGCATAGAAAATGCACGCGGCCAGGAAAACATTTTCGACAAACCGATAGGTCCCCTTCACGACCAAAGCCCAGACCAGGAGCGCCCCCAAAGGGACGGCGATATAGCGCGATACTCCAAACACCGACATGCCCGAAGCCAAGCCGGCGAATTCGGCGATGGTGTTGCCCATATCCACGACCAGCAAGAGCATCATGAGAATGAAGGTGGTCCGGAACCCGTATTCCTCGCGGATCAGGTCCGCCAACCCCTTGCCGGTGACCACGCCCATGCGGGCCACCATTTCCTGCACCACAATCAAAGCCACCGTGATGGGGATCAGCGTCCACAGCAGCGAGTACCCGAATTTCGCTCCCGCTACCGAGTAGGTGTAGATCCCGCCCGCGTCGTTATCCACATTGGCGGTGATGATCCCGGGGCCCAACACGGCCAGAAAGAGCAGGAGGCGGATTCGGTAATGGCGGAGCTTTTGGCGGTTCATGAGTCGGAGGGGGGCCTCAAAGAGTTACTTGTGATTGATCACAACCTCCAGCACGTCGTCGGCCGTGACCACGCCGAGCAAATGGCCCCGGTCATCGACAACGGGGAGAGAAATCAGATTATATTTATGAAAGAGGTCAACCACCGACTTGGCATCCTCGTGCGACTCCACGGAAATCACGGGCTCGGCGGCGAGACCCTTCAGCGGGGTGCTGGCATCCGCCAGCAGAATCCGCGCCAGCGGCACCGTCCCCGTGAACGCGGCCTGATTGTCTACCAAATAAACCGCGTGGATAGACTCGAGCGGGCCCTCATAATTCTTTAGCGCGGCGATGGCCCCTTCCAAGGTTGCGGATTCGTGCACGAAGATGAACTCCGTGGTCATGAGCGCGCCGGCGGTGTTCTCCTCAAAACCCAGCAGTTCGCGGACTTCCATGGCTTCGTCTTTTTCCATGTCCGCGAGGACTTCGGCGGAGGTCTCGGGCGGCAATTCTTGCAACACGTCGGCCGCCGCGTCGGGCGGCATCTCTCCCACGATATCCGCCGCTTTGGCGAGCGGGATGCTCTCAAGCAGAGCGGCCTGCATGCGGGTGGGAATCTCGGAGATGGCCTGGGCCGCGGTCTCCTCATCCAGGGATTCAATGACGGCTTTCTGGTCGTCTCGGCTGAGCTCTTCCAGGATTTCGGCAATGTCCGCCGGGTGCAGTTGCGCCAGCCGGTCATAGGAGATTCGCAGTTTAAGCCGGCGGCCGGGGTCGGGTTCGATCAAATTCACAAACTCCCAGGGGATGGCCGTGGTGGGGAAGACCTCGGTCACGGAGCGGATGCGGTGTTTGGCCGCCAACCCCTGGAGCAGCCGGCGCATGGCCGCCGCTAGCCCCACATTCACTGCTACCACCCGCAGCTCGGTGCGGCCGTTGGTGGGTTGGATATCGAAGTCTACGTCATTGACCCGCACCACCTTGCGGTTGTTGACGTCAATGATCTGTTGGTCGAGGATGTCCTTCTTGATGCGGAGCAGGCCCTCATCGGGAGCGTAGCAGCGGATGGAATCGGCCGCCACGCTGGTCTGGCCTGCGCGGACGGAAAGCGACTGCACCTGCTCGTGGGTGATGCAGACCAGGTTCTTCTTGGGCCCCCGGACAAGATAGGACGCCACCCGCCAGGAGTCCTGTGCGGGGTCCACACATAGCTCCTTTAGGGCGCCGAGATATTTCCCCTTGACGTCGTAAAAGGGCAGGTTCTCGAGTTCGGTGAAATAGATCATATCCAAGCCAACTCCTCTCCCGCCCTGTACTGGGCGGTGCGGGACGCCGCTCCTGCCGGTCCTTGGCTGCGTTGTAATCCTTGCGAAGGAGATAAACTGCCGTTCAGACTAGGTCTCGCTTGGCCCTGCCTCGAAAAACACCTAAGGACTCTTAATACGGAGAGTTCTTACCCTTGTCAAGAAAAAACCGGCTTCAATTTTGAAATTAGTTACGGCTACCGGGGCCTTCGCTCGTGGGTTCCTCAAGCCGGGACGACGCGGCTTTAGTGGAATCGGCCTGAGGTAGTGCTTTTCGGTCCGGGAGGCCACCGGCTTGGCGTTCTGGTCCGACTAGAAGGACCTAAGGCCGAAGCGACGGGGGACCCCGCGCGCGCATTTCTTCAATATATCTTAACCGCCTTGTCGATTTTTCTTGACATGATAGCAAGCATCGTTTTACTTTGCCGATAGGCGCTGGATTTGCGGTCGATAAAGCGATTCCGCGTCTGATCGGTTGGAATCCTCGGTAGGCGAGGCGTCCGCGCGACACACAGGCCACTGCCCAGCCGGCGTCCAAAGATGCCGGCGGAAAGGGTAGAACAGGCACTCCCGGATTAAGGGTTTGTCTAAGGTGGCTGAGGTCGCAAGATCTCTTACGGCGCGCGGTGCTAAAGCTTGGGCGAGTGAGGATATCCTGGTCTGCAACGGCCGCAAGGATGGCCCTTGCAGTCAGCCCTCGGTATTTGCCCTTTCTCCGTCTCCCGGGGAGGGGTTAGTCTAGGTTCCCTCCCTGGTGTCACGCCTCACCTCCAGAAAGGTATATGAGCAACCACGGCAACAAGCCTTGGGGTCAAGGCGCACACCCGAAGGGGTGTTAGAAACGGCTGTGACTGGGTAGTCAGATCAGTCTTCCTGCCTAATCACACCTACATCCTTTCCGTCTTTGCGTCCCAAATCCCGACTCAAAGCCGCCAGGTCATGTCGCAGCGGTTAGCGTCCTGTCCCGAGCGCTGGCGAACTAGACCGTTGCGAGAACGGCAAGAGGAATCGTGTGTGTGCTGAATCGAGAGATTGAACTGTGAACTTTTTCTCCAAGCTGTTCTACAAGTACAAAAAGGTCCTCAAAGTGGCGAAGTTGTTTCTACTGATCGCCGGCCCCGGCATCATCGTCATGGTGGCCGACAACGATGCGGGAGGCATCACCACCTACACCGCCACGGGGGCGAGGTATAGCTTTCATCTGATCTGGTTCCTGATCCTGCTGGGGCCGGTTGCCTACTACGTTCAGGAAATGACCGTGCGGTTGGGCGCGGTGACCAAACGTGGCCATGCCGAGGCCATTTTTCACGCCTTCGGATCTTTCTGGGGATGGTTTTCCCTTTTGGACCTGGTCATGTTGAATTGGCTGACCATGATCACGGAGTTCATTGGCATGACGGCCGCCCTGAGTATCTTCGGTGTGCCTCGACTTGCTACCGTGATCATTGCTTCGGTCATGATGGGGACCATGGTGATCCAGGGACGTTACTGGACCTGGGAAAAGGCCGCTCTGGTTTTTTGCGCCCTCAATCTTATTTATATCCCGGCGGCCTTCATGATCAATCCCCCGGTGCGGGAGGTTCTGCAAGGGAGTCTGATCCCGCAGCTCCCACCGGGAGGTTTCACGAACGATCTGTTCTTTTTCCTGATGGCGAACATCGGCACAACCATCGCGCCCTGGATGGTGTTCTTCCAGCAGAGCGCGGTGGTGGACAAAACCCTTCAGGAAAAGGATATCGCCGCTGGGAAGGTTGACACGGCTATCGGCGCCTTCTTCACGGTGGTTGTGGCCGCTTTCTGCGTGATCCTGACCGGCACGCTCCTGCCCGGCCAAAACATCAACGACGCGGCTTCCGCAGCCATAAAGTTCATGGACATCAACAAGCATCTTGGCACCTTTCTGGCGATTGGACTGTTCGACGCCGGGTTCCTGGGGGCCATTTGCATCTCGCTGGCGAGTTCCTGGGCGTTTGGCGAAGTGTTCGGGTGGGCCCACTCGTTAAACAACAAAGTGAAGGAAGCGCCCTGGTTCTACGCTTACTATTTCTTCGGCATCGTATTGGCGGGCACGGTGGTCTTGATTCCCGGCGCGCCCCTGGTGCTGATCACGCTCTTTGTGCAGGTGATTGCGGTGACTTTGCTGCCCGCGGCTTTGGTGTTCCTCATCCTGCTCTTGAACA
>Ga0187771_10000248_pt1 | contig 30981 bp, 27 predicted proteins | sample 0116_SJ02_MP15_1_FD_133139 | JGI IMG/M metagenome (GOLD analysis project Ga0187771, IMG submission 133139) | Tropical peat soil microbial communities from peatlands in Department of Meta, Colombia - 0116_SJ02_MP15_10_MG | ecosystem: Environmental > Terrestrial > Soil > Wetlands > Peat | place...
AACCTGTGTAGCCGGGGCTGGCCAACGGGCAAGGCCCGTTCAGGGGCGAGGGGCACTGTCAGCCGGTGTGACCGACCGATGACACCGTCCGCGCCATAGTGGGTGGAGAGCGCCTCAGTGGACGCGGCGCACCGAGACCAGCGGCGCCGGGTGGGAGGCGCGGACCCGCTGCGGCCGGTGGCCGTCGGCGGAGGCGGCCGTGCCGCCGGTGACCAGGAGCGTCTCGCGGAGCCGGGCCGGCGTGCCCAGCGCCCAGCCCTGGCCCAGGGTGGCGCCGAGGCTGAGCATCCGGGCGCAGTCCTCCGGGGTCTCGATGCCCTCGGCGATCACCTGGCCGCCCAGGCTGCGCGCCGTCTCGACCAGGCCTCGGATCACCGCGGCGGATCCGGGGTCGTCGGCGCTGGAGACCAGGCTCTTGGCCACCTTGATGACCTCGGGGCGCACCACCGCTATGGCCTCGATGGTGGACAGACCCTCACCGACGTCGTCCATGGCGAACCGGAAGCCGGCGCGGCGGTAGAGGGCGCAGGCATCGGCGAAGCGTCCCAGCCGGGTGATCTGCTCGTTCACCTCGAGCACCACCTGGTCGGGGCGGAGCCGGGCGGCGGACAGCTGGCGGAGCATGGCCTGGAGGCCGATCTCGGTCAACGCACCGACGCTGACGTTGATGAAAAGCGAGCCGCCTCGGGTGAGCAGACGGTAGGCTCCGTCCACCGCCGCACCCTGGCAGAGGCTCTCCAGCTCCCGGGAGACGCCCAGCCGGCGAGCCGCGGCGAACATGCCCTCGACCTCGGTCTCCGGAGGGGATCCGGTGGGGCGGGCGAGGGCCTCGTAGCCGACCAGGCGGCCGCGCACCAGGTCGCGGATGGGCTGGTAGACGGACTCGATCTCGCCCCGGGCGACGATGGCGGGCACCGACTCGAGCCAGCTCCCGGGCCGGGAGCCGCCGCCCTCGTCGACCACCACCCGGCCGCCGCCCATGGTGCGGCCGGCTGCCCCCAGGGCGCGCAGCGCGCGGTTGACCAGCTCCTCGGCGGCCTCGTGGCGGTTCCAGAAGGCGATCCCGACGCTCACCGTGCAGCCGGCCGGAAGGTCGTCCTCCAGGTCCCTGACCAGGGCGCCGGCCGCGCCCGTGGTCAGACCCTCGATGATCAGGGCGAACTCGTCGGCCCCGATCCTGGCGGTGTAGGTGAGGCCGGGCGTGCCCGGGTCAGCGCGCTGGGCGAAGCGGAGCACGGTGGCGATGTCGGTGAGCAGGCGGTCACCCGCCGCGTGTCCCCAATCCTCGTTGTAGGCGCCGAAACGGTCGACGTCCATGACGGCGACGGCCAGGGCCCGCCCGCTCTGCTCGGCGCTCTCCAGACGGCGCGGGATCTGGAGATCCCAGGCGCGCCGGTTGGGGCAGTTGGTCAGGAAATCGGTGTAGGCGAGGGAGGCCAGTCGAGCCGCATCGTCATCCTGGAGGCTCAGCACCTTGATGACCACGGCCACCAGGATCGCGATCCCGGCCGCGAGCAGGCTGCTGGCATCGCCGCGCGTCACCGCCCACGCGGTCAGAGCCTCGGCGACGCTCACGCCGACGCCGATCAGCAGCGCTCTCCAGTCGTGACGGAAGGCGAGCCAGACCAGGGGTATGGCAACCACGATGGCGCTGCCCGCCTCGCCTCCACGGAATCCCACCTGCAGGATCAGGACCATGGCGATGGCAGCCCAGGCGCCCACCTCCTGGGCCCGGCGAGGCAGCCTCTCGAGGGGAAGCATCGCGGCCAGCCCGGCCGCGACCACGAGGGTCGCGACCGAGGCCAGACCGAGGCCCAGCGGCACCTGACCCGTCGCCAGCCCGGGTGCGATCAGGACCGCGCCGGCCAGCAGCCACACGCCGGCCGCGGTGCGCGCCGCCAACCGATCCGAACGCTGCGAGCCCGGCGAATAGGGGATCGGAGGGCGCGGGCTGTCCGGACCGAACACGGTGGGCTCAGAGTAAACGTCACCCGCCCGTGACTGAATACGAACAAGTCGCGTCCGCGTGACGGTTTGCCGCGCCGGGCTATGACCCGCCCGGGCCGGATCTGACAGTGTCAAAGAGGAGAACACCCCGCATTGCCATCGTGGCGCCACCGCGGGAAACGCCAGCTCGGCCCAATTCCACCGGCCAGTCCGGACCGGGTTCGACGGGTCTCAGCGCACCGGCGCCAACCGCCAGGCGGCCCCGGATGCGGAACCGGGGCTGTCCGCGGATGCCAGCGTGCCTCAGCGGGCCGGTCCGTTCAGCGGCAGACGGCGGAGGATGCAGAAGGGGGTCTGCTCGGTGGTCTGCGCCATCGGGTTGTCGGCAAGCGCGCCGACCACCGTCGGGCGGTCCACGCCTGGACTGGCACCGAGGACGTTGACCCCCAGGTCGTTGCTGTCCACCACCGCGACCTCGACGTCCCGCCCGGAGGCGGTGAGCAGGGTCCGGCGAAGCCGTTCCGCCACCCCGTCGGGGTCGAGCGGCGCCTTGCTCGCGTGGCGGTTGTAGGGGGGGATGACGTGGTCGTCGGGACCGTCTATGGCATTCACACCGGAGCCGGCGATGCGGTAGAAGACGCCGTGGATGCCGAGGGGACGGGTCACCGCGGCGCAGGCGGCGGCGAGCAGGATCCGGGGAGCGCCCGCCTCGTCGAGGGCCAGCTGCATCGTGACCGGCCGGCCGATGCCGATGCCGATCGGCACCTGGCTGACGAAGCCGGCGAGAAGCCGGGCCAGCGGCGTCACCCTGATCTCGGCGGCGGGGTAGGACCGCCCCTGGGTCACCGCCTCCATCTTCTCGCTGAGGGCGAGGATGTCCCCGTCCTCGAGGGTCACTCCCCGCTCCGCGGCGGCGTCCAGCGCCTCCCGCAGGGCCGCGGTCAGGTCGTCGCCGACCCCGACCAGCCGGGAGCGGAGGGGCATGCGGGCCCAGATCCGGCCATCGTCCCGGATCAGCACGTGCCGTCCGGGGTTCGGGGCGGCCACCTCCACCAGGTTTTCGGCGCCCACCGCCGGCGCCGCCTCGCGGTCACCCTGAGCGGCGAAGCCGTATCCGGTGCGGCTCCCCTCGAGCCGGTTGTCGAAGTACACCCGGAGCCACAGCTCGGTGTTGACGGCGCGCCAGAAGAACATCGACTCCTCGGTGCCGCCGGCGCAGGCGACCCGGAAGGCGTCGGCCACCGCCGGCGCGTCCCAGTACGGCCGGGAGTGGAACGACGGGGATCGCATCAGCGACTGCAGGGCAGCGCGCTGCTGCCGGAACCAGCGGAACTCCGGCGTGGTGAAGCCGATCTTGCGGCGCCGGAGCCGGATCTTCTCGGGGATCACCCCACGCATCGCCTCCCGGAGGATCCGCCGCGACCAGCCCCCCGAGACGATCGCCGATGCCGGAAGCCGGAGGATCCACTCCACCAGCTCCTGGTCCAGGAAGGGCAGCCGCGCCTCCATGGAGTGGGCCATGGAGTTGCGGTCCTCGTAGCGGAGCAGGGACGGCAGCGAGAAGTTGGTGACGTCCTGGAGCAGCCGCCGCTTGAGGTCGTCCTGCACCCGCGGGTCGCGGGGCGGCCGCTGCTTGCTGGTCCAGTCCAGGCGCAGCAGGCGGTCGAGGTCGACCGGATGGCGGCGCTCGTGGAGACGGCGCCGCACCAGCGGCCCGACGGTGTCGCGCGAGCGCGCCGCCTCCTCGGCGAACTCGCGGTAGCGGTGGTCGCGGAGGAGCTGGCGCAGGTAGACGTACTGGTAGGGGACGTAGCCGGCGAGCAGCTCGTCGCCGCCCTGGCCGTCGAGGAGAACGGTGACCTTGTGGCGGGCGACCCGCATCACCGACCACATCGCGTACGGGGCGGTGGTGATGGTGGGCTCCTCGACGTCATGCACCCAGGTCTCCAGGTCGGCGAGCCACCGGTCTGAGTCCGGGTAGATCCAGGTCGGCTCGGCCGAGATCACTCCGAGAACGGCGTCGATGTAGTGCTTCTCGTCGATCGGATCGCCGGGAAACACCGCCGAGAAGGTCTTGAGCCGGTCGCCCAGCGATCCCGTGTCGGGCGCGTGCTGCTTGAGGAGCCGGTCCATGATGCAGACGATCGGCGACGAGTCGAGGCCACCGGAGAGGCAGATGCCGACCGGCACGTCCGAGACCAGCCGGCGCTCCACCGCCTGCTCGAAGAGCCTGCGGAACTCGGCGGGGTCGGGCTCCACGTCCTCGGTGAGGAGCGGGTTCCAGTAGCGGGTCTCCCTGATCCCACTGGCGTCGACGGTGACGTAACCGCCAGCGGGGACCTGGCGGACACCGGCGAAGAAGCTCAGGTCGTTGTGGTCATAGAGCCCGAAGCGCAGGTATTCGTAGAGCTGCTGGTCGTCGACCCGGCGCGGGAAGCTGGGGTCCTCCAGGATCGCCTTGATCTCGGAGGCGAAGAGCACGCGATCAGCCGACTCCGCGAAGAAGAGCGGCTTGATGCCGAAATGGTCGCGGCAGAGCACCAGCTTGGGGACGGGGCCGCGAAGATCGAGGAGGGCGATGGCCCACATGCCATTGAACCGCTGGAAGGCCGCGGGCCCCCAGGCGGCATAGGCGTGGAGGGCGACCTCGGTGTCGCACTTGGTCCGGAAGCGCCGGCCCGCCCGCTCCAGCTCCTGGCGCAGCTCCCGGAAGTTGTAGATCTCGCCGTTGTAGACAATGTGGAGCCGGCCCCGGTCGGTGGACATCGGCTGCTGGCCGGTGACCAGGTCGATGATCGAGAGCCTCCGGAAGCCCAGCGAGGCAGCGTCCGACTCGTGGAAGCCGTCGTCGTCGGGGCCGCGATGGTGGAGTGACTCCGCCATGGCACGCAGCAGCCGTGGCTCGCGCGGACCGAAGAAGCCGCAGATGCCGCACATGGTCAGCGCTTCCCGGGGTCCGGCGAGTGGCGGCGATCGCGCTCCCAGAGCAGGAGCGGCCCGTCCTCGGTGCCGCGCCTGCCCACCCGTGCGAACCCCGCCTTCTCGAGGACGCGGATCGAGGCCGTGTTGTCCTCCCGGCACTGGGCGGTGACGCGGCGGACGCCCGGCTGCTGGAGGGCCCAGCCGGTCAGAGCCGCCGACATCTCGGAGGCGTACCCGAGCCCCCGCAGCGAGCGGTTGACCGCGTAGCCGATCTCTACCGATCCGCACGGGTCGGGCGGCCCCTTGAAACCGATGCTGCCCACCGCCAGGCAATCTTCGCTCCGGACCATGACGCCGTCGGTCCAAGGCTCGGCACCGGCACCGCGCTCCCGGCGGGACACCCACATGGGCAGCACCGCCAGGGCGTCGTCGCCCGGCCACTCCCCGGGGAAGCGGACGCGAAGGGCCGAGCCGGCGGGTCCCTCTCCGTTCGCGGGCAGCTCGGCCACGAACTCGGAGCGCAGCATCCGCTGCTTGAGCACCTCCAGCGGGGTGGGGACGTAGAGCAGCCGCGCGCTGCGGATCACCAGCATCCGGGCCACTCTATCCGGTCGGGCGGCCCGCCCGGCCAGCTCCGGACCTACCGGGGCACTAGAAGTCCATGTCCTCGTCGTCGTCCATGCCGCCGCCCATCCCGCCGCCGAAGCCGCCACCACCACCGCCGTGCGAGTGGCCCGGGCCACCCTCCGCGTGCTCCTCGCGCTCCGGAGCCTCGGCGACCAGCGCCTCGGTGGTCATGATCATGGTGGCAATCGACGCCGCCGACGTCAGGGCGGTGACGACCACCTTGGTCGGGTCGATGATGCCCCGCTCCACGAGGTTGCCGTACTGCTCAGCACTGACGTCGAGACCCTGGTCGCCGCTGAGCTCGGCGACCCGGTTGACGGCGACCGCCCCCTCCAGGCCGGCGTTGCCCGCCAGCACCCGCAGCGGCTCCTCGAGAGCGCGCCTCACCACCTTGGCGCCGGCCAGGGCGTCGCCCTCGAGGCCGAGCCGGTCGACCGCCTCCCGCGCCCGGATGAGAGAGACCCCGCCTCCGGCCACGTAGCCGTCCTCGAGGGCGGCGCGGGTGGCGTGGAGGGCGTCTTCCACCCGGGCCTTGCGCTCCTTCATGGCCACCTCGGTGGGGGCGCCCACCTTGATCACGGCCACCCCACCGGTGAGCCGGGCGAGCCGCTCCTGGAGCTTCTCGCGGTCCCAGTCCGAGTCGGTCTCCTCGATCTGCTGGCGGATCTCTTCGCAGCGAGCCTCTATGGTGCGGCGCTCGCCGGCGCCTCCCACCACGGTGGTGTCGTCCTTGGTCACGGTCACCCGGTCGGCGCCTCCCAGGTGCCGGGCCTGGACGAGGTCGAGGCGCAGCCCCACCTCCTCGCTCACCACGGTGGCCCCGGTCAGCACCGCCAGGTCCTGGAGCATCGCCTTGCGACGGTCACCGAAGCCGGGAGCCTTGACGGCGACGGCGGTGAGGGTCCCTCGCATCCGGTTGACGACCAGGGTGGCCAGCGCCTCACCGGTCACATCCTCGGCGACGAGGAGCAGGGGCGTCTGCTCGGTGACCACCAGCTCGAGGGCGGGCAGCAGGTCCTTGACCGCGCTGACCTTGGCGTCGGTGATAAGGATTGCCGGCTTGTCGAGCTCGGCGACCATCTCCTTCTGGTCGGTGACCAGGTAGGGGGAGACATAGCCACGGTCGAACTGCATGCCCTCGACCACCTCGACGGTGGTCTCGATGCCGTCCGCCGATTCCACCGAGACCACGCCCTCGCGGCCGACCTTGGCGAAGGCGTCAGCGAGCATGGTCCCGATCTCCGCATCGCCGGCGCTGATGGTGGCGATGCGCCGGATGTCCTCATTGGTGTCGACCGGGTGGGAGCGTTCACGCACCGCCTTCTCGACCGCCTCGGCGGCGGCCAGCATGCCCCGGCGGAGCTCGACCGGAAAGGCCCCGGCGCCGAGCAGGCGCAGGCCCTCGTCGATCATCGACCGGCTCAGCACGGTCGCCGTGGTGGTGCCGTCGCCGGCCACGTCGTTGGTCTTGACGGCGACCTCGCGGAGCAACTGGGCTCCCATGTTCTCGAAGTGGTCCTTGAACTCCAGGTCGCGGGCCACGGTGACCCCGTCGACGGTGACCAGGGGAGGCCCGAACTTCTTGTCCAGCACGACCGAACGTCCTCGCGGGCCGAGGGTCACCGAGACCGCGTCGGCGACCGCGTCCGCACCCTTGCGCAGCGCCTGGCGCGCCTCGGTGTCGAATCGAAGCTCCTTTGCCGGCATTGGTCTCTCACTCCTTGGTCATGCTGCTCAGTGGTGCTCTCGGCTGCCGGCCCGCGAGGCGGTGGCGCAGTCCCCTCGACCGCCTGCGCCGCCGCGGGCGGCGTCCGCGACCCACGAGGCTCCAGCCCGCCCGCCCGGTGGCGCCACCCGGCGCGCCCCGGCGAGGGATCGTGGTCGCGGAGCCGCCCCGCTCGTGGGCTCAGCTCTTGCCGTCGCTCTGGACGATGGCGAGGATGTCCTTCTCGGAGAGGATCAGGTAGTCGACGTCGTCGATCTTGACCTCGCTGCCGGCGTACTTCGCGTACATCACCCTGTCGCCGACCTCGACGTCCAGCTTGATCCGCTCTCCGGTGCGCTCGTTGTAGCGGCCCTTGCCCACAGCCTCGATGATCCCCTCCTGGGGTTTCTCCTTGGCGGTGTCCGGCAGGACGATGCCACTCTTGGTCACCTCCTCCCGCTCCACCGGCTTGATGACGACTCGATCGGCCAGGGGACGAAGCTTCAAGGCCACGATGGGGACCTCCCAGTCTTTAGCACTCAGGTCAGTAGACTGCTAACACTCTAGCGGAGCGACTGCCAGGGGCGCAAGGCTGGTGTCCCACCTCGGCGGCGGCAAATTGCCCATCCTCGGGTTCCCGCCGAGCCGGCGCGGTGAGGTGGGTCAGGCCCCCCCGGCGGTGACCACCATGTCGGTCAGGAATCCGGCGAGGAGGCCAGCCAGGACGCCCCAGAACAGCAGGTCCCTCCGACCGGAGCGGTGGGCCACCCCCAGCAGCTGGAGGACCACGTAGAGGATGGACCCCGCGGCCAGGGTGAGGAACACCACCGACACCGGCTGGCTGGTGAACTGGCGCCCCACCGCGGTGCCCACGAAGGTGGGGCCACCGCCGATCAGTCCCATCGCGAGCAGGAAGCCCCAGGAGGGGCGATCCGCCTCGGCGGCCAGGGGCGCGACGATGCCGAAGCCCTCGGTGGCGTTGTGGAGGGCGAATCCGATCACCAGCACGGTGGCGAGGCCGATCGCCCCAACCGCGGCGCTGTTGCCGATGGCCAGCCCCTCGCCGAAGTTGTGCAGCCCGATGCCGACGGCGATGAGCAGAGCGAGACGGCGCGCGGCAGGCCAGGCGGCCAGACCCAGCCGGCGAGCCGTCAGCTCGCCCGGGGCCATCGCCCCCGGGCCGTGCGGCTGCGGCCGGGCCCTCGCCGCCAGCCAGCGTTCGTAGTAGACAAGGCTGAGCAGACCGACCGCGATGCCCAGCAGGTAGAGCGCCCCGTAGCCCAGCACCGGCCCCACGCTTCCGGTGCCCCGGTGCAGAGCGGTGAGAGCATCGTCCACCGGCCCGTAGGCGTTGCTCAGAACGTCCCAGATGATGAAGAGGAGGATGCCGGCCGCCAGCGCGTTGAGGAACTGGCGGAGCCCCGGGCGCGCCGAGCGCAGCCTGCCGACGGGGAGGCCGAGGAGGATGGTCACCCCAGCGACGAACCCGAGGAGCAGCGTCTGGGCTTCGCTCACGAGGGGCTCCCTCCTGGTTGAATCCGCCCGCCGGGATGACCGGCGGGCCCCGGCCCTTAGCTTAGCCTAAGCTAACTCGCGGCCACCCAGACCACGCGAGCAGCACCGGCATCGACCTCGGCGGGCCGCCCCGCAACCTCGAGCAGCAGCCGAGGGCCGCTGCTCTGCACGGTCACCACGCTGCCGGGGGTCAGCCCCAGCTCGTGGAGGCGGGTCAACAGCTGGGGCGCCTCATGCTCGGCCACCTCGGAGATCCGGGCCACCCGGACCGGCCGGCCCGGCGAAACGAGGTCGAGGCTGAGCAGATCGGGGGGCACCTCGGCCCGTCCCGGGATCGGGTTCCCGTGAGGGCAGCAGGAGGGATGGCCGAGGTGCTCGTCCAGGCGTGCCACCACCAGCTCGGACACCCCGTGCGCCAGCCGCGACGCCTCCCGATCGGCGGCGGCCCAGTCGAGGCCGAGGACGTCCACCAGCCAGCGCTCGAGGATGCGGTGGCGGCGCACCACGCCGGACGCGATCGCCTCCCCGGCCGGGGTCAGGGTGATGGTGCGGTCGGCGGCCACCTCCAGCCAGCCGTCGCGGGCCAGCCGCTGGAGGGTGACGGTCACCGTGGGGGCGCTGACATCGAGCCACTCGGCCAGCCCGCCGGGACGCGGGCTCTGCCCCTCGTGGGCGATGTAGTAGATCGCCTCCAGGTAGTGCTCGGCGGTCTCGGTCACGTGCCCGCCTTCGGGGGTCGGGTGCAGCGCCATCCCGGTATCGATGGTGCCACCGCCAGCTCCCCCCCGGCATTGACGCGCCCGAGGGAGAACGGCGATCCTCGCACGGTGCGGCTGGCAACGTGGAACGTCAACTCGATCACGGCGCGGCTTCCTCGACTGCTGGCCTGGCTCGGAGAGGCACAGCCGGACGTGGTCTGCCTCCAGGAGACCAAGGTCGCCGACGCCCTATTCCCCCGACAGGAGATCACCGGCCTCGGTTACCAGGTGGCAAGCCATGGCCTGGGGCGGTGGAATGGGGTGGCCATCCTCTCCCGTGCGGGCCTGGCGGACGTCGCCGCCGGCCTCCCCGGGGAGCCCGGTGCCCCCGACCCGGAGGCACGGGCGGTGGCGGCAACCTGCGGAGGGGTCCGTGTCTGGTCGGTGTACGTCCCCAACGGCCGAGCCCTCGACAGCCCCCAGTACGAGTACAAGCTGGCCTGGCTGGCCGCGCTCCGCAACGCCATCGCCGCCGAGCTGGCCACCGGGGCGAGACGCCTGGTGAGCTGCGGTGACTTCAACATCGCGCCGACCGATGACGACGTCTGGGACCCGGCGGTCTTCGCCGGCGCCACCCACGTCAGCCCCCCGGAGCGCGCCGCCTTCGGAGAGCTGCTCGACCTGGGTCTCAGCGACCTGCGGCCGCGCGCTCTCAAGGGCCGTCCGTTCACCTACTGGGACTACCGGGCGGGGATGTTCCACAAGGGTGAGGGGATGCGGATCGACCTGGTCCTGCTCAGCGAAGCGCTCGCCGGGCGGGTCGCCGACGCCTACGTCGACCGCGAGGCGCGCAAGGGAAGCCTCCCCTCCGATCACGCGCCGGTGGTGGTGGACCTCGACCTGGACGGCTGCTGACCACAGCTGCCCGCGGGCTGCCCCAGGCTGGCCCGGCGCCATCCAGCCGGCGTCCCGACCGCGCCGGGCCGCGGCCGGCTCGCGCACCGGCGGAGACCACCATCGTCCTCGAGGCGGTTGTGGACTTGACTGGCATCAACTGGTGGGGGTCCCGGCGCCGGTGAGCCGAGGCGGGTCACGCCGGCGGAGCGGGTCGCGGCGGTCCGAGGTCGAGGGCGTGGTCCTGGAGCATCCGCCCGGTGCTGGAATGGGGGTGAGCAGGCCCGATCGGGCGCCATCCCATCGTCCGGTAGAGCCCGATCGCGGCGGCGTTGTCCGCGTAGACCTGGAGGACTGCGCCCGAGCAGCCGGCGGCGCGGAGGGTGGCGGCGCACCCCGCGAGCAGGGCGGTGCCGATCCCCCGGCCCCACTCAGAGGGCTCCACACCCAGGTACCTCAGCTCGGCGATCTCGCTGCCCGGCTTGCCGTTCGCGAGTGGGGCGGTGCAGGCGAAGCCGAGGACCCTGCCGCCGCCGTCCAGGGCAACCAGGAGTACCGAGGCAGGCGAGGCGTCGAGGACCGCCTCCAGCCGCTGGCGGGCCACCTCGACAGGGGCTACCTCCGTCTCACCATCACGTGCAGCGGTGGCCCGAGCCCAGGTCAGAGCGGCCGCTTCGAGGTGGCGCCGCCGGCGATCGATGCGGACGTGCACCCGGGCGCGCCGCCCATCCGCAGCCGGGTCCCGCCGATTCGAGCCGCGAGGCTCTCGTCCTCCCCCCGAGGCGTGAGGGGCCGGTCCCATGAACTCACCTCGCCTAGGCGAACTCGGCCAGCGAGGGGTCGACGTCGAAGCCCTGGATGTCAGGGCCGTGCAGCGCCAGGCGGTGCCAGGCCGCGGCTCCGATCATGGCCGCGTTGTCGGTGCAGAGGGCGATGGGAGGGACCGAGACCCTGAGTCCCCGGAAGCGGCGGGCCACGGCGGCAGCCAGGCTCCGGTTGGCCGCCACCCCGCCGACCACGGCCACGGCGCCGGCTCCGGTCGCCTCGACCGCAGCCTCGAGGCCGTCGACCAGCTGGGTCACGGCCGCCTCCTGGAAGGCGGCTGCCAGGGAATCCCGGACCTCGGCACGCCGGGGCACGCCCGCCGGATCCAGCTCGTCGCCGGGCAGGCCGCGGATCGCGTAGCGGACCGCCGTCTTGAGGCCGCTGAACGAGAAGGCCCCCTCCAGCCGGGTGCGGGGCAGGGGGAACTGCCGGGCGTCGCCATGGGCGGCGGCCCGCTCCACCACCGGCCCCCCGGGATAGCCAAGACCCAGCATCCGGGCCACCTTGTCGAAGGCCTCCCCCACCGCGTCATCGCGGGTGCTGGCCAGCCGGCGCGCCTCACCGTGCCGGCGCAGCTCGATGGTGTCGGTGTGCCCGCCGCTCACCACCAGCGCCACGAAGGGCGGCTCGAGCCCGGGGTCGGCCAGCCAGGCCGAGTAGACATGGCCAGCCAGGTGGGAGACGCCGGTGATGGGCAGCCCCCGAGCCCGGGCGGCGGCCTGGCCGTAAGCTGCGCCGACCACCAGGCAGCCAACCAGCCCCGGACCGCGGGTGACCGCGACCGCATCGAGCGCTGCCCAGTCGCAGCCCGCCTCGACGAGCGCGCTGTCGACGACCGGCGCCAGCGCCTCCAGGTGAGCGCGGGCGGCCAGCTCGGGCACGACGCCGCCATAGGCAGCGTGGAGCGCGATCTGCGACGACACCACGCTCGAGAGCACCTCCCGCCCGTCACGCACCACCGCGGCGGCGGTCTCGTCGCACGAGGTCTCGATGGCCAGGATCTTCATGCCGGCGCTCACGACTCCGGCCACAGCCGAGGTTCGAGGCGGGCTGGCGTCACCCGTGCGGGTAGTCCAGGGGCGGCGGCGATCCTATCCCCACGATGTCGATGCCGGACAGCAGGTCGATGAAGCGCCGCTTGAAGGCCGGGGCGTGCAGCGAGTCGCTCCACATGACCACGGCGTCCTCGCCGTTGTCGGTGTAGTAGCCGCGGCGCCGCCCGATGGCGCGGAAGCCGAAGCGCTCGTAGAGGCGGATGGCGGTCAGGTTGCTGGCTCGCACCTCGAGGGTCACCCAGCGCGCCCCCAGCTCGTAGCTTCGCTGCAGGAGCGCGGCGAAGAGGCCGCTGCCCAGGCCCTGGCGCTGGTTGCTCGCCCGGATGCCGATGGTGGTGATGTGGGCCTCGCTGCCGACCTTCCAGAGCCCGCCGTAGCCAAGGATCTGAGCGCCGTCCCGGAGCACGAAGTAATGGGCCTGGCGGTTCTGGGAGAGCTCCGCCGCGTACGCGTTGCGCGGCCACGGCGAGGGGAAGATGTCGCGCTCAATCGCCTGCACGGCCGGGATGTCGGAGTGACGCATCCGCTCGATGACGAGCCGGGGTGCGACCTTCATCTCTCCGATCATAACGGTGGAAACGGCGCCGCTCCCCCCCGCACACGAAGCGCCAGGAGCCGGGGTCAGGCGAGATAGGTGCCGGTGAGCCCGGCGAGCGCCAGTGGAGGGCGGGCGAGGGCCAGGGGAACGGCGGCGGCCAGGGCCAGGGCGGGGTCCAGCACCTCCACCGCAGCGACCCCGAGACTGTCCAGACTGAGCGTCACGGAGCCCGCCCGAGCGGCGGTGGACGTCACCGCGGAAGCCGCCACGCCGATCGGCGCGGGCACCAGCGGCCAAGGCGTCGGGCGGCCGGCGCGCTCGGGGCCGCCGAGCGCCTGGCGGGCCGCCGCGCCGGTCCCCCCCGGACCGCTCGGCCGCAGGAGGGTATCGACGCTGATTCGCTCCGGCGCGCCGAGCGACTCCAGGCCCTCCGAGCCCCGGCGGAACCGGGCGGCGTAGATGCCCCCCCGCCCCGCGTCGGCAAGCGTCAGGATCTCGCCGGTGCCGGCGGGCGCCGAGGCGGCCGCCACCTCCAGGCTGCCGATGCCATGGAGGGGAAGCCCGGTGGCGTGGGCCAGCCCCAGGGCGGCAGCCATCCCCGCCCGCAGCCCGGTGTAGGAGCCCGGCCCGGTGACCACCACCACCGCGCCGATCCCGCCTCCGAGGAGGCGTCGCAGCGCACGGTCGAGCCCGGGCAGCGCGGGGGCTCCCGGCTCCACCGCGCCATCGAGAAGGAAGCCCGCCGAGCTCGCCAGGACCACCACCAGCCGGCGCCGCGAGGAGGTGTCGATGGCGACGGCATTCATCCCGCCAGTGCCGCCGACCACGCCTCGACGAGGACATCTGACGCCAGCTCGAGCTGTCGCGCCTCGATCCGGCGAGAGACGTCACCGGTGATGTCCATGACCAGGTGCAGCGGATGCCACGTCCCCAGATCGGCGCGCTCCCCCCACTCCACCGCCACCGGAGCCGTCTCGAGCAGGATGTCCAGATCGAGGAAGGCGATGGCCGCGCCCTGGGGCAGGCGGTAGAGGTCGAGGTGGTGGAGCTGGGGGGGAGACCCGTAGACGTGGTGCAGGACAAAGGAGGGGCTGCGGACCACCAACGGGTCCACTCCTCGTCCCTGGGCCAGACCCCGGACGAACACGGTCTTGCCGGCCCCGAGCGGACCATCCAGGGCGACGAGCTGCCCGGGACGGAGACGCCGGCCCAGGCGTGCGGCGAGGCCCACGGTCTCCTCGGGGCTCGCGGTCACCGCCGAGAGGATCCGAGCCTGGCCCGGCAGGCTCATGGCTGCCGGAAATGGCGGGACAGGATGGGCGGCAGGGGAACCGCAGCCCCGCCCTCCCGATCCCTGAGCCGCAGCCCGGGGCCCAGGTCCAGACGGCCCACCACCTGGAGCGGCACGAGATCGGCTCCCCAGCCGTCGAGGACGGCCGGGAGGCGCTCCGGCGCAACGGCCGCGACCAGCTCGAAGTCCTCGCCGCCCCCAATGGCCGCCTCCAGCCATCGATCTCCCAGGACCTGGGGCAGCTCGGCATCGACGGGGAGGCTCTCGACCCAGAGCTCGGCCCCACAGCGCGACGCCTCGATGATCCGTCCCACGTCGACCAGCAGCCCGTCGCTCAGGTCGCCGGCACAGGCGACCCCCAGCTCGGTGAGAGCCAGGCCCTCGGCGATCCGGGCGGTGGGCCGCAGCTGGCGGGCGAGCCACCGCTCCCGGGCCGGCGGGGTCGCGGGGAGATCCTCGGTCAGGATCCGGAGCCCCGCCGCCGCACCTCCGAGGTGGCCGGTGACCACCAGCAGGTCGCCAGGCCGCCCCCGGTCCCGGCGCAGGGCCCGGTCGGGCGGCACGGTCCCGAGCACGCTGACGTCGACGACCAGCGGGCCCTGGATGGCGCTGACGTCACCGCCGGCCACCCGGCAGCCGGCGCCCAGCGCCGCCCCGCACAAGCCCCGCTGGACGGCCAGGAGATCCTCGACCTGGGTGGCCGGGGAGGCGCACAGGGTCACCATGCCGAGCCGCGGTTGGGCGCCCATGCCAGCCAGGTCGGAGATGGCCACGTGGAGCGCGCGCTCCCCCACCTCCTCGGGGTCCGTCCACCCGCGGCGGAAGTCCTCGCCCTCGACTATCGCGTCCTGGCTCAGGACCACGTCCATGCCGGCGGCCACCCGCCACACGGCGGCGTCGTCACCAGCCGGCAGCACCAGCTCGGCTCCGGCACCAGCCTCGAGAGCGATGGAGGTGAGCCTCCGGAGCAGCTCAGCCTCCCCCAGCTGTTCCAGGGTGGCTCCGCCGGCATCGAAGCGGCGGAAACCGGCGGAATTCGTTTCTCGTGTCGCTGACATCATTTTTCTTGATACTGAAGTGATCACTTGGGTTTGACCCGCCGGGTACGGCCCGGCTACATTCCGCGGGTTTGATCCGCGGTGCCCCTCCGGGCCGCGGGGACCATCTCCGGGGAAGAGGTCAGGGGAGGAGGATATTGCGGGGAACCCGAGGGCTGCTGCTGGCCGGGACCGCGGTGGTGCTCACCGCAGCGTTCGGCACACCCGCAGCAAGCCCCGTCGGAGCTGACACCATCCCTCAGCTGGAGGCCGAGCGAGCCCAGCTCCTCCAGCAGCTGGCGGATCTCGCCCCCGCACGCAACGCCGCCTCCCAGGCCCTGACCCAGGCGGAGGCTGCCTACAACCAGGAGACGGCGGCCCTCGACCAGGCCAAGAGCCAGCTCTCGGCGCTCAACTCCCAGCTGGCCACGCTCTCGGCCGCGATCGACCAGGACCAGAGCCAGGAGACCCAGACCAAGAGCGCCCTCGCCGCCCTCACCCGGGCCACCTACGAGAGCGCCGGTGACAACACCATGATGGCGGCCGTCCTCAGCGCCAAGGACTTCACTGACGCCGTCAACAGCCTCTCCGGCGCCGCCTCCGTCAGCGCCCAGATCCAGGGCCTCGAGCAGACCCTCTGCCACGACGAGGCCGATCTGGTCGCCAAGCAGCAGTCGCTCCAGGCCGACTTCGCCCAGGCCTCGGCCCTGGAGAACCAGCTCGCCGACCAGGCCAACCAGCTGATGGTCGTGGTCTACGCCCGCGACCAGGCGGTCAACGCGCTGGACGGACCGGCCCGGCAGATCGCCGGCGAGATCGCCACCATCGACGACGAGATCGCCGCCGACCAGGCGGGTCAGACCTCGAGCGGCTCCGGCTCGGGCTGCAACAACGGGTTCGCCTACGGGGAGTGCACCTGGTACGTGGCGACCAAGCGGTGCATCCCCTGGGGCGGCAATGCCGACGCCTGGTACTACAACGCCGCCAAGATGGGCTATGCGGAGGGTCAGACCCCGGAGGCGGGGGCGGTGGCAGTCTGGTGGGCGGGGCGCGGGGGCGCCAGCTGGGTCGGCCACGTCGCCTACGTCGAGGCGGTGGGCCCGTCGGCCGGCATCCCCGCCGGCTCCTTCGAGATCTCGGAGATGAACTGGGATGGCTGGGACCGGGTCGACTACCGCGTGGTGGCCGACGATCCCAACGTCTTCCAGGGCTTCATCTACGGACCGGCGTCCGGGTAGCTGAGGCCGGCCCGCCCCGGTGCGCTCAGGCGAGGCTCGGGCGCGCTCAGGCGAGGCTCAGACGCGGCACGCGACCGGAGACCGAGCAGAGGACCTCGTAGCTGATGGTCCCCACCGCGGCGCCGACCTCGTCCGCGCCCAGCCACTGATCGCCCTGGCGGCCGAAGAGGACCGCCTCGTCGCCGGCCCGGACCCCGCTGGTCGCGGAGATGTCGGCGGTGATCTGGTCCATGCTGACCCGCCCGATGATGGGGCAGCGACAGCCTCCGACGAGCACGCAGCCTTGGCTGGACTGCGCCCGGTGGACGCCATCGGCGTAGCCGGCGGCGATGGTGGCGACCCGGGTCCCTCGCTCCGCGATCCAGGTCCGTCCGTAGCCGACGCTCTGACCCGGTGGCACCGTCTTCACCTCGGTGATACGGGCGTGGAAGCTCATCGCTGGCCGCAGCGACACCGTCGGCGCCGCCCCGGCCGGCGGGTACCCGTAGAGGGCGATGCCGATGCGGACCAGGGAATGGCGCGTCTCCGGCAGGCCCAGGGCGGCGGCGCTATTGGCCGCGTGGACGATCAGATCCGGCCAGCGCCGCCTCAGGTCCAGGACCGCGTCCATGAATGTCCGGTCCTGGAGGCGGGTGAAGCTCGCGTCAGAGTCGGCGGCCGCGAAGTGGGTCAGGGCGCCCACCGGCCGCAGCCTGGTCCGGGCCCGGTCGATGGCGTCGGCCAGGCCGGGAACTGCCTCGGGGGCGCAGCCGAGCCGGCCCATGCCGGTGTCGATCTTGAGGTGAATCTGGGCGGGCACCCGGCCGCCCGCCCGTGTCGCGGCGGCGATCTGCTCGGCGCTCCACACGGTCATCTGGACCTGGGCCTCGACGAGCTCGGGCACCCGCGCCGGGGGAACCCAGCCGGTGATCAGCAGAGGCGCCCTGAAGCCCTCGCGGCGTAGGTGCAACGCCTCCTCCGCCGAGGAGACGCCCAGCCAGCTGGCGCCCCCCTCCAGGGCGGCGGTCGCGGCCAGGGCGGCGCCGTGGCCGTAACCGTCCGCCTTGACCATGGCCATCACCCGCACGTCCGGCCCCACCGCCCGGGCCACCTCGGCGGCGTTGTCACGGATCGCCGCCGGGTCGACCTCCGCCCACTTGGAGCATTCGACGGCAGCCACCGGTCGAGAGGCCGCCGACCCGGTCGTGGAATCCTTCATCGACCGGCCGGTGACCCGGCGCTGGCGTCAACCCTCAGCTCGAGAGCCCGGCGCAGCCCCTCCTGGGCCAGCGGCAGCATCTCGGCAACGTCACCGGCGAGGGAGCCCGCCCTGCCCAGCCGGGCCTCGACCAGGCAGCCCGCCTCGGCGTGGATGGTCACCGCCGCCACCGCCGCCTCGAAGCCGTCGAGGCCAGCGGCGAGCATCGCCCCGCACACCCCGCTCAACACGTCGCCGGTACCGCCGGTGGCCAGGGCGACGGTGCGGTGGGCGTCGACGTGGAGCCGGCCGTCGGGGGCGGTGATCACCGTCTCGGCGCCCTTGAGGACCAGGGTCACCCCGCGCTCCGCGGCGAAGTGCGCGGCCAGCCCGCGGCGATCCGATTGCACCGCCTGGGTGGGCACACCAGCCAGCCGGCCCATCTCGGCCGGGTGCGGGGTGAGCACCAGGGGCGCTGGGCAGAGTCGCCAGTCAAAGCGGTGGGCCGCCGCGATGTTGAGGGCGTCGGCGTCGACCACGGCGGGCACGCGCAGCCGGGGAAGCAGGTCGAGCAGGGCCGCCTCGGTGGCCGGGGCGCGCCCCAGGCCTGGCCCCAGCACCAGCGCATCGGCGACCGGGAGGTGCCGCTCGAGGAGGTCGGCCACGCCGGCGGCATCGAGATGGACGGCATCCGGCCGGCCCAGCGGGTGGACCATCACCTCCAGGCACTGCGCCGCCACCACCGGGTAGAGGCCGGCGGGCACGCACACCCTGACCAACCCGGCTCCCGCTCGCCCGGCGCCTCGAGCGGCGAGCACGGCCGCCCCCGCCGTGCCCACCGCGCCGGCGATGACCACCACGGTTCCGAAGCTGCCCTTGTGAGCCTCGGGCGGCCGGGCCGGCAGGTGGAGCTGGGCAGGCGGAGGAAGGATCGGGGCGGGGGGTCGGAGGATCGCGGTCAACTCGCCGGCCCAACCTGGGGCCGGTGCCGGCACCGCACCCCCGGCGGCCGGCGGGGTCTCGCCCGGCGCCGGAGACGGCGATACCGCCACCGCGATGGCCACCCCGGCATCGTGGGTCAGGCTGACCGCGATTCCGGTCTCGCGGCCGTCGACGCGGACCAGCGGGGCGCCCCCGGGGCGGTTGACGACCTCGATGGCCCGGTACCCGGGGATCCGGAGGCCCGCCTCGCCGTAGAGCTTCTTGACCGCCTCCTTGGCCGCCCAGCGGGTGGCCAGGCGCTCCGCCCGGGCGCCGGAGCGGCGCCGCTCCCGCTCCGTGAAGATGCGCTCCGCGAACCGAGGATGGCGGGTGAGCACGCCCGCGATCCTCTCGATCGAGGTGACGTCGACGCCCACGTAGAGCCGGGACACTATTCGACGGTCACCGACTTGGCGAGGTTGCGCGGCTGGTCCACATCACAGCCGCGCTCCACCGCGACGTGGTAGGCGAAGAGCTGGAGGGGGACGACATTGACCAGCGGCGACACCAGCTCGTCGCAGCCGGGGACGGCGATGAGATCCCGAGCCAGCTCCGCACCGAGGTCATCGTCCCCCTCGGTCACGAGGGCGATCACCGGGGCATCCCTCGACTTGACCTCCTCGATGTTGCCGATGGTCTTGGCCAGCGTACGGCTCCGGGTGGCCACCGCCACGACCGGGACCTCCGGATCGAGGAGGGCGATCGGCCCGTGCTTCAGCTCGCCGGCGGCGTACCCCTCGGCGTGGATGTACGACACCTCCTTGAGCTTGAGAGCGCCCTCGTAGGCGGTCGCGACATTGATGCCGCGCGCGATGTACAGGGCATTGCGGGCGTGAGCGTAGCGCTGGGCCATCTCAGCGAGCTGGGTTTCCAGCTCGAGGGTGCGGCGCAGCCTGTCGGGCACGGCGCGCAGCTCGGCGACCAGCTCCCGGTGGCGCTCCGCCGAGAGGGTCCCCCGGGCGGTGCCCACGGCCAGGGCGAGGAGCAGTCCGCAGACCATCTGGGTCTCCAGGGTCTTGGTGGCGAGGACGCAGATCTCCGGGCCAGACTGCATGTAGAGGACCGCGTCCGCCTCCAGAGAGAGGGCGCTGCCCACCACGTTGGTGACGGCCAGGACGGTGGCGCCACGGCGCTGGGCCTCGCGGACCGCCGCCAGGGTGTCAGCGGTCTCACCCGACTGGGAGAGCGCGATGACCAGGCTGCGCTGGTCCACCAGGGGTTCCGAGTAGCGGAACTCGCTGGCGTCCTCCACCGCGCAGGGGATCCGCGCCAGCTGGCGGATCGCCGCGGCGGTGTAGAGGCCGGCGATGCCCGCCGAGCCCATGCCGAGGACCTGGATGTCGTGCAGCTCGCGGACCTGGGCAGCGTCGAGGACGCCGCCAAGGTCGACCATGCCAGAGCCATCCAGCCGTCCTCGCAAGGCACTCTCCACCGCCTCGGGCTGCTCGTACATCTCCTTGAGCATGAAGTGCGGGTAGCCGCCCTTCTGAGCCTGCTCTGCGTCCCAGTCCACGGTGATGCAGCGAGGGGTCACCGGGGCTCCGCTCAGCGAGGTGACCACGACCCGCCCGGGCCTGGCCGCGACCACCTCGTCGTCACCGATGAGGGTGACCTGCCGCGTGTAGGGGATGAGAGCGGTGATGTCGCTGCTCAGGAACACCTCCCGATCGGCGGTGCCCAGCACCAGCGGTGCGTTGCGCCTCGCCCCGACGATGGTGTCCGGTTCGTCGGCGGAGACCACCACCAGGGCGTAAGCGCCCTCGACGCGGCGGAGGGCCGCGCGGGTGGCGGCGGCCAGGTCACCGTCGTAGAGCTCCTCGATGAGATGGACCAGGACCTCGGTGTCGGTGTCGCTGGCAAACTCGTGGCCGCGGGCGAGCAGCTCGGCCCGGAGCTCCCGGAAGTTCTCGATGATCCCGTTGTGGATCAGCTGGATGCGACCCCGGCAATCCTGATGCGGATGAGCGTTGGTGACGGTGGGCCGGCCATGGGTGGCCCAGCGCGTGTGGCCGATGCCGACGGTGCCCGCGGGCAACCCGTCCCGATCGAACCGGGCCTGGAGGTCGGCGACCTTGCGATCGCTCTTGACGACGGTGTGGCGACCGCCGTTGGTGCCGTCGAGCACGGCAACGCCCGCCGAGTCGTAGCCGCGGTACTCGAGGCGCCTCAGGCTGTCCAGGAGCACGTCGGCGGCCGGCCGCGCCCCGGTGTACCCGATGATCCCGCACATCAGCGCACCGCCTGCACAGCGCCGGGCCCGGCGCTTCCCGGTTGGTTCATTTCACCGGTCGAACGGCACCGGCACCGGGCCGGTTACGTCAGCCGCCACTGGGAGTTGGGTTCGGCGTCGGCGTGGGTGAGGGCGTCGGCGGCGGGGTGGGAGTGGGGATGACGTCGAGCGTCACCGTGACCGTGACGCTGCTGGGTGAGACCGTGATCCCCGCAGCCGGCGACGGCACCCCCACGCTGTACGTGCTCGATCCGATGAGGCCGTTCAAGAAGATGGGGGTGGTGGTAAGCGAGGCGAGCGCGGGATCGTTGATGAGGTCCTGGGAGCCGGTCAGGGTGACCGTCATCGGCGTGTAGGTCACCGAGGTCACCGCGAAGCCGGAGGGCAGGCCCCGGATCGGGCCCAGGACCACGGCGCTGGTCCGCGAGGTGGTGACCGCGGCGACGGTGATCTGCACGCTCACGCTGGGCGGGCTTACGTTGACGTCGGAGAGCCGCTGAGACTGCGCGTCGTAGGCATAGACGTTGAGGGTCTCGTTGAAGTCGCCCCGCTGGTTGCCCAGGTCGATGGGCAGCGTCTTGACCTGGGCGCCGGCGAGATCGTGCTCGGGACCGGTCAGGGTCACCATGCCCGGGGAGGCCAGCGTCGAGCTGATCTGGTAGCCGGGGGGTGGCGGCGTTCCCACCAAGACGGTGGCGATCGCGGTCGCGGTTCCGGTCTTGTCCACCACCGCCGGGACCGAGGTGGGCGGGTTGTCCAGCACCACGTTGACGTCGGTGTTGGTGATCTTGACCGGCAGGTTGACCGTGGCCGGGACGTGCGCGCCGATGGCGGTGATCGACGAGTAGTCGACGCTGACCTGGAGGAAGTTGGGGCTGAACGCGCTCAGGTGATCCGACGTGCCGGCGACGTTGACGGTCAGGTCGGGGATGGCCTGGAGCAGGGTGTACCCGGCGGGAAGGCTGATCGACGGCGGTTGCGGGACCTGCTTGAGGACCGTCTTGACCCCCGGAGGGTTGGCGGCGTAGACGACCCCGACCCAGGCGACCATCGCCAGCGCCAGCGCGAGCAGCTTGAGCCGCCAGTTGCGGATGACGAAGCCAAGCATCAGGGCGAGCGCCGGCCCAGGGCTCGGATCGCGGCGCCGCTCCGCACCAGGGGACGGATGGCGGCCCCGGCGCGCCGGGCGATCGGCCTGAGCATCAGGTTGGTGAGCATCTCCTGGAGCTTGGCATCATCAAGGCCACGGTAGAGCTTGCCGGCGTTGGCCAGGCTGACCAGCCCGGTCTCCTCGCTGACGATCAGGATGACCGCGTCGGACTGGAGGGTGAGGCCCAGCGCGGCCCGGTGACGGGTGCCCATCCGTCCCGTCCCCGGCAGCGCCTCGGCCAGGGGGAGCACGCAGCCGGCGGCGACCAGACGATGGTCGCGGATGATGACCGCACCGTCGTGCAGCGGCGAGCCCTCGAAGAAGACGGTGGTGAGGATCTCGGCGGTCACCTCCCCATCCACCCTGACCCCGCTGAGGGCAACGTTCTCGAGCCCGGTCTCGCGTTCGAAGACGATCAGCGCGCCGTTGCGCTGCTCCCGGAGGGTGCCGGCCGCCCTGATCACCTCCTGGACCATGTGGACGGTGGGCTCCGGGGGGTGGCGGCCGAGCACGAACCGCACCGTACCCAGGCGTCCCACCTGGTCAAGGGCGCGGCGCAGCTCCGGCTGGAAGAGGACGATCACCGCGATCAGGATGGCCTGCCCAGCGTTGACGAAGATGAACTGGACGAGGCGGAGCTGGAAGACCTGGGCGAGCAGGCCGATGGTGAGCAGGACCGCCAGGCCCACCAGCAGCTGCACCGCCTGGGTTCCCCGGATCAGCTTGAATAGCTGGTAGAGGAGGAAGGCGACGATCAGCACGTCGATGACGTCGCGGATCCCGATGTTGTGCAGGAAGATCCCGGCGGTCCGCAGGAAGTCGCTCATCGGAGGAGCCTCGCCGGGCTGGCCGTCGGGGCGGCGGTGGCGCCCAATGCAGCCGCCCGGCGGCCGCTCCTAGCCTGCGGCAGGGCGGCGGCGCCGCTCAAGTCGGCGCTCGAAAGCAGCTCCCGTCCGGAAGGCGAGCCCATCTGCCGTTTATGTTCGCACCGCCAGGTTCTGGTGGGGCGATCTGGCGTCCTGGACACCAGGTTCGCGTAATCTCCGCTGGTCATGAGCCAACCGGCGGCCCCCGGCACCAGAGTTGCGCTGCTGGTCGCGGGCGGCCAGGTGGAGACGCTGCAGGCATCGCCCCTGATCAGGACGCTTCACGCGGGAATCCCCGGTGCCAGCATCACCGTGGCCTGCTCTCCCGACGCCGAGTCGCTGGCCAGGGCCCTGGAGGGGGCGGATGCCACCCTCGGCCTGCCGGCCCTGGACGGGGGCCGATCGCCGCTCCGATGGCTGTCAGCCTGGGCCAGCCTGCGCCGCCTGCGCTTCGACATCGCCGTCATCTGCAGCACCGCACCCTCGGTCCGCCTGCTCACCTACCTGGCCGGGATCCCCCGCCGGCTCGGGCCGGGCGGCGGGGTGACCACCATCCTGCTCAGTGATCGAGTCGCGGAGCGGCGGCATGACAACCGGGCCGCGAACTGGCTGCGGCTCGCCCATCCCCTCGGGATCGCGTCGGAGCGCCATCACCCCCGGCTCGAGCCGGGGCCCGAAGCCGACCAGCGGGCCCTGGTCCAGCTGCACAGCTCGGGTATCGCGGACGGCCGCCTGCTGGTTGCCCTGGTCCCCGGCACGGGGCACTGCGACGTCTCCGGGGTAGCCCCCGAGGAGACCGCCTGGACCCCGGAGCGGTGGGCCCATCTTGCCAACCAGCTGGCGGCGCGGCACGGCGTGGGCATCGTCTTCGTCGGCACCGCCGAGGACGAGGCGGCGGTGGCCGCGGCCGCCGTCGATGTCGAGGCCCCCCACGCCGACATCACCGGCCAGCTCGACCTCCTGGCTCTGGCGGCGCTGCTGCACCACTGCGATCTCCTGGTGAGCGGGGACTCGCCCCTCCTCCACCTGGCCGCCGCGGTGGGGACGCCGACCATCGGCCTGTTCGGCCCCACCGACGGGAGGCGTCGCGGTCCGTACGGGGAGGAGCACCGCATCGTCCAGGCGCTGCCCGGAGAGCACCGCCGCGGCGACGGCGCGGACGGGCTGATGGAGCAGATCAGGGTCGAGGACGTCCTGGCCGGGATCGAGGCCTCGCTCTAGCCGATCGACCCTGGTGCCGCCGGAGCGGGACTCAATCCAGCCGCGGTGTGCGGCCAAACCCAAGACAGATCTCTTAGCGGATGTAGACGAAGGACCTCTTGAGGACGTCGAGGTTCTCGACCGCGATCTGGGTCCCGCGGATGACACAGGTCTGCGGCTCCTGGACTACCCGAGCCGGACAGCCGCAGTGCAGCCCCAGGTAGCGGTCGAGCCCTTCCAGCCGGGCGCCGCCACCGCAGAGGCTGATGCCATCCTGGAGAACTTCGCGGCGAAGCGTCACCGGGGTCTCGTCGATGACCTCGCGCACCGCCTGGGCGATCCGCTTGGAGTGCTCGTCGACCAGGTCGGCGATCTCGGTGGAGACGACCTCGACGAACCGCTCCTCTCCGTCGGCGCCCAGCCTCAGGGGCATGCGCCGCTCCTCGTGCTGGCCGACGCAGGCCAGCGAGGTCACCACCTCCTCGGCCTCGACGTCACCGAGGTCCTCCCCCAGCCGCTCCCTCAGGCGGCGGCGCACCGCCGTGCGGAGGTCGTCCCCGGCCTGGCTCAGGGTGCGCCCGGCGATGGTTCCCTCGGACGCCAGGCAGGCGACGTCAACAGTGCCCGCGCCGATGTCGGCGATCAGGTGGGCGCGCGGGCCGCTCAGGACCTGGCCGGCGCCCATCGCCGCCGCCACCGGTGAGTCGATGAGGTAGGCGGTGCGCGTCCCCAGCTGGGCGCAGATGTCGAGGATGGTGAGGCGGTCGTCGCCGCTCATCGGCGGGGAAACCGCCACCACCACGTCGGGTCTGAAGATGCGCTGGCGGCCGGCGCCGCGGTTGATCGCGCGCTGGAGCAGGGCGGCCACCCCGCTGCGGTCGATGATGAGCCCTCCCCGGAGCGGCCGGACCAGCTCCATCTCAGGGTCGGCGGCCAGCTCCAGGGCAGGAAGGCCAGCGGCCGCATACCCGCGCCGGCGGTGGCGCGCGACCACGGCAGGCTCGGCGAACACCTGCCCCTCGCCACGGACCACGATCCGCAGGCTCTCAGCGCCCAGATCCACCCCGAGCCGCTTGCCGAGCACCGTTGGTTAGTCCCCGATCACGCCAGAGAGGTCGCGCCTGGCCGGCTCGCCGGCGGGCGGCCGCACTCGCTCCACCCGAGCCCCCAGCGCACGAAGCTTGTCCTCCAGCTTCTCGTAGCCACGGTCGAGGTGGAAGACACCCTCGAGTTCCGTGGTGCCCGCGGCGCAGAGCGCGGCGATGACCAGTGCGGCACCGCTGCGGATATCGGGGACGGTGACCGCCGCTCCGCCGAGGCTGGTGGGCCCGCTGACGATCGCGCTGCGACCGTCGACGGTGATCCGCGCACCCATCTTGGCCAGCTCGGGGACATGGCGGAAGCGGTTCTCGTAGAGAGCCTCGCTGATGATGCTGGTGCCGGTGGCCTGGGTCATCAGCGCCCCGAACTGAGGCTGGAGGTCGGTGGCGAAGCCGGGATGCGGCCAGGTGGTGACGTCGACGGCGCGGAGGGCGCCCCCGGCCACCCGGACGCTGCTCGCGCCCTCCACCACGTCGCAGCCCGCAGCCCGCAGCTTGTTGATGAGGGCACGCAGATCGGTGGGGCGCATCCCCTCCACCGTCACCGTGCCGCCTGTCGCCGCCGCCGCGCACATGTAGGTGCCCGCCTCGATGTAGTCGGGGTCGACCTGGTGGCGGGTGCCGTGGAGAGGCGCCCCGCCTCCCTCGACCACGATGCGCTCGGTCCCAGCACCACTGATCCTGGCGCCCATCCCGACCAGGCAGCGAGTGAGGTCGTAGACGTGGGGCTCGCGGGCAGCGTTGCTGATCACCGTGATCCCCTCCGCCAGGACCGCCGCCATCATCAGGTTCTCGGTCCCGGTGACGGTGGGCATGTCGAGGTAGATGTGGGCGCCGTGGAGCCGCCGGGCCCGGGCAACGAACATGGTCGGCGTCTCCCTCACCTCGGCACCCATGAGGCGGAGGCCCTCGAGGTGCTGCTCGACCCGGCGCATGCCGATGTCGTCGCCCCCCGGCTTGGCGATGGCGGCCTCCCCCGTCCGGGCCACCAGTGCCCCGAGAAGGAGGAAGGAGCCCCGCATCCGCCGGGTCAGCTCGGAGTCGACGTCGACGGATTGGAGGTGATGGGCGTGGAGCCGCCAGGCGCCGTCACCGGTCTGCTCCACGTCCACCCCGAGGTGGCGGATCATCGCCGCCATCACCTCGATGTCCTCGATCTCGGGGACGTTGCCCAGCTCGACCGGTTGATCGGCGAGCAGGGCCGCAGCCATCAGCGGGAGGGCGGCGTTCTTGCTGCCCGAGATGGACACCTCGCCGGCCAGCGGGCCGGCCCCGGTGATGCGGAGGAGATCCATCGGCTGCCAGGGTACACGGCGGCGCTCCCAGTGGTTCCATGGACTCGGCGCCCCGGCCGGCGCACCGCCAGGGGCGGCCCTGAAACCGGTGAGTCCATCAATCGGTCCAATCTGCTCGGAAGTCACCCAGGGGTCCGGATGGTCCAGAATCGTCCCTTCGAAGCCCCCCTGTCGGGGTCCCGCGGAATCGCCGGTTCCGTGGGGTGAACTTATCGGAGAAGACCATGGCAACCGTGACGGCCACCCCCCAGAGCAGGCTCGAAGAGATCCTCGGCGAGGAGGCTCAGGACCTCCTGGAACACCGCTGCGACACGGTGAGCCGCGACCAGCTCCACCTCCCGGGGCCCGACTTCGTGGACCGGGTCTGGGCGATCAGCGATCGCAACGTCCGGGTGCTGCGCAGCCTCCAGAGCATCTTCGACCATGGCCGCCTCGCCGGCACCGGGTACGTCTCCATCCTCCCGGTGGACCAGGGGATCGAGCACTCGGCGGGCGCCTCATTCGCCCCCAACCCGATCTACTTCGACGGCGGCAAGATCGTCGAGCTGGCCGTCGAGGGCGGCTGCAACGCCGTCGCGTCCACCTTCGGCGTCCTCGGGTCGGTGGCCCGCAAGTGGGCTCACCGCATCCCCTTCATCCTCAAGATCAACCACAACGAGCTTCTGACCTACCCCAACAAGTTCGATCAGGTGCTCTTCGGCACTGTCGAGGAGGCCTGGAACCTGGGAGCGGTGGCGGTGGGCGCCACCATCTACTTCGGCTCCGAGGAGTCCACCCGCCAGCTCCAGGAGGTCTCGGTGGCCTTCGCCAAGGCGCACGAGCGGGGCATGGCCACCGTGCTCTGGTGCTACCTGCGCAACCCGGCGTTCACGATCGACGGCACCGACTACCACCTCGCCGCCGATCTCACCGGCCAGGCCAACCACCTGGGGGTGACCATCGAGGCCGACATCATCAAGCAGAAGCTGCCCGAGACCAACGGGGGCTACACCGCCCTCAAGTTCGGCAAGACCAGCAAGCTGGTCTACGAGAGGCTGGCCAGCCCCCACCCGATCGATCTAACCCGCTACCAGGTGGTCAACTGCTACATGGGCCGGGCCGGGCTGATCAACTCCGGCGGCGCCTCGTCGGGGGCCGGCGACCTGCGCGAGGCGGTGAGGACCGCCGTCATCAACAAGCGGGCCGGAGGCATGGGCCTGATCAGCGGCCGCAAAGCCTTCCAGCGGCCTATGGCGGAGGGCGTCGGCCTGCTCAACGCCATCCAGGACGTGTATCTCGACCAGACGGTCACCGTCGCCTGAGGCAGGGTTTCCCTTGATCTGACCGGCCTGAGCGCCACCCCGTGTTAGCCTGCTGCAAGGCTGGGTAACCTAGGCTTGAGACGACGGATCCCACCCGGAGCCTGATATCGACATGAGCTTCAATTTCAACCGCGGCTACAACTCCAACCGCGCTCCCTTCAACCCCTTCGCCACCCAGGAGACAAGAGGCTGGGTCAACCCGGCCCTGCAGGGGGCGATCAGCTTCCCCGAGAAGGTCATGGGGCTCACCTGCCTGGCGTTCGCCGCCGCCGTCGGCGGGGTGGTGATCGGCTTCCAGGGGCTGGACATGTCGGTGGGCGGTGGCTACCTGCTCTGGTTCATCGCCGAGATCGCCTTGGTCGTCGCCACCCAGGCGCTGGCCGACCGTCCGGTGATCGGCATCACGCTGTTCGTCGCCTTCGGCGTCGTGACCGGCCTGATCATCTCCCCCCTCCTGTACTGGCTTGCCCAAACCGGTGCCCAGGGCATCGTGTATGAAGCCCTGGCGGCGACCGCCGCGACCACCGGTGGGGTCACCATCTACGCCCGGACCACCAGCCGCGATTTCAGCCGGATGGGCAACTGGCTCTTCGGCGCCCTGATCGGGATCGTCGTCGCCATGGTGATCGGGCTCTTCCTCCACTCCACCGCCTTCCAGATCTTCATCTCGGCGGCGGCCTGCGTCCTCTTCTCGCTCTTCCTGCTCTACGACGTCCAGCGGGTGACCATGACCCGGATGGGCACCCAGGGCAACGCCATCCGGATGGCGCTCAGGGTGTACCTGGACATCTTCAACCTGTTCATCAACCTGCTCAGCATCCTGGCGCTGACCCAGGGCGGCGGCAGCAACCGCCGGTAGCAGGGCCGCCCGGCCCCGGGGCTGGCGGCACCCGACACGCCCGCCCTGGTCCGCGTCGACGCAGCGGTGGGACAGGCAGCGCCGGAATCCGGGCGGCTGGCTGAGGGTCTCCCCGCCGGTGAGGCGATCGGACTGAGCGAGCACCTTGAACCGCCTTCCCAACGGAGGCGCGCCCGCGCCGGCTTCACCAGCCGCGCCGGGGGTCGGGAGAGCTCGAGTCTTCAGCGGCCTTTCAGCCAATGGGCCCGTGGAGGTTCAGCGCGCCCATCGAACCTCAGCCTCGCCAGCCGGAAGCACCGGCGGCGAGGCACGGAGGACATCGAGATGGGCAGCCTGGGTCTCCTCCCCCACGGGACGGTGGCGATCCTGGTCATCGCGGTCCTGCTCTTCGCCGAAGAGGCCGGGCTGCCCCTCTTCTTCATCTCCGGCGACTTCCTCCTCCTGGCGGCCGGGGTGCTGGCCGCTGCCGGCGCCGTGAACCCCTGGCTGCTCGTCCCAGTGGTCGCGGCGGCGGTGCTCACCGGAGCCTTGGCCACCTTCGCCTGGTCGCACCTGCTCGGCGCCGACCGGCTCCACAGCCTGGCCAACCGGCTTCACGCGGCCCGCCACCTCGACCGGGCGGAGCGCCGCCTCCGCGCCGCCGGGGCGGCCGGAATCCTGGTCCTCCGCTTCGTACCCGGGCTCAGGGTGTACTCGACCATGGTGGTCGGCGCGCTCCGCATGGAGCTCCGGACCTTCCTCCTCGGCCTGGTGCCGGCGGTAGTCATGTGGGTCGGCGGCTTCACCCTGCTGGGCGGACTTGCCGGAGGGCCCGTCGAGGCCGTGGTCAGCGCGATCGAGCACTACGCCACCGAGGCCGGGGCCGGGCTCGCCGCCGTGGCCGCCACCACCGTCACCGTCCGCCACATGCGCCACCGTCGGGGCGCGCGGGCGGTGGCCGGCTGAACCTCCGACCGGTCAGGATCCCGGCGTGTAGGGGACTGTCGAGGTGTCCGATCCCGCAACCCGGAAGCGAACCCTGGCCTGGCCGAAGCGGATCTCGTCGCCATCCCTGAGCCGGACGTCGCCCGACGCCGGCTCGCCGTTGACGTAGGTGCCGTTGGCGCTGCCCAGGTCGCGAAGCCGCCACTCGACGTCCTCGCGGAGGATCTCGGCATGGCGGCGCGAGACGGTGCCGTCGCCCTGGAGGACGATGTCGTTGGCCGGGTCGCGTCCCAAGGTGACCCGCTCACCGGTCAGCGGCACCAGCTGGCGGCCGGAGCCCGCCGAGAGCTCCAGCATGGCTCCGCTGCCAACCGGGAGGGCGCGGCTGCCCGGCGCGCCCGGCCCGCCCCACCCGGTGGGGGCCAGCAGGCTCGGGTCCTGGACCAGGATGGCCCGCTCCAGGGCACGGATCTCCGGGCTCGGGTCGATGCCCAGCTCGTCGCGCAGGCGCCCTCGGAGCTCGCTGCAGCTCTTCAGCGCGTCGGCCTGGCGGCCAGAGCGGTAGAGGGCGAGCATCTGCTGGGCCACCAGGCGCTCCCGGACGGGATGCTCCCGGACCAGGCTCTCCAGCTCGGCGGCGCAGGCCTGGTGGTGGCCAAGGGCCAGGTCCGCCTCCAGCCGCTGCTCGATGGCGACCAGCCGGCGCTCCTCGAGCCGCTCCGCCTCCGCCAGCGCAAAGGGCATCGAGAGGAACTCGGCCAGGGCGGGCCCCCGCCATTCTCCAAGGGCTGAGCGGAGCACCTCCACGGCGTCGGCCGGCCGGGTCGCGACCATCCGGCCGCCCTCGTCCGCGCCGCGCTCGAAGCGCGCCGCGTCGACCGAGCCGGCAGGGATGGAGAGCTGGTAGCCGGGCGGACGGGTGAGCACCATCTCACCGGCGCCCCGGCGCTCCCGGGCGGGCTCCAGGCTCCGCCGGATGTGGCTGACGTAGACCTGCAGGGTGTTTGCCGCCGTCTCGGGAGGCTCGTCTCCCCAGAGGATCTGGATCAGCCGTTCCGAGGAGAGAACCCGGTTGGCACTGACGACGAGCGCCGCCACGAGACTTCGCTCCCGGGTGCCCCCCAGGCTGACGAGGGCGCCGTACTCCCAGACCTCGAGCGGGCCGAGGATGCGGAAATCCATCAGCGGGATGCCCTCGGTCGAGGGCGCCCGCGGGCTCGGACGGCGGTGGGCCGCATCGCGCAGCCATCGTACATGCGGGGGGGCAAGCCCCCCCGCACGCCCCCCGCGATGCGTGCAACGGCAGTCCCCGCACTTTCCGCCTTGGATGGGGAGGCAAGCCCCCCCGCACGCCCCCCCGATACGTGCAACGGCAGTCCCCGCACCCGCCGCCTTGGATGGGGGGCAAGCCCCCCGCACGCTCCCCGCGATGCGTGCAACGGCAGTCCCCGCACTTTCCGCCTTGGATGGGGAGGCAAGCCCCCCCGCGACACCCCTGTCAGCGCGCACGCGGAGGGGTTCAGCCGGCCTTCAGTGACCGGCGCGCCTCGCGTTCAGCGCCGGCTTCGACCCTGCGAATGCAGGCGGATGGGCCGCCCGGATCAGA
>Ga0187771_10000249_pt1 | contig 30976 bp, 38 predicted proteins | sample 0116_SJ02_MP15_1_FD_133139 | JGI IMG/M metagenome (GOLD analysis project Ga0187771, IMG submission 133139) | Tropical peat soil microbial communities from peatlands in Department of Meta, Colombia - 0116_SJ02_MP15_10_MG | ecosystem: Environmental > Terrestrial > Soil > Wetlands > Peat | place...
CTTGGACTTCCGGTCCTCCGGCGATCGCCTCATGAAGGCTGAGGGAGTGTCGTCGTAGATGTACCGGATGTCGAATGTTTTGCGGAACAGGGCCTGGGCGCAGTCGTTGATGAGCGGCGTATAGTGGAAAGACAGCCAATCACGGAAGTAGGAATTGGGCACCTTGATGTACAAGCACTCCTGGTCCTGGCCAATAAAGCTTGTCGGCTCGAACCAGGTCTCGAAACTGTTGGCGTCGACCTTGTTCTCGACGGCTTGGAGTATTTGAATCCAAGGATTTTGTTTTTCTTCAGGTTCCATGGGTGTCATTTACTTTTCCACAGAATTTTCCACATCTGTGGAAAAGCCGCCCCGGGCGCTGATGTATCCGGGAAAGGCTTCGCCATAATAGCACTTCGCTCCCCTGATTTCAAGCTTTTTTTTGGCGGCGGAGCGGCGGCTTCGGCGGGACCGCTGAAGGCCCGGCCGTGGTCTGTATTTGGGGCCGCCGGCGCGGCCGCCTCCGAAGCCCCGAAACGGCGGAAAGGCGGCCTTTTCGGGGCCTGAGGAGGAGCCTTGGCCGGGCGCCCCCGACGGAGCCTCAAGACGGTCATCCGGCGGCGGCTTGTGCGGCCGGAGAATGCAGAAAAAGCCCTCCCGGAACGGCGTTTGCCTTCCCCCGGGTTTTGTGGTATAAACTCTCCTTCAATTTGGAAAAAGAGAGTCAGGAACATGCCGAAAGTCTGCGAAATATGCGGGAAAGGGCCCGTGTTCGGGCACAACGTCAGCCATTCCCACAAGTCGTCGCCCAAAAAGTGGAGGCCGAATCTCCAGCACGTCAAGGCGCAGACGGAGCAGGGCGTCCGGCAGATCTGGGTGTGCACGCGGTGCCTTCGGTCGGGCAAGATCGCGAAGGCCCGCTGAGCCGCGGCTAGATCCTCTCCACTGAAATCGCGTCTTTCAGAGCCTTGATGCGCCGGGAGATCTCCTCGAGCTGCCGGACGTCCGCAATCCGGATCTCGAGCGTGATCTGTGCTTTCCCGCCGGCGAACGTCTTGACCTCCGCCTTGGCGATATTCCCCTCGAGCTGGGCGACGGCCGTCGCCACCTTGGCCAGGACTCCGGGGGAATCGTTCGCCCGGACGGAGAGCCGGGCCCTGAAGGTGCCGGCGAGCGCGGGGTCCCAGCCCACGTCCACAAGGCGCTGAGCGTCGAGGCTTCCCCTGGTGACCAGAGGACAGCGTAGGGAATGGACGGTGATGCCTTTCCCGACCGTGATGTAGCCGGCGACGGGCTCCCCCTTGACGGGCGAACAGCACTTGGCGAGATGGACCATTGGATCGTCGCGCGACTTGATCCGGATGGGCGAGGCCAGCCTCCGGGCCCGCCGGCCTGCCGAACTCTCACGCGCCGGCCGTACACGTCCCTTCGCCCGGGCCGCCGGGAACAGGGAGTGAATCAGGGCTTCGCCGACGACGATCTTGCCCAGGCCCGCCTCGCGGTAGAAGTCTTCGAGGCTTCGGACCTTCGCGGGCAGGACGTCCGAGAGCCGCTGGAGAAGGACGTCCTCCTTCCGCGTCTCGGACGGGATATCGTACTTTCGGATCTCGCGTTCCCAGAGCTTTTTTCCGAGGGCGGCGCTGGTCGTCCGGCTCTTGAGGTTGAGCCACCGCGTGATCTGTTGTCTGGCCCCCGATGTCGTCACGGCGCTCAGGGCTCTCCGGGTCACCGTGATCCCCTCCGCCGTCAGAATCTCGACGATATCCCCCGTCTTCAGCGCCGTTTTCAGGAGCGCGGCCACGCCGTTGATCTTCGCTTCGGCCGCGCGGAGCCCGATCTCCGAATGGACCCTGAACGCGAAATCCAGCGCGGTCGCCCCGGCCGGGAGATTGATGACTTTTCCCTTGGGGGTGAAGACGAAGATCTCCTCCGGCGCGAGGTTGGCCTTCAGGCTGCGCAGGAATTCCTGGGGGTTCTTCTGCTCTTTGAAGAGCGCGACCATCTCGCGGAGCCAGCGCAGGCGCTGGTCCTCCTTCCCCTTGCTCTCGGCCGCGTCCTCCTTGTATCGCCAGTGGGCGGCGATGCCGTTTTCGGCGAAGTCGTGCATCTCGCGGGTCCGGATCTGGATCTCGAACATCTTTCGCCCTTCCGTGATGACCGTTGTGTGGAGGGACTGGTACAGGTTGAGCTTGGGCATGGCGATGAAATCGCGAAAGCGCTGCGGCAGGTGGGGCCAGCGCTGGTGGATGGCGCCGAGAGCGGCGTAGCAGTCCTTGACGGACTCGGTGATGAGCCGGAGGGCTAGGAAGTCGTAGACCTGGTCGAAATCCACCCGGCGGCGCTTCATCTTGTTCCAGATGCTGTAGGGACGCTTGATACGGGACTGGATCTCGGCCGGGATCGCGTTCTTTTTCATCAGGGCCTCGAGGGCCCGCTTCATGCCCTGGAGGTCCCGGTCCGCCTGGTTCTTCTGGGGTGCGACGAGGGCCTCGACCTTGGCATACTCCGCGGGCGCGACGTACCGGAAGGACAGGTCCTCGAGTTCGGCCCGGATGCGTGCCATGCCGAGGCGGTTGGCGATCGGCGCGTAGACGTCGAGCGTTTCGCGAGCGACCTGCTTCCGCTTTTCCGGGCCGAGGAAGCCGAGCGTCTGGAGGTTGTGGATGCGGTCGGCGAGTTTGATAAAGATGACCCGGATGTCGTCGGTCATGGCGAGGATGATCTTGCGGATGGTCTCCGCCCGGCTGGCCTCGGGCGACGAGGCCTGGACGCGGCTGATCTTCGTGACGCCCTCGACGAGGTCGGCGACGCCCTTGCCGAATTCCGCGCGGAGCTCAGCTACGGTGACGTCCGTGTCTTCCAGGACGTCATGGAGAAGCGCGGCGACGAGCGTCGTCCTGTCGAGGCGCATATCGGCCAGCAGGCTGGCGACTTCGAGCGGGTGGCTGAGGTAGGGCTCCCCCGAGCGCCGCACCTGTCCTTTGTGGACGCGGGCGGCGAAGACGTAGGCCTTGCGGAGAGCTACGGCCTCTTTCTCGCTGATATAGGAAGAGGCCTTTTCGAGGATGTCGTCAAACCGGATCATGGGGAGCGCCGTTCGTCGTTCTGGCCGTCCTGGGCTTCCGTCCGGGGCCTCTTTCCCGGCCGAGGATCCATTCCGCCGCGGCCGCCAGGTTTTCCGCCACCCGGGAGGGGCGGACCCCGGCGCTCTGGAGGTCGCGGAGCGCCTGCCTGCCGTAGCCGGTCAGGACCAGGACGGGGACGGCTCCGATATTCCGGCCGAAAAGGATGTCGGAAGGTTTGTCCCCGACGACGTACGACCGGCGGAGATCCAAGGCGAGCTCGGCGGCCGCCAGCAAACCTAGGGCGGGCTTCGGCTTTTGGCAGGGGCATGCGCCTCCGCGCGGGACCTGGGCGGGCGGGCAGAAGTGCGGGCACGAGTAGATGCCGTCGAGCCTGGCCCCGGCGGCCTCGAAGGCCGCCGACAGGTCCCGGTGGAGGGCCCGCAAATCATCCTCGGTGAACGCGCCGCGCCCGACGCCCGACTGGTTGGTAACGACGACGACGGCCAGCCCCGCCCGCCGGAGCCTGCGGACGGCCTCGAGCGCGAAGGGGTAGACATGGACCTGGCTCCAGTGAGCGGGGTAGCCCACGTCCTCGTTGATCGTCCCGTCCCTGTCGAGGAAAACCGCGCGCCTTTTTTTCATGTCAGGCTCGGCCCGCCGGACTCGCCACTCCGGCTCCGCCATTTTATCGTGATGGTTCCGGACGTGTCAAAAGGCGCGCCCGGCGTCAGGAGCTCTTGTCCGGAGCCGGCGAGGCTGACCGGGGCTGTTCTTTCAGCTCCTTGCCGGCCTGGTGCTTCGGGGCGGGCGTGTCTTCGGGGACCGGCGAGCTCTTGGGGGCGTAGTCCGTGACATACCAACCGTTTCCCTTAAACTGGATGGCCGGCGATGAGGGGAGCTTCACCAGCGCGCTGCCGCACTTCTGGCATTTTTCAGGCGGCTTGTCCTTGGCCCTCAGCAGGAACTCGAATTTGGCGCGGCACTTCGTGCACCTGTATTCGTAAAGAGGCATCTTCTCTTTCCCTCGCAGTTGTTCGTTGGCCGGTAAATATCCATTATAGCAGAAAATCCGCCTGCGCACAGCGCGGACCGCGTGCCGGGCCTGGGACACGGGTTACGCCCCTCACCGGATGTCACGGCGCAGGCCCCGTCTCCGGGCGGTCCCTATTCATGAAAGACGATGGCCTGGAAGACGGATATGCGGGCGCCCTTCTTCCATGAATCCGGGGGGAGGCCCGCCTTGAGGCATCCTTCGTTGAGGAAGGTCTCGCGGTCCCAGCCGTTTTCCACCGGCACCTGAGGCAGCAACACGCCCTTTTGACCGGACATCGAAACGACGATGCCATCGCGGCCGACCTGAACGAGCGCGGGGTTGGATATGTCCTTGAGGGGAGTCAAGACGGAGATCTCGAACCGGAGGTCTTTGAGCTCCTCGGGCGCGACCTGGGGAAAGCGAGGGTCCTCGGTTGCAGCATAAACGGCGGCCTGGATGACGGCCTGTCCCAGGGGGAAAACGGGCTCGATGAATCCGATGCAGCCCCGGAGCTCGTCGTGCTTCTCGAGCGTCACGAACACCCCCCTCGGGATGAGAAATTTCGGGTTCCGGGGCGGAGTGCTGATGACCTTCCCGCCGGCCAGAAATTCCGTGACGGCCGAGCGCGCCAGGCTGAGGAGGTCGGCCCGCTCCGCGGGGGTCAGTGTGACCTCTTCGGCCGGGGCCGGGTCTTCCTTGCCGGCGACGATGGCCGCGGCCATGTAGCCGACGACGCTATCGGTAGGGCCGCCCGCCTCCCCGGAATTAGAGTGCTTGAGCACTTCGACCCGGGCCGGGCCTTCTTTTTTCGCGTATAAGAGGGCCGCGACGACGGGGCCGCCGCCGCACATGATGTTCTCGCCGGCTTCGATCTTCCTGAGGAGGGCATCGGTTCTGAAGCCCTCAATGAGGGAGATCGTGTCGGCGTCGAGCTTGGTGCCCTCCTGGGGCGACAAGTAGTGCGAGAGGTCCGTCGAAGCGACGACCAGGACTCTTTTCCCCGCGCAGGCTGTTTCGAGGGCATCGGCAAGGGCCACGACCGCCGTTCTGTTCTGATAGCCCATGACGATGGGCACGATCTTGGCCTTGGGAAGGACCGTCTGGACCCAGGGGACTTCGACCTCCACCGAGTGCTCTTTGGCGAAGGCTTCAGGGATATAGGAGAAGCCCGAAGCCTTGGCGATCTCCTTGGCCAGGGCCGCGTCGACGGAGGCGACGCCGAGGGGCGTTTCGAACCCGCCCGCAGGATAGATGGAGCAGCCGTCGAACCCGACGAAGTGGGAGGGGCCGACGATGACGACAGTGTCGTACGGCCCGCCCTTGACGAGCGCGTAGGCATGGGCCGCCGTCTGCCCGCAGTAGAGATATCCGGCGTGCGGCACGATGATGGCCAGGACTTTCCCGGCGCCCTGCGCCGGTGCTCCGGCGTTCGCCAGGAACCCATCCAGCTGGGCCGCCAGACGAACGGGGTCGCTCTCGTAGAACTGCCCGGCCACGACGGGCGGCTTGATGCCCTGGGCCGCGGCCGGGAGAATGGCGAAGGCGAAAATGATCACGAGGGCCGTCAAGGATTTATTCATGCTGTCCTCTCCGTTCGGGAGCGTCTCTCATTTCAATATATCGAGGCCGCCGTTAAAAAGCAAATTGACATCTTCCCGCCTTTTGTTATAAAAATATCGCGGAAGGTTGAGATGAAAGGCTTCTTCAAATTCCTGCTGACCCTCGTGACGCTCGGCTCGATATTTTTCCTGGGGTTCTCTCTCGGCAAGGAGAAGGAAAAGGCCAAGATCCCGAAGTTCCAGGAAGAGCCCGAAAGCCATATCTGATCCTATCGAAGCGAGAGGCGCAGATTATAAGTCTCCGGGCCCCGCTCCCCCTCGGGTGCCGCCTTGCGGGAGCGCCCGCGGCGGGGTGTGGAGGGGGTCGCGGGCCGGCGCTATTATGGGCACCGTCGCAGAGGCGATTTTTCGGCGAAGGTCGCGGCAATGAGCTGGGGAGGCTATGCCGTCCTGATCATCTTCGGGGCGTTCGTCATCCTGCTCGTCATCAGCCCGAACCTGTCCTGCTTCGGCAAGCGGATCCGTTCGCCGTTCACCCCCCTGATCCGGAAAAAGCAGGTGAAGAAAAGGACGACGGACTATAAGTTCGACCTTGGCGGCGGAACGCCGCGGCAGGACGCCGCCGGAGAGGCGAAGAAGACGGATAAGAAAACCGACGATTATGGATTCCATCTGGATTGAGCCTGCACCGGCCGCCGCGCCGACGCCGTCCGATCCCGTTCGGCCACTCCTTTGATGACAGCCCTCACGCCTCCGTCCGCCGTCCCGGCGCGAGGGTTGGCGCTCGTTCTCATGGGCCTGTGGTGCGCCGGCTGCGGAGGCCCGCCTCCCGTCCTCGCCCCCCCGCAGGCGGGTGTCGAAGCCGTTGCGGGGCTCGCCTCGGCCTCGGTCCAGGGGGAGGAGATGGCACTGCAAGGCAAGTTCGCGTTCGTCTTCCGGCGGCCTGGCTTCGGCCGGGTCGACGTCCCCGGCCCTTTCGGCGCCACGGTGTATTCCCTGCTGTTCGAGACGGACTCGGGGTATCTGGTCGTCCCCTCCCGAAAGATTTATGCGGCGGAGCGGTCCGATGAGCTGATGAACAGGTTTCTGGGTTTCGGCCTGCGGCCGAGCGAGGTCATCGACCTCTTGAGCGGCGTGTGGCCGGAAGCCGGCACGGGGAGCCTCTGGAGCCTGCGAAGGGACGCCGGCGGGAGGGTCAGCCACGGGGAGAAAGGCGGGTTCCTCTTCGATGTCACTGAGTTCTTTCCCGGCGCGGGGGTCCCGCGGAGCCTGACTTTCTCCGCCGTAGGGACCGCAGGCCGGATCAACGTCCTCTCGCTCCGCTTCAACCCGGCGCCGCGCCCCGAGGCGTTCGACACGGGATTCCTGGAGAGGTTCCGCCGCGGGTCCTGGGAGGAGATCCGGAACATCCTGAAAGATGAAAATTAGGTCCTTCGCCAAGGTCAATCTCGGGCTGGAAATCCTGCGGCGCCGGGATGACGGCTACCACGACATCCGCACCCTTTTCCAGACGGTCGGCCTCGCGGACGTCCTCGAGTTCGAGGCGACGACGGACGGCGCTGTCCGGCTCGAGGGGGACGACGCCTCGATTCCCTGGGACGGGACGAATCTCGTCTTCCGCGCGGCCCGGCTTCTTCAGGAACGGGCGCGGACGTCCCCGGGAGTTCGGATCCGGGTCGCCAAAAAGGTCCCTCCGGGAAAAGGGTTGGGCGGCGGCAGCTCGAACGCCGCCCTCACCCTCTGGGCCCTGAACAAGCTCTGGGCGGCCGGCCTGGACGCCGGGACGCTGGGCGACATGGCTCTACGGCTGGGCTCTGATGTCCCCTATTTCCTCGAAGGCGGCCTTTGCCTGGGGGAGGGCCGGGGAAACGTGTTGACGCCGCTGGCGGACCTGCCGCCGTTGCCCTGCGTCCTCGCCTTTCCTCCGTACCCGATCATGACGGCGGAGATCTATGCCGGCGTCCGGTCGTCCTTGACTTCGGAGGGCAAAGACAGTAGAATTATGCGTTTTCTGGAGACCAGGGACTTCGGGCTCTTGGAAAATGACCTGGAAAGTGTTATTTTCCGGCGGCACCCCGAACTTGGCGGGCTCAAGAAGTTTCTCAGGGACCAGGGCGCATCGCTGTCCTTGGTGACCGGCTCTGGCTCCGCGGTCTTCGGGCTTTTCTCGGGCCGTGAAACGGCCCGCAAGGCCATTGAGAGGCTCCGCGGCCAGTCGGCGGCTCTCCTCGTGGATACGCTGCCGCGGGAGGGCTATTGGGCGCAAGTCGGTGCTGGGGTGTAGCCAAGCGGTAAGGCAACGGACTTTGGCTCCGTCATTCGGAGGTTCGAATCCTCCCGCCCCAGTTCTGGAGATATAAGACGAGGTGAGCACGATGAAAGTATTCGCAGGCTCTTCCAACCCGGCCCTGGCCAAGGAGATCGTCAAGTATCTGCAGGTCGATCTCGGGCGGTGCGTGCTCGACCGGTTCAGTGACGGGGAGATCCATTTCTACATCGACGAGAATGTCCGCGGCGAGGACATCTTCGTCGTCCAGTCGGGCTGCGCCGACGCGAACTTCCACCTCATGGAGCTGTTCGTTATGATCGACGCCTTCAAGCGGGCGTCCGCCGGCCGCATCACCGCCGTCATCCCCTATTTCGCCTACGCCCGCCAGGACTGGAAGGACAGGCCCCGGGTGCCGATCTCGGCCCGCCTCGTCGCCGACCTGATCGAGCGGGCGGGCGCCAACCGCGTGCTGGCAATGGACCTCCATTCGCCCCAGATCCAGGGCTTCTTCTCGATCCCCGTGGACAACCTCCAGGCCGCCCCGGTGCTCGCCAACCACATCCGGACCCTGCGCCTGGAGAACCCGACCATCGTCTCGCCCGACGCCGGAGGCGTGGGCCGAGCCCGCGTCTTCGCCAAGCGGCTCGACGCCAAGCTGGCCATCATCGACAAAAGGCGCCCGTCTCCAAATGTCGCCCAGGTCCTCCACGTCATCGGCGAGGTCCGCAATCAGAACGTCGTGATTTTCGACGACATGGTGGACACCGCCGGAACCCTGACGTCGAGCGTCGAGGCCCTGGCCCGGAAAGGGGCCCAGAGGATTTTTGCCGCCTGCACCCACCCGGTCCTTTCGGGGCCAGCCCTGGGCCGGATCGAGAAATCGAAGATCGAGCGAGTCTTCGTCACGAATACCATTCCGCTGAAGGAACGGGCGAACGAGTCCGGCATCTTCACCATCCTCTCTGTGGCCGAGCTCTTCGGCGAGGCCATCCGGAGGATCAACGAAGGGAGTTCCGTGAGTTCGCTGTTCGCCTGAGGAGGGAGACATGAGCATCGTCGTCAAGAGCGAAAAGCGCGAGGGCCTGGGCAAGAACGCAGCCCGGCGGCTGAGAAAACAAGGGTTCGTCCCCGCCGTCCTCTACGGGGAGGGCATGGACAGCCAGCCTCTCGTCCTGAGCAAAAAGGACATCGTCCAGATCATGAAGCAGGAATCGGGGGAGAACACAATTTTCCGCGTGGCCTACGATTCCCAGGAAGTCGACGCCATGATCAAGGAGCTCCAGGTCGATCCCACGACGGACGAGATCCTTCACGCGGACCTCATTCGGATTTCCATGGACAAACCGATCCGCGTCACCGTCCCCATCGTTCACTCGGGCGAACCCGCGGGCGTCAAGACCGAAGGGGGCTTCGTCGATTTCGTCACGCGCGAGATCGAGGTCGAGTGCCTGCCCCGGGATATCCCCGAGAGCATCAGGATCGAAATCTCCGGCCTCCACATCCACCAATCGTTCAAAGTGGAGAACATCACGCCTTCCCCCGGGGTCCGGGTCATCAGCGACCCCGGGACGGTTCTGGTGCTGATCTCCCTGCCCCACAAGGAGGAGGAGTTCCCCGGCGAGAAGCCCGCCGAGGAAGTCGTGGTCGAGGAGGGCGCGGAGCCAGAGGTCATCAAGAAAGAGCGGGCCCCAAAGGAAGAGGGAGAGGAAGAGGAGAAGAAAGAGAAGAAGGAGAAGTGACGCTTGTGGCTGGTGGTCGGGCTGGGCAACCCCGGAGAGGAATATGCGGGCACGCGCCACAACGCGGGCGCGCTCCTCGTCAGCCGGGTGGCCTCGTCGCGGGGCGCGAGGCTCCGGGGCCGGGCCTTCAAGGCCAAGACGGCCGTCGTCCCCGGAGGCGGCGAGGGGCTGATGCTAGCCTTCCCCCAGACATATATGAACCAGAGTGGCGTTTCGGTGCGGGCCATCCTGGCCGCGAAGGGCATCCCGCCTGAGCGCCTGGTCGTGGTGTACGACGACCTCGACATCCCCCTCGGAGAGGTCCGCGTCCGGAAGACAGGCAGCCCGGGGACCCACAAAGGCATGATCTCGGTCGTGAACGAAGTCCGGACCAGAGAGTTTCCCAGGATCCGGATTGGGATCGGCCCCCTCCCCGGCGGAGCCGACGCGGCGGAATACGTCCTCGCCCCGTTCAGCCGGACCGAGCGCCCGCTCCTCGAGCGGAGCCTGGAGGAGGCCGAGGAGGCCCTCGGGCTCGTCCTCGCCGGAGAGATGGACAAGGCCATGACGCGGTTCAACCGCCGCGCAACGGCCCGTTGAATTTTTCGCGGAATTGTTTATACTAGAAAGCGCTCTCCTTGTTCCTTCCGTGAGAGAAGGGGCTATCAATCCATAAGGAGTACGGAATGACACAGTACGAAACGGGGTTCGTTCTCTCCCCCGCCCTTTCCGAAGAAGAGACGACGCAGTTCATCCAGCAGATGGCCGAGGCTGTGGCCCAGAAAAAGGGCCGGATGGTCAAGCAGGACGTCTGGGGAAAACGGCGGCTGGCGTATCTCATCAAGAAGTGGACCGAAGGCGTCTACGTCTTTTTCACTTATGAGGGCCCCGGGGACGTCTCCGCCGAGCTCGAACGGCGCTTCAAACAGGTGGACACCGTGATCCGGTTCCTGACGGTTAAGAAGGACCTTAGGAGCCAGGCCCGCAAGAAGAGGAAGAAGCTCAGCGAGGAGGCGGCCCGCGCCGCCGAGCCAGCGGCTGAGGCGCTTGCGCCGCCCAAGGCCGAGCCCGGCGCGGCCGAGGCCAAAGAGGAGAAGTGACATGGCGAGAGAGGATCGTCCCGACAGGCCGGAGAGAAGCGAGCGGGGGCCCTACAGGAAGTATTTCGCTCCCAAGAAGAAATTCTGCCGTTTCTGCCAGAGGAATGTCCGGAACATCGACTACAAGGCGGTGGAGATTCTGAGAAAGTACATCCCGGACCGCGGCAAGATCTCCCCCCGGCGGATCACCGGCACTTGCGCGTTCCACCAGCGGAAACTGTCCCTGGCCGTCAAGCGGGCCCGGCTGATGGCCCTGCTTCCTTACGTCGAGGACTGACGGGGGCGTTTTCGGAGGCATCATGAAGGTCATTCTGAAAGTCGACGTGGAAAAACTTGGGCACAAGGGGGACATCGTCAACGTCACCCCGGGCTTCGGCCGAAACTACCTCCTGCCGCGGAAGCTGGCCATCGCGGTCACCCCCAGCAACATCAAGATGATCGAGATCGAGCGTCAGTCCCTGAAGAAGAAAGTCGAGCAGGAGCGGCAGTCGTTCCAGGAAACGATCCACAACCTGAATCAGGTGACCCTGACGTTCGCCCGCCGCGCCGGCGAGAAGGACGTCATTTTCGGGTCGGTTTCGGCGGCGGACGTCAAGGAGGCGCTGGACCGGATGGGGTTCGAGATCGACAAGAAAAAGATCCATCTGGACGAGCCCATCAAGCGGCTGGGGAACTTCACCGTCCCCATCAAGGTCTATCACGAGGACAAAGCGGAAGTGAAAGTCGTCGTCGTCAAGGAGGCGGGCGGGCCGGGCGAGGCGGAGAAGACCGAAGAAGGAGCCTGAGACCGGGCCGCCGGGAGGCCCGGAGCCTGCCGGCCGGCGCCCGGCCAAACCGAAAGGTGGTCATGGAACTCGACCTGATGTTCCTGAAAAAAACGCCGCCCCACAGCCTCGAGGCCGAGCGGACCGTCCTCGGAGGCATCCTCGTCCATAAGGAAAACCTGAACGTCGTCCTGTCCATCCTCTCTCCCGAGGATTTCTACACGGACGCGCACCGCAAGATCCTGGAGCGGATTGTCTCCCTCGTGGACAGGGGCCTGCCCGTGGACCTCCTCGCACTGACGGAAGAGCTCCAGCGGGCGGGCCTGCTTGAGGAAGTGGGCGGGGCGGCGTACGTCGCGTCCCTGCTCGACGGCGTTCCCAAGAGCCTGAATATCGAGTATTACGCCCAGATCATCAAGGAGAAGGGCCTCCTGCGGAGGCTCATCCTGTCCTCGGCCAGGATCATCTCCGAGAGCTACGAACAGAAAGAGGACGCCGACGAGTTGCTCAACGCCGCCCAGGCGGCCATCGTCGAGGTCGCCGAGCAGCGCCTCAAGCCCGGCTTCCAGCCCATGAGCGTCCTGACGGGGCCCACGCTGGGCATGATCGAGACCCTGATCGAGCGCAAGGAGGCGGTCACGGGTGTGCCCACCGGGTTCCGCTACCTGGACGGCCTAACGGCTGGCTTTCACCCCTCGGAGCTGGTCATCCTCGCTGCCCGGCCGTCCATGGGCAAGACGGCGCTTGCCCTGAACATCTCCCACCACGTCGGGCTCAAGACGGACAAGTCCGTCGGCTTCTTCTCCATGGAGATGGCCAAGGAGCAGATCGTCATTCGCCTGCTCTGCGCCGAGGCCCAGCTCGACATCAAGAAGACGCGGACGGGATTCCTCAATGACCGGGAGTTCGAAAAGCTGAAGCTCGCCGGCGAGGCCCTCTCGCAGGCTCGGATCTTCATCGACGAATCCCCCGCCCTCACGGTCATGGAAATGAAGGCCAAGTGCCGCCGCCTCAAGCTGGAACAGCGGCTGGACATCGTCTTCGTCGACTACATTCAGCTCATGCGGACCGGCGGGCGGTTCGAAAACCGCAACCAGGAGATGTCGTTCATCTCCCGCTCCCTGAAGGAGCTGGCCAAGGAGATCCAGATCCCGGTGGTCGGCATCTCCCAGCTCAGCCGCGCTCCGGAGAAGGGGCGGCGCGAGCCCAAGCCGCAGCTTTCCGACCTCCGCGAGTCCGGGGCCATCGAGCAGGACGCCGACGTCGTGATCTTCATCTACAGACCGGAGCTCTACCATCCGGACGACGAGAGCCTCAGGGGCGTCGCCGAGGTCAACATCGCCAAGCAGAGGAATGGTCCGGTCGGGAACCTCCAGCTGGCCTTCATCCGGGAATACGCCCGGTTCGCCGACATGGAGCTTTACACCCCGGAGTACTGACGGATGGGAGCCCCGAAGAAACGCTACAACCCCATCACTCTTCGCTTCCTCCAGCAGATGGGGGAAGTCTCGATCGTCATGGGCCGGACGCTTCGCGACATCTTCCGCCGGCCGTTCGAGGGACGGAACTTCCTCCAGCAGCTCGAGAGCGTCGGGGTGAGCTCGCTGAGCGTCGTCTCGCTGACGGCGGCATTCGGCGGCCTCGTCTTCGGCCTCCAGACCTACGCGGGCTTTCACAAGTATGTCGGCCCGGGGACGGAAGTTTACAGCGGCCCGATCATCTCCGTCGGCCTGTGCAAGGAGCTCATTCCTCTCCTCGTGGCCCTGATGGTCGCGGGCCGCGTCGGGTCCTCGATGACGGCCGAGATCGGGACGATGAAGATCACGGAGCAGATCGACGCCCTCTTCAGCCTGGGCGCCGACCCCAACCGCTATCTCGTCGTCCCGCGCGTCCTGGCCGCCCTCGTCATGTTGCCGGCGCTGACCCTGTACGGGGACATCATCGGGATCTTCTGCGGCTTCTTCTACAATATCGTGGGCATGGGGGTCAACCGGGTCGTCTACATCCGCAACGCCCTGCTCTACTTCGAGGTCTGGGACATCTGCATGGGCCTGATCAAGGCCTTTTTCTTCGGCTTCGTCATCTCCACCATCGGCTGCTGGCAGGGGATGAAGGCCGAAGGCGGGGCCGAAGGCGTGGGGCGAGCTACCACCCGGAGCGTGGTCTTTGCCAGCATCTCCGTCCTGATTCTGAACTTCTTCCTCAGCAAGGTGCTGCCGAGTTGACGGGGCCATGATCCGCATCGTCGACCTTCACAAATCGTTCGGGACGAACCGGGTGCTTCGGGGCGTGAACCTCGAGATCGGCGACGGCGAGACCATGGTCGTCATCGGGCAGAGCGGGTCGGGGAAAAGCGTCCTCCTCAAGCACATCATCGGCATGCTGCGGCCGGACGAGGGGCAGGTCTTCGTCGACGACATCGAGATCACGCGGCTGAAGAGGGAGGCCCTGCAGCAGGTCTTGAGGAAGTTCGGGATGCTCTTCCAGGGGGCGGCACTGTTCGATTCCCTGACAGTGGGCGAGAACGTCGCCTTCGGCCTGAGACGGTACACACGGCACAGCCGCAAGGAGATCGAGAAGATCGTGGCCGAGAGCCTGGAGAAAGTCGGCCTGCGCGGCATCCAGCACCTCATGCCGTACGAGCTGTCGGGCGGCATGAAAAAGCGTGTCGGCCTGGCGCGGGCCATCGCCTACAGCCCGAAGATCATCCTCTACGACGAGCCGTCGACGGGCATCGACCCCATCCGCGCGGACTCGATCAACGATCTGATCAACCAGATGAAAAAGGATCTGTGCGTGACGTCGGTCGTGATCACGCACGACATGGTGAGCTGCTACAAGGTGGCCGACCGCATCGCCATGCTCTATAACGGGACGATCGTGGAGATCGGATCGCCGGCTGAGATCCAGGCCTCGGGAAATCCCGTCGTCCAGCAGTTCATCACCGGGCAGGCCCGGGGCCCGATCACGGATTGGTAGGATACGAGGTCAATGATGAGAAGAGAAATCAAAGTCGGCATCTTCTTCACGGGAGCGCTGATCATTCTCGGCGTGTTCATATTCGTCGTCGGCAACCTGTCGAACCTGTTCCGCCGGCCGGGCTACCCGATCATCGTCCGCTATGAGACCTCTCTGGGCCTCGACAAGACCGCCGCCGTGAAGATGGCCGGGATCAAGATCGGCTATGTCAAGGACATCGAGCTCGAGGGGCGGCGCTCCCGGGTCGTCCTGAGCATCTATCCCAAGTACAAGATCCCGCGGGGCTCCAAGGCCATCCAATCGGTACAAGGGCTGCTCGGCGAGAAATACATCGATGTCCAGCCGAGCATGGAGGACGAATACCTGCGGCCGGGCGACGAGCTCATCCCCGGGCCGTCTTCAGGGCTCGACCAGTTGACCCCGATGCTGACGTCGCTCGGGACCGACCTCCAGCAGGTCGCTAAGAACCTGGGGGAGATGACGAACAAGGAGATGCGGGAGAACTTCCGCCAGACCGTCTCGAACATGTCCTCGGTGACGGAGGAGATCCGGACCTTCATCCACGACAACCGCGACAAAGTCGGCGAGGCGATTTCCTCGGCCTCGGACACCGCGAAGACCATGGACCAGCGGATCCGGGATCTCTCGCGGGACTTCGAGGCCACGCTGTCCGACCTGAGGACCATGCTCGAGGACAACCGAGGCGACGTCCGCGACAGCGTCGGTAAGCTCAAAGAGGTCCTTTCGAGGATCGATGAGTCGGTGAAGCTCCTCAACGCGTCGCTGGACAAGATCCAGAAGGGCGAGGGGACAGCGGGCAAACTCGTCAACGACTCCGGCCTCTACAACGAAGCCCAGGCAGCCGTCCGGGATGTCCGGAAGGTCGCCGACTCGGTCTCCAGCCTCGCGGTCCATGCGGATGTCCGCGGCGAATATCTGGCCCGCAGCAATTTCCTCAAGGGTTTCCTCAATGCGAGCCTCTGGTACAAGAACACGGCCTTCGCCCTGGGGCAGGTCGTCTACGGGCCCCCGGGCGGGCGCGTCACGTATTCGCTCGAAGGCGGGGTCCGCTGGAATAACTTCGCGCCGCGGGCCGGGATCATCGAGTCGACGTTCGGCGCTGGGATCGATTACTATGCCCTCAGGGACCGGGTCATTTTGAGCGTCGAGGGCCTGGATTTCAATCGGGCGACGAGCCCCCTGTTCCGGGCGTTCGCGAGATTTTACCCGCAGAAGAACGTCTATCTCATCCTCGGCCTCGAGGATTTCAGCCTGTCGGCCAAACGGGAAGTCTTTTTCGGCCTGGGTGCTGGGCTGTGATGAAGGACAAGACGGTTTTCGTCTGCCAGAACTGCGGCTTCCGTTCGCCGAAGTGGATGGGCCGTTGCCAGAGCTGCGGCGAGTGGAACACCATGATCGAGGAGCTCGAGGAGGAAACGCCGATCGAGATCTCCTTCGCGCCCTCCGACCCGGTCCTCTACAAGGACGTCAAGGACCTCGCCAAGCCGCGCATCCGGATCGAGATCGAGGACTTCAACAAGGTCCTCGGCGGCGGCCTCGTCTACGGCTCCCTGGTCCTCATCGGCGGCGAGCCGGGGATCGGCAAGTCCACCTTGCTCCTCCAGGTCTCCGACAGCCTCGCCGGGGCGGGCGAGTCGGTCCTCTATGTGTCCGGCGAGGAATCTCTGGAGCAGATCAAGCTCCGGGGCGACAGGCTCGGGGTCCACGACGGCCGCCTCTACCTCCTGTCGGAGACCAACCTGGAGCGGATCGTCTCCCAGGCCGAGCGGCTCCGGCCCAAGGCTCTGGTCGTCGACTCGGTCCAGACGGTCTTTTCCTCGAAGATGACATCGAGCCCGGGGACGATCAGCCAGGTCCGCGAGGTGGCCAACCAGATCTTCCGCTTCGCCAAGAAAAACCAGGTGCCCGCGTTCCTCGTGGGGCACATCACCAAGGAGGGCTCCCTGGCCGGGCCGAAGTCCCTCGAGCATATGGTCGACGTCGTTCTCCTTTTCGAGGGCGAGCGGGACCATAGCCACCGGGTCCTCAGGGCCCTCAAGAACCGGTTCGGGCCGGTTTCGGAGCTGGCCGTCTTCGAGATGACCGCGTCCGGCCTCCAGGCCATCGTCAACCCCTCAGCCTTCTTCCTCCGGGAGCGGCCGCGGGAAGAGCCTGGCAGCGCCGTCGTCTGCACCATCAAGGGGACCCGCCCTCTGCTTGCCGAGATCCAGGCCCTCGTCTCCTCGACGCTCTTCACGGGGAACCCCAGGCGGATGAGCATCGGCCTCGACCATTACCGGACGGCCATGCTCCTGGCCCTGCTCGAAAAGAAGCTCGGCCTGAGCTTTTCGGGGGAGGACATCTACCTGAACGTGGCGGGGGGGATGACGATCGACGAGCCGGCGGCCGACCTGGGAGTCATCATGGCCGTCGTCTCGTCCCTGAAGAACAAGCCCCTCGCTAAGGACATAACGTTCTTCGGAGAGGTCGGGTTGAGCGGGGAAATCCGCTCCGTCAGCCAGCCCCTGGCCCGGATCAGGGAGGCCCAGACCCTGGGCTTCGGGACGATCCTGGTCCCCGCCGGAAATCTGGCGGCTCTGGACAGGGAGGGCCTGCCGGCTATCCGGAGCGTCGGGGTGAAGACCGTGGGCCAGGCGCTGGAATACGCGTTTTAGCGCTTATAATATTATTCTGGATATAAAGGACCGGTCCGATGGGCATTATCATTTTCCGTGTCTTCATCATCGCTCTCATCACCCTTGCGGGGTATTTTTATCCGCCTTTCCAGCTGAGCCCCGTCCTCGGGGCGGGGGCGGGCTTCGTCCTGGCCGGCGTCTTCATGATCCTGGAAACCCGCATCCGGCGGGCGCAGTTTAAGGTTATTTGGAGCTCGGGCTTCGGCCTCCTCGTCGGCATCCTCCTCGGTTGGCTGCTCGGCTCCATCTACCAGTCGGTCGTCCGCACGCCGAACATGGCCTCTTTTGTCCGGGTCTTCTTCCTGGTGATTATGCCCTATATCGGGCTCCTGATCGGGATCCGCAAACCGGAATGGCTCGAGCCGGCGAGCCTCGCCCGCCTTTTCGCCGATAAGGGAACCGGTCGCAGCTACAAGATCCTGGACACGAGCGTCATCATCGACGGCCGGATCGCCGACCTCTGCGATACCGCCTTCATCGAGGGCTCGCTCGTCGTCCCGCAGTTCGTCCTCAAGGAGCTGCAACTCGTTGCGGACTCGCCGGACGTCCTCAAGCGGCAGCGGGGCCGCCGCGGCCTCGATGTCCTCGACCACCTCCAGAAGTCGTCTCAGGTCTCCGTCGTGATTTCCGACATGGATTTCCCGGAGCTCCGGGACGTCGATTCGAAGGTCATCGAGTGCGCCAAGAGCCTGGACGCCAAGATCGTGACCAACGACTTCAACCTGAACAAGGTCGCCCGCATCCACGGCATCCAGGTCCTGAACATCAACGAGCTGGCCAACGCTCTGCGTCCGATCGTCCTGCCCGGCGAGGCGATGAAGGTCTTCATCCTGAAGGAGGGCAAGGAAAAGGACCAGGGCGTGGCCTATCTGGACGACGGGACCATGGTCGTCGTAGACAACTCACGGCGCATGATCGGCCAGACGGTCGACATCACGGTGACGTCGGTCCTCCAGACGACCGTCGGCAAGATGATCTTCGGGCGGTATAACGGAGAGCTGCGGTGAGCGAGGTCTCGGCGATCATCGTCGCGGCCGGGGCCGGCAAAAGGTTCGGGGGTCCGAAGCAGTTTGCCTACCTCCGGGGCAAGCCCGTCCTCGAATGGACGCTCGAAAGATTCCAGGCGCATGAGGCGGTGGACGCGATCATCCTCGTCCTTCCCGACGAGCGAGACCGGAAGCACTACCAGCTGCGCTACCCCAAAATCCGTGATGTCGTGCGGGGCGGAGAAGAGCGGCAGGACTCCGTCTGGCAGGGGTTCCGCCTCCTGGACGCGGCTGCGACCGGGCTCGTGCTCGTGCACGACGGGGCCCGGCCGCTGGTCAGCCCGGACCTGATCAGGCGGGTCATCGCCGAGGCGCGGGCGAGCGGCGCGGCCGTCCCCGTCATCCCCGTGGACGACACCATCAAGGAAGTCCGCAACGGTCTTCTTGTGCGGACCGTGGAACGGTCCGACATCTTCCGGGCGCAGACGCCGCAGGGCTTTCTCTATTCCACGCTGAAGAAAGCACTGGACGCGGCCCGCCGAGACCGTTTCTACGGAACCGATGAGGCGATGCTTTTCGAGTGGGCCGGCCTTGCGGTTCTGGCCGTGCCGGGAGATCCGGCGAACATCAAGATCACGACGCCGCTGGACATCACCATCGCGGAGGCCCTCCTCCATGCTTAGAATCGGCCTCGGATACGACATCCACCCCCTGGTCGAGGGCCGCAGGCTCATCCTCGGCGGCCTCGAGATTCCCTCCCCCCGGGGCCTGGCCGGACACTCGGACGGAGACGGCCTGATTCACGCCGTCATTGACGCCCTTCTGGGAGCCGCGGGGGAGGGCGACATCGGCCGCCTCTTTCCCGCCGACCCCCGCACCAAGGGCATTTCGAGCCTCGCGCTCCTCAGGGACGTCATGGACATGCTCCGCGGAAGGGGCTGGCGCGTCGTCAACGTGGATGCGGTCGTGGTCGCCGAAGAGCCGCGCCTGGCGCCCTACGTCGAGGCCATGAAAAAAAAGCTCTGCTCCCTTCTCGGTGTGGACGAAGCGAGCCTCGGCATCAAGGGCAAGACGAACGAAGGCCTGGATGCCGTCGGCCGGGGCGAGGCCATCGCCTGCTGGGCCGTGGCGCTCCTCGAAAGATAAGGGCCGCGCCCGTTTCCTTCCCCCGCCCCCCCCTTCGGTCGCCGCCGAGTGACGGCCTTCCGCCGCGGGACAGCGGATAAAAAAAGGGCCGACTTTTCCATGCCGGGGGAAAAACGGCCCCTACGCAATGAGAATCGGCCGGAAGGCCAGGAAGCTTTCCAGCGTTGCGAGCAGCCTTCGCGGGGCCGCCCCGTCGAGAGCGAACCGGTTCGGGATCCGCGTCCGCATCATTACGACAACCCGTTGATCTGGACCACGGGCCCGACGCTCGAACCGACTGTTGCCGTCACGGTCAGGTCGTAGTGGTAGACATTCGCCTTCCCGAGCTCAAAAAGGCTGAGCGTCGACGGCGAAGCGATCAGGCTGAAGCCGATCAGGCTGATCATCACCGCCACGAGGAAGATCACGATCTTCGTTTGCGTTTTCATCTTGAACCTCCGTGTCGCATTCGCTTTCACTTCCATTAAGACGTACTACCGGTCCAAAAGGTTCCATTTATTTTTCGGCGCCGGGGGACGGCCCGGTCCAGCCCGGGGCCGGGACCTGAAACATTTTCCCGGTCCGAAAGATTTTTTCCGCCCTTTCGTCTATAATATTGTAAAGGAGAGGATTATATGAAGAAACCACTTTTCTATGCTTTGGCTCTAGCTTTGGTCTTCGGGGTGACGTTGCTTATGGCCGCCGAGATCAACGTGACCGGCGACTGGGACATGACCACGACCTCGCAACGCGGCCCGATGACGCGGACGATCAGCTTCACGCAGACGGGCGAAAACCTGACTGTGAAAATGCCGGGGCCGAACAACACAGAGATGACGGGCACGGGAACCATCAAGGGCGACGAGCTCGAATGGACGATCACCCGGACCGGCGGCCCGCAGGGAGAGATGAAGTTCGTCTATAAGGCCAAGGTCGACGGCGACAAGATGACCGGCACAGTTCAGTTTGGGGACCGGCCGGCCCGGGAGTGGACCGCGGTCCGAAAGGCGAAGTAGACGATTCTGTGGCTTTCCGGCCCCCCGAGCGCGGGGGCCGGAAAGTTCCTTGTCCCGGCGAGCCGGCCGGGTTTGCCCCGATGCCGTAAAGGTCTGGTTTCCTCCCGCCCGGCGAGGGCCCCCGGGCCGTGAAACGGGCGGGATTTTCTTGTGATTCCTAGAGCAAAATCCGCTATCATATCCTTCTGCCCGCAGGGGGCGGCCGCGCGGGGCCCAAAGCAGAGCCCCAGGAAGGCCCGAGCCGTGCGGTTTTCGGTTGAAACCGGCTCCCGGAGACGGGGTTTTCCATTGGTGGGCGGCCTTCCGGAAGTTTTAGGCCGTCTCCGCGTCTAAAAAGATGCGGAGGACACGTGAGCGAGACGGCATGGACGAAAAGCAGCTCGTCAGGCTGGCACAGGACGGAAGCCGGGAGGCTTTCGAAGCCCTTGTCGCAAAATATCAGTCCAAGGTGTTCGGCATGGCGTTGAGCTTCATCCGGAACCGTGAGGCGGCCGACGACGCGGCCCAGGAGGTCTTCCTGAAGGCCTATCTGGCCCTTCCCAAGTTCCACCTGAGATCCGAGTTCGGCACCTGGCTCTACCGGATCGCCGTCAACCATGTCCGGGACATTCTGCGCAAGAGCGGCCGGGTGCGGGAAGTCTCGCTCGAGGATGTCGGCGAGATCTCGGTCGCGGACGAAAATACCATGGAGCGTGCCGAAGTCGAGCGGAAAACGGAAGCCCGGAGGGACCTCGTGCAAAGGCTCGTTCAGAGCCTGCCGGAGAAATACCGGATCATCCTGACGCTCCGGGACATTCATGGGCTTCCGTACGAGGAGATCTCCCGGATCCTTCACCTGTCTCCCGGGACCGTGGACTCCCGGCTCCACCGGGCGCGGAAGATGCTCCGGCAGAAGCTGACTCCCCATCTGAGTCTGCAAGGAGGGTCTCATGAAATGTAAGACCGCCGAGAAATGGATCCTGCGGTCGCTCGACGGGCGCCTCGATGAGCGCTCCCGGAATCTCCTCGCCGACCATCTGAAGGGGTGCTCCGCCTGCCGGAACGCCCAGGCCGAGTACCGGTCCATGCTGTCCCTTCTGCGGGAGGAGAAAGAGCGGACGCCCCTCCCCCGCTTTTGGGAGCGGCTCGAGCCCCGCCTGAGGGAAGAAGAACGGGTCGTCCCGCTCGTCGTCTGGGAGAGATGGTGCCTCCGGGCGCTTCCGGTCTTCGTCGCTCTCGCCATGCTCGCCGTCGGACTCTTCATCAGTGCGCCGCAAAAGGCGGCCATGACCCAGTCGGAAGTTCTCCTCCTCGAAAACGTCAACCCGCTGACGGAAACGCGGAGCATTCTCGAGGAGCAGCGCCCGGAACGAAGGAACATGATGCTCATCTTCGCCTCCCTGGATGAGAAGCCGGTCGTCGGGAGATAAAGGAATGTTCAGGAAATATATGATCTGGATCGTGCTGACGCTTCTCGTCGTGTTCGCCCTCGGGGCCGCGGCCGGGGTCTTCGGCGAACGGTATCTTATGCACAGGACGCCTCCGCCACCCCCGCAGAGGCCTCATTTTCCCTCGCTCGACGAGTTCGCCAGGGACCTCGGGCTGACGGCGGAGCAGAAGGCCAAGATCGGGGAGATCTTTAAAAAGAACGAGGAGCGAATGAAACAGCTCAGGATCGAGCTTCACGGACGTCTCGGGGATATCCGGTCCCTGCTCAAGAACGAGATCGACGGCGTCCTCACACCCGCCCAGAAGCAGAAGCTCGAGAGTCTGATCCAAAAACACATTGAGCAGTCCCGCAGGCAGGACGAGCGGGACGATAGAAACGTCCAGCGGGATGACGGGAAAAACCCTCAAGAGAAGCGATAAAGGAGACAAGGAATGAAGAGAAAGGCCATTTGGATGACCGTCGTCGTTGTCGTTGTCGCCGGCTCCATCCTCGGATTCACCCTTCTCCGGAAGGACCGGGACAGCGCTGTGAAGTACAGGAAAGAAGCCTTGAGCCGGGGCGATATCGAGGCCGTTGTCGTGACCTCGGGAACCCTGGACCCGATCGTCCTCGTCGATGTCGGCAGCCAGGTCTCCGGGAAGATCGACAAGCTCAATGTCGATTTCAATTCCCGGGTGAAAAAGGGCGATATCGTCGCCGAACTCGACATGAAACCCCTCAAGCTGCAGGTTGACCAGAGCGAGGCGAGTTATAAGAGCTCCGTGGCCGCCCTGGAACGGGCCAAGGCGACCTATCAACAGCTCCAGAGGCAGTTCGAGCGGGCCAAGGTCCTCTACGAGAAGAAGCTCTTGGACGCGCAAGACCGGGACACGGCGGAGGCCAACTATCTGGGCGCCCAGGCCGACGTCACGTCTGCGGAGGCGGATTTGATCCGGTCCAAGGCCGCCCTCGATCAGAGCAAAGTGAATCTGGACTACGCCATCATCCGCTCGCCGGCCGACGGGATCGTCATCAATAAAGAGGTCAGCGAAGGGCAGACGCTCCAGGCGAGCTTCTCGGCGCCGGTGCTCTATGAGATCGCGACCGACCTGACTAAAATGAAGGTCGCCTGCAGCGTTGATGAAGCCGACATCGGCAAGGTCAAGGAAGGGCAGAAAGTCCGGTTCACTGTCGAGGCGTTCCCGAACGAGACCTTCAACGGCACGGTCGAGCAGGTCCAGTACGCGAACCAGACCGTCTCGAACGTCGTGACCTACACGACCATCGTCAACGTCGAGAACCCCGAGCTCAAGCTCCGTCCCGGCATGACGGCCACGGTGACGATCATCGTCGGCGAAGCCAAGAACGCGCTCCGAGTGCCGAACGCCGCCCTGCGGTTCACGCCGCCCCAGGACGTGCTCCAGGCGGCCATGAAGGAGATGGCGGGCCGGATGGAGGCCCGGCGCTCGGCCCAGAGCGGGCCGTCTGACGCCGCGGCGCAGGCCCGCAACGCGGACGCCCAGCGGGCATTCTCCGCGGGCGGCAGCCGGCCGGCCGGCCAGCGCCGGCAGGCGAGCCGCGTCTGGGTCCAGGACAAAGACGGCAAGCTCCACATGGTTTTCATCCGTCCGGGGATCACTGACAACACCTACACGGAAGTCCTTCAGTCTGACCTCAAAGAAGCGGATGAGGTCGTCACCGGCTATCTGGGGCCCAATCAGACGAACACGGCCAGCAACCAAGGCCGGCCACCGGGCGGCATGATGTTCATGCGTTAAGGCCTTCGACATTCGAGGAGCGGGCCATGGAAAAGAAGATCATCGAGCTTCGCGACCTGGTCAAGGTTTACAGGATCGGCGAGACCGAGGTCCAGGCCCTCCGGGGGGTCTCGTATGCGATCGACGACGGAGAATTCCTGGCGATCATGGGGGCCTCGGGCTCGGGGAAATCCACCCTGATGAACATCCTCGGGTGCCTGGACAAGCCCACTTCGGGCGAGTACATCCTGGACGGCCAGGCGGTCTCCGCGCTCGACAAGAACACTCTGGCCCGTATCAGAAACCAGAAGATCGGCTTCGTCTTCCAGAGCTTCAACCTCCTGCCGCGGACGACGGCCCTGGAGAACACGGAGTTGCCGCTCCTCTATTCGCGCATCAACGGCAAGGACATGACCAAGTTGGCCCTCGATGCCCTGGCCGCCGTGGGCCTCCGCGACCGGGCTCACCACAAGACGAACCAGCTTTCGGGGGGGGAGCAGCAGCGTGTGGCCATCGCCCGTGCTCTCCTGAACAACCCGTCCCTGATCCTGGCCGACGAGCCGACGGGCAACCTGGACAGCAAGACGAGCTTCGAGATCATGAACATCTTCAAGAAGCTGAACGAAGAGAAGAGGATCACCATGGTCATGGTCACGCACGAGCCCGACATCGCGGCCTGGGCCAAGCGGAGGATCTATCTCAAGGACGGCCTGATCGTCCGCGAAGATTAGAGCGGGCGAACGACGATGGGAGCATGAAAGGGAGAGTGCGACGATGAAAAGTGCCCTGATGCACTTCATACTGACACTGAAAGTGGCCCTGCGGGCTCTGACGCGGAATAAAATGCGGACGTTCCTGACCGCCCTGGGGATCATCATCGGCGTCGGCGCCGTCATCGCCATGGTCAGCATCGGCGAGGGCGCCAAGGTCGGGATCCAGGAGCGGTTCAACGCCATGGGGACAAACCTGCTGTTCGTCTATCCCGGAAGCCGGAACATGGCCGGAGTCCGCACGGGCGCCGGCGGCTGGACGAGCCTCAAGGAGGATGACGCGGACGCCATCATTAAGAACTGCGACGCCGTGGACATGGTCTCCCCCTCGGTCTCGTCCCGGGCCCAGGTCGTCTACGGCAACAAGAACTGGGCCACTTCCATCCAGGGCTGCGGAGCCGATTACACGATCATCCGGGATTGGGCGATGGATACAGGGGTCTTTTTCGATGATGGGATGGTCAAGGCCGCCTCCAAGGTCTGCGTTCTCGGCAGCGAGGTCAAGGATAACCTCTTCGGGGCGGAGGACGCGGTCGGGCAGATCATCCGCATCAAGCAGATCCCGTTCCGGGTCCTGGGCGTCCTGATAAGCAAGGGCCAGTCCGGCGGCTTCTTCAACCGCGACGACATGATCGCCATTCCGTACACGACTTGCATGCGGCGGCTGGCCGGGATCACTTGGCTCAACTCGATCGACGTTTCGGCGGTCTCGTCCGACCGGACGGCGGAGGCCCAGCGTCAGATCGAGGACCTTCTCCGCGACCGCCACCACATCGCCCCGGGATCGGACGATGATTTCACCGTCCGGAACGTGGCGGACGTGGCGGAAACGGCGGCCGAATCAACCAAGATCATGACCATCCTGCTCGGGTCCATCGCCTCGATCTCGCTGCTCGTCGGCGGCATCGGCATCATGAACATCATGCTGGTCTCGGTCACGGAGAGGATCCGCGAGATCGGCATCCGCATGGCCGTCGGGGCCCGCGAGCGGGACATCCTTCTCCAGTTCCTGGCCGAGGCCGTCGTGCTCAGCCTCCTCGGCGGGATCATCGGCATCGGCTTCGGTTTCGGCGTCTCGAAGCTCCTCGGCAAGATCGAGATCTTCTCCCAGTTCAAGACCGTCGTCTCCCCGGGGTCGGTCTTCCTCTCTTTCATGTTCGCCGCGGCCGTAGGGATCTTTTTCGGCTTCTATCCCGCCCGGAAAGCTTCCAAGCTGGACCCGATCGAGGCCTTGCGGTACGAGTGATCGCCGCTCGCGTCGTGCGGTCGCCGGGTGTGAGCAGCACAGATCAATCATAGGAGGTCGGTCATGAAACATCATAATATGCGCTGGACCGTATGGCTCTCGATGCTCGTGATGGCGTCGGCGGCCTGGGCCCGGGACGCCAAGGCCCCGGAGTCCCTGTCCCTCCAGGACTGCATCGCCCAGGCCCTGAAAAACAACCTCGGCGTCGCCATCCAGGTGCTCGGCCCGCAGTCGGCCGAGACTTCGGTCGCCCTGGCCAAGGAGGCGTTTCTGCCGACCTTTGTCCTGAGTTACAGCAAATCAAATTCCACGAACCCTTCGTACTCGTTCCTCACCTCCGTGGGCAACACGATCAACAAATCGGAATATTACACGTTCACGGGCACGCAGTTCCTGCCGTTCGGCGGGACGTTCGTCCTTTCGGCTTCGGGCTATGAGACGAATTCCAACCAGCTCTACCAGTCAATCAACCCCCGCTTTGGCGCCACGTTGTCGTTTCAGCTGACCCAGCCTCTTATCCGCAACTTCGGCTATGACATCAGCCGCTACGCCATTCTCGTCGCGAGGAACAGCGTCGACGTGTCCGTGACCCAGCTCAAGCAGTCGCTCCTGGACACGATTCTGTCGGTGGAGAGCGCCTACTGGAACCTCGTCTATGCCATCGAGAACCTCAAGGTCGGGCAGCAGGCGGTCCAGCTCGCCCAGGACCTTCTCGACATGAACAAGCGGATGGTCGAGGTCGGGACGCTCGCCCCGACCGAGATCCTCAGCGCCGAATCCGCGCTGGCCAGCCGGCAGGCCGACATCATCCAGTTCGAAACCCAGGTCCAGGGGGCCTCCGACCAGCTGAGGGTCCTGCTGAACATGCCCGGCGACGACCTCAAGTTCGACCGCATGATCAGCCCGAAGGACGGCCCCACGGTCGAGGAGCACAAGATCGACCTCGACTCGGCCCTGGCCACGGCCCTGGAATACAGGCCCGACCTCGCCTCCAGCAAGCTGGGCATCGAGCTGCGGGAGCTCAACGCGAGATATTACAAGAACCAGTACCTCCCCGAGCTGGACCTCTCGGCCTACTATTCCGGGTCGGGAGTTTCGGGGACGGAGATCCTGTACAGCGGAAACCCTCTCCAGGGCGCGCCGGTTATCGGCACAATCCCCGGGAACTTCAGCGGCGCAATCAAGGACACGCTGAAGTTCAAGTATCCGTACTGGTCCGTCGGCCTGACCCTGACCATCCCCGTCGCCGATTTCACTTCCAGAGCCACCTACGCCCAGGCCGTGGTCAGTTTGCAGCAGGCCGTCCTGACGATGAAGAACCAGAAGCTGCAGGATTTCCTCCTTATCCGGAACGATATCCGCTCCGTCGAGTCCAATTTCAAGCGGATCAGCGCTTATAAGGTGGCCCGCGAGCTCGCCCAGCAGACGCTCGACGCGGAGCAGGAGAAATTCCGCGTCGGGCAGAGCACCAACTATTTGGTTCTGACTTATCAGACGGATCTCGAAACGGCCCGCATCAACGAGCTCAACGCTATCGTCGCCTATAACGTCTCCCTCGCCACTCTGGATCACGACCTCGGCATCAGCTTGAAGGACCGGAACGTCGAACTGACGGACTACTTCAAGGAATGACACTCCGGCCTCTGCCGGTTGCATTCGGCGGGCAATGGTGGTAAGATTTGATCAAAGGTAAGCATCTTCGGCCCAATCCGACGTGGGGAGAGGAATCTATGAACAGAAAGCTGATCCGGCCGAATCTCACCGAGATCAAGGAACAGATGAGCCAGGAAAAGGAGCGGGAAAAGGACGCCGCCCGCCGGAAGATGCACCCGCCCACGGACACCTTTGCCGAAAGCTATTACTACCTCAAGCAGATGAACAAGAAGACCCCGATGGCCGTCGTCTTCACCGACGGCGAGGTCGTCGAGGGCTATATCGAGTGGTACGACCGCAACTGCATCAAGCTCAATCGCGACGACGCGCCGAACCTCCTGATCTACAAGAGCAACATCCGCTGTCTCTACAAGGTGGGCGAGGCCCCGACCGTCGCGGGAGACGAGTCCAAGAAGAGGAAATGACCGCGCCCAGGATCGGCGTGACCCTTGGCGATCCGGGAGGCGTGGGACCTGAAGTCGTCCTCAAGGCGCTCGCCCGGGAAGGCGTCCTTGGCGAGGCGTCGGCCGTCGTTTTCGGCAACCGCCGGGTCGTTTCACGCGAGGCCGCAGCGCTCGGCTTCCGCTCCCGCCTCAAAAGCTGGCGGCGGGAAAAGTCCGGACCGCGCGGCCTCTTCCTGGCCGAGATCCCGGATACCGCCGCGGACGTCGTTCGCGGCCGCCCGGACGGGGAAAACGGCCGCGCCTCCTTCCTGTTCTTTGAGGCTGCCGTGGCCGCGGCCCGGGAGGGGCTTCTCGACGCCGTCGTCACGGCCCCGGTTTCCAAGGCCGCCTGGAGACTGGCGGGCCTCCCCTGGCGGGGGCACACCGAGTACCTTGAACACCTCTACCCCGGGGCCATCATGACGTTCTGGTCCGAGAGGCTCCGCGTGGCTCTCTTGAGCCATCACCTGCCGCTCTGCGAGGCCGTGGCCAGGATCAGGGAGGATATCCTGCTCGATTTCTTCCGTGCCCTGGCCCGCTGCACGGGCCGGATTTCCGGCGGGCCTGGAGAATTCCTCGTGGCAGGCCTGAATCCGCACGCCGGAGAGGGCGGCCTCCTCGGGGACGAGGAAGAGAGGGAAATCAGGCCGGCGGTCGAAAAGGCCAGGGCCGAGGGAATCCCCGTGAGCGGCCCGTACCCGCCTGACACGGTCTTTCTCAAGGCCCTCGGCCGTCCGGAAGTCATGGCCGTGGCCCTGTACCATGACCAGGGTCTGATCCCTTTCAAGTTGGGGTCGTTCGAAACCGGCGTCAACGCCACTCTGGGGCTGCCGTTTGTTAGGACGTCGCCCGACCACGGGACGGCGTACGAGGTCGCCGGCCGGGGGGCGGCCGACGCATCGAGCATGGTCGAGGCCCTCCGGCTCGCCCGGCGCTTCATCGCCAGCTCTTCTTGATCTGCGCCCGGATCTCCCGGTCGACATCGCGCTTCTTGATGGCTTCGCGTTTCTCGTACTCGCGCTTTCCCCTGACCAGGGCGAGTTCGACCTTGATCCGGCCGGTCCCAGCGGCCAGGACCCGGGTCGGGACGAGGGTCAGGCCCCTCTCCTGGATTTTCCCCGCCAGGCGCTTGATCTCCCGGCGATGCAGAAGGAGCTTGCGCTCCCGAAGGGGCTCGTGGTTGAAGATGTTGGCCGCCTCGTAGGGACTGATGTGGCACTTGACGAGGAAGACCTCCCCGTTCCGGACCTCGGCGTAGCTTTCCTTCAGGCTGATGCGCCCGTCGCGGATGGACTTGACCTCGCTTCCCAGAAGGGACAAACCGGCTTCCAGGGTCTCGAGGATCTGGTAGTCGTGGGCGACATGCTTGTTGACGGTGAAGGTCCTGCCGGAGGATTTCACGGGGTTCCGGGTCCTTGGCCGGCGGGAAGGTCGATGCGGACAAGGCCGATGTGACGCTTGTTCATCTTTTCGACGGTCAGCCGCAGGCCGCCGAACTCGAAGGAGTCCTTTTCCTTCGGAATGCGTCCGAACGCGTAGAGAAAGAATCCGGCAATGGTCGTGTAGTCGGCCTTTTCGGGGATCCCGAGGTGGAGGCGGCCGTTGGCCTCTTTGACGGGCGACGATCCGTTGACCAGGTAGGCCCGGTCGCCCAGGCGATGAAAGCACTCCTCGGCCGCGCCCTCGTGCTCGTCGCGGATGTCGCCGATGACCTCCTCGACGATGTCCTCGAGGGTCACGATCCCCTCCATGTTGCCGAACTCGTCGACGACGAAAGCCATGTGAATAGCCTTTTCCTGCATCTGCATGAGGACCTTTTCGAGCGAGGCGAGCTCGGGGACGAAGAGCGGCTTGCGGAGGATCGTCGTGATGTTAAATGATTTATTATCAATAGGATATCCGACAAGATCCTTGGTATGGATCGTGCCTTCGATGTTGTCGAGCCGGGCCCGGTAGACGGGATAGCGGGAGAACCCGGACGCGCGGACGGTTTCGAGGATCTCTTCGAGGGACGAATCGGCGGCGACAGCCTTCACCTGCGGCCGGGGGACCATGATCTCTTTCACGGGACGGGCGTTGATGTCCAGGGCGCCCGAGATGATCTTCCGCCGCAGGGCGGAGAACCCTCGGCTGCTCGACAAAAGGATGACGCGCATCTCCTCTTCGCTGAGCCGTCCGGAGGTGGCCTCGCGCAGGGCCTTGGACGAGGGGACGAGAAAGCCGGTGAGGACGGAAAAGACCTTGATCAGGGGGAGGAAGAGGACCATCAGGCCCCGCACAGGATAGCTGAAGACAAAAGATGTGCGGAGCGGGTTGTGGGCGGCAAAGGTCTTGGGATTGATTTCGCCGAAGAGCAGGATGAGGACCGTGGTGGCGATCGTGGCGTAGAGCACGGCCTGTTTCTTATCCGGCAAGAGGGTGACGAACACGTAGGTGGCGACCGAGGCTGCGGCCGCGTTGACGAGCGTGTTGCCGATCAGGATGGCGGCCAGGAAATCGTTCGTCCGGGCCAGGATCCTCCGCACCAGGGCGGCCCGCTTGGAGCCCTTCTTTTCGTAATATTCCAGGAGATAGGGGTTGGCGGCGATGAACGCCGTTTCGGACGAGGAGAAAAACGCGCTCAGGAGGAGGCATAGGGAAAAAAGTGCGAGCGCCGAGAGAAGCATCAGGTCCGTGTCAGCTGGCGACCCGGGGCTTGGCGTCTTTGAAACAGCGCGCCAATGTGTCGAGGAGTTTCTTTTCGACCTTCGGGCAGGGGACGTCGGCGGCCTCGGAGATCTCGCAGACGATGAGCTCCTTGGCCTTTTCCATCATCTTTTTCTCCCTGAACGAAAGGGGCTTGATCAGGCTGAGGTAGTAGAGGCTCTTCAGGACGGTAGCGACCTCGGAGAGCGTTCCCGACTTCATCCGGTTGACGTGCTCCTTGTAACGCCCCTTCCAGTCCATGGAGACGTCCACGGCGCCATTTCTCATGTAGTCGAAGATCTTCTTGATCGAGCCCTCGGAGATGGGGCGCCGGATGCCGATTTCGGTGGCCGTCGACTTCGAAATCTGGACAAGGGTGTTGTTGGCGATGATCCTCAGGTGGATGATTTCCGAAAATTCCCCCTTGCACGACTCCCTGCGGATGGCCTCGATCACCCCCAACCCCTGGTTGGGGTAGATGATCTTATCCCCGATCTTCATGGCATCCATTTTTTTATTATACCTGAAAAAATCGCCCTGCGTCAATGGAAACTCCCCCTGGGAAGCCCTCGGTGCCGGGCGTTCAGCAGGCTTGACAGGCCGGGGGGGTTCGGGTAACATACTCACTTCAAAGGTTTCCGAAGAGAATGAAGAGAACGTTTCAGCCGAACAACAGGCGGCGGAAGAAGACGCACGGCTTCCGCGTCCGGATGAAGACCAAAGGC
>Ga0187771_10000250_pt1 | contig 30923 bp, 31 predicted proteins | sample 0116_SJ02_MP15_1_FD_133139 | JGI IMG/M metagenome (GOLD analysis project Ga0187771, IMG submission 133139) | Tropical peat soil microbial communities from peatlands in Department of Meta, Colombia - 0116_SJ02_MP15_10_MG | ecosystem: Environmental > Terrestrial > Soil > Wetlands > Peat | place...
CCAGGACCTAGGGTCAGTGCGAGGTATCCATACACCAGAGCCAGCACGCACGCTACCGGGATGACCCTTGACAGCCTGATACCTCCGCCCTGATACCTTGAACCGCCCATGTTGGCCCCGCCTCCTATCTCGATGGTGCCGAACTTCAGGGAAAAGACCGCCCGGGCCGGGCTCGAACCCGCGAAGGTCCTCATGTTCTTCATCTCAGATGAAGTGGCCCTGATCAGGCTGCGCATCGTCCCAAGCTCGACATGAGACAGTTCCTTGAGCGACAAAGCCGTGACCACCGCGGTCAATCCCACCATGGCCATCGACCCATACATCACGCCACCAGTGAATATGGAAGCCGGCGAGAACGCAAACCCCGCAAGGGATGACAGTGCCCATATGGAAAGAAGGGCCCCCAACAGGAGCCTCCACTCGGTCTTTAGGGCGTTCGAAATCACCGCCAACGAAGTGGCGCACAATGCCAGGGCGGCCATGTCAACTATGAGAAGCAGATAGTCTGCGCCTCCGAAGACCATAATCGAACCGAACAGTCCGAAGACGAAGAAGACCATGATCCCCGAAGCCACGAATTGGGAGACATACAGGCCCAAAGCTAGCTCCCTCTTGTCCAGCGGCAGCGTGAAAAGGTAGTCCCTGTCAGACTTCATCACCACCATCCCCCCACCGAGGGTCATTATCGCGAAGACAAAGGCCGTGAAGCCAGCGCCATAGTAGCCGATCTCCGACGCGATGGGGGAGCCGCTCACGGCGTTGAAGCGGCCCAGCACAACAAAGTAGACCAGGTAGATGCCTATGAACGCCAAGAGGGGCTTGGAGAACCTGGTGAGAAGGAGAAACTTGACGAGCCTAGCGAGCACCCACCATCATCCTCGCCACGATGCTTTCTATCGGCTCGTCCTCCCTCCCCAGCTTCTTCAGGTCGTCGATGCTACCCTCCCATAGGACAGCCCCCTTGGAGAGCATAATCACGTTCTTCGTGAGCCTCCCCGCTATCGACATTATGTGTGTGGAAACGAGGTGTGTAGCATTTAGCGAATTGAGAAAGGAGATCACCTTCTCCTGCGTTGGTATGTCAAGGTAGTTCAGGGGCTCGTCGAGGAGGAGGATCTTTGGTCTGTGAAGGATAGAAAGCGCCAGGGCGAGCTTCTGCGTGTTCCCCCTCGAAAGGCTGCCCACCTTCGACTTCTCATACTCTCTGAGTTCGAGAAGGTCCAGGAAGCTGTCCGCGGTTCCCCTGACGTCCTCGACCTCCCTGAGCGCGCCGATGTACTCCAAGTTTTCCCTTACAGAGAGCGAACGATATGGAGAGGCATCCTCTGGAAGATAGCCCACAATGGACCTCGCCTCCTTGCTCCCCGGGTCCGCGCCCCCGACCCTGAGGTCGCCCAAATCTGGTTTCAGGAGGCCAACCAAGAGCTTCAGCGTCGTTGACTTGCCGGCGCCGTTCGGACCCAAGAGGGCGAACTTCTCTCCCCAGGGGATGCTAAAGCTGAGGCCCTTTAGGGCCGTCACCTTGCCGAAGCTCCTGGTGACGTTGTTCACTTCTATGCACAAGCCCCTCCTCTCGACCGTCAGCCCTCCAACCTTTCCCTGACTCCATTCGGCCATCTCATTCGGTGACCTCTGCCCGTCTGAAGAAGAACCACGATAGAACGCAGAAGGCGAACACATAGGCCGCTGCGATCAAAATGGCCTCGGCCGCCACGAACCAGAGAGGCTCCGTGTAGGTCGGCACCATGGTCGTGGTGACGCCGCTCGCCCCTATCTGAATGACCTGCCTGAAGAACGTGACGCTTGCAGACGGATGAAGCACGAGCGTAGCGAGGGTGGCGCCAATGGAGTCCGTACCCGAAGATACCGAGATGCCCAGGCCGGTCGCCCCGCTCGTGCCATTGATGCCCTGCTGGGTCACGTTGATGCTCGTAGTCGCGGTCAGGTTGGTGTAGCCAGTCGCTCCGGAGCCGGGGAGGTAGGTCAGCACCCACTGCTGTCCGGAGAACGAAGCCACCGTCGTTCCAACTATCGAAAGCCCCACGAAGACCCCGAAGGCCACCAGGGCCGTCAGAAGGGTGCTCCTTGAGATGGAGCCCAGCGCGAACACTATTGCGATCCACACCGTCGTGCTGAGCAGACTCCCCAGGAGGACAAAGACTACGAGATTGAGGTCCGACTGAGGTCCATATACCAGCGTCCCCCCGATCACCTGATAGATGAAGAGAAGGACGTATACCGGAACGAGAGTGAGAAACGCTCCCGTCAGCTTCCCCAGAAATATCACGGTCCTTGAAACAGGTTTCGTCAGCAGGGGGATGATGGTCCCCCCTTCGAACTCGCTGGACATGCTGTTCATCGCCGTCACTAGGCCGAAGAGGAAGAAGCCGAGGCCGCCTATGCTTGCACCCTCGATTACGTACTGCGGGTTCCGGACCGAAGACTCCCCGGTCAGACCACCAAGGAGAGTGGGCAACGCCAAGGAAAGCGTTGCCAGGGCGAAGGCGATGATGACCATGCCGATCAGCTTCTTCTTTCGCAGGTTCCAGAGCAGCTCGTAGATTACTATGCCCCAGAAGCGGCGGCCTCTGCTCCTGCCTACCCTTGCCGATGAGGCCTGGCTCAAGCCACTCCCCCCTCCTGTGATTTCGAAATCAACTGGATGAACACTTCCTCCAGGTCATGACCCTTCATGCTCATGGCGACGATGACCCCTCCTGCCCGGGTGACCGCCCTCGAGACTTGGGCCCTGACGTCCTCTTTGGAATCCAGAGAGATGACGAGAGTGTTGATGCTCTGGGAAACTCCCTTTACGAAGGGTAACGCCTCAACCGCTCTTACTACTTCGGGCGTGATGCTTTCAAGCCCCACCTGTAGGATGGAGGGCCCGTGCAGCATTCCAGACACATTCTGCAGCGTGTCCGATGCCAGCATGGTGCCCCGGTTGATGATGGTCACGTCCGTGCACACCTGTTCCACCTCGGACAACAGATGAGAGGAGAGGAACACGGTGGTCCCCTGCTTGGCAATTCCCTTCATCAGCTCCCTCACTTCGACCATCCCAACGGGGTCCAGCCCAAGGCTCGGCTCGTCGAGGATGATGAGCTCAGGTTCATTCAGGAGTGCCTGTGCGATTCCGATTCGCTGCTGCATTCCCTTGCTGTACTTGCCCACCAGGTCCTTCTCCCTTCCCTTGAGGCCAACCATCTCAAGAAGCCTGGGGATCTCCTCCCTACGCCTCCCTTCCGCCATCCCGCACATCCTTCCATAGACATCCAGGAGCTCATAGCCCTTGAGGTGCTTCGGAAACCTGGGCAGCTCGGGCATGTAACCCACCCTTTCTCTGGTCTCCGGCCTGTCCCCCTGAGCCTCTTGGCCAAGCACCTTTACACTGCCCCCGTCAGGCTTGAGAAGGCCGACCAAGACCTTTATCGTAGTGGTCTTTCCCGCGCCATTGGGGCCTAGGAAACCATGCACCGAGCCCCTCTCAACCTTGAGGCTTAGTTTATTCACGGCCGTCATCGAACCGTACCTCTTAGTTAAGTCGACGGTTTCAATCGCTGGCTCCAAGGGAGGACCTTCGGTGGCGAGTATGGTCGGCGCTCATTTAAGGGTTAGACACATCATCCAAGCTCTCGCGGAACATCTTCGGCTCTTCTGACTCACATCTTGGCCTCGTAGGTGGGGCCTTTTGCAGGACGACGGCTTCCGACAAATGTGCCTGAACATCGGCCGCAATTGCCTACCCCTCCACCTCGCATGCCCTTCTGGAGGTTTCGCAACTCCGTAGCTAAACCGGTGGTTGCGGTGCTCCACTGATCTCTAAGGGATGAGGACTATCTTGCCGCGGGCACCGCCCATCATTACTCTTTCGTGCGCAACTGGGGCCCGCGACAACGGGATTTCTTCGCCCACGACGGGGACCAGATCTCCTCTACTGAGCATCCTGCTGAGGTCCGAGAAGATGACGCCCAGGTCCTCCTTGGGAGCGTTCGCGACGAGCATGCCAAGGATGGCAGCGTCGCGGCGCATGGCGTCCCTGGGCTCGATTTCGATCCTTCCTCGGCTTCCGACCACTACGACCCTGCCGCGCATCGCCAGGGCCTTCAGGTCCCGATCAAGGTTCACGTTGGCAAGCATCTCGATGACGATGTCTATGCCATGGCCAGATGTGAGCGACTGGATTTCGTCGAGGTGACTGGGGTTGCTGTGGTCCAAGACGGCTGTCGCGCCCAGGCCCAAGGCCATCTTGCGCCCGGATTCAGTGCTTCCGGTGGCGATCACCTTCAGCCCCCCCAACCTCGCGAGTTGTAATGTGGCCGTGCCTACGCCTCCCGTCGCTCCGTGCACGAGGACAGTTTCGCCCGCTTTGGCCTCGGCCATTTGAAACAGTGCTCGGTATGCCGTCGAATAGGGAACTCCGATCGCTGCCCCCTGTGAAAACGATAGCTTCTCAGGGAGGGGATGGGCTTGGTGCTCCTCACACAGGGCCTCTTCGGCATAGGTCCCCGTCAGCGAGCCGGAGACGAAGACCCTGTCCCCAACCTTGAATTTACGAGGGCCAGCGCCGACCGATTTCACCACCCCGGCCGCATCAGTGCCAGGAGTGTAAGGTACCGCAGTCTTCGAATATGTTCCTGCCCTCGTGTACACCTCGACGGGGTTCACCCCTATGGCTTTCACATCGATGACGAGTTGCTTCGGCCCCGGGTGTATCTCAGGGACCTCCTCCAGCATCAGGACCTCGGGGCCCCCGAGTTGGTGAACTCTGATTGCTTTCAATCTATTCCGAGCCCCCCCTTTGCATCACGGCGAGGCTTATGGAGGGGCCTGATTAAACGGATTCCTGAGGTTTGGCTTGAACGGGGCCGTCTTCGAGAAGAGAATCTATGAATCGGGCCACCCCTTCAGCGTAGGGCCTATCGCACACGATGTCGGCCTTCTCCTTCAGCGCCTCCACAGCATTCTCCGTGGCGACCTTAAGGGTCCCCATGTCGAAGAGGGCAAGGTCGTTCTCACCATCCCCGATACAGATGAGGTCGTGTCCTTGGACATGAAGAGCGCCGAGGGCCGCGCGCACGCCGGCGACCTTGTCCACCCCCCTCGGAAGTAACATGACAGAATCAAAGTTGTAATGAAAATCCACCTCTAGGCCTTCTCTCTCCACGATCTCCCTGGCCCTGCGTTCGGCGGTTTTCTTCACCGAAACGATGACCTCGCCTTCATCGCAGGGCATGCCGTAGGCGCGGAAGGCCGCCCTAGTCCTGCTCCCGTCCCCGAGGACTTCGACCCGAGCTGATTTCGGCAGCCATATCACCGCTCCGTCCTCGGCCACTACGGCGTCGGAGAATGAAAGGATTCCTCCCCACGCCTTGACGAAGGGCATGCCCCGGCCCGTGGCGATTATCACCGTGGTCCCCTTCTTCTCCTGAAGTTCTCTGAGGGCGTCCAGGGCAGGAGGATACACGTTGAGCTCGCCATCAGTCAGGGTCCGGTCGTAATCGGTGACGAGCGCCCCCCGAAGCCTCCGCAACGCATCACCTCCGCCGTCGGTTGGCAAAGCGCTACCAGAAGCATCAGGAGGGCTAGGGTTCACCAACACTCCGACCCTCCAGACAGGCCTTGGACACGCCGGCTCGACTCGAACTGGTCTGGACGTCTAACGAAGGTATAACCGTTGCTCAATTCAACGAGAACATGTTCGGAACAGGTTCCCTCCAGTCGCCGAAAACGGACTTACTAGGAATACCATAGGAATATATATCCGAATTATTAACCCAGCTCAAATGCCCATCGTCAGCCTCTCCTTCCCCCAGCAGATGATTGACGAGATGGATGAAGTGCAGAGCTCTCTGGGATTCACCGGCAGGTCGGAGCTTGTAAGGGCTGGCATCCGCCTTCTGCTACAGGATGTCAAGGACAAGAGCGCCATCACGGGAAGGGTGAGCGCGGTCGTGGTCCTGACCCACAACGAGGAGAACGAAGAGGCAGTGACCAGAATAAAGCACAGATTCGACGAGATCGTCCGAACCCACCTTCACAATAAGACTGGTAAGAAGACCTGCGTGGAGCTCTTCCTGCTCGAAGGAGAGGGGGCAGACGTCACCTCTATGACGAAGGAGTTTCAGAAGGAGGACGGGATAAGGAGCGTAAGGCTTCTAGTCCTCTAGCCAAGAGTCATCTCCCCACCGCGCATCCTACGAGACGAACGCGACGGCCTTCTTCAATACAACCACTCCTGCCAGCATCGCAAGGCCGACGATGACGATGGCACTCCCCGGAGCCGCGTTCGGGAGGGCCAGGGAGAGGAGGAGGCCGAGGACGACGGCGGCGATTCCGAAGGCTGGGGCGGCAAATATGGTCTGCCTGAAAGACTTGGCCACCTGCATCCCCGTCACGGCGGGAATCACCAACATCGCAGAGATGAGCAGGATCCCCACGATGGGTATCGAAACCACCACCGCAATCCCTGCAAGCACCGCCAGAAGGTAGTCGTACTTCCACGTCACGATGCCCGAGGCCTGGGCCTGAGTCTCGTCGAAGACCGTGTAGAAGAGTTCCTTGTAGAATAGCACAAGGAATATCGCCGTGACGGCGGCGACCACCAGCGCAGCGAGGATCTGGTTCCAGGTCACGAGCAGGATGCTCCCGAAAAGGAGGTTATCCAGCGCGAATCCATAGTTGAGGGTGATGCTTGTCACGAAGATGCCCGTGGCCAAGCCCAGCTCGAGGAAGACGGCCACCGCGGCGTCCCCCGAAAGCCGCTGAGAGCGAATCACCTTCGTGATCAAGAGGGAGCCCACCACCACTATGGCGCCCCCGACCCAGTACGGGTCATAGTTGGCGAAAGCGGGGAACAAGCTCCCCACCGCGAGGCCTATGGCTATCCCGCCGTAGGCTGTGTGGGCCAACCCGTCGCCGATAAGAGAGAGCCTCTTCAGGACGATGTAAACGCTGAGCATCGAGCTGAGGATGGCTATCACCACCCCGATGACGAACGCCCGTTGGACGAACCCGGCCGATAGGTACACGAGCAGGGAGCTAAGGATGGTCGCCATGTTCAACAACCTCCACCGGGTATCCATACGCCTTCGAGATCACCGAATGGGCGTCGAAGTCCTTGGTCCTGCCATGGAAGTAGAGCGTCCTGTTGATGCAGACGATGGTCCTCGCGAGCTGTGTGATTACGCCAATGTCATGAAGGGAGAGAATCGTCGTGATGCCCATCTCCTTGTTCAGTCGCTCCAATATCGAATAGAACTCGACCTTGGCGCGGGCGTCCACTCCGCTCGTGGGCTCATCGAATATCAGGAGCTCCGGGTCCCCCGCCAGCGCCTTAGCCGTAAAGAGCCTCTGCAGCTGCCCCCCCGAGAGCTCGTTAATCCTCCTGCCTCTGAGGTCCGCTATTCCCATCAGCTCCAGCGCCGCCGAGGCTTTCTCATGGTCCTTCGAGGTGAACCATGGAAGGTGGTTCGAAAGGGGCACCCTTCCCATCAGGACGGTCTCATATACCGTGGCCGGGAAGTTCCTGTCCCTGGTGCGAGGGTTCTGTGGCACGAACCCCACCTTCCTCAGGCTGTCGGAAGACACCGGCTTGCCCAGGAGCCTGACCTCCCCCGATGTGGGCTTCACGAGACCGACAATGACGTTAAGGAGCGTGGACTTCCCGGCGCCATTGGGGCCAATCAGGCCTACGAAGTCACCCCTCTGGACCACCAACGTGATGTCCTCCAAGGCCAAGATCCCGCCAGGGTAGGCGACCTGTACCTTCTCAAGTTCCACAATCGGCTGAGTGTTCTCTTGGGGCACTTTCGAGCTTTCGCCAGAGCGAAGGGTCACCGGGAGAGATATGCTTTCCTCCAAAGAGCAGTTCATCACTTGCCTACGTGGTTGAGCGCCAGGGTGAGCACGAGGAGCGTCTGGGCCATGAGCGTCAGGTAGGTCTGCCCCTCGGCCTGTTCCTGGGGCGTCAGGCCCTCTATGGGATCCATGGGGACCAGTGTGGCGTTCGTCTGGCTGGCGATGGCCTCGGGGATTGCGGGATTCTCGAGGGATTCGTACCCGACGTAGAGGAGGTGGTCCCTGTTGACCACGTTGACAACGTTCTCTATGTCAGCGGCGGTCGGCTCCTCTTCAAATGGGCCGAAGACGGGGACCTGGGTGAGGTTGTACTGCATCGCCAGGTAGCCAAAAGCCGTGTGGAAGGTCACGAACTCTCTCGTGGCCAAGTTTGAGTTCGCCAAGGCCTCGAATTCGCCGTTGAGCACCTGGAGCTTCCCGATGTAGGCGTTGGCGTTCGAGGTGAAGTAGGCTGCATCCGCGGGGTCTGCCTTTATGAGGCCCTGCAGGATGTTCTCCACCATCTGCATGGCATCCACCGGGTCCAGCCAGATGTGGGGATCGATGGTGCGGTTTCCCACCTGGAACTGGGGGGGCACGGCGATCAGGGTGATGTTCTGGCTGCAATCTACGACGATGAGCTTGGGATTGTCAGCCGCAGCGATGGCCTGCTGCGCCCAAGGCTCCAGCCCTGCGCCATTCATTATGAACACGTTCGCAGTCGCGAGGGCCTCAATGGCCGCCGGAGTAGGCTGGAAGTCGTGAACGTCCTGGGTCACAGGCACCAGCAAAGACACGCTGACTTTGCCTCCTCCAACATTTTGCGCCCAGTCCTGTAGGGGGAAGAACGTAGCGAGCACCTGGAGGGTGGGGGTGGTCGACGAAGGTCCCGTCGACACAGGACCGCTGACATGTGCTAGCGCTGCGTATGCCGCGAAGACGATCGTAGTGACAAGGAGGAAGACGACAGCGACCCTCAGCCGTTTTGTCTCGCTTCTGCTGGGTTTCATGCCGTGTTGGTCATAACGCTGATTGGTTCGATGTTTAATAAGTTTTTCCGACTATCTATTAACAACGGCCATCGGATAGAGACGCTATTATTAACGGACATCGGAGTTCGATGTTGCCTTGAATCCGCTAGGGAGATGGAGCCAAAAACAAATTGGGTGCGGGCGGGAGAAACCCGCGCTACCCCTGCTGAATATGAGATCTACTGTATCTGCGCTGGTGACGCAAACCTCAACTTGCGCTCGTATAGCAGCCCGACCGCGACAGCGGAACCGAGGGCTGCAAGTACGAATATCCCCGGGAACTCCGGCGCGGGCGTTGAGCCCATTATGGTGATGAGGTGCTCGCTGTGGCCATATGACAGCTCCACGGCCGTGTAGGTGCCGTTGTCAGTCTGAGATACCAAGGTCGGGTTGGGTCCGGGGTAGGCTACGGCTGTGAATGGACCCCTGAACGCCGAGTCGGGGAGCCACACTGTGGTCGTCCCCTGGGTGCCCTCGGGGCCCTGAGCATAAAGTTCGATGCTGTCATTGGATTGGAGTGTGAAGATGAAGGGAATGTCGCTCGTCGATTGAACTCCTACGAGGAAGTTCCCTGAGTGCCACCAGTACGTGGCCTGCGGGAGGTTCGGACCGCTTCCTCCAGTAACGGTGCCCGTTATGGTTGCGGACGCGCTTGACGCGGCAGCCGCAGGTGTGAGCACGAAGTTCTGGCTTACATCGTTTCCGATCATGGTATTGACGATGGCAGATGAATCCTGGTAGCCGGAGGCGGAAGCCGTCAGTTTGATCTGAACAGCCTGCCCAGCGAGGCCCTCGGGGATGCAGACGGGAATGGAGAATGTGCCGTCACTGGCTGTGAACCCACCGAATCCAAAGCCTAAAGGCAGGAAAGTCCCCGAGATGAAGGCATCGCTGATGCCAGGCCCCCCCGTGGAATTCGCCTGCACCGTCCCAGTCACGAAGAAGGCGTTGCCCGAGAAGTCTTGGGTCGAGTTTACTCCCGCGGTAAGTGCTATGGTGCCAGTGTAGAAGGGCAATCCGCCCACCTCGACGTTGACATCATAGCTGTCCGTGGGCAGGCTGCCGAAGATGCTGTAGAAGCCATTCGAATCGGACTCCGCAAAGCCGAAGCCATGAGTAGTCTTTCCTTCGAGCTCTATTTCAGCACCGGAAAGCGGCTTGTTGTCAGATGTCCGGAATATGTGGCCCGAAAGACCCGCCGACCTGGCAATCTGGAGGTTGAGGTTCGCCGTCCCCGTCTGGGTTGCCGCTACGGTCCCAGATGTCTGGACGTATCCGAAGAGGTCGGCCGTCACCGTGTATGTGTCAGTGTAGATGTCGTACGAGGCCCTGTAATTGCCACTTGAGTCGGTAAGGAGCAGGTACGAAGTATCGGTGTTCTGGCCCTCTATCGAAATCGGTACGTTAGCCATTGGTTGGCCGTTGGGTCCTGTCACCGTCCCCGTTATGACGCCAGAGCTTTGGAGGACTATGTCAGGCACTTGAGTCGACGCTCCGGCGGTGGCTGAGACGGGTGCAGAGATGGCCCCCACGAATCCGTTGGCAAGGTAGGGGGCATCCTGATAAGGTATGCTCAGGCCCGTCGCGTTGCTCTCGTACTGGAGGAGAGCGGCCTCGAGCTGGAAGCTGAACTGGAAGTCGACTTGGATCTGGTATGATTCGGTGAACACGTCGGTGTAGAAGTAGTACTGTCCGTTCGAATCGGTCGTCGTCGTATCCACCGTATTGTTGTTGGCGTCAAGGAGGCTCACCTCGGCGCCTATCACTGGCTGTCCATTGGGGTCGAGAACCCTTCCCCAAAGGATGCCTGAGCGGGCTAGGTTGAAGTTTAGTGTGTCGACATCACTAGTGCTGTTTATGGTGACCGTCTGAGCCTGGTCTAGAAATCCTACCGAGGAAGCGGTTACGTTGTACTGACCTACGCCTATACTGTCGTTGATGACATACTGCCCGTTAAGATTAGTCACACCCGACGACCCTCCGGAAAAGTTGTACCCCAGGGGGTCGGCGCTAACGGATGCCCCGACTACGTTGTACGAGGCCGCGAGGACCGGCGCCACAGGGGTTATAAATAGCTGGGCCACCAGCGCTACAATAGTAAGCACGAACGCCAATCGGTACTTCATTTTACTTGAGGCGAGTTTTGAGCCCAATATATAGGCGTGCCTTCGTTTTCATGAACGCTTTCTGGTAGATGGCCGCAATCGCAGTCGAGCGCCAATGGGCTATGGGCCTGTGTCTAGCAAGGGGCCGTTTATGACTTGGTCCTAGGGCTCAGGGCAGACTCGTGTCTTGGGAGCTATGTTCTCGAAGGCAGAAGGGCTGTCAGAAGCCGCTCGGATCTCCTTTGGCTTCTACTTTTTCTCCCGTATTTCGAGCAGGACCACGGCGACTACGATAGCTCCTGCTGCTGCCACGAAGATCTCCACGGCGTTTCCGGAGGACGGGACGTACGTCACCTGTCCTGCGGCGCTGTAGACCCATTCGATTGAGGTGTTTGACATCGAAGCTGAAGCGAAGGAGGGTGGATCCTGGCCTCCAACGACGAACAGCGGGTTATGGAGAGGGTCCCAGCCTCCCAGAATGTACCAGCCCCCTGTCACCGTCGAGCCGTCCACAAGGATGCCCGTCGCCTCCATTGACCCCATGGTCGCAAAGACCCCGTCGGTGACCGTATAGGACTCCAGCGCGATCACTTCTTGATCGCCGCTACGGAAGCTTCCACTACTGTCGTTCGTTATGAGACCTTCGCTGTGCTCCAAGGAATCCAAGTTCCATACGCTGTACCTCCAGCCGCCCTCGGCCCAAAAGATCGAGAGGCTCACCGAAGCCCCCGGCAGCATCGATGGCAGGCTGTCGTTCGCCACCCATATGTAGGAACCGGAGTTGGGGCTCATGACGTACAGAACATAGACCCTCCAGTCGCTCATCCCAGGGTAGATCCCCGCCGCCACCTGAAGGACCTTTCCTGAACGAGTCATCACCGAAACTATGGCGTAGACTGTGTCATCGACCTGACTGATACGGGGGAGATTAAGCTGGACAGTGAGGTTGGACGAGGCGGACCAATTGAGGCGCGAGCCGTCGAGCAGCGAGGCCCCGTTGGGTATAACCACCCCGAGCGCCCATGATCCCGTGGACGCTAGTGCGGGCCAGCCTTCGCCTGCCAAGGATATGGGAGGCGAGATAGGTGCCAGGATCAGGAGGGCGACTGCAAGCGCAGGGACGATGCCGTTTGCCAAAGCGCTGTTCTTCGTTCAGGTCACCGGCTCGTCGGCACGCTGGATGCCCTCCCCGCCGAATAGATTCCCCCCAGCATCAGAGCAGCGCCAGCGCACGCCGCCAGGGCTGCCAGGGTCACTGGGTCCAAGTATGGTGCGAGAATCGACTGAATCGAAGGATTGGAAAGGCGTTGGATGCTGAACGCGTAGCCGCCGGCGTACCCAGCGATTCCAAGGAGCCAACAGGCAATTGAAGATCCGGCGTAGTAGAGGCACACACCAAATGCCATCACCCAGCCCACCGGTCTCCTTCCGCCAGATTCAAGAGGGTAGAGCAGAACGGAAAGGGCCGAAAGGCCTCCGAATCCGGTCACAAGGTAAAGGAGGTAGCCCAAGACCAGCCACGTCCCGGGGCCGCCGCCAACGATGATAGGTGGGATCGAGGAGAATGGAGAAAACGGGAGGATCATGAGAATGGTCCAGGCGATGGCGCCAACTCCCGAGGTGAGGGCGGCAATCCTAAGCCATTGATGCCAGGGCCTAGCGCTCCCTCCCGAATCCATGAAGGCAGTTATCGAGTTCTCAAAATAAAAGGGTATTCCCGGGAGATCCTGATACCGAGCCTCGACTACTCATAGTGATGCGGGTAGCTTGCCATGTTTGGGCTTGCACGACGGAGCGTCCCCGAAGATGGAGACGTGCGGCCCGGATCCGACCCGAAATGAGCCAGACCGTCAACCTGGAAAAGATCTTCAGGGAGGCTTCTGGCCTCTAGATCTTGAAGTGAAGGACGAAGCCAAGGAAGACGCTCAGCATAAGTATCAAGAAGACGAAGCCTGCCACCATCGCCGACCGCTTCTCGCCATTTACCGAAAACATCACAGTGCCGGCAAACGTCCGTGTCACTGGCGTTGCAATGAGGACGACGGCTCCTGCGGTCAAGATAGACCAAGAATACCCGCTCACCGAAGGTATGGCGAACGCCGCCAGACCTATCACAAAGAGGCTGGTGCTGGTGAGCATCCCCACCACGAGGACCCAATAGAGCACCCTGTTGACTTCCATGATCAGCTCCCCCCTAGGTACGGAAGCACGATCCCGAAGGAGACCAGCCCCCTAGCCAGCATGGTGTAGCCCATGTAGAGCAGGATGATGGAGAAGACTATCTTCAGGTCCCTGGCCTTGATGCGGTTCATGTACCAGGTGCCCACGGTCGCCCCCAAAGTGGTGCCCATTGCCACTGGGGCTAGGACGTAGAAGTTCAGCTGCCCCGCGGCGAAATAGATTATGGCGCTCACTGCCGCCGTCACGCCAATCATGAACTTGCTGGTGGCGACGGCCACCTTCATCGGCACGTTCATGTACCTGTTCATTGCCGAGACCTTGAATACCCCTCCGCCGATTCCCAGAAGTCCGGAACCTACGCCGGCAAAATACCCTATAACGCTTCCCGGGAGGCTTCCGTTCACGACGTACTCTACGTCCCTGCCCTCGACTTGGTCGCGGTAGCTCCCCCTGAGCCCAAGGAAGGCGGTCACCCTGTCCTGGCGGGCCTTTATGAAGGCCCCCGTGGCGAACTTGACTTCATCGAGGTTCCTGATGCTGAAGACCACGTAGGTGAGGTAAAGTAGCATAAGCCCGAAGAGAAGGAAGAGTGACTGGTTGTTCATATACAGCGCCAGGACGCTTCCCGATAGGGCGCCCAAGGTAGTAAACATCTCGAGGAAGAAGGCCAGCTTGACGTTTGTTATCTTCTGCTCGAGGTACCCGGAACCACCGGCGTTCGACGTGGCTATCACGGAGGCGATGCTCGCGGCAATGGCAACGTGTATGGGAACACCAAGGTAGATGGTGAGGACGGGGACGATGATGATCCCTCCCCCGACGCCCATGAGCGCCCCGATGAAACCCGCGACGATCGCGCCAAGAAACCCCTCAAGGAAGAAGGCCAGGGTTATCAGCAAGGATGGCTCTGGTTTCAGTCGGGCAATATAAAAGGTATCTCAGCTTCGCGCCGCAAATGGCAGGTCAGAGCTGGGCCCCTTGGATGCGTTGGAACTCCTTCATGAGACATCTGTTCCAGGCGATGGTCAGTCCAAGGGTCCGCGCCTTCTGCGCCGCCCCTAGGCTATAGATGCCTTCCTGCAGCCAGACGATCTTCGCTCCTCTCGCGGAGGCTTCTTCAACGACCCTCTCCGCTTCGGCGGACGGCCTAAAGACGTCGACAATGTCTATGCGCTCGCCGACGTCGGCGAGGCTCCTGAAGCACTTCCTTCCAAGAACTGTCTCTGCGAATGGGTTCACAGGGATTATGTTATACCCCTTCTTCATCAGAAATTCTGGCACAAATCCTGCGGCCTTTGTGGTGTCCCGGCTCGCCCCTACGACTGCTATATGCCGCTTCTGCAAGATCCCTTTGATGGCCTCGTCGTCTAGGCCGTCTCCTGGGATGCCGGACATACATGCCCATAGGCTCGGGACGTCAGGATAAATCTAGCCCACGTTCCGAAGCCTTAAAGCGCCCTTCTTCGCCACGGTTTCACAGGGATGAACCGCAAATGGTGGGGCTGGGGGGACCCCGACCGGCATGATGAAATCGAGTCGCATCCTGAGCTCTTCGAGTTCCTCAAGAAGCAGCTCGCCCTCCCCGAGGGAGCGCACTACCCGCTTGTCGAAGCCACACACGTCAAGCTCCCCGAAGGCCAGCTCTCCAGTGAGTTTCTGGCGGCCCTCGGCAGGGCCTGCGGTGGAGGAAGCGTGTCCACGGAGCCACTCCTCCGCCTAACCCACTCCGCTGGTATGGGATACAGGGACCTGCTTCGGCTCAGGAGGGGAGCCCTCCCCGACTGTGTGGACGCGGTCGTGCGGCCAAGCAGCGAGGATGAAGTTAAGTCGGTGATTGCCCTCTGCGAAACGGCCTCGGTCCAGGTCATTCCCTACGGAGGGGGAAGCTCCGTTGTGGGGAGCTTCGATGTGGTCAGGAAGGAAGGTCAGGGAGTGATATCCCTTGACATAGGCTTGATGAACAGGATGATCAGCCTCGACGTCGGCTCCCTCGTCGCCACCTTCCAGGCCGGAATCTCTGGGCCGGACCTGGAGTCGCAACTGGGATCAAAGGGGCTGACGCTTGGCCACTTCCCCCAGTCGTTCGAATACAGCACCCTTGGCGGCTGGATCGCGACAAGAGGGGCTGGCTCTTCGTCAAACATATACGGCAAGATCGAAGACATGGTGATCTCCCTTCATGTTGCCACTCCCATGGGGATTGTCGAATCACTGGCTGTCCCGAAGAGTGCTGCAGGGCCGGACCTCAGGCAGCTGTTCCTAGGCAGCGAGGGCACCCTCGGGGTGGTGACCCAGGCATCGGTGGCCGTCCATGTCGCCCCTGCATCTAGGAGGTTCTCCTCCTATCTGTTCAGGTCATTCGAGGAGGGCACCTCCTGCGTCCGGGAGCTCCTACAGCGGGGGCTTCACAACAGCACCCTCCGCCTCTCCGACCGGAACGAAACCACCTCCTTCTATCATTCCAGGGGGGAAACCGTGGCCCTCTCCTCAAAGATGAAAGAGGCCGTGGGGCTCTGGCTCGTTTCTAGAAAGGGTCTTTCGTTCGAGGGCGGGAGCCTTCTCATAGCCATATCGGAGGGTCATCCGGACCAGGTCTCGGCCGACGTAAGGGAGCTGAAAGCTGCGTGCGGTGCCCACCACGGATTCTCGTTGGGAGCTTCGCCCGCGGAGGCCTGGCTGAAGAGTCGCTTCGACCAGCCCTACCTAAGGGACTCCCTGATCGACCATGGGATCATGGTGGACACGCTGGAGACCGCAACTATCTGGAGCAACGTGCTGCGGCTCCATGACGCTGTGACCTCCGCCATCTCCGCGGAGCTGGGGAAACGCGGCAGGTCCGCACTCGTCATGTGCCACCTCTCTCACACCTATCTGACGGGCTCTTCCCTCTATTTCACCTACATGGCCGCGCAAGAGCCTGGCAATGAGTTAGAGCAGTGGATGGCCGCAAAAGAGGCGGCTTCGAGGGCGATCGTCTCCAACGGTGGAACGATCACCCATCATCACGGCGTGGGGTCCGATCACTCGAAGTGGATGATCAATGAGGACGGGGAGCTAGGGCTGGATGCGCTTGCGGCTTTGAAGTTGGCTCTGGATCCGAAGGGCATAATGAATCCCGGGAAGCTCCTGCCGCCGATGGAGGCGAAGTCGGGCTGACGAACCCTGCCTTTGACGCCCAAGCTCGCCTCCGGTGCATAGCCAGGATGAAGGAAGGAGGCTTCCAGGTCCTCGTCATAGGGGGAGGCATAACGGGGGCTGGCATAGCAAGGGATGCCGCCCTGCGGGGATACAGGGTCGCCCTCGTAGAGAAAGGGGATTTCGCCAGCTGCACGAGCAGCCACTCCTCGAAAATGGTCCACGGCGGGCTGAGGTACCTTCAGTACTACAAGTTCAGGCTGGTCACGGAGGCCCTGAGCGAGAGGCATACGCTCTCGAAGATCGCCAACAACCTCCTGACACCGCAGCCGTTCATCATCACCGTGTACAGGGGAGCTTCTCATGGTTTCGGGACCTACAGGATCGGCCTCATGCTGTACGACCTCCTGGCCCTATTCAGGACCCCGAAGACCCATAGAGCCCTTGGCGCCGAAAGGGCGTCGGAGGTCGAGCCGTTGCTCAAGCGAGATGGCCTCCTCGGCGGCTTCCTCTACTATGACTACAGGGTTGATGACGCGAGGCTGACGCTGGCCAACGTGAAGACGGCCTGGCTGCGGGGCGCCGCCGTGGCCAACTACGTAGAGGCCACAGGCTTTCTGAAGGAGGGAGGCACGATAAAGGGCGCCATGCTTCGCGACCGCATGTCGGGTGAGGAATTCGGCTGCGGGGCCAAGGTGGTCGTAAACGCCACCGGCCCCTTCACGGACCGGGTACGCGCCCTCGACGATCCCGGGTGCGCGCAGAAGCTAAGACCCACCAAGGGGGTCCATGCGATCGTCTCGCCCACAAGGCTGCCGATACACAACGCGATCGTGACGGAGGCAGAGGATGCAAGGAACGTATTCGCCGTCCCCTGGGGCCGGTACGTCCTCATTGGGACGACCGACAAGGACTACGACGGAGACTTCGACCAGGTGTATGCTACCAAGGAGGACGTTGAGTATCTCCTGCGCGCGGTCAACGGCGCCCTCCCGACGGCCAACCTAAAGCTTGACGACGTGGAGACGACATACGCGGGTCTGCGGCCATTGGTCTTCGAGCTCGGGGTGAAGGAATCTGAAGTTTCAAGAGAGCACGAAATCTTCGTCAGCCCCTCCGGCCTGTTCTCAATTGCCGGAGGCAAGCTCACCACCTACAGGTCCATGGCGGACGAGCTCATGGACCAGGTCTCGGAGACCCTTCGTTATGTCCACGGGGAGAAGACGGTCTTCAACTCGGGGAGCCCGTTCGACCTCCTCGATGGGGCATTTGAGGAGAAGTACAGGCCCGCGATGCTCAGGGAGCTGCAGGCCGCCTCGCTGGACGGCGATGTTATCGATCACCTGATCTGCTTCTACGGCACAAGGTACAAGGAGATCCTTGAAATCGTTCGGGCAGACCCCCCTCTTTCCGGAAGGATCAAGGAGGGCCATCCGTACATCTGGGCGGAGGTCCGCCATGCAGCCCAGAGGGACTGCGCCCTCCACCTTGACGACATCCTCTCAAGGCGGCTTCATCTCATCTTCGAAGACCCCGCCCAGGGCCTCGACGTCGCCGAGAGGGCGGCCATCCTCGCCGGAGAGGCGCTGGGGTGGTCCGATGAGACGCGACGCGAAGAGCTATCGTCGTATGGGCGCATCGTCGAGATGACAAGGAGATATAGGTCAGAATAGATACTTCATGCGGCTTGAGCAGGGCATTCTTCGTAGTCAACCCGGCGGCGGCGAACGGCAGAGTGGGGAAGGGCTGGGAGAGGATCCTTCAAGCGATCAGGACCGAATACTCCACATCGGTGGAGTTCGGCCTCACCGCGGCCCCTGGCGACGCAACGCTGTTGGCTCGCGCCGCCCTAAAGGACGGTCATGATGTCGTGGTCTCGGTGGGAGGAGACGGCACCCTAAACGAGGTAGTAAACGGGTTCTTCGAAGGCGATAGGCCAGTGAGCACAAAGGCCTCCCTGGGGGTCCTTTCGCTAGGGACGGGGAGCGACTTCGTCAAGACTCTAGGCATTCCGCGTAACCTCCATTCCTATCTAGCTACCTTGAAGGGCGGCAGGCCCAAGGTCATCGACGTGGTGAGGAGCCGGATAAGGTCCTTAGACGGCGCCGAAATCACAAGGTATCTCATCAATGTAGGAGAGGTCGGCTCGGGGGGTGCCGTCGTGGACAAGGTGAACCACACCACCAAGGCATTTGGGGGTCGAGTCTCATTCCTCTGGGGCATCTTCACTACCCTGCCCACATACGAGAACAAGGAGGTAACCTATTCTGTGGACGGGGAGGTCGAGAAGACCGAACTGCTGAACGACTTCATCATAGCTAACGGAAGGTATTTCGGAGGCGGGCTCAAGCCAGCCCCCGGAGCGTCGCTGGACGACGGCCTCCTCGACATCGTCACTATGGGAGACTTCAGGTTCCGAGAGGTCCTGTTCAACATTAGGAAGCTGATGGAAGGGACTCACTTGTCCAACCGCAAGGTGAAGCTCGTGAGGGGGAGAAAGGTCACGGTCCGATGCTCCGAGAAGGTCCTTGTCGAAGAGGATGGCGAGATCGTCGGCGTCCTGCCGGCAGATTTTGAGATAATCCCTGGGGCCATCTCCCTGATCTGCTGAAGCGAGGAAGTCGGAAGCTTCTGAATAGTCCTTGTTACGGGACCCGATTCATGTGACTGTCTGGGCGGACGCCAGTCTACACTACCCGGACTTCGAATTCGCAGTAGCGCTTCCCATCTGTGAGGCAAGCCGTGTTCTCGATCACAAGCTTGCCCTTTGACGCCTCCATCTGACCGTCCCTCAGACCTTCCTCCATGGTGCTGCAGACGTAGGTCGGGTACTTCTCCGCCAGTTCCCGGAAGGGACAGCTGAAGACCCTATAGACGAGGCGATCAGAGCTCTCCTCGACGATCTCAGGCTCACCCACGGAGGACGCAAGGGCCCTGTTCACGTACAGCTCTCTGTAGCTCGGGATGTCCCACTCCGAAATCCCATGCTCCGCCGCCAGCGTCATCAACGACGAGGTGCCGTTCTTGTGCCCCATCTCCCAGATCGCCCTCTTGAACTGCTCCTCGCCGAGGGCCTTCTGGAAGGCCTGTATCATGTCATCCGAGAACCGCTGATAGTCTCTCTTCGGAAAGGTCAGAAGCGGTGGATGCTCGGCCACCTTGTAATACGCCTTGGGCTTCCCCCTCCTGCCCTTGATCTCATAGCGTTCAACTAGTCCCACCCCCTCAAGCGCCTTCATGTGGTATCTCACCGTGAACATCCCCAGTGAGAGCTTCTCTGCGATCTCCTTTATCCCCTTGGGGCCCGCGTACAAGAGACGAAATATCTCCAATCTAGACTTGCTCGTCAGTACCCGGTAGACTTCTACTTCATCTACTGGCAACAATAGTCAGGGTCCGATTGATTAAAGTGAATCTCGCTATATAAAAGTAATGAAAGCGTAATTTGCATAACCGTTTCTGAAATTAGAACATATAGATGGCGAATCCTCCATATACGGTCCTTGCATCCCGCAAGGCATGATGCTGTAATGGCGATATGTCTAGTTACTTTGCATTCTTGAGCCCCTTTTCCTCACGAGTTGACCTTATGTTCTACGGGCGGTGCACTCCTTCGATGCCTGATTTTGCATACCGCTCGCATAGTGGCTATTTCACGACAAGGACGGGGCATTTCGAGAATCTCACAACCCGCTCGGAGACGCTCCCCAACAGCAGCCTCTCGAGGGTTCCTGTCCCCCTGCTGCCCACGACTACGAGGTCGGACTCTTCCTTCGTGGCCGTGTCCAGGATCCCCTGGGCAGGGTCTCCCGTAAGGAGCAGGGTCCTGATTTCCATGCCGTCCTGAGCCGCCTGCTCCTTGCACTTGGCAAGGGTCTGCTTTCCTTCTTCCTCTAGCTTGCTGAAGATCGAAAGGGAGCCAAGGACATCATAACTGTAGGAGGTGACCGGTATGTGGACGACGTAAACGACGACCAGGTCGGATGAGAACATCTTGCCCAGCTTTAGAGAGTGATCCAGTGCCCTAAGCGAGTTCGCCGATCCGTCCACTCCCGTGATTATCCTCTTGAACAATCCATGTCATCTCATCGGATACCGTTTCATAAATATGTTTGGCGGGTCAGAAGTTCGGCAAGCCTAATCTATCCTTTTGGCCGGCGATGGCATCGAAATGACGGAGCTCCCGCAATCCGAGCAGGCCAAGAGGGAGGTGGCCGCCGCGGTGCATTCGTTCTTCGAGGCGGGGAAGAACGGTGACCTGTCATCGTTGATGAGGATGCATGGCCCCTCTGACATCTTCACCAAGTTCGGCGACGTTCCGCCCTATACCAGGCAGGGCTCGGAGGAAGCCTTCGCCTACGAGCAGGCCTCGTTTGCGAACATGTCCGACTATCGGTATCAGCTGGATGACCTTCGTATCGACCTGGCCGGCGGCTTGGCCATCGCGACCTTCTATCTTGATGAAAGGGGTATGATAGTCAACGACTATTCCTTCGAAGGCAGAACCGTTTCGACCAGATCGCGCGTTACGATGCTCCTGGTCAAGCTCGATGGATCCTGGCGCATCATCCATGAACACTTCAGTTCAATCCCAGGTTGGGAGCCCGAGGCCGAGGGCAGCGACTCGGAAGGTGAGAGGAATTGAGCCCGGAGGAACCCCGGAAGGCCGAGAATAGCCCCGGCCCAGGTGCAGAGGAGTATAACCTCGTTCCGCTGGAGGTGAAGAACAGATACGAATCGAAACCCCTGTTGATCTACCCCCCGGGGCACGACTACATCACCGTCTGGAGGAAGACCGACCTGTCGGAATTCTTCGTGGCCGGGAAATACCTTCATCCTGTGTTGGCGGGCGGAAAGGTCACCGCGCTGGCCTACAGGAGGCTTACGAAAGAGGAGGTGGAGCTGGTCGAGCAACACATCAGGGTGACCATGAAGATTCAGAATCCCAATATCAAGTACTATAGGGAATGACCCCTCGGGGCGGAGATGACCATTGGAGCTACTTTTCGAAGTACTGAACCAGAGGATCCCAGTAGAAGTCTATCCAGCCCTGTCGGTACGATTCGGCTTGGGATTTGGGAACTTCGGAGTGGACCATCACAAGCTTTGTCTTTCCCTTCGAGGGAGAAAGGGTGATTTCGACCTTGGATGGAGGATAGCCGCTAGGCCATTCGGTGGTGGACCAGCCCCACACAATCCTTCTACCCTTCGTGAGCTCGAGAAACTTCCCGTATATGTACCCATCCCCTGCGCTGAAATCGCCTCCCACCTTCGGTTGACCGGTTACGCCGGTGCCCGTGAAGGCGGCGTGCTTCTTTGGATTCGCCAAGGCTTCGTAGACCTCGGCAGGCGACGCTGGGATGAGTACCTCTTGGGTTATCGTCGTCGTGCTGAGCTTCATCAAGGAAAGGGCGTGATCCTCCCCCTAAAAGAGATGCCCATATAATCGGTGTCGCGTTCGCGCATCGCGTTAGCAGACTCCGCGGATGTATCGCATTCGATATAGTACCAGATATGGTTATATACTGCTCTAGGCGGGGGGTTAGTATCATGCAGACCAAGAGGAAGCCCGCAAGACCAAAGGAGCGGGACATAACGAGATTCATGAGTCCTCAGGGTGCGCCGAGGGGACTGCTTTACCTCGTCGCCCTGTGGAAGATTGCTGGCAAGCCCATGAGCGGCTACCAGCTCATGCAGGACATCGAAGCGAAGACGGAGGGTGCTTGGCGGCCGGGACCCGGTGCCATCTACCCAATCCTGAAGAGGCTAGAGGCGGAAGGATACGTCAAGGCGTCGAAGGCTGAGCGCGGCCAGGGGAAGGCAACATACAAGATCACCGCGGCAGGAGAGAAGAGGATCGCCTCCTTGAGGAACGCTCTCAAGTCATCCGGAGAGCGCTGGGCCATGATGAGAAGCATATTCTCCGACATCATGGAGCCTGAGGACCTCGCCAAATTCGTGATTCAGTCTCCCGCGAACCACTTTCAGTTCGTGCACGAGCTGATCCGATCGAATGGCCAAAGGATGAGTCACGAAGACAAGCTCTACCTCCTGAGGGAGTACAACCTCCTCATCGAGAGGGAGCACAAGTGGGCGGAGAGGGCCCTCGTGGAACTCACAGACGGGGAGACCGCCAAGGCTATCGCAGGGGGGGCACCCATCTAGGTGGGATCGAGCTTGGAGACAAATGTCCTAGTTACGCCGCCCGAGACCCAACACGCAGCCGCCCTGGTGGAGGTCAAGGACCTCTCGAAGTCGTTTAACGGCACCCTGAAGGCAGTGGACTCGATTTCATTTGAAGTCTACGAAGGGGAGATATTCGGATTTCTTGGACCCAACGGGGCAGGGAAGAGCACGACAATAAACATGCTCACGACCATCCTGAAGCCAACGTCCGGCGAAGCCGTACTCTGCGGCCATGACATCGTAAAGGAGCCTATGGAGGTCAGGAGGTCGGTAGGCGTCGTTCCGCAGGAGTACACCGCCGATGAAGACCTTACGGGTATTGAGAACGTCCTGCTCTGCGCCGACCTCTATGGCATCCCTCGCTCTGTGTCAAAGCCCCGGGCCATGGAGCTGCTGAAACTTGTGGAGCTGGACTCTGCCGCCAAGAGGAAGGTGGACACGTACTCCGGAGGCATGAGACGAAGGCTCGAGCTGGCCTGCGGCCTGATCAGCCGGCCGAAGCTGCTCTTCCTGGACGAGCCGACGCTCGGCCTGGACGTGCAGACCAGGGCAGCGGTCTGGGACTACATCAAGAAGCTGAAGTCCGAATACAGGATGACTCTTTTCATGACTACTCACTACCTCGAGGAGGCGGACGCCATGTGCGACCGGATTGCTATCATAGACCACGGCAAGATACTGAGGACGGGTACCCCTAAGGAGCTCAAGGACAGTCTGGGGGGAGACGTGATCGAAATAGCCGTCAAGGAGGACGCAGGGGACCTTTCTGAAGACCTCAAGAGGGTACCTCTGGTCAAGGAAGTGCTGAAGACCGACCACACCTACCGCATCACCGCCGAGCTAGGGGAAGAGGCCGCGCCGGAGATCATTGACGTCGTGCGGGAAAAGGGCCTTCACATCTCGCGGATTTCCGTCACCAAACCCACCCTCGATGAGGTATACCTCGCAATCACGGGTCGGCGCATACGGGACGAACAGGCCAACTGGGAGGAGACCGTAAGCACGCGGATGATGATGTCGAGGGCGAGGAGGTAAGGGCAATGGCACAGCCCGTTGAATCGTCAGAGGTTAAGGTCAGCACTTCCCCACTGCATGGCGTATGGGCCATGACGAATCGGGAGCTGAAGAAGTGGTACAAGGCGCCTTTTATCCTAGCGATGTCCCTGGTTCAGCCCATCATCTGGCTGGGCCTCTTCGGGAAGGCAATGAACCTAGGGGCCATGTTCAATGGTAGCGAGTTCAATATTCCAGGGCTCAACATTCCCGCATCTGTTTTGAACACCCTTGGAGCGACCTTGATGAAGAGCATCTTCGGGACTACATCGTACTTCTCATACCTCGCTGTCGGCATGCTCTCGTTCATCACCCTGTTCACAGCAATGTTCACCGGAATGTCGATAGTATGGGACAGGAGGTTCGGCATCCTTAACAAGTTCCTAAGCACGCCCATCTCACGAAACGTAATACCGGCCAGCAAGGTGCTCAATGCCGCGGTAAGAGGTCTCATACAGGCCCTCATCGTGCTGCTGCTCGCGGTCCTGCTGGGGATGGACGTCTCCCACGTAACCGCTCTGGGCATATTGGGAACCTTCGCAGCCCTATTCCTGATGCTGGTTGGCTTTGGTTCGCTTTTCGTCACGCTCGCACTTAGAGCGACAAGCTGGGAGACTCAGATGGCCATAATGAACCTGCTCAACCTGCCCCTGCTGTTCGCGAGCAACGCCATGTTCCCGGTCTCGTTCATGCCGAGTTGGCTCCAGCCAGTGGTCAAGGTGAACCCTGTCAGCTACGCGGCCGACATCAGCAGGCAGCTCCTTATCGGCTCGACTGGAATGATGAGCGTGGGCTACGAGTTCCTCTATCTAGCGGCCTTTGCCGTCGTAATGGCCATAATCGGGCAGGTCATGGCGAGAAGGCTGCTCTCCAAGTAACGCATCCAGAGCACCCATTAAACCAGCCAAGAAGATTATCGTTTTCTTTGGCAAATCGGCGCCGGGGACCGGCCTACGATCGAGACGGGAAAGGCACGCGCCCCCGGGGCCTCACCTATTTGTTATATGACGCAGAAGGCAACGCAAGTGAGCGGATTTCGCGCCACGGACGCCCGTGGAGAGCGTCGAAGAACAAGGATGGATCGTTGCCTCCTATCGGCGTCAGTCGGGCCATCCTTCATTCCTCAGTGACAACAGGCCGAAGTCCTTGGTGTCCAGAGGCGCTCGATGCTAGGCACAATCCAAAAATACTTTGGGCGCGCAATCAGTTACAACGCAGCTGAGAACCGGTTGAAGATGCTCTTCGGGGTGTGCGCCTGGGGCCTCGGGCACGCCACTCGGACTCTCCCAATAATCAGGAGGACCGTCGAGGAGGGCCACGATGTGACAGTGGTCTCCAGCGGCAGAGCCCTCACCGTTCTGCGCCAGGAGCTCGGAGACGGGGTGACCTTCGCCCATCTTGAGGACTACAAGCCTCCAGAGACGCTGAACCCGAGCTTTCTCGCCCTTTCTACACTGATCAGGTTCCCGGTGTACGTCACTGCGATGTTCCATGAGCACGATTACGTGAGGCGGTTCCTCGAAGAGAAACACTTTGACGTGATCTTTTCGGACAACCGGTTCGGGTTCTACTCTCGCGAGGTTCCGTCCTACTTCATGGGCCACCAGCTAAGGATCCTGAACCCCCTTGGCAACAAGGTCCTGGAGGACGGGACGGAGGTCTACAACAAGTACTTCCTCGACAGGTACGCCGGGGTCATAGTCCCTGACTTCGAGGAGGACGGCCTCGCGGGCCGCCTGGCCCACGACCTCTCCATCTTCGATGAGCGGCGCCTGAACTACATAGGAGTCCTTTCGGAGTTCGCCTACCGTCCGTCCGTTGAGGACATAGACGTCTTCGTGTCCATCTCCGGCCCGGAGCCGCAGAGGAGCTCATTCGAGCGGCTCGTCAGGGGTCAGCTCGACGGCTATGGCGGAAAGATCGTCTTCTCCCTGGGCAAGCCTGAGGACAGCCGGGACGAAGGGCCCAACTTGAGGCCGTACCTGAGCAGGCAGGAAAGGGAGGAGTTCCTCAACAGGTCCAGGATCGTGGTGGCCAGATCAGGCTACTCGACACTGATGGACCTAGCCACCCTTCGAAAGAGGGGCTTCCTTGTCCCGACCCCCGGTCAGCTCGAGCAGGAGTACCTCGCGGAGCACCACATGGGGAGGAAGACCTTCTACAGTGTCCCGGAGAGAGAGCTGGACCTCCCAAGCCAGCTAGAAGAGGCGCTTGGATTCAAGGCGCCTGCTCTCATATGCCGCTCCGATCACGCGGTGGAGAAGGCCGTGGACGTGATGACTCAGACAGGCAGATGCGGCTGAAGGCTATATCAGATCATCCATATATGGCCTGAGGGCGGAGAGGCCTCCCCTCAAGGAGACGAAGGAGTCGGTCGCGAAATACTGATACCAGTGACAGTTCAGATTACAGGTCTTCATCCTCTCCCTGCATTCGGACGCCCTGTCGGAGGATAGGAACTCCATCAGGGGTTCCTCTGAGGCGTCGATGCTCTTCTCCATCAAGGTCCTGCATGGATAGTAAAGTCGCCCGTCGGAGTCGATGATAACGGAGGCGGCGTTACAACCGTGGGGAGCGTCGAGGGTGCTGAGGTATCTGTCCGTCGTTATGATCGTCTTGGGATACTCCAGCTTTAGGCGGCGCACCTCATCCCTGAATGATATCATGTCGGGGAGGAAGTCGGGGGTCCCCGGAAGATGGCATGCTGGCATCACGACGGCCTTGGCGCCCGCCTCATGGCACCTCCTTATCTTCCCTTCGAGGTCCGGAAGGTACTTCTTCATGACAACAATCTGCACACATACGACGGGGCCCCACGAAACGTACTCCGGAAGCGACTCGTACTGGTCCATGTTCTTGTGCCCCTCGTCGATGCTTACGTGGAGGAAGTCGATGTTGCGCGAATACTCCTTCATGGGCCTCCTGTCGAAAAGCTTCCCGCTACTGGTGAAGAGAAGATAGAGGGGCTTCGTCCTGACGTATTCGAGGATCTCCCCGATGTCGCTCCTCAGTAGGGGTTCCCCTCCCTCCAAGCTGAGGAGCACCACGCTGGAGCTCGCTACATTGTCGATTATCCTGAGGACCTTTTCGGTGGGCATGTCCGGCGCCGGCGACATCCAGACGTTGCAGAATTCGCACCGCGAATCGCACCTCTGCACCACCTTGAACGAGCAGTAGAAGGGGAACCTGAAGTCCTTGGCCCTGTAGTCTGCGAGGACGTACTTCGCCGTAGCCCCGTACTTGCTGGCAGGGAGGTGCCTTATCCGCGGCATCGTGACTCCGAATCGCCATGCATCTAAAAAGACTTGCGCTTCAGGAGGCCTTCGTAGATCGTCACCAGCTCCTTGGATACCCTGCCTATATCGTGACTTTCGACGGACAGTCTCCCCTGGCACGCGAGCTCCTTGGCGAGGTCGCCTCCTCGGCCGACCTTTCGAATGGCCTCCACAAAATCGCCCTCCGTGTTGCCCAGAAGGGCGCTCTTCCTGTCCTCCAGTAGGCCCCGGTAGACCTCCAAGTTCCGGGCGACGACCGGCCTCTCCGCCGCCATCGCCTCCATGACGGCGACGCCTTGGTTCTCCGCAAAGGACGGCGTGAAGAAGACGTCTCCTCCGTTATGGGCCTCCCTCACATCCTCCAGATCGTCCATGAATCGCACGTTCGAGGGGCACTTGGAGATTGCCCTCCTAACTCTCAAGGGGCTGTAAAGCCTAGACCTCCTCCCCACCCAGACGAAATCCATCTCCGGCAGCTCCCCTGCGATCTTGGGGATGACCTCGATTCCCTTCTTGAGGCATACGACTCCAACCATGTACACCAGCGTCCTGTCCCCGGAAAGCCCGAGCCTTCCCCTAAAGCGCTGCCGCATCTGGGGGTCGAAAGAGAAGGCCTTCAGGTCCACGCCGTTGCTGATGACCCTGACGGGCGCCTTGAGGCCTCTCGCCTTCAGCCGCTCTTTGGTCCATTCACTTGGGCTCAGAACCAGGTCTGCCATGTTGTAGAACCTGTTCAGGTACCTGCCCACCCATCCGGAGAGCAGGGTGCTCCCCGTCCAAGTCCCCCGGGCGTCCTCGGCCGTTGTATGGGCGTGGATGACCACAGGTATCCCCTTCTTCTTAGCCCTTCTAACCTCCAGGGCGTTTCCAGGAGGCACGGGCGTGTGGACGTGCAGGAGATCGTATTCCTTTTCCTCTCGGCCTTCGATAACTTCCACGCCCTCGGCCAGAAGTGCATCCCCTAGTCTCCGGGCGGATACGACGTTCCCCCACATCAGTCCTACCGGGGTCACCAGGAACTTGACTCTCAACGAACGAACCCACCGCGACACTCAGCCTGGAATGGGACAATCTCGTTGGGTCCCACCGGGTTATAACGATTCCAGCTGCAAATCCAAGGGGGGAGGGCACGTTGGGATATCGCTGGGTCGGATCTGTCCCCTAAATCACCGAGCCCTCGGCCCAAGAGTGTAAAGTCTAAAACTGCGCATTTCCCTCTTTAAGCGAGGACCTGCTGTCAGGATGTTACCCCTGTCGCGAATGGCCGGTTTGGCAAAGTATGCGGAGAGCGTTAACACCGAGCTATCTACACTGTCTTTCGATGATTCCACCCTATCCATGGCCGTCAGGGACTCCCTATCGAACGGAGGCAAGAGGGTGAGGGCGGTCCTGGCCCTCCTTTGGTGTGAAGCCTTCTCCGGGGCCTACGAGCCGGCCATCCCCATTGCGGTCGCCTACGAGCTCGCGCATTCCGCTGCCCTCGTGGAGGACGACATTATCGATCACTCCGATACAAGGAGGGGGCACGAATCCATCGTGCACAAGTACGGCATCTCGAACGCCATCCTCGCCTCCAACTTGCTTCTGTTCAACGTTCCCAAGATGGTCTCGCGATATGGCTCCCTCGAAAGCCAGAAGCTGTGCCGACTATTCGATCTAGTGGGAGAGTGTTGTAGGGCGACCACCCTTGGCGAATCCCTCGACCTTCAGATGGCCCAAAGAGGGGAGGCGACCGAGGTGGAATATGAGGAGATGATAAGGTTGAAGACGGCCACCCTTCTTGCGGCTCCTTCGGCCAGTGGCGCTATAATCGGAGGCGCCACCGACCGCGGGGTCGATACGGCGTACAAGTTCGGAGAGCTTCTGGGAATGGCCTACCAGATCCGTGACGACCTTCTCGACATCACCGGGAACGAAGCAGTGCTCGGGAAGCCCATCTTTACCGACGTTAGAGGAGGGAAGAAGAGCATCGTCATGATTCATGCGCTTTCAAGGTGTGACGAAGGCGAAAGGAGGTTCGTTGAAGGCCTCTTCAACAGAGAGGTCATCGAGGCAGATGAAATCGACAGGGTGAAGGCTATAGTTGAGAAATGTGGCTCGGCGGCCTATTGCGAAGAGAAGGCATCGTCATGCGTCGGCTCTGCAAAGAGGATGTTGGAGCACCTTCAAGCAAGCGACGCGAAGTCCACCCTCCTGGACGTCTGCGACTTCGTTGCCGAGAGGTATTACTGATTCCGCAGTGCCTCCTTAATTAGGCGCGGGCTGGCCCCACCTCACATAAAGACGTAGCAGGCCCTGGGATTAGCAGGCTTAAATACCTGCGTCAAACCCTCTATTAGCCCGCAGTTGACAAGTGGTTGAAAGTAGGTATTGTCGGATATGGTTCCTATGTGCCCCGATGGAGGATCGAAGCAGAGGCAATCGCCGAGATCTGGGGGCAGGACGCGGAGCAGGTCAAGTCGGGCCTTGGCGTCTCCGAGAAGTCGGTGCCTTCACTCGATGAAGACACTACCACCATCGCCGTTGAAGCGGCCAGGAACGCGATACGGAGGGCCCCCGGAGTTAAGTTAGAGGAGGTCGGTGCGATTTACGTGGGTTCGGAGTCGCACCCCTACGCCGTAAAGCCCACAGCCGTCACCGTCGCCGAAGCCATCGGGCTCACCGCCCACATCACTGCAGCGGACACGGAATTCGCTTGCAAGGCGGCAACGGCTGGCATGCAAGCATGTCTAGGGCTCGTGAAAGGGGGATACATGAAGTACGCGATGACGATCGGGGCGGACACCGCCCAGAGCGCCCCTGGAGATGCCCTAGAATATACGGCCGCCGCAGGTGGCGCAGCCTACATCATCGGGGAACAGGATATCATAGCGGAGGTGGAGGGCACTCATTCCTACACCCAGGACGTCCCCGACTTCTGGAGGAGGGAGGGCTCCGCCTACCCTAAACATGCCGGAAGGTTCACCGGGGAGCCTGCTTACTTTGAGCAGGTTGTCAAGTGCAGCGAAAGCCTGATGGCAGAGATGGGGACGAAGGCTGCAGACTACGACTACGGTGTGTTTCACATGCCGAATGGGAAGTTCCCGCTCAGGGCCGCCGGCATCCTCGGCTTCGATCCCAAGAAGGTGATGCCGGGGCTCGTCGTCCAGAAGATCGGCAACACCTACTCGGGCAGCTCGCTCCTGGGATTGGCGGCCGTCCTAGACTACGCGAAGGCCGGGGACAGGATCTTCATGACATCGTACGGCTCTGGGGCTGGTTCAGACTCCTTCAGCCTGCGAGTCACCGATCTCATCGAGGAGAGGGCGAAGTTGGCCCCTCCTGTAGCTTACTACATAGGAAGGGGAACCCACGTCCCCTATTCGGTGTACGCCAAGTTCAAGAAGCTTTACAGGGGGGAGTGAAGTTGGAAAAGAAAAGAGAAGTAGCCATAGTCTCAGCGGCCACCACCAAATGCGGCGAGCGTTGGGACTGCGGCCTGAAGGACCTCGTCTGGGAGGCGGGGGTCAAGGCCTTCGATGAGGCGGGAATCAGCGGGAAGGACGTGGAGTACCTCGTCGTCGGCAACATGTCCGGGGGCATGTTCGTCGGTCAGGAGCACATCGGCGCCCTGGTCGCGGACTTCCTGGGGTTGAACCCGGTACCTTCACTCAGGGTCGAGGCGGCCTGTGCCTCGGGAGGGATGGCCTTCTGCCAGGGGTACATGGCCGTCGCTTCGGGCCTATACGACCTGGTGGTCGTCGGCGGCGTTGAGAAGATGACCGACGTGGAGTCCGACCAGGCCACGAACGTGCTCGCCGGGGCCATGGACTTCGAATGGGAGGCCTACTTTGGCGCGACCTTCCCTGGCCTTTACGCCCTGATGGCGACCAGGTACATGCACGAGTTCGGCGTCAAGCGGGACATCCTGGCGAAGGTGGCCGTCAAGAACCACTTCCACGGAAGCCTTAATCCGCTTGCCCACTTCAGGAACAGGATCACCGAAGAGGAGGCCCTCACGGCGCCTTTGGTCGCTGAACCGCTGAGGAAGTACGACTGCAGCCCCATCTCAGACGGTGCAGCCGCCGCCATCCTCGCCCCTCTTGAGGTGGCGAAGAAGTACACCGACACCCCCATCG